>Ga0206130_10002819_pt1 | contig 23710 bp, 27 predicted proteins | sample Helgoland_Spring_9_FD_148637 | JGI IMG/M metagenome (GOLD analysis project Ga0206130, IMG submission 148637) | Pelagic subsurface seawater microbial communities from Kabeltonne, Helgoland, North Sea - Helgoland_Spring_Bloom_20160512_1 | ecosystem: Environmental > Aquatic > Marine > Epipelagic ... | reverse complement strand
GGCTTTGACTACCTCGCCAAAGTCATCACAGGCGTCACGTTCAAAGATGGAATGGAAACACCCAAACCTGACCAGATCGCTGCATGACCAACAATCCTCAAACACCAGATTTGACAATAACTCATCGGTTTTATGGCGATTGTCTTGAGGATTTGGCAATCACGATCAGGATGATTGGTTTTACAACGAATCTACGCATCGCATATGCCCGTGATTTCAAAAAAATCCGTTGAAGATATCATGATTTTCCCTCCGAAAACACTAGACAGGCCGTTCGAGCTTTGCGCGACTAAGGTCTTAAAAGAGCGGCGATTTCAACCGAAAGGTTCAGGTATGAGGCAACAGACATCCACGTCAAGTATCTCACATATGTCGGCACTTAGCTTGGCTCGCCACCTTTAGAAGGCTCATTTGCAAGCCCCAGAACCTCAGCAAGAACAGAAACGCCAAGAGTGGCCGGATCGCGCGTAGATGGAATAAGCCCGATAGGGCCTCGTAAGCGGTTAAGTTCGGTTTGACTTAGTCCCATCAACTTCAATTGTGCCAAACGAACTTCGCTGGTTTTTCGGCTCCCTTGGCAGCCGATATAAAACGCGTTGCTACTTAGCACATACTTCAAAATCGGCGCTTCCCATTCATGGTCATGAAAGAACAAGAGAATTGCTGTTCGTTCATCCATACTCAAATCATCGGGACAGTGAGGTCGCGTGATTGGTTTTGTCGCCCAACTTGCACCTTCTAGAGCGGCAAGAGTTTCTGGGTCAGGCGAAAGGAGCGTGCCGGGATACCCCAAAGTTTCAGCCAGCTGGGCAAACATAGTAGCTTCCGGGCCCTTGCCAAACACAATAAACTGCAAGGCAGGCTCTATTGTGAGGGAAAACAGATTACAGCCTATGCTTTGATCTAAACTGTTGGACTTTGTTATTTTGCCGCTTTGGAGAGAGACATTAACGTTTATGGTTTGGCGCGTTAGAACCGCCATATTAATCAAAGCAAGCTCAGCAGGCTCAGGCTGAGGGATCAAAAGAATTTCAAGCGCGCCCCCGCAAGGCAGCACGATATCCTTAAATGGCGAACCAGCACCATACTGAACATTTGCGGGTAATTTATTGTTGCGAACACGGTCAGCGTGAAGCTTTAAGTCAGCCTCGATACAACCAGAAGACAAGCTACCCACGCGCGCACCGTCATCTGTAAATACCATGGTGGCACCGACAGATCTGTAAGACGGACCCTGTGTTTGGATAACGATTGCTAGGACACCCTTAATAGCACCACGGCAGTACGCGAAGAGTGGTTCATTTGGTGACAACCCTATTGGCATTTTTCAGCTATTCCTAATGACCCATGTGAAGATATATTGCTGCGCGCCTACGTTTGGGTTTTAACGATGCAGGTGCGAACGAAACTTGTTGAGGTCTTCATCAGACGCTGGCTTCAACCGAGGTGTATCTAGCGTCAGTCGACTAGTTTTGAGTCGCCAAATAGGCAATCAGATTTGCCACATCGGCCGGTTTTCGAAGGCCAGAAAAAGACATCTTGGTCCCTTTAAGAAAGTCCCTTGGTTTGGTCAAAAACGCTGTGAGTTGCTCTTCATTCCAGACAAGCCCTTCGTCAGCTGCATCGGTCAGGGCAACTGAGTAGGAAAATTCCATGTCTCGCCCAGCGGATGCACCCATAATGCCGTTCAGTACGGGGCCGGTTTTTGTCTTGGCACCTTCGCCGACCGCGTGGCAGGCTTTGCATTTTCGAAATACCTTCTCACCCTTGATGACGTCACCATCAGCAAATGCCGCAGGTCCAATTGCGGCTAGAACGCCCGTGAATAGAAGTGTCTGAGCAGGTTTCATTGGGGGATCCCGTTGTTTGAACTCTCAGTTTCCTACACGTCCACTGTGTGCTTTCCTATTCGACAAAAGTAGGTTGAGACATGGCCCCAACCGTTGTTTTGCTCGCGCCTGAAATGACATTTTTCTGGTGCTTGTGTGATAGCAGATACCGAAATTTCCATTCGACACCTCCACAAACGTATGACACGCTTTGTTTATGCGGTTGTTAACGCCCTTCTTCATCACACTTCTCTGCGCGACGAGCTCAGGCGCGACGGAAAATTGTGCGACGGACGCAATGATCGTGTTTGATGGTTCAGGGTCAATGGCTGAAATGGGGTTCAACGATATAGACGAGCCTCGTATTTTTGAAGCGCGCCGCGCAATCGCAAATGTGATCCCGGACATTGCACAAGATCGGCGACTTGGATTGCTGGTCTATGGGCCAAATGGGCCCGACGAATGCACAGGGCTAGATTTGCGTTTTGCACCTGTGGCCAATTCTGCGCGTCCGATTATTGATGCGGTGAATACGTTGGAGCCAGCGGGTAGTACTCCCTTGAGCGAAGCCGTCAGACTGGCGGCGCAAACGCTTGAGTATAGGACCCGAACTGCCACAATCCTCTTGTTAACTGACGGCAAAGAGACTTGTGGCGGAACACCCTGCACCTTGGCGACCGAGCTTGCGGCAAAGGGGTTGGACACCACGGTTCATGTCATTGGCTTCAAAGTTCGAGGATCTTTTTTCTCGTGGGATCGACATAGTGACAACGATCATAACGTGGCTGAAAGCGTCTCGCGGTGCCTCGCGGATCGCACTGGTGGCACATATACTAGCGCTGAAACGTTAGACCAATTGATCGCCGCACTACGCGCTACACTTGGATGCCAATTGCTCTTCTAGGCTCACAATTTAGGCTGGGACAGTATTACGCCAGCGTACGGCACGGCGCTCAATGACACCAATGACACCATATTCCAAAGCCAACATCAGCGCGACAAAACTGAGCGCGTAGGCCAGCACGTAAGCTGTCTCGAAGAGTTGGAAATACAGATGAATTTGAAAGCCAACCCCGTCGCTGCGACCCAAAAACTCTACGACCAGTACAATCTTCCAAATAATCGCAAGTCCATTGCGAGTGCTTGATGCAACAAAGGGCCATATCTGCGGCAGTATTATATGGCGTAATCGCGCGAAGACTCCCAGTTTGAAGGAACGCGCCATTTCTGACAGTTTTGGATCGAGCGAGTGCACGCCTTCGCGGATTGTTACAGCGACCATCGCGGTTTTATTGAAGGCAACGGCAGTGATGGCCGCCACTTCATTTAGCCCTATCCAAAGATAACACAGCACGATCACCACGAGCGCGGGAATATTGAGCAAAACGACGAGCCAAGCGCCGAACCATCTGTTTAGGCCTGCGCTCAAGCCCATTGAAATACCAATGATAAGTCCAAAAAACATCGCAAGCGCAAAGGCGAAGGCCACCCTACGTAGCGTTGCAAACAAGTGTTTTGGCAACTCGCCTGACTGCGTCTCTGACAACATCAGAGACCAGACTTCGAACGGGCTTGGTAGAACCGTCGGGTCAGCGCCTAACCATGCCGCGAACGCCCAAAGCACGATGAGACCAGCAAGTGAGATCACCACGATGATTGCTTGATTGGAAGAAGAATGCTCGCTCATGTACTGAACGTGTCACGAAACTGCCCACCAACCCAAGCTGAATTCCTATTGATTGTACCTAAGTCGAATACAGCCACTTCGTTCAGACGCATACGTTCCTATTAATGTTTGTAAATGAATCAATTCGCACAGTTCTTTTTGGCATGGTCATTTGGATCAGCTGTGCGCTTTCGAGCCATGCAGAAACCCTGCCACGAGAGACATTGGAACCTTACGTTGCCCCGCCAATGTCTTTGGGTGAACAGCTTAACGATCATGGGGTTTGGCAGCTTTTGAATTCAGGCGGCGCGGAGGCGGGATTTGTGTTCGAGACTGAGCCAATGGCCCCCCTGCCCGGCTTTTCTGGCGCGTCCATCAATATGCTTGTGGTGCTTGATTTAGAGGGGCGTTTTATCGACGTTCAACTGATTTCGCATAATGAGCCGATATTTGTATCAGGCCTTCCTGAAAAATTGTTCTTTGATTTCTTCAAGCAATATCGTGGTCATTCTATCTCTGACAGTTTGGTTGTCGGCTCGCCCTATGGCGGAGGCAGTGACGGATCTGCCTTGGTCTATCTCGACGGTGTGACCAAAGGCACAGCTTCAGTCAGGATTGCGCACGAGAGCATTTTGGCCGCGACGCTGAAAGTTGCAAAGGAGAAAATGAGCGGGATCGCGACCGGCCCGCCTGCTTTTCCCAATCTGGACTACTCTGAGGATCTAACTTGGGATGATCTGGTTAAGCAAGGGATTGCCGCGCGCAAGATCGTTCTGAATAGAGAGATCGATGCAGAGTTCGCAGACACACTTTGGGAGGACGATGACCCTGAGGCAAAAGACAATCCAGACGCGCCCTATCTTGATCTGTGGATCGTTGATCTTGGCGCGCCTTCGGTAGCGCGCGCGGTGCTAAGCGAGAGCGGCTTTGAAGAGTTGCAACAGTTCATGGCGATCTCAACCACGGATGAGCCAGTTCTAGTGGTCGACGCGGCGCGCCACGGTCTTGTGACCGACGACTTCGTGCGCAACACCTCGCCCAATTTGATAAGTGCAGAGCAAGCTGGCTTTCCCATCGCGTTTCGGGACTCCGATATCTACGTAGAGCTGAATGATGCCCTGCCCGACACCCTACATGATGGCTCTGCACTGATCTTACGCACGGATCGTCGCCTAGGCTTTGATCCCACAGCAGAGTGGATATTGCGGATCAAAGCCCTGCGCGCGCATGGCTCGTTTCAGCCCGAAATTGGCTCCGTGAGCATGGAAATCACCCATATAACACCTGAGCGATTTTATTCTCGCGTTGAGATGGTCAAAGCGGTTCCCCCATGGGTGGATGCACTTCGCAATCGGCAGAGCGATTTGATCGTATTAGCGGTATTCTTGGTGGGACTGTTGGCGTTATTGGGCCTGCGCTTGAACAAGCTCGCGGGTCACAAATACTTCACGCCCATTCGTCTTAGCATCTTGGCCTTTGTCACTGTCTTCATCGGGTGGTGGGGCCAAGGGCAACTCTCTATCGCAACACCACTTGCGGTTGGGCGCACCGCGCTTGAGGGCGGCTCATTCTCATTTCTGCTCTACGATCCCTTCTCCTTGGTCATTTGGGCCGTCACTATTATCGGTTTTGTACTCTGGGGGCGCGGACTATTCTGTGGTTGGCTCTGCCCGTTTGGCGCACTGCAAGAGTTCGCGCATCACATCGGGCGGATACTCCGCGTGCCGCAGATCGAACCAACTGCTGCATGGGATGATCGGCTGAAATGGATCAAGTATATCGTTCTCGCGGGCATGGTGTTTTTGCTTTTCACCGCCCCAGCGCGGCTCGACAAGGCCATCGAAGTGGAGCCGTTTAAGACCGCGATCACCACATTCTTCATCCGCGAATGGTACTATGTCGCTTATGCTGCGGGCCTACTGCTTTTATCGATGGTCCTGTTCAAAGGTTTTTGTCGCTATGTTTGCCCCCTAGGTGCTGTCATCGCAATTGGCGGTTTGCTGCGCGGTCGTAAATGGATCGATCGGCGGGATGAATGTGGGTCGCCCTGTCAGCTTTGCAAAGTAAAGTGCAGCTACGGTGCGATCAAAAAGACGGGTGAAATTCAGTATTCTGAATGTTTTCAATGCCTCGATTGCGTCACCATCCATGATGACAAAACACAATGTGTTCCGCTTATCCTTGCTGCCAAAGGGCGCAAATTGGAGGTAGCTGCGCAGTGACCTTATCGCGCCGCCGTTTTTTAATCATATCCGCAAGCTTTGCTTTGACGCCAAAGATCGCGAGTGCTCAAACTTGGAAAGGCCGTGCCTTCGGCGCGGACGTCTCGCTGACTATCCGCGGCGCTAATGAGCCTGCGAAAGCGGCGCTAGCAGAGGCCCGCCGCGTGATCAGCCAAGTAGAGAGCTTGTTTAATCTCTATGATTCAACTTCGGCTCTGTCGCGTTTGAATGCCACGGGTGAATTGCTTCAACCTGCACCGCAATTCTTGGAGCTTATGCGGGCAGCAAACAATGCTCATGCGATCACAGATGGGTTGTTCGACCCTAGCATCCAGCCTCTTTGGAAAGCGCTGGCGGAAGGCAGAAGCCCCACAGCGGCAATAGACGCGATTGGTTGGGAGCGCGTTCGCTTTGGTGCACGCGCGGTGCGTCTGGAAAAGGCCCAAGAACTTACTTTCAACGGCATCGCCCAAGGATTTGCCACCGATTTGGTGACTGAGGCCTTGCGATCCCATGGGCTTGAAAACGCATTGGTGAATATTGGCGAATATCGCAGTCTCGGTGGACCTTGGCAGCTCGCCCTACGCGATCCAATCCATGGTGATCTTGGGATGCGTACCTTACGCGGCGGTGCGATTGCGACCTCTAGTCCTGACACGACTCCTTTGGGGCCAAATGGCCATATCCTGCACCGATCAGCTCAGCCAAAATGGTCGAGTGTCTCGGTCGAAGCAGCCACAGCCACGCTTGCCGATAGTCTTTCGACTGCCATGGTTCTGGCAAGTCGCGACGAAATCGAGGTGATGCGCAAAAAGGTCGAGATTTCGCGGATCACATTGGTTGATCAATCAGGCGATCTTATCACCCTCTAGAAGACCACGTAGAAACGAAAAGGCCCAGGCAATCACCTGGACCTTTTCTTGTTTTGTCTTGGCTTTAAGAAGCAGCAGTAACCGCGCGTCCAGTCATAACTTTAACCAGATGCGCACGGTACTCAGGTGAGCCGTGAAGATCATCAATCAGATTGTCAGCAGACACCGTCAAACCGTCCAAAGCGGAGGCTGAGAAATTAGCAGACAGCGCCTCTTCAGCAGCAGTCCAGCGATGTACGCCCTCATTGGAGGCACCGGTCACAGCAACGCGAACACCATCCGCTGATTTGGAGACGAACACACCAACCAAAGCAAAACGTGATGCTGGCTGCACAAACTTCTGATAGTTCGCCTTCTCAGGGATCGGGAACTTAACCGCTGTGACGATCTCTCCCTCGTTCAAGGACGTCTCAAACATACCAACGAAAAAGTCATCCGCTGCGATTTCACGCGCATTGGTGACAATTGTTGCGCCAGAGCCAAGTGCAGCTGCTGGATAGCAGGCAGAGGGGTCATTGTTGGCAACGGAGCCACCAATGGTTCCACGATTGCGCACTGCCGCGTCGCCGATGTTAGACGCCAAATCGGACAAAGCGGCATAACTGCCGTCTGCTGCAACATCGGCGTGGCACGTGGCCCCGCCAATGGTCAGTATACCGCCAGCACTCGAGATGCACTTCATCTCGGACACGCCAGTGAGCGAGACCAATTTGGAGGGGCTTGCCAGCCGCGCTTTTAGCGTTGGGATCAAAGTTTGTCCGCCACTCATGGCTTGCGCTTCACCGCCCAAGGCGGCAACTGCCTCGGCCAGCGTTGCGGGGTGCTCTATGTCAAATGAATACATGCGATTTTTCCCTTCACGCGTTGTTCATGGCTGACCACACACGATGTGGGGTCACTGGCATGTCGATATGGGTGACGTTCTTGCCACCCGATTGCATTGCATCGATCACCGCATTGACGACCGTAGGAGGCGAGCCAATTGCGCCTGCTTCACCGCAACCTTTTACACCGAGCGGGTTATGCGTACACGGGTTTCCTTGGGAATGATCGACCGTATAGAACGGCAGATCGTCTGCACGCGGCATGGTGTAATCCATATAGGACGCGCTTAGGAGTTGGCCGTCTTCGTCATAAGCTGCATTTTCAAGCAGCGCCTGACCGATTCCTTGGCCTAAACCGCCATGTACTTGGCCTGTAACGATCATCGGGTTCACAACATTACCGAAATCGTCAACGGCTGTCATGCGCTCGACGCTCACCTTGCCAGTATCTGGATCAATCTCGACCTCACAGCAATACGCACCTGACGGGTATGTAAAGTTCGCAGGATCATAGAACGCCGTCTCTTCCAAGCCCGGCTCGAGGTTTTCGATCGGATACTCATGTGGAATGTAGGCCTTTAGTGCGACCTCGCCAAAGCTAACTTTGCGATTGGTTCCAGCGACGCTGAATTCGCCGTCTTCAAACGTGATGTCAGAGGCATCTGCTTCCAGCATATGCGCTGCGATTTTCGTGGCTTTGAGGATGATCTTTTCTGTCGCACGCACAACGGCTGAACCACAAACCGCGAGGGAACGCGACCCATAAGTACCCATCCCAAACGGAATCTTCGACGTATCACCATGCACGATATCAATGCTTTGTGCATCGATGCCCAGCATCTCGGATACCACCTGAGGGAAGGCTGTTTCATGACCTTGGCCGTGGCTGTGTGCACCGACCATAACCGAAAGGTTACCCGTCGCATTCACACGCACAGTCGCCGCATCATAAAGACCCACCCGAGATCCGAGGATACCCACCAGGTTGGACGGCGCGATGCCGCAAGCCTCGATATAGGCGTTGACCCCGAAACCACGCAGCATGCCTTTGGCCTCAGACTCCTTACGACGCGCAGCAAATCCCGCCATGTCGGCGACGATTTCCATACGATCCATCAAGGCATCGTAATTGCCGCTGTCATACTCAAGACCCGCCGCAGAGGCGAAAGGATATTGATCCGGCTTGATGAAGTTTTTACGGCGCAGCGCAATTGGGTCCATGCCAATTTCACGTGCAGCTTTGTCGATGACACGTTCAAGGGAGTAAGTCGCCTCAGGCCGCCCTGCTCCTCGATATGCATCAACTGGGGCAGTGTTGGTGAAGACTGCTTTGACGTTCACATAAACATTGGGAACTGTGTAGTTGCCCGCCATCAATGTACCATGCAGAAAGGTCGGTGTTGCAGTCGAAAAGTTCGACAAGTAAGCACCAACATTGGCCATGGTTTCTGTGCGGAAGGCCAGGAAATTGCCCTCGGCGTCCATTGCCAATTCGATTTTGGTTACGTGATCGCGGCCATGTGCGTCTGTCAGAAACGCTTCTGTGCGATCCGAAGTCCACTTGACTGGACGACCCAGCTTTTTAGCCGCTGCAAGCACCAAGGCTTCTTCGCCGTAGTGATAGATTTTCGAGCCAAAACCACCGCCCACATCAGGGGCAATAACAGTCAACTTGTTCTCAGGGATACCAAGTACAAAAGCGGAGATCAAAAGCCGGGTCAAGTGCGGGTTTTGCGAGGTCGTGTGCAACGTGTATTCACCGCTCGACTTGCTGTACTCCGCCATAGAGCAACGAGGCTCCATTGCGTTTGGAACGAGACGGTTGTTGACCAACTCAAGCGTCGTAACGTGATGCGCGCCTTTAATAGCAGCATCCGTTGCGGCGCGATTGTCTTCAATCCAGCCCCAGTCAAAGCACTGGTTGGTTTCGATTTCGTCGTGCACATAATTGTTACCAGACAAAGCATCGGCCATGTTCACCACTGCGGGCAATTCGTCAATGTCCGCTTCAATCGCTTCGGCCGCATCCTTGGCTTGTTCAACCGTTTCCGCGATCACCGCAGCATAGGCATCACCAACATGGCGCACTTTGCCGTGGGCCAAAACCGGACGCTTTGGCTCTTTCATCGGCTCGCCGTCGCGCGAGTTAATCAGCCAGCCTGCGGGGTTACCGCCTACTTCAACAAAATCTTCGCCAGTGAAGATCGCAAGCACGCCGGGCATGCCAGCAGCCGCACTCGTGTCGATGCTTTTGATTACACCATTTGCTACGTTCGAGCGCACAAAAACTGCTGCGGCTTGACCGTATCGTTTGAGATCGTCGCTATATTGACCTTCGCCAGTCAAAAAGCGGATGTCTTCGCGGCGCAATGTTGAAGCGCCAATTCCACCATCTTTGGGCATGAATTTTCCTCCCTAATTTTGTGTTTATTCTGCAGCGATGGCTGAGACGTCTTGTCCAGACGCAGCAATAATCGCTTTGACAATGTTGTGATATCCGGTGCAACGGCAGATATTGCCCTCAAGATGCTCACGCACTTCGGCCACGGATGGTTTTGGGTTGTCTTTGAGCAAAGCTGCCGTTGTCATAACCATACCCGGTGTGCAGAAACCGCACTGAAGGCCGTGATGATCTTGGAACGCTTGCTGTATAACATTGAGCGATCCATCGCTATTGGCCTGGCCCTCGATCGTAGAGACTTCAGCTCCATTTGCTTCCGCCGCGAACATCGTGCAGGATTTTACGGCTTTGCCATCTACATGCACAACACAAGCGCCGCATTGAGACGTGTCGCAACCGATATGTGTGCCAGTCATGTTCAAGTCTTCACGTAAATACGTGGACAGCAATGTGTTCCCCGCTACGTCCCCCGAAACGGATTTACCGTTCACGGTCATAGTTACATTGGTCATGTGTTTCCTCCCTATTAAATCGTCTTTTCTGCGATTGGATCTTTAACTAAACAGCTTTTTGAACCAGCCTTTTTTTGGTTCGTTTTTGGCGCTTTCCACAGCGATTTCAGTTTCTGCTGCTTCTGGCGTTGTATCTGGCTGGCCAAACTCGTTTGAAAAGTTTTCAAAGAATTGATCGGCCATTTTCTTAGCAAAACCTTCAATGACCCGGCTGCCAAGTTGAGCGAGTTTACCGCCGACTCTGGCTTCAACATCGTAGTGCAATATCGTTGTTTTGCCGTCCGCTTCTAAGCGGACGTTTGCGCCGCCTTTGGCAAAACCTGCAGCGCCGCCTTTGCCCGATCCGGAAATCGTCAGACTTTCGGGTTCCACCATGTCCGAGATTTCAACCGCGCCTTTGAAAGTCGCTTTCACAGGGCCTACTTTTTGAACGACAGTGGCTTCAAAACCTGTCTGCGCTGAGCCCGCCATTTCTGTGCATCCCGGCACACAGGCCATGAGAACTTCCGGGGCGAGCAGAGCAACCCAAACCGTTGCTGTATCAGCATTGATCACGCGGCTATCACTTAGTTTCATAGTGGAATCCCTTTTCGAATTTCACTCAGACTAAGCAGCCACGCAATCACCTACTATTCGACCAAATGCGTACAACTAAAGTCGCATTTTACCGCTCCGGCGCTTGAAAACTTAATCCATAGCTTTCGTAAATCTTGGCAATACGCCCTTCTTGGAGCGCTGCATTGATGGCATCATCGACGGCATATGATAGCGGGCGATACCGAAAATTAACCGCAACCCCCAACGTCCATTTACTCACTGCAAACCCTGCCAACGGCGGCTGATGTACGTCACTTGAAACGCTCAACCCATATTCTAACTGCCCCAGTGGACCCATTGCGGCCATCGTCTCGCCTGCATTCAAAGCGCTCATTGCGTCGATCATATTGGGAAAGCGCTGCATTTTTCCTGCCAACTGCCCTCCCGCAAAGGAAGATAGGTAGAAATCAGCAATGGAATCGTTTTCGACAGCGACTGTGTCGAAGCGAAAATAAGCTGGAACCGGTTTTTCATCTGGATAGCTGGCTTTGTTATAGGCAATCGCGACAGATTCTCCCGCGTATTGCCCAGTGAAAACGACTTGTTCCACCCGGCATTTGAACGAGCTGTCATAGGGTACACGCATCATGACATTGGAAATGCGCCCGCCAATCAAGGCACCCTTCCAGATGTTAGTGCGGAGGTCCGCTTCAAGGTTCTCGCCGGCCGCAACAAAGTTGAACCGCGCCTCGACACCAAGGTCTGCCGCAATGATATTTGCAATTTCAACGTCAACGCCACGCGGCTTGCCACCCTCTTGCCAGCTATAGGGTGGATAGTCATCATAGACCGCAAAAAGCATATGCCCTTGGTCTTGCAGGACATCCATTTCTTGGCCAACAATATCGCGGCCCACATTTTGAGGCTTTGCTTGCGGCACATGATCTGCGCAAGGATCAGCCGCTTGGGCTTGCCCCGAAAGGAGCAAGGCAAGAGCGACAGGAAGGGCTTTTAATCTGTGCAGCGTTTCAATCCTAATCTGTAGCTGAAAGACCAATGGTCAGCGTTTCAGACGCTGATTTGTAGGCCTCGGCGGTTCCATCAATCAAATTCGCCGCGCGAAATGCAACTGAATCCGCGATTGGTGCGCCCGAAAGCGTTTCAATAGCTCCCGCGATTTCACTCAAACGAGCCTTCATGGCATCCGGATCGGCACCACTTGCATCCTCAGCATAGTCCGCCAATTGATCTCGCAGTCCCTTTAACTCATCAGAGACAACATCCATCGCATCGCTATCGGGGCGGGTTTCGATGTAAGTCCGAATGGCCCAAGCCGCCTCTTGACCGAGAAGCTCCCCAAAAGCTGGCATCTTGGTAATGCCGTTCTGCGTGTAGCCTGTGCGAAACCGCTCAACATACCATTCATCACCATACTCTTCGGCTTCAATAAACCGTAGATCAGGAGCGAGGCCACCTGAGACAACTTCCAGCCCATGACAACGCGCACAATTTTGATTGTAGCCCGAAGCGCCGATCTCAATCGCCTTAAACCAAATATCTTCGCCCGCAGCTTCGGAGCGGTAAGGGTTTTCCGTCAACCACTCTTCGCCCGTTTCAGGCAATCCTGCGGTGTCGACGGGTTGTGGATTTACGTCACCATGTGCAAGCGCCATTGTGCTCGCCGCTGCAATCGCGACGCCTAAGAAAAGACCCTTTAGTGTTACCTGTTTCATGCTTGTCCTCCCAAGACACTGAAATACTTTTCTAGCTTGTACCCTAGCTTTCGAAACACGCGGTATTGGACTTTGGTTGTGTTCAAGGTTCCTCACGACCAAAGTCTTATTCGACGTAAGACAGGACACTTGGTAGTGTCTAACAATGAGGCGAAGCCAGATGATCCGAATATTGGCACTAAGATGATCCGAATATTGGCGCTAATAGGTGCGTGTTTTGCTGGACAAGTGGCGTCGGCAGAGACTGCGTTGAAGATTGGTTATTTGCGCGTCGATATGCCTGTACCGCCCACCCTGTCAAATCTTGATCCTATCCCGGAAAACATCGGTTTGGCAGGGGCGCAAACAGGATTGCAGGGCAACCTAACCACCGGAAAATTTCTATCGCATTCCTATGAAATGTTTGAGACGGTAGTGCCCGAGGGCAACGATCCCCTCATCGCTGCAAAAGAGATGCTCTCTATCTCGCCATACCTCGTGCTCGACGCACCCGCGCAGGTTTTAGTCTCCATCGCTGATTTGCCTGAAGCAAAGGGCGCGCTTCTCTTTAACTCCTCTGCAAGCGATGTCTCACTACGGGATACGGATTGCCGTAGAAACCTGCTTCACAGCTTGCCGTCCGACGCGATGCGCACCGATGCACTTGCGCAGGTCTTTGTGCAAAAACGCTGGCGCGATCTGGTGATGATTTCTGGCAATTTTTCCCAAGACATTTCCTACGCCACTTCCATGCGCCGATCCTTGAAGAAGTTCGGGCTGAAATTATCGGACGAGAAAACATGGGATGCGAGTGCGGATATGCGCCGCACGGCATCGCAAGAGATTCCGCTCTTTACGCAAAGTCTCGGCGACTACGATGCGATGATCCTTGCCGATGAGGTGCATGATTTTGGGCGCTATGTTCTATACAATACTTGGCAGGCCCGCCCTGTGACGGGTTCAGAGGGTCTAAGCGCAGTCACTTGGTCGCCTGTGATCGAGCAATGGGGTGCGGCGCAATTGCAAAGCAGATTTGAAAAGCAACATAGCCGCAAAATGACGAGCCATGATTATGCCGCTTGGGCCGCTGTGCGAACGCTTGGCGAAGCGGTGACGCGCACCAATTCCGATGACCCAAAAGTCCTACGCGACTACATATTCTCTGATGCGTTTGAACTTGCAGGCTTCAAAGGTCGCCCGCTGACCTACCGCGATTGGAATGGCCAACTTCGCCAACCTATCGCGGTGGTGCACCCCCGCGCGATGGTCGCGCAGGCCCCGCTCGAAGGGTTTTTGCACCAAACCAACGAGCTTGACAGCCTTGGCCTAGATCGTCCCGAAAGCAAATGTGAGGCCTACCAATGAAAATGTTCCTTTCCTCTGGCTTGGCTGCGTTGTTGGCAACGAGCCTATCCGCCGGACAAATATGGGTCACAAACGAAAAGGACGACACAGTTTCCGTGATCGACACCGAAACGCTCGAAGTCGTGCAGACTTATGAGACTGGCGAGCGTCCTCGCGGAATAACTTTCTCCAAAGACTATTCCCGCGTTTATATCTGTGCCTCCGATAGCGATGCAGTTCAGGTGATGGATCCAAACACAGGCAAGATCCTCTATGATCTGCCTTCTGGCGAAGACCCTGAGCAGTTCGTTTTGCACCCTGACGACATCCATCTTTATATCGCGAATGAGGACGATGCGATCACCACGGTGGTAAACACGCAAACCCGCAAGGTGGTTGCTCAAATTGATGTCGGTGTAGAGCCAGAGGGCATGGCCGTAAGCCCCGATGGCAAGATTGCGATCACTACGTCCGAAACAACCAATATGGCGCATTGGATCAACACCGAGACCCAAGAGCTATTCGCGAACACTCTGGTCGATAGCCGCCCGCGCCACGCGGAATTCGCCAAAGACGGTACGCAAATGTGGGTCAGCTCTGAAATCGGCGGCACTTTGACGGTGTTTGATACAGCAACCCAGACTGAACAGGCAAAGATCAGCTTTGAAATCCAAGGCGTGCATTCGGACCGCGTGCAGCCTGTGGGCTTTGAATTCACCGACGGTGATACACATGCCTTCGTCGCGCTTGGGCCGTCCAATCATATAGCTGTTGTGAATGCGCAAACCTACGAGGTTGAGGACTACATTCTCGTGGGCCGCCGCGTTTGGCATATGGCGTTTAGTGCTGACAAATCGCAGCTTTTTACCACGAATGGCGTTTCGGGGGATGTGACGGTTATTGACGTCGCCTCTCGAAAGGCGCTGAAATCCATCAAAGTCGGTCGCTTCCCTTGGGGCGCAGCCTTTCGTCCTTAACCTATAACGCTAAAGGTCAGCCATGACATCTACGCTTATCCGATCCGCATTCATCGTCTGTTTGGCACTCGGCAGCGCGCCGCTCTGGGCAGAAGGTTTTGGCGCGGCTGGATTGCTTTCAGGCAAAAACAAACAGGACTTGCCGCCCATCACCCTGTCAGCGGGTGAACCTATTTCAAAGGAGCCATGGACACTCAAATCTGGCACCTACTATGAATTCGAAATCATTGGCGATGGCAGTCAAGAGCTGGCTCTGATCGGCCCCGAATTCTTCCGGGCGATCTGGATCGACGAGATCGTCGTTGCAGGCTTGGAGATTCGCCCGCTTGGGCTGGACAGCATCGAGTTTGACGAAGCCGGTGAAATGGAAATCGGTTTCATTGCGATAAAACCCGGGCGCTATTACATGAAGATTCCGCAAACCACAGGTGAAACCCAGCGCATCGAGATAACCATCGAATGAAGGGAATCGAGGTCGCTCAGCTTAGCTACTCCTACGGTGCAAAACAGGCGCTTGATGATGTCAGTTTTGCGGTTGAGGCCGGTCAATTTTGCGCGCTCCTTGGACCCAATGGCGCGGGCAAATCAACGTTGTTCAATCTACTCACGCGCCTCTTCACCTCGCCCCAGGGCACGATCAAGATTGCGGGTCACAGTTTAAACGGTTCGCCGCGCAAGGCTTTGGCTACGCTTGGTATCGTGTTCCAGCAATCGACATTGGACCTTGATCTTAGTGTGCACCAAAACTTGAAATACTTCGCAGCGTTACATGGTATTTCAGGGCACAAAGCCAACATGCAGATAGAAGCATCATTAGAGAAACTAGGCATGCTTGAGCGCGCGGGCGAAAAAGCACGCCTCTTAAATGGCGGCCATCGTCGGCGCGCAGAAATCGCGCGCGCTTTGATCCATAACCCTTCCGTTTTGTTGCTTGATGAACCGACCGTAGGTCTTGATGCAGCCGCGCGCGCGTCGATCACGGATCACGTTCATCAACTGTGCGATGATGGAACTACGGTGCTTTGGGCAACGCATTTAACTGATGAAGTGCGCGATGAGGATCGTCTGATCGTGCTGCATCAAGCCCACATTCTTGCAGATGGTTTGACCAAAGAAATTCGCGGCGGATCCGCCCTAAAAGACAAATTTCTCAACCTAACTGGGGCAAGCGCATGAGGCCGTATCTCACATCGCTCTGGGCGATCGTCGCGCGCGAAGCACTGCGCTTTATCCATCAGCGCGAACGTTTCATCGCAGCCCTTGTACGTCCGCTTATCTGGCTCCTGGTCTTTGCCGCTGGGTTTCGCGCAGCCCTAGGGCTTAGCATCATCCCCCCCTATCAAACCTACATCACCTACGAGACCTATATCGTACCCGGACTTTGCGGCATGGTTTTGTTGTTTAACGGCATGCAATCCTCGCTTAGCCTTGTGTATGATCGCGAAATGGGCTCGATGAAACTCTTACTGACCAGTCCAATGCCCCGATGGTGGCTGTTGTTTTGCAAACTCATCGGCTCCACTTCGATCTCGATCCTACAGGTCTATGCGTTTTTGGCGATTGCCGGCGCTTTTGGGATCACAATGCCCGCAATTGGTTATGTCACAGTACTGCCCGCTTTGATTGGCGCGGGTGTCATGCTTGGTGCACTTGGTTTGCTCTTGTCGAGCTTCATCAAACAGCTAGAGAATTTCGCGGGCGTTATGAACTTCGTCATCTTCCCGATGTTTTTTCTGTCTTCGGCGCTCTATCCCCTGTGGAAAATGGCCGAAAGTTCTGAGCTTCTGTATGCAATCTGCGCCCTTAATCCCTTCACCCAAGCGGTCGAATTAATCCGCTTCGCGCTTTATGGGCAATTCAATGGTATTGCATTGTTTTGGACGTTGATTGGCGCGGGTACTTTTACATTATTGGCACTTTGGGGTTATAATCCCGCACGTACTGGGTTGGCAAAACGAGGATAGCGCTGTGTTGAGAAGTCTTTTCGCGATTACGATACTGGCAGTCACGCCTTTGTTTGCCGAAAATATTGATGATCTAGGCACCACGAACCCCGAAGAAATGACATGGGGTTCAAACATGGCGCGGGTGTCGCGCGGTGATGTCGATATGGCCATTTGCGCAAGCGGATATATGATGACCAAGTCTGGCGATCACGCCGCTGCACGAGCAATTTTCGAAGCCTGCGCAGCCGCTGGTTACACAGGTGCAATGACGTGGATGAGCCAACTTGATAACAACGGGCTTGGCGGCGAATACAACCCCGACGCTGCCGCAAACTGGGACAAACGCGCGGCGGATGCTGGTGATTCAGTTGGGAAATTCAATTACGGATTAGATTTGATGCGTGGCCACGGCGTGGCGAAAAATGAGATTCTGGGGCGTGCTTTTGTAGATGAAGCAGCGCAAGATGGTTTGCAAATCGCAAAGCGGTTGCAAGGTGCAGGCTATGATTTAGACGAGGTCGCGCCAGATGCCGACAACTGGAAATACGCGCCATTATTCTGAACATCACTGATTATTTGACCCGGCGATCCGCCAAGAGTCACGATGCGGCTTGCGAGGCGCTTGGCCTCGCTCTCAACATGGGTCACGATAATTGTCGTGACTTTATGAGCGGCACGCAGTTTGGCGAAAAGCGCCATCATCTCTTCGACAAGTTCCGGATCAAGCGAAACAAAAGGTTCATCCATCAATAATAGATCTGGCTTAATCGCAAAGGCACGCGCGAGCGAAAGCCGCCTTTGCTGGCCAAGCGAGAGCGTGTTGGGAAAAGCCTCACTGCGCTCCGATAGCCCCACTTCTGCGAGCGCATCCATGGCTTCGAAGGTCGAAATCTTTGCAGTTATGCACATATTGTCACAAACACTGCGCCATGGCAAAAGCGTTGGTTCTTGAAACACCATTGCAACTTGTCCAGCCACATCGCACGACCCAGCATATCGCGTCTCTAGCCCACCAATTATGCGCAGCAGCGAAGTTTTTCCGACGCCAGATGGCCCAACCAGCGCGAGCGTTTCAGAGCGCGCAACATGCAACGCAATTTCGTCAAGAATCGGTGTTTCTGCAAAGCACAAAGCATCAAGGCGCAAATCGAGAACAAGGCCGCATTGGCCCTGTTCATTTGCATAATTTTCTGTTTGCTCACTTAGCAGCGGACTAGCTCCCGTTCTGCAAAAATGTCCCTTCTGGTAGCTCTGTCGCTTTCCCCAGTAGTTTCTCACCCCCTATCTCTACCATGAGTTCCAGCATGCGTCCTGCCGCCTCTTCATCAATTGGTCCTGCGGCGGGGATGCCTGCGCGAAATCCCGCTTTGAGCGCCTCAAACTGCCCATCCGTCTTGGCATTCATCTTAGGGCGTAGGCGATCCCACTCGCTATCATCCACAGCGAGCTTCTCTTTCGCAGCCCGGGAAGCGGCAGCAAGCCCATGCACCAATTCAGGATTTTCGCGCAGCAATTCACCCTTTACCACATATCCCAGTAGTGGCGTATTCGGGTCCAGCCCAAGATCGCTTGCCGCTTCGGACACATCGACCAGTTTACGCATGCCAGAGGCTTCCATTTTGGCCATGAAATGCCAAAAATTGATTGCAGCGCCAATCTCGCCTGACATCGCAGATTTGAAAATCAGGGGGGGCGCACCGTAGACCTGTTCCGTTTCGTTCACCAAGTCCATGCCGTAGTTTTTCTCAGCATAGGCACGGAGGATCAGCCAGCTTTTATCGAGTGGGCCGCCAGCAATTCCGATCTTTGCCCCTTTTAGATCGGCAAGACTTTGCGCGATGCTGTCTTTTCCAACTAAAACGCCGCCCACGGCCTTGGAATAGGGGATAAATACATAATCCTTGCCGGATGCACGCTGGCGCGCGACCCAGAGCCAATCGGAAACAATAACGTCTGCTTCGCCGCCTTGGAAGGCAACTTTGGCAGCCGATCCACCAGCCATGCCTTGCACTTCAAGCTCAAAACCATTGGCAGCGTCAAGTGCATGGTGCTTAATCGTGTTCAATTCCCAATTCACCGTGCCAAACTTGAGAACAGCCGCGCGAAGCGTTTGAACTTCCGCAAACGCCGACGTAGAAATAAGCGCTGCAACAACGGCCCCGCCAAATGATTTCATAAATGTCATGTTGATCTCCCTGTTGCCGATCAGAGTAACCAAATCTGTCGCGACGGGAATACGACCAAAGGCGCTATTCGATCACCAAACGCGGCAACCAATGGCTTTCGGGGTCGCTCTCATGGATGTGTTTGGCCTTAAGCGGTCGCAGTTCGCCAGCATCTGGTGGTGAAGACAATGTATCCATGTCCATCTCGTGCAAAGAGCCTACAAGACGTCCATTTTCTTCGTTCAATTTGTAATAAACGCCATTCCACATATTGATTCCATAATCGTTGGAATCTTTCCACACAAAGAGGAAATCGTATTCCAAATCGATCAGACATTGGAAATATTACGAGAAATTTCATAGGGGTACGGGACGTAGCACCAGTTCTTCGTTGGCCCCTCAAGACATTTGAATGGGCGCATGGAAAGGAAGTGATCTTCAAACGGCGCATCGTTCATTACGACGGTGTAAGTATCATCGCTTTGAAATTCGGCGGTGGCGATCTGGATACGCTGTCCTTTGGCATCCTCAAGAAAAACACCGCGCGAATCAGCGTAACCTTCGCTGCCCAAACATAGCGAGATACCAAAAATTAGAAATTTCATTGCATCACTCTCCCACAGGAAAGATAGCGATTTTGGGAATGAGTCGCATCGCGACAAAGGTGGCATGCGCTTGCCTGTCAAGGCTCGCAGGGTCTTACGACCAATGTTCAATACCGAGAAACACTCTTTACGAGAATACTCTGCTTAAGGCCACAAGCGTCAAATCCAATGCGCGGTGCCTTAACGATACGCCCAAGAATTGGGCATAGGGAGGAAACAAAAATATGAACAAGTTCATCATTGCTGCGCTTGCGGGACTGTTAGCAACCACTGCATTTGCGGATGGCCATGGCGGCGTCACAGAAGAAATGTTGGCGAACGATACAGCCTCGACTGGGGATGTTTTAACCAATGGCATGGGGCGTCATTTGCAGCGCCATTCCCCGCTTGATATTTTAAACAAAGAAAACATCGGCAACCTGCTTCCAGCTTGGGCCTTTAGCCTTGGTGGTGAGAAGCAACGCGGTCAAGAAACCCAGCCGCTTGTCCATAACGGCGTGATGTATATCACGGGCTCTTACAGCCGTATGTACGCGATTGATGTCATGAGCGGCAAAGAGCTTTGGCAGTACGATGCGCGATTGCCAGAAGGCATTTTGCCCTGCTGTGACGTTGTTAACCGTGGTGCTGCGATCTATGGTGACAACATCTATTTCGGAACTTTGGACGCTCGTATCGTCGCATTGAACCAAAAAACCGGCGATGTCGTTTGGAACAAAAAGATCGCGGACTACAAAGCGGGCTACAGCTACACGGCCGCACCTCTGATCGTTGATGGTTTGATCATCACGGGTAATTCCGGTGGTGAATTTGGTATCGTTGGCGAAGTTCAAGCACGTAGCGCCGAGACAGGCGATATCGTTTGGACACGTCCTGTTATCGAAGGCCACATGGGTACGCTGAACGGCTCAGAAAGCACAATGACCGGTGAGTTGAACGCGACTTGGCCGGGTGACATGTGGAAAACTGGTGGCGGTGCAACGTGGCTTGGTGGCTCTTACGATGCCGATACCGACACGCTTGTTTTCGGCACGGGTAACCCCGCTCCTTGGAACAGCCACTTGCGCGACGCTGGTACGCCAACCGAGGGCAACAAAGGTGACAACCTTTATGCGGCTTCCCGTATTGGCATCGACCCTGCAACGGGCGAAATCAAGTGGCACTACCAGACTACCCCGCGCGAAGGCTGGGATTATGATGGTGTGAACGAAGTTGTGGCTTACACAGATCGCTCTGGCAACAAGCGCTTTGCGACGGCTGACCGCAACGGTTTTTTCTACGTCCTGAACCGTGAAGATGGTAAATTCGTATCTGCTGTGCCTTTCGTTAAGGACATCAGCTGGGCCGAAGGCATCGACGACACGGGTCGCCCAATCTTCATCGAAGAGGGTCGCCCAGGCAATCCAGCAGATGCCGCAGATGGCAAGAAGGGTGATGTTGTCTTCGCATCGCCATCTTTCTTGGGCGGTAAAAACTGGATGCCAATGGCGCATTCACCAAAGACTGGCCTGTTCTACGTGCCGTCTAACGAGTGGGGCATGGATATATGGAACGAGCCTATTTCCTACAAAAAGGGCGCGGCCTACCTCGGTTCCGGCTTCACGATCAAGCCGAACTATGACGACCATATCGGTAGCTTGAAAGCCATTGACCCAGACACGGGTGAAACAAAGTGGGAGTTCAAGAACAACGCGCCACTTTGGGGCGGCGTGATGACAACTGCTGGTGGTCTTGTGTTCACAGGTACTCCAGAGGGTGAGTTTATCGCCTTCGACGACGAGACTGGTGAAAAGCTGTGGTCCTTCCAGACTGGTTCTGGTGTGATTGGTCAGCCTATCACTTGGGAGCAGGACGGCGAGCAATACGTTACTGTTATCTCAGGTTGGGGTGGCGCGGTTCCACTGTGGGGCGGCGAAGTTGCCAAGAAGGTCAACTACTTGAACCAAGGTGGCTTGCTCTGGACATTCCGTCTGCCAGCAAAACTAGCCTCTAACTAATCTCCCTTAAGACTGGGGGCGCGCTTAACAAAGCAAGTGCGCCCTTTTTTTTATGCTATACCTCTCCTACCCCAAAACCCGAACTTTTTCATGAGTTATGACGCGGAAATTATCTGAAACTTGGTCACGGAAGGTTTTCCACTCACTTGGGATGGTTTTCCGAAAGAATCTCAGGATCGCATTCGCGAACTGTTTTTGGGTGGGGTAGTATCGGTTGTATGTCACCTTCTGGTGCATCACGGCCCATAATCGCTCGATGGGATTGAGGTGCGGGCAATACGGCGGCAACTGGATGAGGTGGATGCGGCAGTCTGGTCTGGCAAGGAAAGCCCTGACATCCGGTCCTTTATGATAGGCGGCATTGTCCCAGATAACATGGATCAATCGCTTGTACGGGTTGCGAGCTTCAATTTTGGTAAGAAGCTGCGCCGCGCTGATCCCGTCGACGGTGGTTGGCTCGACAAAGGGCGCATCGAAGGTTTCAAGATTGAGCGCACCATGGATATTCACGCGGCCCCGGCCTGCCGTGGTCGGGACCCCTGGATTTGAACCCGTTTTGACCCAGCCAAAAGCGGGCTTCGTCTGATATTCTGGATGCACAGCGTCGGCGAAATAGACGGCTTCATCTGCGCCGAGCTCAGTCATCAGGCGTTCGTATAGCGCGATGAACGCAGCCTGCTTTTCCGCTGATGCCACGCGCGGCAGAGGCTTGGGCTTGCGGTATTCAAAGCCCAGTCGGGCCAGAAGTTTGATGCAGCCAGAGTGGGAATAGTTCAGACCGCACTCAGCTGCGACATCGGCCCTGATCTCTACCGTCGAGCGACAGAAGTCGGCTTACAGCCAAGCGCATCCGAGCCATCTTGCCGGTAGCCCTTATACCAGTCCCGGATGGTATCGTCGTCAAAGTAGAGAAATTTGCGATCCGAGCACAGCTTTCCCCGTCGTCGAGCAGCAGGATCGCATTTGCCCGCCCGGCAATACCGTGGTCCTCGCGCTGCCGACGCAAGCCAGCCTTAAGCTCGATACGGTCTGCTGAGGACGGAAAACCGGGGCGGATCACCAGCATAGCGGAATCGTTTCGAACCCAGCCGTCAAGCCATCAAATTCGGCCTCCGCGGGACTCGGAGTACAACTTAGCATTTACGCCAAAATTTATTAATAGTAGACGCTTAAAGGCTGGAAAAGTAGATAAGCTTGAAATTGCGTTCTATCGCCGTTCAAATAATTATTTTCAAAAGGTTATAAGGATGATTATATGTTTAGGCAGCTAAACAACTACTTTAATCGCCATGTAAAGCTTCATGGCAAGATTGAAATGGCGGGCTTTGATCTTAAAACCATAGATGGCAAAGTATTTGGTGTGGTGGAAATGGTTGCCGTGCGAGAGGATCGGTTGATTGTCGATGGCTGGTGTTTTTCAGACTCTGTCGGACTCACCTGTGCCGGACACAGTGATCGGCAGACCCCTTCGTTGGAGCGGGCGGATGTTACGAATATTCACAGAAACATCGAAAACTATCCGACACCAGGATTCAGTCTGAGCGTCCATCACGAGGAGGGTAAAAGGTCATTTATGGCTTCGCACAACGAGAGGTTGTATGATTTTGCGCTCCACCCTTATGATCCCGCAGATTCTTCACGTATGCGGCGCAAAAAAATTATACCTTTTATGAGCTCATTGATGCGCGCATTTCCCTCTGCGGTACGGTGGTATCTCTTGCGCGACTTTGCTGCGCGGACACGAGTGAAATACATTCTTGGCTTTAATCCGAAAATTTCACCTATGTTGCTCAATGAGAAGTTGTTTTTGGCCACAGGCTCACCGCATGCAAAGATCAATATGCAGACGGAAATTACAATCGTTCTACCCATTTATAATGCGTTCAACCTGCTTGAACCAGTGTTGGCGCGGGTGTTGGCGCATACTGACTTGCCCTACCGTTTAATTATCATCGAGGATAAATCAACGGATCCGCGGGTCCGTCCATTTTTGCGCGACTGGCATAGTGCGTTGGAAAGCAGGGTTCGCGGGCGAATTGAAGTGCTGGCGAATGCTGAAAACCTTGGGTTTATCCGATCGGTTAATCGTGCACTCAAACAC
>Ga0206130_10002814_pt1 | contig 23741 bp, 13 predicted proteins | sample Helgoland_Spring_9_FD_148637 | JGI IMG/M metagenome (GOLD analysis project Ga0206130, IMG submission 148637) | Pelagic subsurface seawater microbial communities from Kabeltonne, Helgoland, North Sea - Helgoland_Spring_Bloom_20160512_1 | ecosystem: Environmental > Aquatic > Marine > Epipelagic ... | reverse complement strand
AACGACAGAAGTATGTGGTAATACTGGAGGCTCTGAAGTGAGAATGACGGGCCCATTTTGGAGTTGGGATCCAACAGCTGGACCAATTGCAGTTGATAACATGGATGGTACCTATACAATTACATTATCTCCAGCACCAACTGCAGATATGGAATATTTATTAATATTAGATGGGGTTCAGGAGAATCTTATTCAAGATATGGTGGATGGTGGCAATTGTGCGCCTGTAACAGATTTCTTTGGCTATGCAAATAGAAAATGGTTAACCAGTGATCCGCTAGTTATTGATGCTATATACGATCGCTGTGTACCTTGTAGCTACCCTGATATTTCTATTACAACAGAACTTTGTGACACTGTTGGGGTGTCAAAAGTTAAAATGATAAGACCTCCACTTTGGGATTGGAATAATGCCAAAGAAGGAGTTAGTAATGGTGATGGAACTTGGACTTTTACTTATTCGCCTGCACCAACAGATTCGTTAGAATATCTTATTGTAGTTGATCAAATTGCAGAAGACTTGGTTCAAGAAATGATTGATGGAGCTACCTGTGCACCTTTAACTGATTACTCTTCTTACGCAAATAGGCTATGGGAATTAGCAGATGGTCCTTCAGTTTCTAATACATATAATACATGTTTAGATTGTAATGGTACAAATAGTATTTCTGAGTTATCTTTGGAATTTCAAATTTATCCAAATCCAGCAACGAATAATATTACTATTAAAAACGCACCTGAATCTTATGAATATTCAATTTACAATTCAATTGGGAGTCTTATGTTAAAAGGTTTTAACACATCTGTAGTTGATATTTCCTCACTGACAAATGGAATTTATTTGATGGTTATAAATTCAGATGATTCAAAAAATCAGATTTCATTTGTAAAAAACTAAACAAGTAACTATTTTCATTAAATAAAAGAGGGAATTTAGCGTTCCCTCTTTTTATATCTAATATATTTTAAATTATGAAGGTTTTATTATCGATTTATGTCATTTGTGTTTCTTCCCTTTCCTTTGGTCAATATGCTCTTGTTTGGGCCGATGAATTTGATGATAATGAATTGAATCTCAATAAATGGTCTTATGATTTAGGTCAAGGTGATTGGGGATGGGGAAACAATGAACTTCAATTTTATACGAACAATGCAGCTAATATTAATGTGGATACAGGTTATTTACATATTATAGCAAAAAGCCAGCAGTTTGCAGGAGCCAATTATACATCTGCTAAAATTAAAACGAAAGACCTATACGAATTTACTTATGGAAGAGTAGAGGCTAGAATTAAAATCCCTTACGGGCAAGGTATGTGGCCCGCGTTTTGGATGCTTGGAGCAAATATTGATGACGTGAGTTGGCCATATTGCGGTGAGATAGATGTCATGGAACACATAAATAATGAAACTGTTATTCATGGCACCCATCATTATGATAATAATGGACATGTTTATTCAGGTAATTCGGTTGTTTGCGATGCTTCAGAATTTCAGACTTACAGTATCGAGTGGTCTCCAAATAGTATAAAATGGTATTTGAACGGTATAATGTATTTTCAGACCTCCATTGGGTCTAGCGCAGTTTCCAAAGAAGAGTTTCATTCTCCTTTTTATCTGATTTTAAATCTTGCCGTTGGTGGCAATTGGCCAGGTAATCCTGATGGTTCAACTCAATTTCCTGCAACAATGATGGTTGATTATGTGCGCGTTTATCAGAATGAGTTTACGCTAGTGAATGAAAACAGCATGGATAATGATTTTAAAGTTTATCCCAATCCAGCTAATGATTTACTTACAATATCAAAAAATCAATTCGATGCTAACTATTCTATTTTCAATATTCATGGGCAAGAAATTGTTTCTGTTTTAAATAAAAATCCAACAATAGATATATCTTATCTTGACGAGGGAGTTTATTATATCAAGATTCAGAAGTCTAACGGAAGTTATTCCACATCTGTATTTGTGAAACAATAGTGCCTTTTATTAAAAGATTAAGATGGTTTTGTTGTTTTCTACTTCAGAATTAAACCTCCCCATTTTGCAGGAGATTCATGAAATCCATCTGTAGAACCGCTATTCCAATGCAATTGCTGCTGTCTTCCTTTGTTAGTGCCTAAATCTATTGCAAATTCAATGTCTAATTTTAAGCCAGTTTTAGGAATGATATCAAAAAAGGCATTAAGTGGAATAGCCATTTCAACTAAATATCCATTCTCTTGGATGTTAACCTTGTCGTTTATTACTTCAATTTTAGTATCGGTTTTCCAGTTCTACATATAGGGAATAGCGAAAGAAATTGTCTTTTAGTGCTGCGGCAGGATTAAAAAAATTAGAAACAGAGCTTAACATATGCGGCTGAAATCAAGATATTCATGAAAATTTTCTTAAAGACTCACAGTTGAACTTTTACAAACTAGCAGCTCCTACTTTAGATAGATTTATTCTATACCTAAGCAACATTTCCATTCCTCCTCTTCCTTGCGTAGCAATTGACAAACCAGACATATTGAAGTCATAGCTTACGCCTAAAGAAAATGAAGCAAAATTTAAGAATAGTGTAGTGTAAAATGCGTCTCCAAATCTTACATAACCTCCCATTGAAATAGTTGATTTGTCGTAGTAACCTGTGTATTTAGAACTTTCTTGCAGAGAGTAAATAAAATCTGTTCCAATTGATAATGATTGGTTCGGGCCTTGTTTAAAGTAAATAAAATTTGGCGAAAAAGCTAATTTGGAGCCATTTCTGCTAAACTCTCCTCCTCCATGAATAGTATATTTTTGATAAAGGTTTTCATTTCCATTAAGCAATGTATTTTGTGGCGTTAATAAGTGGGCAACAGAAACGCCAAAATTTATGGAGTTTTGATTGTTAAGTTTTCCGAAATAATACAATCCTGAGTTAATGTCAAATTGAAAAGATTTATCCGTAACTAATGTTTCGCCATTCTCTAAATTAGTATCAAAAGTGGACCCTGTCCATTGTTGGTCCCAAGTCAAAGATTCCATGCTTGCAAACCTTTGAAAAAATGAAGGCTGCATACCGAGAGCAAGTTGATGATTATCTGCTATCTCAATTGCGTAATTTATGCTGATGTTGGCAATATTTGTTGTCAGTTGACTATCACCAGATTTATCGTTGTAAAAATTAACTCCTAAACCTAAAAAACTATTATTTGATTTTTTTTTCATCACTTTAGTATCTAGGCTTGCTGAGATTGTATTGTATGGGTTTGAACTAATCGATTTCCATTGGTTTTTAAAGCCTGTAAACACTTGGATGTCACCAGGGAAAAACCCTGTTGCCCCTGGGTTTATTGTCATTGGTGCGGCGTAAAACATACTATAGTGCCTGTCTTGTTGCGCTTGCCCATTTATGAATATACTTAAGGCTAATATGCTAAATACTACTTTTCTCATGTCTTTTTGTTTTAACAATTTATTTAACCAAAGTTATATTTCCTTTTAATGAGTTTTTATCTCCATTTACATATTCATATTCCAAATAGTAAGCAAAGACCCCAGTGTTTTGTAATTCTCCTTTATAAGTTCCATCCCAGCCATTCGCTAAGTCGTTAGATTCAAAAACCTTCTCACCATATCTATTGTAAATCATTAAAGTAAAAGATTGAATTCCAGAACCTCTTACATAGAGCACATCATTATGGGTGTCATTATTTGGAGAGAATGCGGTGGGTATTCCAATAACTGATTCTACTTCTTCAATAATTTCTACTGTCTTACATGTGGTGTCTGAACAGTTTGTTGCAGTATATGCAATTAAGCAAATCGTATACGAATCTTCGGCGTTATAGGTAATCGATGGATTGATATTGGTTGAGGTACTACCATCTCCTAAATCCCATAAATAAGATACTGCACCGTTAGAAGAATTATTGGTAAGTACTAAAGTTTCACCCAGAGGAAGTGGGTTTCCAGAAAAGTCAAAATCAGCATTAGGAGCACCTGAATTACTGATTGAAATTGGTCCATAAGAGTCTGTGCATCCATTGTCATCTGTCACTACCAAAGAGTAGTTATTGTTGGTTAAGTCAGTAGCATCCAGGTTTCCAACTACTCCATTCCAAGCATATGAATAGGGGTTTGTGCCACCTGTAATAGCTATTCCAGTAATCGAACCATTTCCTGCATAACAATCCTCATTTGTAATAGCAATTAGGGTTGGATCAATTGATGGCCCATTAATAGAGCCGACAAGAATTGGTCCCATACTAGAAGAGCATCCATTTCCATCTGTTACAGTAAGCGTATAACCTCCTTCTTCCAATCCACTTGCATCTTCAGAAATAGAACTGTTTAAATCCCAGAAATAGGTATAGGGAAGTAAACCTCCTAAGGCTGTTATTCCAGTAATAGATCCATTTGCAGAAGCGCATGTCTCGGGGCTAACAACGATAAAAGAACTATCTATCGTTGGTCCTGAATTGTCTAATATAGTATAAGGGTTTGTTGTAAATATGCACCCTGCATTATCCGTAATGGTAAGTGTATAAGTTCCTGCCAATAAACCTAGGGTATCAGCAGTAAGACTTGTTGTTCCGTTCCACTCAAATGTGTATCCAGGTGTCCCGCCGGAAACAGTTATTCCTGTTAATGACCCATTTCCTGACGTACAAGCATCATTAACTAACGTTAAAGATGACGTATCGACTGTTAATCCTAAATTCTCAACGTTGATTGGGTTTGATATAACAGTGCAACCTAGAGCGTCCGTAACTATAAGGACATAACTGCCTCCTTCAAGTAATGAGGTATCAGCAGTTAAAGTAATGTTGTTGTTCCAGCTGTAGCTAAGTGGTGCGTTCCCCCCAATAGTCGTAATTCCCGCTATTGAGCCATTTATTGATCCACACGTCTCATTTGTTATTACTAGGCCTGATGAGTCTAATAAAGGAGCTGCATTGTCAATAACAGCATAAGGTCCACTTTGATCCGTGCATCCAAACGCATCCGAAACAATTAGGGTATAACTGCCTGCGGCAAGATCTGCAGTGTCGGCAGTTAAAGTTGTATTTCCATTCCAAGAATAAGTAAGTGGAGCAGTTCCTCCAGCAGCTGTTATACCCGTTATTCCGCCATTGGAAAGAGAACATGATTCATCTATTATACTAAGTCCAGTTATGTCAAATAAAGGTCCTGCAATATTAGTTATTACATGGGGTCCAGAAGAAGTTGAACAACCTAATCCATCCGTTGCTATTAAAGTATAACTTCCTGAAGTAACATTTGCTAAATCTTCATTCGTTGAAGCTAAACCATTCCAAGTGTAGGTAATAGTTCCGGAGCCTCCTGTTGATGTAATTCCTGTAATTCCTCCATTTATGTTACCGCAATTTTCATTTGAGATATTTATATTAGTTTCATCTATTGCAATACCTGCAGCATTTCCGACAACATAAGTGCCAATAGTCGTTATGCATCCTTTAGCATCAATTACTTCCAGCGTATAGCTGCCTGCTGATGCACTTGCTAAATCCAATGTTGTTGCTGTTCCGTTCCATTCATAGGTCAATGGAGCAGTTCCTCCTGATATGGTAATTCCAGAAATTGTTCCATCACCAAGGCCACAATTTTCGTCTCCGATAACAACAGATGCATCATTAAATGAAATTGGTGATGAAATGATTACGGAAACAGGTATTAAGTAATTACCAGGACAAGTTCCAACCCAATAAGTGGTATTCGAAGTTAATGGTCCAGTTGTTAGTGTGTTTGTACCTATAATAGTTCCTCCTACCTCGGCGTCATACCAAGTGATAGTTCCATTTAAAGTTCCAACAGCGGAAGCAGATAGGGTAGTTGTGCTTCCACTACAAATTGTATCATTTTCAGTGGTTAAAAAGAAATTAGATATTGTTTGATTTGGTAATCCGATACCACCAGATGTTGCCCCATTCGCCGGAAATTCTGTTAATCCATTCGAATTGGTAACACCATTTACTCCTCCGTTAGCAGTTCTTGGAATAGTTCCATTTGAAATAGATATGTAACCTCCACCACCGCCACCTCCCGGACCTTCAGCTTCATTGGAGCTTGCTAATGTTCCAAGTACAATAATTTGATTTCCACCATTTCCACCATTTGCATTAATTGAAATTCCGGATACGGAACCATTAGAGTTTACAATTACTGTTCCTCCAGCTCCACCTCCACCAGCACCATCATTTCCCGCAATGTTTCCAAATGATGCGCTAGTCGCAGTTGTGTTTTCCGCTGTTTCACCGAGCGACAATATACTCCCAGACCCCGAAACATTTCCGTAGTTTAGAATGGAAATAATTCCTCCTCCGTTTCCTCCACTTCCTCCAATAGTATTCGATTCATTTAAATCTCCAGCGCCACCGCCACCGCCAAGAAAGATTTTTCCAGTTGAGTAGTCCAGAGGTCTTCCTCCTAAGCCACCTCGATTTTTATGATTGTCTCCGCCCCATGCACCGTTTCCAGCAGGTAAAGTATTGGCATTTTGGTTATTACTTGAGAAGGTAAATCCTCCTCTTCCTCCTCCAGATCTAGCTACGCCGTTTATTGGAGCTGGAGTAACTTCGTCTTTTTCAGTTTCTATGGACCATGCGTTAAAGTTTCCTTGAGGAACACCAACTCCATCAATCCAGTTAGAAACATCGCCGGCGTTTCCGCCACCTCCGCCTCCAGCATTGTGTCCGTTTCCGCCTCCGCCGCCATTAGCTGGAGCTGCTTTACAGTAGCTTCCGCCGTCAAGAGCGTATTCTGCAGACCATCCTCTAATACTTTCTCCTTTCATTCCTCCTGCATTCGACAAGGGCCTGCTCCAATGTGCTACACCCAATAATGATGAGCCTGTGTTTGCTATTCCACCTCTAAACCCAAGTTCAGAAGCTGTAATCTGACCATTAATTATTAAATTATTATTTACTTCAATGGCTAGAACACCGCCCGTATTTCCATTCCATGCTGCTGTTGTGAGTGTCCCGTTAACCGTTAAATTTTCAAACCTTGGAACTCTTATAATTTGCACTTTTCCCAATGCGGTATAATCATTGGAAAGTCCACACCTTAATTGAATTGAAGTGCTATTCGGTACACTTTTAACTTCTGCATATTCATTGTTGCCAGCATTTCTATAATTAGTAATTTGGCCCCATGTAGCATCAATAGGAAGAGCATAAGTGCCGTCCCAGCTATTTGGAGCGCCAATCATGTCGCCCTCACCTACGCCTTGTGTTTGAATAATCAGGATCAAATCTCCCGGTTCCAAATTACCTGAAAAACCATATGAATTGGAGTTCAAAGCAGAGTTGCCGACGGAAATTGCACTATTGCCTGAAGCTGCATCAGCTGTTAAGGTCGTAAAAACATTAACAATGTTTGTGGATCCCGAAAGAGTAATGGTGCCATTTTTTGCTTTTTGTCCGAAGCTTAATCCTAGCGAAAAAATAAGGATTGCAGATAATGTTAGTTTTATTGTTTTCATAGAATGCAGTAAAGACGCAATGAGTATATCAATAGTTGTTTCAAGAATGGTGAAATTACAAATATTATATATACAAACAATGTTGTAGAATTCAAAAACCCTACGTTTGAGGAAAAAGAGTACATTTGTTCGCCTTAGCAATAAGAGAATGAAGATAGCAATTTTAGGATATGGTAAAATGGGTAAAGTAATTGAAGAAATTGCTATACAAAGAGGTCATTCTATTGCATTGAAAATTAATCAAACGAACCTGGATTTTGATCTAGAGTTATTAAGGAACTGTGATGTAGCAATTGAATTTTCTTCCCCCGAATCAGCCATAGGAAATATCAATAAATGTTTTGATGCTAATATTCCTGTAGTTGTTGGAACAACTGGATGGTATGCTGAATTTAATGCTGTTCAGGAAAGATGTATTTCTGAAAATAAAGGATTATTATATGCAACAAACTTTAGTGTAGGCGTTAACATATTTTATGAAATAAATAAAAAGTTAGCTGCGTTAATGGATGCAAATAGTCAATATGATGTGGAAGTGGAGGAAACGCATCATACACAAAAACTGGATGCACCTAGCGGAACAGCAATAAGCATTGCAGAAGGAATAATAGATAATATGGATAGAAAGGATTCTTGGAAAAATGACGCGATTGTTTCTACAAACGAATTAGCTATAGAATCAATAAGAACGGAAGATGTGCCTGGAACACATATTGTTAAATATGAGTCTGATATTGATGTTGTAGAGATAAAGCATGAAGCAAAAAACAGAAATGGTTTTGCATTTGGTGCTGTGTTAGCTGCTGAATATATTAACGGTAAAAATGGAATATTTACAATGAAAGATGTATTGTCTTTGTAAATAATAATCAATAGAAAAGTAAAATGGGAGTACCACAAATATTATTGTATTTAATGATTGTAATATATTTTGCGTCATTATGGAAAATTTTTGAAAAAGCAGGTCGGCAAAAGTGGGAAGGATTTGTTCCGGGATATAATATCTGGGTATGGTTAAAAATATTAAACAAACCTTGGTGGTGGATTTTCTTTTTCCCAATACCATTTGTAAATTTTGTAATTACTGTTGCTTGTAATGTTGAAACTGCTAGAATGTTTGGAAAGTATGCCCCAAAAGATACTATACTAACAATTTTGGTTCCGTGGTACATGATACCTGCTTTAGCATATAAAGAAGAAAATGTAATTGTTGAGGCTACCGACTGGACGAAGAAAGGCGATAGGGAAAAAAGAAGTATACACGATCATCTTACTTTATTTTTTATGGCACCATTTATTGGACATGCGTTGTTGGTGGTGTTTAAACTTACGGGATCTAAAGACAAGGAGAATAAAAAAACAATGCCCAAGGAATGGACAGATGCTCTCGGTTTTGCGATAGTTGCAGCTACTATCATTCGGGTTTTCTTTTTTGAGGCGTTTACTATCCCAACAGGATCGATGGAAAAAACGATGTTAATTGGGGATTATCTTTTTGTAAATAAATTAAAGTATGGCGCTAAAATTCCACAAACACCGTTTTCCGTGCCATTTGTTCACAATAGAATTCCGGGAACCTACACTAAATCTTATGTAGAGTGGTTTAAAAATGATTACATGCGCCTGCCCGGCTATGGAGCAATAGAACGAAATGATATCATGGTATTTAATTGGCCTGCTGGAGATACTGTTATTGTTCATGATGATGCCATTGCGCATGATTATTATTCTATTTTAAGAAATCACGCATTTACCATGAGTGGAGTTTCAAATTATGAGGAATTTGATAAGATTAAGAATGTCATGATGACCAAAGCTAGAGAGCATATTGCTGGTGGAGGTGCATTATATGGTAATCCATCTGGGGGAGCTCCCATTACAAAAACAGGTGGAGTTATGTCGCATCCTGTAGATAAAAAAGAGAATTATATTAAAAGATGTGTTGCAGTTGGGGGTGATACCTTAGAGATTGTTAATGGGACTATTCATATTAATGGAGTTGCAGAGGAAATTCCGGAATATGCGCAGTTTAACTATTGGTTTTATTTCAAAAATTATGAAGCTGCAATTCCATTTTCTGATGAGTATCTTTATGAGAATTATGAAATTTATCCATCTGGAATCCAAAGGGGTGAAATTGAAGTCGGTGATTCTTTGACAGGAATGAAGAAGGTCAATGTTATGATTATGCCTTGCAGTAATAAAATAGCTGCTGAACTAGCTAGCTTAGTTGGTGTAGATAGTGCATCTGTAATGTGGGAAGAGAAGGGCACTGATGTTGGATATGCTTCAATATTTCCAAATGATATCAGTATCGATTGGACAAAAGATAATTTTGGACCACTTTACATACCTAAAGAAGGCGCAACAATCCAGTTAAATGAAGAAAACTATATAGCTTATAAAAGAGCCATTATGGCGTTTGAAGGTAATACACTAGAAAAAGAAGGAGATGCCTATCTGTTAAATGGTTTAGCGGCAACTACATATACCTTTAAACAAAATTACTACTGGTTAATGGGAGACAATAGACACGGCTCTGCCGATTCTCGCTATTGGGGGTATGTTCCAGAAGATCATGTTGTTGGGACGGCATCCTTTGTTTGGTTCTCTAAAACCACAGAGAAAGGTTGGTTTGACGGAGGCGTTCGGTGGAGCAGAATCTTTTCATTCATAAAGTAGTTAAACAATGAAGGCAGTATTGAGCTCAGTATATTGCGGCAGTATTGAATATTATTCTGTATTAAAAAATGCAGAGGAAGTATTGCTAGACTCCCATGAACACTATGCGAAGCAAACTTATCGAAACCGCTGCGAGATTTATGGGGCAAATGGAAAATTGAACTTAACTATTCCTTTGGTGAGAAGGGGTCAGCGAGTAGCGGTTCATGATGCTCAAATCGAAAATGACTTTGGTTGGAGGAAATTACATTGGAGGTCTATTGAGTCTGCGTATCGGTCTTCTCCCTATTTTGAGTTTTACGAGCATCACTTTATTCCTATTTTTGAAAAGGAGCATACGCACTTGTTTCAGTTAAATCAAGAAATTCAGAACAAAATAATTCAAATTCTGAACTTGGATGTTATTGTAAAAGAAACAGAATCCTACCAAAAAGATCATTCTGGTTATACTGATTATCGGGATACAATTCACCCTAAAATTGCACCAAAAAATAAATTAGCAGGTAAAAGATATATTCAAGTCTTTGAAAGTAAATACGGTTTTATACCAAATTTATCCATCTTGGATTTGCTGTTCAATGAGGGTCCGAATGCAATTAGCTTTCTTTAAGCAATTCTGTTGATAGTCCGCAACAGTGTTTTTATTTCATTAGGTATAAAAAAACCTCAAATCTTAAGATTTGAGGTTTTTAATTTTTTATAATAACCGGAGGTTTATGCCGTTACTCCCAGTACTTCAATCATTTTCTTTCCAAGATCAGCTGGTGAATCTACAACGTGAACACCACAATCTCTAAGAATTGCTTTTTTGGCAGCAGCCGTATCTTCTTCTCCCCCAACTATTGCCCCTGCATGTCCCATTGTTCTACCAGCAGGAGCAGTTTCTCCAGCGATAAAAGCTACCACGGGTTTTGTTCCATGTTCTTTAATCCACTTTCCAGCTTCAGCTTCTAGGTTCCCACCTATTTCACCAATCATAATGATTCCCTCAGTAGCGGGATCTTCCATCAATAATTGAACAGCATCTTTAGTTGTTGTTCCAATAATTGGATCTCCTCCAATTCCTATAGCTGTAGTTTGTCCTAAACCAGCTTTTGTAATTTGATCTACTGCCTCATACGTAAGAGTTCCTGATTTAGAAACAATTCCAATGGTACCTTCTTTGAAAATAAAACCTGGCATAATTCCAACTTTTGCCTCTCCAGCTGTCATTATACCTGGACAGTTAGGTCCTATCAATCTGCAGTCTTTATCTGTAAGGTATTCTTTAACAGGAATCATGTCTGCTACAGGAATTCCTTCTGTAATACATACGATAACTTTAATTCCACCTTCTGCGGCTTCCATAATAGCATCAGCTGCAAATGCAGGTGGTACAAATAAAATAGAAACATCTGCACCTGTTTCTTTTACTGCATCTGCTACAGTATTGAATACAGGTTTGTCTAAGTGAGTTTGACCTCCTTTACCCGGGGTAACTCCACCAACAACATTTGTTCCATATTCAATCATTTGACCAGCATGGAAAGTTCCTTCTCCTCCGGTAAACCCTTGAACAATTACTTTTGAATCTTTATTTACTAATACACTCATGTTTGTGTTTTTAATTTCTAAAATTTTAGGTATCCAAAGTTAATAATAGAAATGAATATACTTCGGAATGCAATGTATTTTTTTAAACAAAAAACCCGTCCCAATAATTATCGAGACGGGTTTTAACTATTTTGAAATAGAAATTATAGGATTATTTTCCTCCTTCCATTTTCTTTTTTAATTCAGCTAACACGTCTAAATCTCCAAGAGTAGATTTTTCTTGGTTACTGTTAAGGTTTTGAACCGCTTTACGAGAGGCAGTAGATTTCGCCTTATTAGCAGCTTCAACAACTTCTCCCCAGATACCTGTGTGAGAAACGATAAGCTTTTTACCTTCTTTGTTGAATTCAATCACTTTAAATTGTGCTTGTTCTTCAGCAGCTAGGTTAGCACCATCTTCTTTCTTCATGTGTTTTACTGGACAATATCCTTCAACACCATGCGTAAGAGAAACGATTCCCGCTTTATCTTTAATCTTAATAACTGTTCCTTCGTGAATAGAATCAATTGAGAATACAGTTTCATAACCATCCCAAGGATTTTCCTCAGTTTGTTTATGTCCTAAACTCAATCTTCTGTTTTCTTTATCTAATTCAAGAACAACGATCTCTAATTCGTCACCTACAGCACAAAATTCAGATGGATGTTTAATTTTCTTTTCCCAAGATAAATCCGAGATATGAATTAAACCATCAATTCCTTCTTCTAATTCTACAAATACTCCGAAATTAGTGAAGTTCTTAACTGTTGCTTTATGCTTAGATTGGATAGGGTATTTAGCTTCAATACCTTCCCATGGATCTGGCATTAATTGCTTCATTCCTAATGACATCTTTCTGAATTCTCTATCTAGGGTTAAAACTTGTGCTTCCACTTCGTCGCCAACTTTTAAGAAATCATTTGCTGTACGCAGGTGCTGACTCCAGCTCATTTCAGAAACGTGAATCAATCCTTCAATTCCAGCAGCAATTTCAACAAATGCACCGTAATCAGCTAAAACAACAACTTTACCTTTAACAGTATCTCCAACTTTCACTTCGTCAGCAAGTGCTTCCCAAGGGTGAGAGTTTAACTGTTTAAGACCCAATGCAATTCTTTTCTTGTCATCATCGAAGTCAAGAATAACAACGTTAATTTTTTCATCCAATGTAACAACCTCTTCTGGATGATTAACACGTCCCCATGAAAGGTCAGTGATATGGATAAGTCCATCAACACCACCAAGATCGATAAATACACCATAAGAGGTAATGTTCTTAACTGTACCTTCCAATACTTGTCCTTTTTCAAGGCCAGACATAATTTGTTTCTTTTGTTCTTCTAATTCAGCTTCAATAAGCGCTTTGTGCGAAACGACAACGTTTTTGAATTCATTGTTAATTTTAACAACTTTGAATTCCATGTTTTTACCAACATATTGATCGTAATCTCTAATTGGTTTAACATCAATTTGCGAACCAGGTAAGAATGCTTCAATTCCAAATACATCTGCAATTAAACCACCTTTCGTTCTACATTTAACAAATCCAGTAATGATTTCTCCAGTCTCCAACACTTCGTTGACTTTTTGCCAAGCTCTGTGCATACGAGCTGTTTTGTGAGAAACAACCAATTGACCCGTCTTATCTTCCATTGTTTCAATGTAAAGATCAACAGGGTCACCAATTTTAAGGTCTGGGTTGTATCTAAATTCATTTTTAGGCACAACACCTTCACTTTTATATCCTATGTTAATAACAATTTCTTTTGAAGTAATTGCTATTACAATACCATGTACAACTTCTTTTTCAGCAATTTGAGAAAGAGTTCCTTCGTATAGCTCACTTAGTTCACTTTTTTCTTCAGTTGTGTAAGTTTCAATTCCAGCTTCGAATGCATCCCAATCAAAATTAGGGTCAGCAACTATTTTTTCCGCTTTAGCCGGAGTTTTCTTTTTTGCTTCAGTTTTTGTTTCCGCTTTTGGAGTTTCTTCAACAACTGCTTCTACTTCAACTTTTTTAGCTTTAGCTGTTTCCTTTTTAGGAGTAGCTTTTTTTGCAGGAGCTTTAACAGCTTCTTCTTTCTTAGCTTTAGGAGTTGCTTTTTTCGCTGGAGCCTTTTTAGTCTCCGCTTTTACAGTTTTTTTAGCAGCAGGTTTTTTTGCTGCTTTTTCTTTTTTTTCTTCAGCCATATGGCGTAAATTATTGTATCTCACTTTTCGGTTTTGTGAGAGTTGTTAAACTTAACCTGTCCGACAGGTTTCCTTTTCGGGGTGCAAATGTAAAGCTTTTGGTTGTAAAACAATGAGTCAAGACCGTTTTTTTTTATGGGTATAGCACGTAATTTTATATAAATCATTTCATCCTATAATTTTAAATTTCACATTTAGGTGCCATTAAAAAAATATAGAAAGCAAATACTTTATCGTTATCGGCGTATAATAGGTTTTCAGAGGTTTTTGACTTCTAGTAACTTACATTCGTACTAAACATTGCACCGTGGAAAAAACTGTGTAAAATCTAAAATAGGCTAGGGAAGTGAATGTAACTTTATACCAAACTGATGGATGGAATGGTTTGTGTGTGGCAATTGTTTTGGTTATTTAAATTTTTAGAGTTTCTTTTTTTTAATGCGTAAATTATTTTTTTTAGCGATAGTTGGGGCTTTTGTCTTTTTGTCAAGTTTTCTTTTTGAACAGACGAAAAGCATACCTGCGGTTTCAAAAGCAATCGCTCCAAAAGTAACTCCTGGTTTTTTAAAGCAAAATAGTAAATGGGTGGATAGTGTTTTCAATACACTTTCAGAGGAAGAGCGCATAGCACAGCTTTTTATGGTAGCTGCTTATTCGAATAGAGATAGCTCCCATCAACGTGAAATAGAGAAGTTAATAACGGATCAAAAAATAGGAGGATTAATCTTTTTTCAAGGCGGCCCTATTCGACAAGCTAACTTAACGAATTCTTATCAAGCTAAAGCAAAAGTTCCATTGTTGGTTTCAATCGATGCAGAATGGGGGCTGGCGATGCGTTTAGATAGTACAATGAAGTTTCCGAAGCAAATGACGTTAGGCGCTATATCGGACAACAACCTAATTTATCAAATGGGGGAGCAGATAGCTATGCAGTGCAAGCGTATGGGGATTCATATAAACCTTGCTCCAGTTGCGGATGTTAATAATAACTCCGAAAACCCAGTAATTAACTACCGTTCTTTCGGGGAAGGCAAATACAAGGTAGCCAATAAAGCAATTGCATATATGAAAGGTATGCAGAATAAGGGTATTATGGCAAATGCAAAACATTTTCCCGGTCATGGAGATACGGACAGTGATTCGCATAAAACACTTCCGATTATAAAACACACCAGAGAAAGGTTAGATTCATTGGAGTTATATCCCTTTCAACAAATGATTGATAGTGGGTTAGGCAGTATGATGATTGCCCATTTGTATATACCTAGTTTGGACGATAGGCCCAATCGAGCGTCTACATTATCTGAAAATATAGTTACTGATTTACTTCAAAAAGAAATGGGCTTTGAAGGACTTATTTTTACGGATGCTTTAAATATGCGAGGAGTAAGTGCATTCTACGATCCAGGTAAATTGGATGTAGAAGCCTTGTTAGCAGGAAACGATGTATTGTTATTTTCAGAAGATGTACCTAAAGCGATAGAAGAGATTAAAACAGCTATCAATCAAAAACTAATATCTCAAAAAGAAATAGACAGAAGGTGTCGCAAAATATTATTTGCAAAAGCTTGGTGCGGTTTGAGTAAATATAAACCGATTGATACAGCTTTGCTTTCTGAAGACTTGCATAAATCGGAAGCGCAATTTGTAAATATGAAATTGTATGAAAGTGCATTAACACTTTTAAAAAATGAAGAAGCTGTAATTCCAGTTATGAAGCTTGCAGAAAAGAAAATAGCATCTATTACAATTGGAGCTGCTAACGAAAATGAGTTTAATACCTCGATTGATCGATATTGCGATTTTGATGCTTTTTCCTATTCTTTAAAACCTTCGAATGATGAAATTAAAAAGGCTTTAGATGAGCTAAAGGAATACAATTTGGTGTTGATTACAATTCATGATATGAACCAACGACCGTATCAAAATTTTGGGATAACGAAACAACTGAACAGCTTGGTAGATAGCTTAGCGTCTAAGCACAATGTGATACTGAATATTTTGGGTAATCCTTATTGCCTTAATAGGTTTGAGGGTGCGCACAAGGCAAAAGCCATTTTGGTAAGTTATGAAGAGGAGAAATTGGCTAAAGATGTAAGCGGTCAGATTATTTTTGGAGGATTACCTGTAAAAGGAAAATTACCGGTATCTGTAAAAAACTATCCGAATGGTTCAGGGATAATAATTGACAAATCGATTCGACTGAATTATACAATGCCACAAGCCTTAAATATAAGTCTGAAAGACTTAAGTGGCGTTGATTTAATTGTGTCTGAAGCCCTAAGGGAAAAGGTTTTTCCGGGTTGTCAGGTTTTTGCAGCGAAAGACGGGAAGGTGTTTTATTATAAATCTTTTGGCAATCATACGTACGATAAAGATGCGTTACCTGTTAAAACAACAGATATTTATGATTTAGCTTCTATTACAAAAATAGCGAGTTCAACGGCTTCCTTGATGAAGCTTCAGAGTGAAGGTGTTGTTGATGTAGACAGTTCATTAAGTGCTTATTTGCCCGATGTGGTAGATACATCTGCTTATAAAAATATTTTGTTGAAGGAGATGTTAACCCACCAAGCAGGATTTACCCCATGGATACCTTTTTATGTTAGAACATTGCACAAGGGAAAGCCTAAGTTTGAATTGTACAGTGTAAAGCAAACCGAGTATTTCTCGGAGCGTGTAGCTGATAATCTTTTTGCACACAAAAGCCTGCGAGATTCTATATTCAAAAAGATTTTATCTACTAAAGTTTCACCGGTCAAGAAATATAAATACAGCGATATAGGATATTATTTTATTAATGAAATAATTCGAAATAAAACGAATACGACTCAAGACGATTATGTGATGAACGCATTTTACAAGCCACTTGGGTTGGGGAATATTGGATATAAACCTAGACAGAAATGGAATTTGAACCGAATTCCTCCAACTGAGGATGATAAAACATTTAGAGGGCAATTAATTCAAGGAGATGTTCATGATCAAGGTGCGGCTATGCTGGGAGGTGTTTGCGGTCATGCAGGTCTTTTTGCGAATGCCAATGATTTAGGTGTAATGATGCATTTGTTTATGCAATACGGAGAGTACGGAGGAGAGCGTTATATGAAAGAAGATGTAGTGAAGTATTTTACTTCAGCCCCTTATTATGCAACAAATAAAAACAGAAGAGGTATAGGGTTTGACAAAGCTGTAAGAGCGGGCGGAAGTGGCCCAACTTGCAGTAAATGTACTTCAAATGAAAGCTTTGGCCATTCTGGTTTTACAGGTACGATCACTTGGGCCGACCCAAAAACAGGTTTTGTTTATGTGTTCTTATCAAACCGCGTAAATCCAGATGCTGAGAATCGAAAAATCATATCTCTGAGTATCCGCACGCGTATTCAAAAAATATTTACAGATGCCATAGCGAAAGCTGAAAAGTCTATTTGAGGAATATGCCCGTTATTAATGGGTAGCGTCTTGCTGCTATTATATTTATTTTCACTATATTACAAAAAATAAAATTTATGCTTATTGGAATTGCTATTGTTGCCGTATTTGGAATTATTACCTTTTGTTTATCACTTGTCATTACAAGTCAGAAAGAAGTCGCAGTAATTCAGCGATTTGGAAAATTTGTTGGACTAAGGAGGTCTGGATTGACCTTTAAAATGCCTTTTATTGATTGGGTTGCATACAAGCAAAGTTTAAGAATAGATGAGATAAGTGTTGATGTAGAAACTATAACAAAGGATAAGGTTTCGGTTCATATTACAGTTGCTGTGCAGTATTATGTGGAGGATAAAGATCAATCCATTATCAATTCTGTTTATGAATTATCAGATTTTAAAAGGCAAATTAAATCGTATGTATTTGATTCTCTTAGGGCTGAAGTTCCCAGAAAAAAATTGGATGAAGTTTATGAAAATAAGGAAGATTTGGAACAAGCGGTGAAGGGCCAATTGTCGGAAGCGATAGAATCTTACGGGTATATTATACAAAACGCCTTGGTTGTAGATATTGATCCGGATGCTAGTGTGAAAGAGGCAATGAATAGGATAAATGCCGCTACAAGAGATAAGCGAGCCGCTGAGGAAGAGGGAGAAGCAGCGAAAATTAGGAAAGTAAAGGCGGCAGAGGCTGAAGCAGAATCAAAAAGATTACAAGGTAAGGGTACTGCAGATCAAAGAGACGCCATAATAAATGGGTTTAAAGATTCGATTGGTGCATTTTCAAAAGATACCGGAATTAAACAGGAAGATGTTATGCGTTTTGTAGAAATTACTCAATATTTTGACACGATGAGAGAGATGGCAAAGGACAATAACAACGTTATATTTATGCCACACTCCGCCACAGGTGAAGGTATAATTGAAAAGTTTACAGCCGCAAATGTGTCCTCAGATAAATTGAAAAATAACAATGTTTAATAACCCCTCCTGAGAATAGAAAAATAATATAGCTCGGACCCAAAACCTGTATTCAGAAAATAGTTACCCATGCGATAGCCAAAGTGGAAAAAGCTATTTAAAGGTCATTCGGATGTGTTCATACATTGCTACCTCAAACACAAATAAAATAGTTGCGTTATCATCCACTTTTTTGTGGTTTGTAGTTATTGTTTCTTACATTTAAATATGTCAAAAATCAATTTTAGATTTATATACATACTATTACTGCTACTTTCATTCAGCAGCAAAGCGCAGGTTAACCTAGATTCTTTATGGGGCGTTTGGAATGACAAAACTCAGCCAGATACCAATCGCCTTAAAGCAATGGAAAGCATAGCTTGGGATGGTTATTTGTTTTCTCAGCCCGACAGTGCTTTTTATTTTGCACAAATGGGATATGATTTTGCTGAAGCTAGAAACAATAAAAAATGGATGTCAACTTCGTTAAATACTCAGGGAATTTCATTTGCTATAAGGGCCGATTATGAAAAAGCACTGGAATACTATTCAAATAGCTTAGCGATAAGAAATGGATTAGGTGACAAAAAGGAAGTTGCAGGTTCTTACCATAACATTGGACGCGTTTATGAAAAACAAGGTAATTACCAAAGAGCTCTGGAGTATTATTTGAAGAGCTTGTCGATAGCAGAGCAATTAGGAAAGAAAAGAGGAATGATAAATAATTACAATACCATTGGACTTATTTATCAAGAACAAGGCAATTATGAAAAAGCAATGGACTATTATTTGAAGAGCTTGAAGATAGCTAAAGAGTTTGGCGATAATAGAGGAATAGGGGATTCTTACCATAACATTGGACTTGTTTATCAAGATCAAGATAATAATGAGAAATCACTAAAGTATCATTCAAAAAGCTTGGCGATATTTGAGCAAATAGGAGATAAAAAAGGAATGGGAGCTTGCTACAATAATATTGGAAATATTTATTCAGACCAAGGTAATTACGAAAAAGCGTTAGAATACCATTTAAAAAGCTTTGTGATAAGAGAGGAAATCGGTGATAAAAAAGGAATGGGATCTTCCTACAATAACATTGGAATTATCTACAAAAAACAAGATAATTATGAAAAAGCACTAGAGTATTTATTAGAAGCAAAAAACATAAAGCAAGAAATCACCACAATAAAAGGCTTAGATGAAACCTCAGAAGCACTAAGTGAAGTTTACAAAAAGTTAGGTAAATACAAACAAGCTCTAGAAGTGCACGAGCTGTATATGGAAATTAAAGATTCCATAGCCAAAATGGATGCTGAAGAAGAGTTGTACAAATTTGAGGTGGATAAAGAATACCAATTAAAAAAACAAGCCGATAGTATACTGCATGCTGATGAAATTATAATCCAACAAGCAGAAAACCGGGCCAAAGAAGAACAACTAAAAAGCGAAAAACAAAGAAGAACAGGACTGCTTGTAATAGTAGGATTGGTTCTAATGTCTTTAGGTTTTGTCTTTGTACAATTAAGAAAAACCAGAGCTCAAAAAGTAGTTATAGAAGGGCAGCACGAAAAGCTCAACCAATCGCATCGAGAAATTACCGATAGTATCAACTATGCCAAACGCATACAAGATGCGCTAATGACATCGGCAGTGTATATAAAAGATGTACTTCCCGAGAGTTTTATTTTGTTTAAGCCAAAAGATGTAGTTTCTGGAGACTTCTACTGGGTGTATCGCTCCCCAAAAGGACAAATTTATTTTACGGTAGCCGATTGCACTGGCCATGGCGTACCGGGGGCCTTTATGAGTATGATAGGAACTTCATTATTAAACGAATTTATTATTGAAAATAACATAGAAGATACCGCCGAGATACTTACAAAGATGCGCGAGCAGATTATTAAGTCGTTAGACCAAAAAAGCCTACAAGGCGAGAATAAAGATGGAATGGACATGGCACTTTGCAAGTACGATCCCAAAAAAGGCACAGTTCAATATTCGGGAGCATATAATCCACTAATACACATCAGTAAAAACCAGATAAACCAACTAAAAGGAGATAGTCAACCAGTTGGATTACATACGGGGAAGAAACTCCCTTTTACCAGCAAAGAAATACAAGTAGCCAAAGGCGATATGTTGTACATCTATTCGGATGGTTTTCCAGACCAATTTGGAGGAGAAAAGGGCAAGAAGTATTTGTCTGGTAAGTTTAAGAAGTTTTTACTATCGATAAGCGATAAACCAATAGATGAGCAGGATAGGCTTATTAAAGCAGAGTTTACCAACTGGATAGGAGACCACGAACAAATAGACGATGTGTGTGTAATGGGGGTCAGAATTACGTAGTTTTATTAATGTAAATAATAATGGCAAATGTTTTTTTATAAAAACCGTTAAACCCAGAATTCAGAATTGATTTTGGGTAATTATATCTAAATGTTTCTTTTAAGCCGAATGTATTCTTTACCTTACCAAGTATTATGAAAACCATATTTATTTTATCCTTATTCTTAGCATCTACAAATTTATTCGCACAAACCATTCTTGTGGATGAAAATTTCGATGTAGGTACTTTTCCGGCAGGTTGGACACAAACTTCTAATGCCACGGATGGAGGTTGGCTAATGGGCAATAATAATTCATTGCAGAGTCAATGGTGGAGCATAGCTGCTCATGGCAACTTTATTGCTACCAACGATGATGCATGCGATTGTGATAAAACGTTGGATTACCTAATTATGCCACCTCTAGATTTATCTGCACTAACATCTCCTGTACTTCAATTTGAAAGCTATTTTGATGCTGGCAGTTTATCTGGCGGTACCGAAGTAGCTACAGTTGAATATTCGCTAGACAATGGTGTTACGTGGAATTTACTGCAAACAATTGTTGGATCAGATGATGGTGCATGGGATGCGCAAACAGTAAGCTTAAATTCAATTTCTGGTAACGCAAACGTGTTAGTGGCATTTCATTATTTTGATGATAACAATTGGCTATTTGGCTGGGGTATTGACGATGTTTTGGTTTTTGAATTGGAGGGCACGGATTTGGAGCTCAGCGCACTTCTAATGAACGCTACTGTAGATGTTCAAAGCCCAAATACGGTTGCAGGTTCAGTTACTAATACGGGGTTAAATACCATTCAGTCCTTTGATGCTTCTTGGACCATTGGCGCAACAGTTTACACCACCAATTTTAATTCCTTGTCTATTCCTTCTTTGGGGTCCTATAATTTTTCACACCCTGATTTGCTTACCTTCAATACATCGGGTTTACAGACGCTTGAAGTTTCCATTAGTAATGTGAATGGTATGACCAACGATTTTAATCCTGGTAACGATAGCTTGTCTTTTCAAATTGAAGCTGTTGATTACGCAACACTTGGTAATCGGGAATACATTTATTATCATGCCAGTTCAGCCCCTCCCAATTGCCCTTTGGTATTGGTTTGCCATGGTTATAGCGGAACTGCTCAAGGTATTATGGATTATTCTCAATTTAATGCGTTGGCAGAAGAATTTGGTTTTGCTGTTTGTTATCCACAAGGAACGTTGGATGGTTCTAGTACTACTTTTTTCAATGTTGGGTATGATTTTCAAAATAATCAAACGGTGGATGATGTTGCTTTCGTTGAGGAATTGATAGATTCTTTGCAGGCTATGCATTCGTTAAGTGAACAGGATGTTTTCTGCACGGGAATGTCCAACGGAGGAGACTTTAGTTATATGTTGGCTTGTCAGGCTTCCGAAACATTTAAAGCAATAGCGCCGGTAGCTGGAATGATTATGCAAGATATAATGGACGATTGTAATCCGATTAATGAGGTTTCTATTCTAGAGATACATGGTACGCAAGATAACGTAACCTACTGGCAAGGAGATCCCAATAATATTGATGGCTGGGGTGCTTATCCAAGCATTCCAAATACCATTGATTTTTTTACAAATATGTTTGGATTAACGGCATTAAGTTCAGCTGTATTTTCAGATATTGATCCCACAGATGGTAGCACGGTAAGTTCTGATAAATATACCCAATTAGGTTCATGCACAGAAGTGTGGTTGTATACCGTAAATGGTGGAGGTCACGATTGGCCGGGATCAGACGGTAACATGGATATTTCAGCCAGTCGAGAAGCTTGGCTTTTTTTCGAGCAGCTTTGTGTCGCTCCGGTTGATATAGAAGAATATAATCCTGGTAATGATCGCAAGCTGATTCGAATTGTTGATCTCCTGGGAAGAGCAACTGAATTTAAAAAAGGTGCTGTTTTATTTTATCAGTATTCGGATGGAAGTGTAGAGAAGAAGTTGGTAATGGATTAATTGCTACTTTAAACAATCTAGGTTAGGTAATTCAGTAAAAAAAATTTCGTTTTGTGCCTATTAATTAAGCCAAAGCTCTAATCTTGTCCATGATAGAATGAGCTAGTTCATTGGCTTTTTCTTCAGATTCACTTTCAGAGTAAATTCGGATAATTGGTTCAGTGTTACTTTTACGTAAGTGAACCCATTCTTTTTCAAAATAGATTTTAACACCATCCGTTGTGTCAATTTCATTATTAGAAAATTCTCCTTGGATGTCTCTTAGAATTCCATCGACATCCATTCCTTCTTCCAATTGAATTTTATTTTTAGAAATAGTGTAGTTCGGGTAACTTGCTTTTAATAAAGAAGTTTTAGTTCCACTTTGAGCTAAGTGTGTTAAGAATAGCGCTATTCCAACTAGAGCATCTCTTCCGTAGTGTAATTCTGGATAGATGATACCACCGTTTCCTTCGCCTCCAATAACAGCATTGGTTTCTTTCATTAAGTTAACAACGTTTACTTCACCAACAGCTGAAGCTGCATAAGTACCACCATGTTTTTCAGTGACGTCTCTCAGAGCTCTGGTAGACGATAAGTTGGATACAGTATTTCCTGGCGTATTTTGTAAAATATAATCGGCTACAGCTACAAGCGTATATTCTTCTCCAAACATATCTCCATTCTCATCAACGAAAGCAAGTCTGTCTACATCTGGATCCACTACAATCCCTAAGTCAGCCCCAGTTTCTTTTATCTTTTCAGCAATGGCTGTCAAGTTTTCGGGTAAAGGCTCAGGATTGTGCGGAAAGTGACCTGTTGGTTCTCCGTATAACGATATGATATCTTTTACTCCAAGTGCACGCAGCATTGCGGGAACAAATATTCCCCCAGTACTATTTACAGAATCACAAACTATTTTGAAATTTGACATTTCAATTAGTTTTGGAATAACCAATTCTAATTTTAGTATGGCATTAATATGTTTTTCCAGATAGCTATTGTCCAATGTGCAATTCCCCAAGCTGTCCACATCAACAAATGAAAATCTTTCGTTTTCTGCAATATCTAGAACATCTGCCCCATCCTGACCAGAAATAAATTCTCCCTTTTCATTTAATAAT
>Ga0206130_10002811_pt1 | contig 23750 bp, 14 predicted proteins | sample Helgoland_Spring_9_FD_148637 | JGI IMG/M metagenome (GOLD analysis project Ga0206130, IMG submission 148637) | Pelagic subsurface seawater microbial communities from Kabeltonne, Helgoland, North Sea - Helgoland_Spring_Bloom_20160512_1 | ecosystem: Environmental > Aquatic > Marine > Epipelagic ... | reverse complement strand
TTTTTGACCTGCTCTCCACTTATAAATCCGTTGCACCTGAACTCCTAGCTCATCTGCTAATTCTTTAATGTTTTCTCGCTGATAACTTAATCGTACTGCTTCTGATTTAAACTCAGTACTGTAAACTTGTTTTTTCATTATTCTAAGATATTTGTTTTTATTTAAACAGTCTTAAAATTTCTGTCTGAGTAAATGTAGTAACTCCACTATTTTCATTGCAAATTATTTAGAACAATATTCTCAAACTAAGTTCAAGAAATAATTGAAAAATACTACCCAAAAAGAGCCTTCACTTTTGGAGTTCGAACTCGGTCGTTTGACTTGTCATACTCTGTTTTTGACGGAAATTGAAGGTTTTGTATTTTCGTATCTTGTTTTTTTATGAATTTCTGTTGGTTGCGCCATTTGAGCAATTTTTTAAATATATTGACCGAAAAAAGAACTATTAAATGTGAATTTAATTTGAATTTTGTCAGCTAATTATTTAAAGTATATTGATGAAAAAAAATAATAGTATTAATCAGATTTTTGCACTCTTTTTAATTGTCAATTCTGTAATAAATGCACAATCAGTCCAAGAGCATTCTAGACAAATACAACCTAACTTCTTATTCGTTTTGGTAGATGATCAACCTTTTGACGCATTGGGGATGAGTGGACGCTATCCGTTTTTAGAAACACCTAATATAGACAGATTGGCTAAAGAAGGTGCACAAGTAGAAAATTTTTTTGTAACACAATCTATTTGCTCTCCTTCAAGAGCTAGTTTCTTAACCGGTACTTACCCTCATATTCATGGTGTCAACCAGAACAACCGACATGTAGATCCCAATTGGAATGAGTTTGCTCCATATTCTTCTCATTTACAAAAAGAAGGTTATGAGACAGCACATGTAGGGAAAATTCATATGGCACATTATAAAGGGAAAGAGCATATCAGGCCCGGTTTTGATTATTGGTTTAGTTTTGTGGGTCAAGGAAAATATTTTGATCCTCCCGTCAACGAAAACGGAAAGGAATATCAAGAAAAGGGATATATGACAGATATCTTGACTGAAAAGGCTATTTCTTGGTTAAAAGAAAAACGAGATCCAAACAAACCATTTAGTTTAAACCTTTGGCATAAAGCGGTACATCAACCACATTTGCCAGCTCCTAGACATGCAGATTTATACAAAGATGAAAAATTACCAATACCGCCTTACAATACCCACAAAGAAACTTTTAAAGGCAAACCAGAATGGCAACGAAAAAAAACTTACGGGTTTGATTGGAAAGATAACCTCCCAATCCCTGCAGAATTACCAGAACAAGAATGGCCTATAAATTATGATAGAAATATGGATTTGTTACGTTGCTTATCATCAATTGATGAATCTTTAGGAAGCGTATTAGCCACTTTGGAAGAAATGGGAGAGTTAGATAACACTGTAATTATCTACAGTAGTGATAATGGTTATTTTATGGGCGAGCACACTTTTTTAGATAAACGCTTAGCTTATGAGAATTCAATGCGCGTACCTATGCTTATTCGCTATCCAAAGCTTATAAAACCAAACTCCGTAATAGATGAGCAATGTCTTAATATTGATATGGCTCCAACAATTCTTAACCTTGCAGGAATAGACAAACCGGACTATATGCAGGGAGAGTCTATGGTGAATTTATTGAAGGGTAAAAAAGAGGATAACTGGAGAAAATCAATTTTGTTTGAATATTATTTAGATACTTATTGGCCTTATGCTGGACCAAATCAAATCGCAGTTAGAACGGAAAGATATAAATTGGTGGATGTTTTTTTAAAAAATGATATTGATGAGTTGTATGACCTTAAAACTGACCCAGGAGAAATGAATAACTTGATCAATAATCCTGACTATGATAAAATAGAAGCAGAACTTAGAGAAGAAGCTATAAGGTTGAAAAAGAAATACAAATACAATCCTGATAGAGATTGGTGGTTAAAAGAAGTACTAAGGTCAAAACGAACCAAACAGAAGCATTAGTTGTTGTTGCCGACTGAGATTTTTTTAAGAGAAGCACAATCCTTATAAAGATATAAATTGTATTTTTATAAATAGTTGTCCTTGTTGATGTTAATTTTCAAAATTCATTGTTATAATGAGATGTATTTTTTACATAGTTTACTTTTTAATGTTTTTTATCCCGGGCCAAATATATGGACAGCAAATTAAACATCTTGGTGCTTATGATGGGGTTAAAAGTGGTGCTGTACGTGTTTTTGCAAAGGATACTTTGGGCTATATGTGGATTGGAACTGCACAAGGCTTAAATAGGTACTCTGGATATAATTTTAAAAACTATAACAAGTATACAACCCATGGCGTTGTAGATATTATTAGCAAAAACGGAAATCTGCTTGTTTTAGGTTCTAAAGGAGAACTTTTGCAATATCAATACGAACAAGATCGCTTCACAAGCCTTTTAAACTTAAAGTTCCGCAATTTTTTATGTTTTGAACAAATCAATGACAATACTATAATTATTGGTCTTAAATCGGGGTTATTAATTTATGATTTTAAATCAAAAAAATTAAGTAAAGTCTTATATCCAAAGACCTTTTTTAATAGACAAATTCATGTAAAACAAAATAAAGTATACGTTGCATCTACAAAAGGAATCAATGTGTACGATTTTTTTGAAAAAAATAATCAATTAGTAAAACACAATACACTATTAAAAAATATTGAAACCCTTGATTTTGATTTTGACAAGCAAAATCGGATTTGGGCAGGAACTTACCAGAAAGGCCTTTTTGTTATTGATAATGAAAAAGTAAATAAAGTACCCCTTTTTGATAAGCGAATAAAAACAACTACGATAAGATCCATTGTGTTTGATAAAGATGATAAAGCATTAATAGCACTAGAAGGACTGGGTTTATTGACAATGAATGAAAATTTTAAAGTTGTTAATAAAATAAAATACAATCCGAATAGTTTAAACTCCTTAAGTCAGAAAAGTATCTATAAAATTTTTGTTGATAACGACAATATATATTGGCTTGGGCTAAGAGAAGTTGGTATTGATTTGATTTTCCCTAGAGATAATGCCTTTAAAAATATCTCTTACGTTCCATACAAATCAAACAGTATTCCCAACAATTACATCCGCTCTATATACTTTGAAGAAAGTGGAAATGTTTGGTTTGGTTCAGAAAATGGCCTCAGTAAACTTTCACCTGAAGGAAAGTGGACTAATTATAATAAGAACTCAAGTCTTTTAAATAAGCCCGTATTAACTATTAATAAGTATGGGGAACATCTCCTTTTAGGTGTTTATGGTAATGGATTGCTTCAGTTTAACCCAAAAACAGGAGAAACTAAAGACTTTCCTTTAATAGAAAATGAAAAGAAATCTAAATTAATTTTTACAACCTACGTAGATGAGAATGATATATGGGTAGGAGGAATTGATGGTCCTGTAAAACATTATCAAAATAGTACCTTAGTAAACAGTTATAAAACTGGTAATGCCAGAACAATTGTTGCAGGTAATAAAAATATAATATATGTAGGTTCTGCAAATGGATTGTTTGAAATTAATAAGGCCACAAAAAACTTAAAAAAAATAAAAAGCCTAGGCTTCAAGAACCTTGACCAGATTTACTCATTATTTTTTGATAAACAAAACAATTGTCTTTGGATTGGAAATACGCAAGGGCTCTTAAAATATGATTTTTCTACCAATGATACAACACTACTAAACAAAGAACTAAATTTTGAATCGGGCACGGTTTTTTCCATTCAAAAAGATGCAAACCAAAATTTGTGGTTAGGAAGCTATTCAGGATTATGGAAATTAAATACAAAAAAAACTATTATTAGTAAGTATGATACTAGAGATGGTATAACGATTGAGACTTTTGGCATTGGGGCTTCTACAAAATCTAATGACGGGCGTATAGCTTTTGGCGGGCCAAAAGGTGCTGCGCTATTTAATCCATTAAATCTGCCAAAAGAAAAAGAAGATTTTAAGATTTATGTTTCTGATTTCAAAGTGAATGGTGTTGTGCCTGATAGCACAATCCTTAAAAAAAACATAAATTTCCTTGAAAAGGTTGAACTTAATTATAACCAGAATTCACTAAGTTTTGATTTTGAGACTCCCAGTCTTTATGGATCAAAAAAACAGACATTTTCTTGGCAGTTAAAAGGCTATGATGAACACCCTATTATATCAAAAAATAGTAGGATGGCTATTTATTCAAAAATACCCCCAGGTACTTATTCTTTAGAAGCTAAAGTCACCAATGTAAATGGAGTATCTTCTATAGAAACGTACACTATTGATATCATTGTTAAAAACCCATTTTGGCTAAGTTATTGGGCTTTTTTAGGATATACTATACTGGGATTTGTACTATTATATTTATTTCTTCAACTAAAACAATCAAGAACTCAGAAAAAAAATAACGAAAATAAAATAAAATTTTTCACCGAAGTTGCCCATGATATTAGGACACCAATTACATTAATTCAACTCTTGGTTTCTCAGCTTTCTTCTGAAGAAAATAAATTTCAAAATAGCTTTGATTTAATTCATCGAAACACGCAAAATTTAAACGAATATGTCACACAGCTTTTAGATTTTCAAAAAGCAGATCGTGGGATGCTTAAATTATCCGTAAGTAAAGTAGATTTAAAAAAGGTTTTGCATAGAATTGTTGCTGAGGTAGAGCCATTACTCAAACAAAAATCTATAGATATTTCCATAGCCGTGCCAAAGACCTACCTATGGTTTGATGAGAATAAAATGTCTAGAATTTTTTATAATTTAATTTCAAATGCTATTAAATATAATGAAGAAGGTGGGCATATTGAGATAAATGCTTCAGTAAATAACAAAACTATTAAAATAGATTTTATTGATTATGGTTTTGGGGTTCCCGAGAAAGAGCAAAAATTAATTTTTTCAAGATTTACAAGAGGAACTAACATTAACAATAAAGGAATTTCCGGTTCTGGCATTGGTTTAATGATTTCAAAAAAAATAGTTGAATTACACGGTGGGAAAATTGAATTAAAAAGTAAGGAAAATTTGGGTGCTACGTTTTCTGTGATTTTACAAAAAGGAAGTGAACATTATAACGAAAAAGATATATTAATTAAAGATAAAGACACAAATAAATCTGAGTTTATTGAAGATGATATTAACTCAAAGATACGCATACTACTTGTTGATGATAATGAAGATTTAAGAGTAACTATTAAAAAGGAATTAGAAAAGAAATACACCGTTATAGATGCACCTAATGGTAAGGAGGCACTTTTAATAGCAGTAGCAAAAAATCCAGATTTAATCATAACAGATGTTATGATGCCTGTAATGGGTGGCAAGGAATTATGTAATATCATAAAAACAAATTTTCAGACGAGTCATATCCCTGTTATTATGATCACAGCTTTAAGTGAAGTTGATGATAAAGTGGAAGGATTAGAAATTGGAGCAGATGCTTATGTTGAAAAGCCTTTTAATATGAAAATTTTGATGGCAACAGCTAACAACCTTATCAAGTCTAGGCAAAGGTTAAATCAAATTTTTAACCCAAATTCAGAAGATAAAGTAAAAATCAAATCAGCTGATGATAATTTCTTATTTGAGGTGGTTCAAATAATTAAAGAAAACATTACAAATAGTGAATTTTCAATTGATTTAATATCTGAGAAAACTGGGCTCAGCAGGTCAAGTTTATTTCGAAAATTAAAAGGATTGACAAATATGTCGCCTGTAGATTTAGTGATTAGAATTAAATTAAATCACGCAGCAGAATTACTTAAGAATAAGGCAGATATGAGAATGAGTGATGTGGCTTATGAATCAGGTTTTAACGATCCAAGATATTTTAGTACGTTATTCAAAAAGACCTTTGGCAAAACACCAAAAGAATATAGTATAGAGAATTAAAAAATTAAGCGGTTTTTCTTGAAGTGTATAGATACTAACTAATCAAAAATAGAAATGGCTTGTATCTTCTTTCTAGTTACCAAATATTAAACACTAATGGATAAATATTAAACATTAAAATACAGAGTTTCTCACAAATTTGTTCATATAATAAGAACTTCATATTATGAGAAAAATAGTCTTCTATATCCTGATGTTGTTTCCTGTAATTCTGGTCGCACAAGAAATCACACTTAAAGGAACTGTAATAGATAGAGATTCTAAAACACCTCTTCCAGGGGTATCTATTTTAATTAAGAAAACTTCAAAAGGTGTTTTCAGTGATTTTGATGGTAATTTTGAAACAGCTACCAATAATAACATTGATTAGCCCCTTGAACAATCGTATTAATTTAAAAATGACTAAAAATAAATTCACTTTTTTATTCCTATTAATTCAGTGTTTCTACTCTTTTGGTCAGAAACCCAATATCGTCTATATATTTGCAGATGATTTGGGTTATGGAGATTTGAGTTGTTATGTTGCAAAAGATATCAATACCCCAAACATTGACCAGATTGCTAAACAAGGAATTAAATTTACAGAATTCTATTCAGCTTCATCAGTTTGCAGTCCTTCTAGAGCAGCCTTGTTAACAGGGAGATATCCACAACGAATGGGAATAAATACTGTTTTTTTTCCAGAGAGTTTTACAGGCATTCCTGATACAGAAATAACAATTCCAGAAATACTAAAAGAAAAAGGATATGCAACTGGAATCGTTGGAAAATGGCATTTGGGACATCATTATCAATATTTACCATTGCAACAAGGTTTTGACGAGTATTTTGGAATTCCGTATAGTAATGATATGGAGAGCGTTGTATATATGAGAGGAAATGAAGTAGAATCCTATAAAGTAAAACAACAATACATTACCAAAACCTATACAAAAGAAGCACAAAAGTTTATTACAAAAAACAAAGACAATTCGTTTTTTCTCTACATAGCCCATTCTATGCCACATGTTCCTCTCTATGCTTCTGAAGAATTTATAGGAACTTCTAAAAGAGGTTTATATGGTGATGTAGTACAAGAGCTAGACTGGAGTGTAGGGCAAATTCTAAAAAGTCTTCGAGAACATGGAATTTTAGAAAACACACTTATTGTCTTTTCTAGTGATAATGGACCATGGCTAGCAATGAAAGAAGATGGAGGGTCTGCAGGAGACTTAAGAGAAGGAAAAACATTTACGTTTGATGGAGGTATGAAGGTACCCACAGTAGCTATGTGGAAAAATAGAATTCCTCAAGGCATTATTAATAATGAAGTAGCCAGCCAAATGGATTGGTTTCCTACAATAGCTAATATTACAGGGAGTTCAATTCCGAAAGGTTTGGTTATTGATGGATTGGATATATCTAAGGTTTTAACTGATAAAGGAAATCGTAAAAATTCAGATTTACTCTTTCTTGATGGGAAACAATTACAGGGGTATAGAAGTGGACAATGGAAAGTAAAATTGCCTTATAAAGGTTTTAGAGGAAATAAATGGAAGCAATTTGTAAAAGCACATGACACCTTATTATTTAATTTAAACACAGACCCAGGAGAAAAAAACAATCTCTTTGAAAAGTACCCAGAAAAGGCAAAGGAAATACTGAAAGAAATGATTGAGAAGTATCAAGACATGGGAAAACTTCCTCCTTCACTTATAACCAAAGCACAAGCAGACCAAAGTCATTTTAAAAAACAATAAATCATAACAGATGAAAAATAACAGTACCTTGTATCTATTAATAATTGGATTAATCTTAACTTTTTTAAGTTGTAAAACTTCAAAATTAAAGAATGACAATGATGAAAAGCCCCCTAACTTTATTGTAATTTTAACGGATGATCAAGGTTGGAATGGAACCTCTGTTCAAATGATGGATGATGAAGTTCAATCAAAAAGTGATTACCATCAAACGCCTAATTTAGAAAAATTAGCAAATCGCGGTATGCGGTTTTCTTCAGCCTATGCCAGTGCACCAGTGTGCTCTCCATCGCGTTATAGTATTCAGTTTGGACAAACTCCAGCACGCTTAAAAATGATAAGAGTAGGGATGAATACCAAGCATATCAATCATCAAACCTCTTACACCATTCCAAAACTGTTAAAAAAAGTCAATCCAGATTATAAAACAGCTCATTTTGGTAAATGGGGAATTGGTGTACACCCCTCAGAGCTTGGTTATGATGAAAGTGATGGTATTACAGGAAATAAAGATGGCGTTTTCAATTACAAAGCAGGCGGTAAACAGTGGCAAAATAATGTTGACGAGGACCCTAAAAAAATATTTAGTACGACTGAGAGGGCAATTGACTTTCTTGAAAGACAAGCCATGTCAAATACCCCATTTTTTTTACAAGTTTCTCATTATGCTGTTCACTCTGATGTTATGATGCGAAAGGAAACACTAGAAAAATACAAAAACATTGAAAAAGGTACTTATCAAAGACATGCTGGTTTTGCTGCAATGACGGAAGATTTAGACAGTGGAGTTGGATTATTACTTGAGCGTTTAAAGGCATTGGGGTTAGAGGAAAACACGTATGTAATATATACGTCTGATAATGGCGCTGTTCCAATAATGCCTCCCAAACCTAAGTACAATAAAGGCTCAAATTTCCCTTTAAGTAGGGGTAAGTGGGATGCCATGGAAGGAGGAATTAGAGTGCCTTTTGTTATCACAGGGCCTCAAATTCTTGCTGGATTAGAGTCAAAAACACCCATTACACATTCAGATTTGCTACCCACCATTATTGATTTAGCTGGACTAAAGTTACCTCTTCAAGATGATTTAGATGGAGGAAGTTTCAAAGCAATACTTGCCAATAAAGGCAAAGGAAATGTTTCACGTTTTTCGGAAGGATTAATCTTTCATGTGCCTTATAAAAATGGAATAGCACTTAAAAGAGCACATTCTGCCATCATAATTGATAACTTTAAATTGATAAAGTTCCACGACAGTGGTGAACTTATGCTATTTAATCTTAATGAAGATTTAGAAGAGAAAAACAATCTCGCATTATCTCTCCCTAATAAAGTCCATACACTAGAGAAAGCACTAGATACTTATTTAAGTAAGGTAAAAGCTCCTAAGTGGAAGCCAGGAATTACTTGGAAAGATAAGCTTATCGAGAAAATAAATTCTTATCACTAGTTTTTATACCATACAATAGCGTTTTACTTATAAAACCCTGTAAATGTTGACTATAATTATTCGATTTGGTTAAATATTTTAACTATTTGAACAATTTTTAAATTATCAACTAGCAATTAACATATAATTTTATTGAAAACTAATATACAATGATGAAAAAATTTATTTTACTAGCAATTTTAATGGTCTTTACTTTAAATGTAGTTGCTCAAGATGATCTTACTGAAAAAGCAACTAAAATCACCAATGAGATGACAGAAGTTCTTTCTTTAAATGAAGAAAAAAAAACAATGGTTTATGAAATTCAATTGAACCGTTTTCAGGAAGTAGTATCAATACGTGAGAAATACAAAGACGATGCAGAAACAAGAAAACCTGAATTAAAAAAAGTGTACAAGCGCTTATTTGGAAAATTAAAAAAAGCTCTTGGTAAAGCCAAGATGCAACAATGGGCTGATTATAAAAGAGAAATAGGTCGAGAATAAAAATTAAATAATTAAAAACACAATATCATGATTAAAAAAATTACTCAAAATGTAACTAAATTAATTTGGCGAAATAGTCTTTTTGCTTTCGCTTTATTATTAAGTATGACTGCCAACTCTCAAGTAGTTGGTGATGAATATTTAGCAAACCCTGGTCTTAATTCAACATTAGGAACCTCTACAACTCCTTCAACAGGCGTTGATGGTAATGGTCAAATGTCTGCTTCAAATACAGCTGGTTGGACAGAATATAATTCAGTAGCTTATATTGATTCTGGTGGAACAGATGGAAACTGCCACTCTGAAGATAGAATGTTTAGGCTTTATAAAAAAGGAGGAACTTTGGGACAATTTGTAGCTCAGACAGTAACGCTTCCAGCTGGTAATTATAATTGGTCATTTTGGACTAAGTGGGGGGCAGAGGTAGATTATAACGCTGGAGCTGCGGAAAAGCCTGAATTTACAATCTCGGCTGGAGAAAGAGTTCTCCAAACTACGATTACGACTGAGCCAAATGCAATTCAAACATGGGTTGAACAAACCGGTGTTTTTAATAACCAACATGCCAGGGATATAACAATAAAGTTTTATAAATATGGTGGAATTACTAATGATGAAACAAACCTTAATCAACTAATGTTTGTTGATGATGTTAGTCTTAAATATGCAAGTCCATTTACCTATATAGAAGATGATGCTTCTTTATCTGATTTGACGCAAGGCGGAGCTACAATTGCTGGTTTTACTGAAATTAAAACTACCTATGATATATTTTTAGCAGAAGGAACAACTGTTGTTCCTACAATAGTTGCAACACCTAACAATCCAAGCGCAACTGCTGCAATTACAGCTGCAACAAGTATTCCTGGAACAACAACAATCATTATTACTGCTGAAGATGGAACAACTACTAATAATGTTTCTATTAATTTTAGCATTCCAGCACCTGGCCAAGAATTTCTTACGAATCCTAATATTAATACCACAGCAACTTCTACTGATACCGGTGTTGATGGTTCGGGTAATTTTCCTGCCCTAGGTGGTTGGGGCTCTGGAGCTAATGGTTCTTATGCACCTACCAGTTCTGGAAATGGGGACTGTCACTCTGAAGATAGAATGTTTAAATTTTTTAAAAAAAATGATGCTTATGTCACTCAAACAGTAACGCTTCCAGCTGGAACCTATGACTGGTCTTTTTGGACTAGGTGGGCTGCATTGGTAACTTGGGCTGCTGACGGAGATGTTAAACCTAAGTTTACAATCATGACTGACGATGATGGCGATGGTACTTTTACAGCTGTCCAAACCACGATTACAACTCAGCCGACTGCAGTTAATTCATGGGTTCAGCAAACCGGCACCTATTCAAATGATATTTCAAGACAAGTTAGAATCAAATTTTCTAAAAGTGGTGGAACGGATGCTTTGCCAACCAACCTTAATGAACTTATGTATATAGACGATGTTAGTCTTAAGTATAATGGAGCAAATCTAGGTGTTTCAGATCAAGATATAATGTCAATCTCAATCTATCCAAATCCTACATCAGACTTTATATCAATTAAAGGAATTGAAAACATCAATTCTATAAAAGTATATTCAATATTAGGAGCTTTAGAAAAAGAAGTTTTCAATACCAATCAAATAGATATTTCAGAGCTTTCATCTGGCATTCATTTGATTAAAATTGATAATGGAACTGGAACTGTGTTTACTGAAAAGATCATTAAACAATAAATAAAAACATTACAAAAGCTGATAAAATCAAGTATAATCTATTTTGGTTTTATCAGCTTTTTAACTTCTTTAAAATTCAATTTTTGTATACTTTTAATAAATTATTCCTTCTGATTTTTATTTTGACGGTATCAAATTGCTATAGTCAGAATAGTAAAGATTCAAGTAAATCACCTAACATCATATTCATCTTTTCAGATGATCATGCAACGAACGCCATCTCTGCCTATGGTGGTATTTTTAAAGAATTAGCACCAACACCACATATAGACCAAATTGCCAGTGAAGGAGCCTTATTAACCAATGCCTTATGTACCAATGCAATTTGTGGACCTAGTAGAGCAGCTATTTTGACTGGAAAATACAGTCATATTAACGGGTATTATAAAAATTATAAAGGAGGAGTTTTTGATAGCAAACAATGGACATATCCACAGGAATTAAAAAAAGCGGGGTATCAAACAGCTTTGGTTGGTAAATGGCATTTAGCATCAGAACCCGTTGGTTTTGACTATTATAAATACCACCTATCTCAAGGACAACAAGGTTTGTATTGGAATCCTGTGTATAATGACAATGGCAAAAAAATTAAAGAAAAAGGGTATGCAACAAATTTAACTACTGATTTTGCTATAGATTGGCTCAATGGAAGAGAAGAAAAAGAACCTTTTTGCCTGATGTTACAATACAAAGCCCCACATCGTGAATGGGCCCCAGACACTAAATATGAAGACCTGTGGGACGATATAGAGATGCCATATCCAGCAACCTTTAATGACAATTATAAAGGACGAGAATTAACCGCTGGGAATACTGAAATGACGATGGATTATTTTTCTAGAAAAGACATGAAAATGACGCCTCCAGATTCTCTTTCTAAGAAAGAACGTGGTAAATGGCTGCGATTTGGATTTAAACCTGGCGAAATTGTAGCTCCTTCAGAGGATTTATCTAGTGAAGAGATTCGTAAGTGGAAATACCAAAAGTATATCAAAGATTATTTGGCAACTATAAAATCTGTAGATGATAATATTGGAAGAGTATTAGAGTATTTAAAAGCAAACGGATTAGAAGAAAATACCATCGTTGTCTATGCGTCAGATCAAGGATTTTTTCTAGGAGAACATGGATTCTTTGATAAGCGTTTCATGTACGAAGAAGCATTGCGTATGCCATTTATTATTCGTTATCCAGGAAAAATAAAACCAGGAACCATTGTAGAAGATATTGTTTCAAATATCGATTTCGCCCCAACTTTATTAGAAATGGCAGGTATTCCTGTTCCTGAAGCAGTCCAAGGCAATAGTTTTTTTTCCAATCTTAAAGGAAAAACCCCACAAGATTGGAGACAATCCATGTATTACCATTATTACGAATACCCATTTTACCATCGCGTTCAACCGCATTACGGAATACGAAATCAACGTTATAAATTGATTCATTTTTATTATGATGTTGATGTTTGGGAATTTTATGATCTTCAAAATGATCCATCAGAAATGAATAATCTAATAAATTCTGATGCTCATGCTGGAAGCATTGATAGTTTGAAAACTGAATTATACCGTTTGAAGAAAGGTTATGGCAATACTATGTCATTAACTGAATTGAGAAGTATTTCCGATACTGACTTTGGAGGGTTAGAATCAACTAAAAATTAGATTCCATGTTTTATACAAAAAAACAAAAAGAATTATTTAATAGAATTATGAAGCAGATAAATAAAAATGTTGAAAATAGCTCTAAAGAAAATAATAAAATGAAAATTCTAAGTAAAAAGCACCCACAAACTGATACAATAAAAATGATAGTTTTATGTGCCCTACTAATGCTATTTGTTTCTTTTAAAACAACTAAGAATGATGATCCTATATATTTAGACCCCTCTAAGTCCGTTGAAGCTCGTGTAGCTGATTTAATGAGTAGAATGACTTTGGAAGATAAAGTCTATCAAATGAATCAGTTTGTTGGGTTGGAGCATATGAAAAAAGGCAACCCAAATGATGATAAAGAAAATAATGATGCACAAGGATTTTATAAAACACTATCTGTAAATGATGTTTCAAAAATGTGTGAAGAAGGAAAGATAGGTTCCTTTTTACATGTATTAACGGCTAAAGAAGCAAATTATTTACAAGAATTAGCTTTAAAATCACCACTTAAGATTCCCGTTTTAATTGGGATTGATGCCATACATGGTAATGCTTTGGTGTCTGGCACAACAGTATATCCATCACCAATTGGATTAGCATCCACATGGAATGATGATTTTTTGTATACCATTGGAAAACAAACAGCTAAGGAAATGCGCGCTACAGGAAGCCATTGGACCTTCACCCCTAACATTGATGTATTACGCGATCCTAGATGGGGAAGAGTTGGAGAAACATTTGGAGAAGATCCTTTTATGGTTGGTAATATGGGAGCTTCAATGATACGTGGATTTCAGCAAGATGATTTTACAGGCACAGAAAAAGTAATTGCCTGCGCAAAACATATGATTGGTGGAGGAGAATCAATCAATGGATTAAATGCTGCTCCTGCAGATATTTCAGTCCGTACACTAAGAGAAGTGCATTTTCCACCTTATAAAAAAGCTATTGATGCTGGCGTATATTCCATTATGGCGGCACATAATGAGATAAATGGTGTTCCATCTCATATGAGTAAATGGTTAATGACTGATGTGTTACGTAATGAATGGAATTTTCAAGGTTTTTACGTAAGTGATTGGTTAGATATTGAACGTATTAACACATTACATCATACCGCAAAAGACATGAAAGAAGCCTCTTTTTTGTCTGTTGATGCTGGAATGGATATGCACATGCATGGACCAAAATTTACAGATGCTATTATTGCATCAGTCAAGGAAGGAAAACTTTCAATAAATCGTGTAAATGAGGCTTGCCGTAAAATTTTAACAGCGAAGTTTAAGTTAGGGTTATTTGAAAATCGATTTGTAGATTTAGAGAAAAAGAAAGAATTACTTTTTACAGAAGAACACAAGGCTACCGCTTTAGAATCTGCAAGAAAAGGGATTGTATTACTTAAAAACAATGGAATATTACCTTTACAAAAAACAACTTCAAAAAAGAAAATATTCGTAACAGGACCCAATGCAAATAACCAATCTATTTTAGGCGATTGGCATGCAGTTCAACCTGATGAAAATGTGACCACTATTTATGAAGGAATTGAAGCTGTTGGAGAAACCAAAGGTTACACTGTAGATTTTTATGATTCAGGAGAAAATATTAGAAAGATTCAAAGCTCTAAAATTCAGGAAGCTGCGGAAAAAGCCAAAAATGCAGATTATGCAATTGTTGTTGTAGGAGATAATTCTATGCGCTATAAATGGCAAGACAAAACTGCTGGTGAAAATATGGCCAGAGCCTCTTTAAATTTATTTGGAAAGCAATTAGATTTAGTAAAAGCTATTAAGAAAACAGGAACTCCCGTAATTATTGTCTTGGTAAATGGTAAACCTATTTCTGAACCTTGGTTAGAAGAAAATATTCCTGCTATTCTAGAGTCATGGGAACCAGGAAATTTAGGAGGTCAGGCAGTTGCTGAAATTTTATTTGGCGACACAAATCCAAGTGGAAAATTACCTTTAACTGTGGCAAGAAGTGTTGGTCAGTTACGAATGGTATACAATCACAAACCCTCTGCTTATTTTCATAAATATGCCGATGAGAAAAATACGCCCTTATACCCTTTTGGGTATGGTTTAAGTTATACTAAATATAGTTATAACGCACCAAAATTATCAAGTACGACTTTCAATCAAGGCGAAGCTGTAACCGTTACAGTTGAGGTTACTAATAGTGGGAAAATGGATGGCGAGGAAATCGTTCAACTGTATATCCGAGACAAAGTTAGTAGCGTTACAAGACCCGTAAAAGAACTCAAAGGCTATCAGCGTGTAGCGTTAAAAGTAGGTGAAACAAAAACAGTAAGTTTCACTATTAATGCCGAGAGCTTAGCGTTTTATGACATCAATATGACCTATTGTGTAGAGCCTGGTAAATTTACTATTATGACAGGGTCTTCCTCAAATAGTAAAGATTTAAAAAAGGTTATTTTAGCAGTTAATAATAAAACCGAATTGTAAATGAGACATTATAAATTAATAGTTATAGGATGTATTCTAATTCTTTTAAGTTGTAAATCAACAAAAGAAAATAATACAAGAACCTCTACTAATAAAAATAATGTGCTCTTTATTATGGTCGATGACCTACGTCCAGAATTAAATATTTATGGACAAAGTCAAATTATCAGCCCAAATATAGACGCCTTAGCTAATTCTGGTGTCACCTTTAATAGAGCGTATTGCAATGTACCTGTTTGTGGAGCGTCAAGGGCAAGTTTATTAACTGGTTTAAGACCTACTTCAAGCCGTTTTTTAACATACTTTTCAAGTATAAAAAAGGAAGCGCCAAATGTATTAAACCTAATACAACACCTAAAAAATGAAGGGTATACGACCATCAGTAATAGCAAAATTACACATTTAAAAAATGATATTGATGAGTGGGATGAAGAATGGCATGCTTCTGAAAATGGATGGAGAAATTATATTTCTGAAGAAAGTATTACTTTAGAAGAAAACGGGAAACATGGGTATGCGTATGAAAATATTGATGTTAAAGATGATGCATATAACGATGGTAAAACTGCGAATAAGTCAATTGAAGACTTAAAAAAGTTAAAGAAAGAAGGAAATCCATTTTTCTTGGCTGTTGGTTTTGTAAAACCACATTTACCTTTTAATGCGCCAAAAAAATATTGGGACTTATACGATGCTGAAAAAATAGCATTACCAAAAAATTTGGTTTTCCCAAAATCAGCTCCAAAGATAGCGAATCATAAATGGGGAGAATTACGCAATTATAAAGACATCCCTGAAGAAGGCCAAGTTTCGGAAACAATGGCTAAAAAACTTATTCATGGCTATTATGCTTCCGTAAGTTATGTAGATGCCCAAATAGGTAAAGTATTAAATGCTATTGATAATTTAGGGTTACGAGACAATACTGTTATTGTTTTAGTTGGTGATCATGGTTGGAGTCTAATGGAACACGGTTTATGGGTAAAACATAGCAATTTTGAAGTAGCGCTTCAGGTTCCACTCATAGTAAGTGCTACTAATATTCCTAAAAATAAAAAAACAAATTCAATAGCAGAATTGGTTGACTTATATCCCTCAATTTGTGAATTGGCAAACATATCTAAGCCAACACATTTAGAAGGTGAATCTTTTGTAAATGCTTTGAAGAATCCTTCAGAAATTCATAAAAACACCGCATTAGCTCGCTATCTAAGAGGAGAAACTTTAATTGCTGACAACTATTTTTATACACAGTGGCAAAAAAAAGGTAAAACGATTGCTAAAATGTTATACAATCATAAAATAGATCCCGATGAAAACAGAAATTTAGCAGTAGAAAGTGAATACAATCAAATAGTTGATAGTTTGAGTATACTACTCAATCAAAAAACATCAAAAAATTAAAAATTATGAACAAAATATTTTTATTATTAGTTTTTTTACCGATGATTATTTATTCTCAGTCAAAAACTATTACAGGATCAGTAACTGATGACGGGGGATTACCTTTACCTGGAGTTACCATTTTAGTTAAAAATTCAAAAAACTTAGGAGTGGCTACAGATTTTGATGGGAATTTTAGTATTACAATTCCTTCAACTAGTTCAAAAATTTTAGTATTTTCTTATTTAGGATATACAACCCAAGAGGTAAACGTTTCTAACACTTCAAATGTTAATTTAATAATGATTCCAGACCAAACACAATTAGATGAAGTTGTAGTGGTAGGTTATGGAACCGTACTTAAAAAAGATGTTACGGGAGCATTAACATCTGTGAAGGTTAAAGACAATGTTGCAAATCAATCAGGTACCATAGATCAACTATTACAAGGAAGAGCAGCTGGTGTTCAAGTAACTCAAAATGCAGGTGCTCCTGGGTCCGGTATTAGTGTAAAAATTAGAGGAACCAATAGCTTACGTGGAAATAATGAACCTCTTTATGTCATTGATGGTGTTATTATATCATCAGCCGGAGAAGATGTAATTGCTGCCGGTGGTGTGGGTAATTCAGGGCAAGAAACTCAAAATGGGTTAAATGGTATAAATCCGCGTGATATTGAAAGCATTCAAGTTTTAAAAGATGCATCCGCAACGGCTATTTATGGTTCTAGAGGAGCTAACGGAGTCGTATTAATAACCACTAAAAAAGGTGTTAAAGGGAAAGTAAAAATCAAATCCTTTATAACAACGTCTATAAGAACTATTGATAAAAAATATGATGTTTTGGACGGTATTGGCTATGCTAATTATCAAAATGAAATGGCGTTACTTAATGGTCTTAATCCTCGATTCCAAATAGATGGTTCTCAAATATTTGGAATTACTTATGATACAGCAGGTAATCCAAATGTATCAAATAGACCCGCTCAAATTTTAAATTGGCAAGATGAATTATACCGACAAGGATTTAGTACAAAAGTAGGTTTTTCAGCTTCTGGTGGTAGTGATAACGGAAATTATTATGTCTCTTTAGGTTTTGATGAACAAGAAGGTATTGTAAGTAATTCAGGCCTTAAAAGCAGTGATATCAGAATTAATTTAAATCAAGACCTTACAAATAAATTAAAATTACAAGCTAGGTTTAGTGCTTCTTTTAACGATATAAACTTTACCGAAGGTGGAGATTTAACTGGTGCCAACCAAAGTTTTGTTAGAAACGCTATTTTATTTAGACCCGTTATTACTGAAGAAATTGAAGATTTTGGAGAAGATTTAGAGGCTTCAAACCCGTATTCTTGGGTAAACGACTTTGAAGATGTATCTAAAGCAAAGCGGTACATCGCTTCTATAGGGCTTACCTACAAACTTCCTGTTAAAGGTTTAAGATACCAACTAAAAGCAGGTGGTAATGTTAGAACTAAAGATAGAAGACGTTTTTATGGGTTAACAACATTTCAAGGTGCTAATGCCAATGGTGCATTGCAGATATCAACCTTAAACGTCACATCATATCAAATAAACAACTTTTTAAGGTTTAATAGAACATTTAACAGAAAACATAGAATAAATGCTACCGCAGGTGTAACTTATGATGTAAGAAATGTAGAGAATAGTATTTATGCAGTAGAAGATTTTGTTACAACTGAGCTTACTACACAGCAACCTTTTTTGGCTTCGGTAATTTCGCAGCCATTACGATATTTAAAATCTGATCAACAAATATTTTCTTTATTGGGTCGTTTAAACTACACTTTCAATAACAAGTACATACTTACAGCATCTTTTCGTAGAGATGGTGTTTCTAAATTCTCAAAAGAAAACAGATTTGGTTTCTTTCCGTCATTTGCATTAGCATGGAGACTTGATAATGAGAAGTTTATTAAAAATTTAAATATTTTTGAAGATTTAAAACTAAGAGCTGGTTGGGGTGAAATTGGGAACCATGGTATTGGGGCTTATGGTACTTTGTCTGATTATGGTATAAACGGACAGTTATACGGTACTCCTGGAAATGGAACCAGTGTACCTTTATCACTTAACAACCTTGCAAATCCGAACTTAACATGGGAAACTACGGAGCAATTAAATTTTGGATTAGATTTTACAACTAAAAACGATAGAATTTCGGGAAGTATTGATTTATATGACAAAACAACCAAAGATTTATTACAAAGGAGCCCAATTCCAACATCTTCAGGATTTAGAAGTATTCTTATCAATAGAGGAACAATTTCTAACAAAGGTTTGGAAGTAGCATTAAATATTGCTGCTGTTTCAACGGATGATTTTGAAATAAATATTGGTGGAAATATTGCATTTAATAAAACGAAGATAGAAACTCTAGGTATTCCTCTAGAGGATTTTTATATAGATGGAATTGCTCAACAACGGTCTTTTTATCTCGGTAATCAAATAAGCACAGGCCAGTATTTTAGATCACCTGCTAATGTGTTTGTTGAAGGGGAAGAAACCAGTCTTTTTTATGGTTTTGAAACTAATGGAATCTATCAAACAGAAGATACAGACCTTGTTGCTGGTGCTGTGCCAGGAGATGTAAGATTCGTAGATCAAAATGAAGATGGAGTTATTGATATTTTAGATAGAACTTTTATAGGAAATCCAAATCCTGATTTTGTTTATGGTTTTAATGTAAACTTTAAATTGAAAGGTTTTACTGCAAACTTTCTTTTTAATGGAGCTTATGGAAATGATATCGCGAACGGAAATTTAATTAAACTTAATAATGCTGAGGGATTAGGTACTAATATTAGCCCTAATGCGTATAACAATGCATGGAGACCAGATGCTCAATCAAACCTACATCCTAGATTAGGTTATGATGTGATATCTAATCAAGCAATCGGAATTTCTGACCGCATTATTGAAGATGGTAGTTATTTAAGATTAAATAACGTTACTATTGGTTACGATATTCCTGTAGAAAACAGTTCATTAATGGAACGTTTTAATGTATATATCGCTGGACAAAATTTATTTACTTGGACAGATTATAGTGGTTATAATCCAGAAGTTTCAAGCTTCTTACATAATGGTCTTATAAATGGAGTAGATTGGAACGGCGCACCAAATGCTAAAACTATTTTATTAGGGTTAAACATTAATTTCTAAGTACAATTGAATTATAAAAACAAAAAATAGAAACACATGAAAAATTTAAAATTTATTTTAGTATTGATTTTTGGTTTTTTATCTAGTTCATGTAACTTAGATGAAGACCCAATATTTCTAGATGCCACACTTTATGATAATCCAGATAGTGCAGCCGCTGCTTTAGATGGTATTTATCAAAAGCTAACAACGTATGATTCAATGGAGAGACGTTATTGGGTTATAAATGGTTTTTCAGGACTTTTTGTAACTCACAGACAAGGAAATAGTGTTAACAATCCACACAATAGTAGTCTAATGGCCTTGAACCCAATTCAAGATCAAGTTTCAGAAGCGTTTTGGAGAGGTTTGTATGGTGCTATTGCGCAAACAAATGCAGCTATTGAAAATATTACAGTAGTTGAAAACCCAATAACAAATGATGAATTACTTTTTAGCGATATAGCAGGACAAGCATACTTTGCGCGCGCTTGGGCATATTTTGATTTAACTCGACTTTTTAAAGACATCCCTTTATGGACGGAGCTTCCAGATCAAAACAATCTAAATAAAGCAAAATCTACAACAAAGGAAGTATATGCTCAAGTTATTAGTGATGCTAAAATGGCTGCTAGTTTAATAAATGGTAAAAGCGGTATCGGCTATCCAAAACAATATGCTGCGAATATGTTATTAGCAAAATTGTATATGACATTAGCTACCAATCCTGATTTAAGAGAAGGGGCTTTAACAGAAATGGATTATTGGCAAATGGCATACACTGAAGCTCAAAAAGTTTATGGACAATATTCTTTAGTTGCTGATTATAGCAGCATATTTACAGATTCTAATGAAAATAATTCTGAGTCTATTTTTGAATTTCAACTTAGTCAAGACGCCACTAATTCTCAAATGGGAAGAAATTACACGCCAAACGGCTATAAAGTGGCTCAAGCTTTTGGATGGCTTAGGGTTCATGCAGATGTTTTTGAAATTCATAGAGATACCTATCTAAATGACCCAAGAATTGACGCTACGTATTTATATGATTACACAAATGCAAATAATGGAAATGCGCTACGTACATATCCAGCGATTACAACCCGTTTAAATGTAAGAGCAAGTCATCCTTACTTTTTTAAGTTTGCTGAAAAAAACACGACTCATAGTAACCAATATAACAGCCAAAATATAGTTATTTACAGATATGCTGATTTACTCCTTATGTTAGCTGAAATCTCTAACGAATTACAAAACGGGCAACAATTAGGCTATGTTACAGAAGTATTAAATAGGGTTGGTATGACTCCTCAAGTTGGTTTTTTAGGTTCGCAAGAAGAGTTTAGAGACGCTATAATGAACGAATATCGTTTTGAATTAATTGGTGAAGGGGAAGATGCTCATAATAACAGAAGACGCGGTTTTGGCTATTTTTTAAATAAAACTATTATGAAGCATAACATTAATACTAATCCTGGATTTCAAGCTTCTGTTGATATTCTTTTAAGTACAGACCCAACTCAAGTAATGACTTTACCAATTCCACAATCGGAAATTAATACAAATGAATTAATTAATTGAATTATGTTTTTTCAAATAAAAAAAGCGCACACAGGATTTTTAGAAGGATTAAACTAATTGCAACAATGAAAAAATACTTATTTTTTTTTTAATACTCTTAAGTATCATTAAAATTCAAGCACAAGATCAATCAAACCCAAATATCCTATTTATTGCGATTGACGATTTAAAACCGACCTTAGGAATTTATGGAGATTCTTTTGCTGTCACTCCAAATATTGATGCCATTGCTAAGAATGGAACAACTTTTTTAAATAATCATACGCAACAGGCAATTTGTGGACCCTCTAGAGCAAGTTTACTTACGGGAAAAAGACCTGATTACACAAAGGTTTGGGATCTTAAAACTAAGATGCGAGATGTAAATCCAACTATTTTAACAATTCCTCAATATTTTAAACAAAGTGGTTATGAAACTATTGGTGTGGGTAAAATTTATGATCCAAGATGTGTCGATAATCTTAGAGATAAGCCTTCTTGGAGCATTCCTTCAATTAAAGAAAATGAGCTTAAATATCCAAAAGGATATAATAAACCCGCATTAGGTTTTTATCAAAATAAAGAAAATTTAAATACTATAAATGGTATTAAGAATAGAGCATTAGCAAAAAATATTTAAGAAAATAAAATTTATAAATATATTACGGATCGCTTTAAGCCACCATATGAAATGGCAGATGTGCCTGATGGAGCTTATGTTGATGGCGCAATTGCCAATAGGAGTATTCAATTATTAGATACAATGAACACTTCAAAACCATTTTTACTGGCAGTAGGTTTTAAACGCCCTCATTTGCCTTTCGTTGCACCAAGAAAGTATTGGCAGCTGTATGATGAAAGTAAAATTAAGTTGGCTGCTTATCAAAAAAAAGCTAAAAACCCTGTAGATGTTTCCTATCACAAGGCTGGCGAAATGCAGAAATATAAAACACCAGAAATCACTTACAAATTAAATAATGATAATTTATTAGAGCTAGATAAAGAACTTCAAAAAAAACTGATTCATGGCTATTACGCAGCCACCAGTTATATTGATGCGCAAATAGGTAAAATCATTGATAAATTAAAACAAAAAGATTTAGACAAAAACACCATCATAGTTATTTGGGGAGACCATGGTTATCATCTTGGGGATCATAGTTTGTGGAATAAACATTCTAATTTTGAGCAGGCAACTCGTTCTCCTTTAATTATTTATGACCCAAGAATTAATAAAGGATATAAAATAAATTCCCCAACTGAGTTTGTAGATTTATTTCCAACATTAAGTGATTTAGCAAACATAGGAATTCCAAAAAAATTAGATGGTGTAAGCTTAAAAGCACAAATAAAAGGAGAATTGAATACCTCAAAAACATATGCAGTTAGTCAATACCCAAGAAAAAATAAAATGGGGTATAGTTTTAGAACTAAAGAATATAGATATACTGTGTGGATCAATAAGAAAAAAAGCACAGTGCCTATTTTTAAGGAAGATATTCATGCGGAGGAATTGTATGACTATAAAAACGATCCTTTAGAAACTGAAAATAAAATCGATAATGAAGAATATAGAAAGATAAAAATTACGCATCAAAGCTTAGCGACACAGTATTTTAAAGACCAAGTCGCTGCCTCTAAAACTGCCGGAGAAAAGATTAAAAATCTCTATAAAGTTAAACATAATAACACTTATAAACGTGCTCAGGTTATTTCAGAATTCATGATTAACACGATGCGTTTAACCAATACGAGAGGGCGGTTTTTAATGAAAACTTTATCTGAAAAATACGCTCATAATGCAGCTCAAACTAAAGGTAAAAATCTTCAGAAATCGACCAAAATAGAGATTTATAAAGCTACATTTATAGAGACTAGAAATAAGCTTTCAAAAATATTTTCAAAGATTGAAATTGCTCAGATTAATAAATTAGAAAAGAGAAAAATGAGTGAACTAAATAATAACTAAAGCTATTTTAAAATTAAGGAATGAAATTATTCACAAAGCTGGTTTTATTATTTTTATTGCTAAATTTTAAAGCTTACACTCAATCTAAGGATTCTTATAATTTAATTGTTGGTGCTACTTTAAATTATAGAGAGCTAAACACTATTAAAGAAAAACTTTTTTTAAAAGATTTTAACTATTTAACGCCTGCAAACGCAGCAAAACAGTCAAGAGTT
>Ga0206130_10002810_pt1 | contig 23750 bp, 22 predicted proteins | sample Helgoland_Spring_9_FD_148637 | JGI IMG/M metagenome (GOLD analysis project Ga0206130, IMG submission 148637) | Pelagic subsurface seawater microbial communities from Kabeltonne, Helgoland, North Sea - Helgoland_Spring_Bloom_20160512_1 | ecosystem: Environmental > Aquatic > Marine > Epipelagic ... | reverse complement strand
GCATGTTGGCCACCGTTATGAACGCGCTGGCGATGCAAAGCTCTCTGGAAGAGCAGGGCGTTCATACCCGAGTTGTCTCTGCCATACCAATGGATCAGGTCTGTGAACCCTACATCCGCCGCCGCGCCGTACGTCATTTGGAGAAAAAAAGGGTGGTGATTTTTGCAGCGGGCACCGGCAATCCCTATTTCACCACAGATACCGCGGCCACATTGCGGGCCAGTGAAATGGCCTGCGAGGCGATTTTCAAAGGCACGCAGGTTGATGGGATATATGATAAGGATCCCAAGCGACACAGCGATGCGGTGCGTTATGACGCGGTGACCTATGATGAGGTGTTGCAAAAGCGCCTGAAGGTCATGGATGCGTCAGCGATCGCTTTGGCGCGTGACAATAATTTACCGATCATTGTATTCTCCCTAGATGAGCCCGGCGGGTTCAGGGGGATTTTGTCGGGCAACGGAACATATACCAAGGTCCACGGTTAACCAACTCAAGAAAGAAAAATCATGTCGGATGACCCATTAGATATTGATATTGATGACCTGCAACGTCGCATGGACGGGGCCATGGTCTCTTTGAAAACCGAATTTGCCTCTTTGCGCACGGGGCGGGCCAGCGGATCTATTCTCGATCCGGTGATGGTGGACGCTTACGGGCAGATGACTCCCATCAACCAAGTCGGCACAGTGAATGTACCGGAATCGCGTATGGTGACGGTCAATGTCTGGGACAAAACACTGGTGGGCAAAGTCGAGAAAGCCATTCGTGAAAGCGGTCTGGGAATCAACCCTCAAACCAATGGCACCATCATCATGCTGCCCATCCCCGAACTCAACGAAGAACGGCGCCGGGAGTTGACAAAAGTGGCCGCGGGCTACGCGGAGAACTGCCGTGTGTCTGTGCGCAATATCCGCCGGGACGGCATGGATCAGATCAAAAAGGCCAAGGCCGCTGGCATGTCCGAAGATGACCAAAAACTTTGGGAAACAGAGGTGCAGGCCCTGACCGATGCGCAGATCAAATTGGTCGATGCCGCATTGGAGACCAAACAAGCCGAAATCATGATGGTTTAGAGTGGGCTTTATTGATGGGACAATCCGCGGAACATGTTGCGATTATCATGGATGGAAATGGCCGTTGGGCGCAGCAACGCGGCCTGCCGCGGTTGGCCGGCCACCACGAGGGGGCCAAAAGAATTCGTGAAATCGTCCAAGCCTGTCCCAGTGTTGGTGTGAAGCATCTGACAATATTTGCCTTTTCAACAGAAAACTGGAAGCGCACCCAGGTTGAAGTTGGCGGCTTAATGCGCCTGTTCAAGCGTTACATATTGCGTGAGGCCCAGGATTTGGTGAATGAGGGCGTGCGGGTTCGCTTCATCGGGGATCGCTTGCGGCTCGATAAAACGCTGATCAGACTGATGGACGAGCTTGAGGCATTGACGGCTCAGAACGCCAAAGTGCACCTGACCATCGCGCTCAACTATGGGGGCCGCGATGAGGTGACGCGCGCGGCGCAGCGCATGGCGGGGGATGTGGAGCGCGGCAAGCTGGCCGCAAAAGAGGTGACGGCGGAGGTCTTGGCGCGGTATTTGGATACGCATTCACTGCCTGATCCCGATTTGGTGATCCGCACCAGCGGCGAAGCGCGCATTTCCAATTTCCTTCTGTGGCAGTCCGCCTATGCGGAATATGAGTTTATCGACACGCTTTGGCCTGATTTTAGTGCTGGCGAATTTACAAAATTGCTGGTCAATTTTGGATCGCGCGAGCGCCGCTTCGGAGCAATTCCCGCATGACACAGGACCGGTGGGCAGATCTGCCTTTGCGCTTGGCCTCGGCGATTGTATTGCTTCTTGTTTTTTCTGCGTCCCTCTATGTGGGACGCCTAGGGGTTTTAGCGCTTGGCCTGGTTGCGGTGGTGGCCATGCAATGGGAATTGGCGCGCATGTTTGGCCTCAGCGGCCGCCGCCTGTTGGCGGTGACCGTTGTGGCCGCCGTGGGATGGTTGCCTATGGCGGTCCAGCCCATGATTTTGACGCAGAGTTTGCCTCTAGCAGCCGCGGCAGGATTGCTTCCGATCCTGCTTGCAGCGGCGTTTATCGCGCATAATCGGATGGTTTATATCGGCTATGGCGCGCTCTTGACGCTTGGGATGCTGTCTTTTTGGTTTTTGGCATTAACCTTTGGTGCCATTGGCATTGCGATCTTAGCAGCCGTGGTCATACTATCGGATATTGGCGGTTATATCGCTGGGCGCTTGATGGGTGGGCCCAAGTTCTGGCCCGCGATCAGCCCGAAAAAAACCTGGAGCGGCACAGTGGCAGGATGGGCGCTGGCTGGTCTTTTTGGGCTGTATCTCATGCAGCATACAGGGGCTTGGTGGTCCGTTCCGGCTGCGATCGCCGTGGCCTTTGGTGCGCAGATGGGTGACATTGCAGAAAGCTGGGTGAAACGCCGCATGGGCGTCAAAGACAGCTCACAACTCATTCCTGGGCATGGTGGTTTTTTAGATCGCCTTGATGGATTTATCGGTGGGGCCGCCGCTTTCGGCCTGATTACCGCGTTGTTTTTATCGTGATGCGCAGGGTTTCAATCTTTGGCGCGACCGGCTCCATTGGCCAAAATACGTTGGATCTCTTGCGGCGCGATCCAACGGCCTATCAGGTGGTGGCCTTGAGCGGTGGCCGCAACATTGCACAGCTGGCCAAGGACGCGCATGAGTTTTCCCCTGAAGTGGTTGTCACAGCCTTTGCCGATCTTTTACCAGAGCTGCAGGCGGCTATGGCGGGATCTGGCGTGGCGGTCGAGGCGGGCGCTGAGGCGATCGCCAGAGCGGCTGAGCGCCCGGCCGATTGGATCATGTCATGTATTGTGGGCGTGGCGGGGCTAACGCCCAGTTTACAGGCGGTGAAGCAAGGCACGACCTTGGCCCTGGCCAATAAAGAATCCCTTGTGGCCGCAGGTCCTATTTTGATGGCAGAGGCCCGGCGTCATGGGGCGACCATTTTGCCGGTGGACAGTGAGCATTCTGCGGTGTTTCAAGCCTTAATAGGTGAAGATATTTCGACCGTTGAGCGCATCATCATTACCGCCAGCGGCGGGGCCTTTCGCGATTGGCCCCAGGCGGATCTCGCCAAGGCCACCCCGGCGCAGGCGCAAACGCATCCCAATTGGTCCATGGGGCAAAGGATCACCATTGACAGTGCCTCTATGTTTAACAAGGCCATGGAATTGATTGAGACCAAAGAATTTTTTGGGGTTCATGAGACGCAGATCGAGACGATTATTCATCCCGAAAGCCTGATCCATGCGATGGTTGGATTTCAAGACGGCGGGATGATGGCCCATGTGGGGCCGCCTGATATGCGCCACGCCATCGGCTTTGCGCTTCACTATCCCGAGCGCCGCCCCCTGGATGTCGCACGCTTGGATCTTACGCAGATCGGCCAGTTTCGCTTCTATGCTGCCGATGAGGGGCGCTATCCGGCTCTAAGTTTGGCGCGCGAGGTGATGCGGCGGGGCAATCTGTGGGGCGCTGCGTTCAATGCGGCTAAGGAAGTGGCCTTAGATCGTTTTATTGCAGGGGATATTGGATTTTTAGATATGGCGATACTGGTTGAAAAGGCGTTGCACGCGATGGATCGCGCGGAGCTGCTGCGCGGCGCGCCTCGTGATTTAACGGATGTGTTGCAGGCCGATCAAGCCACGCGCGAAAGGGCCCGGACAATAAATGTTTGATATCGCGGCACTCTCTGCCTCTTTTGGCGGATTTATTTGGATGATCTTCTTTTTTGTCATCGCTCTATCGGTCATCGTCGCGGTGCATGAATATGGCCATTACATCGTCGGACGTTGGTGCGGTATCCATGCGGAGGTCTTCTCGGTGGGATTTGGCGCCGTGCTCCTTTCGCGTGTGGACCGGCATGGAACGCGGTGGCAATTTGCAGCGCTGCCGTTTGGCGGATTTGTCCGCTTCAAGGGAGATGCCAGTGCCGCCAGCGCACCAGATGCTGCGCTTTTGCCAAAGCTGAGTGCTGAAGAACGGCGCAAAACCATGCATGGGGCGCCCATTTGGGCGCGCGCGGCGACCTCAGCGGCCGGGCCTGTGTTCAATTTTATCCTATCAATCGCGCTCTATTGTGGGTTGTTCATGTGGCATGGCCAATATGATGGCAGTTTGAAGATCGCGCAATTAACCCCTGTTCCGGGGGAAATGGGCCTGCAGATCGGAGATGAAATCTTGGCCGTTGAGGGGCAAGACGTGCGCAGTTACCAAGAATTTGCGACGATCGGTCAGGCACTCGTGCCCCCTGTGCGCTACGCGGTGATGCGGGACGGGCGGCGCAGCTCTGTGCTGGGGCCCGTACCTTTCCCGGCATTGGTGGCGCAGGTCCAGCCGCGCTCTGCGGCGATTGAGGCGGGGTTGCAAGCCGGTGACGTGATTTTGCGGATCGATGGAAGGGCCATTAACGGGTTTTCTCAACTGCAACAGACCGTGGCCGAGGCCGATGGAGATGAAATGGGATTTTCAGTGTGGCGCGCCGGCACAGAGTTTGATGTGCGCCTCACTGCAAAATCGGTTGCGATTCCAAGCGCTAATGGTGAATTTGTAAACCGGAGATTGGTGGGCATTTCTGGTGGGACGTTCTTTAAGCCGGGTACGGATCCATTGCCCTTTGGCGTGGCGATCCGCGCGGCCGCTGAGCGCACCTGGTCGATCATTACCCTGTCTCTTGCAGGTTTGAAGCAAATGGTTCTCGGCTCGATCAGCGCCTGCAATATTTCCGGTCCGGTGGCGATTGCCGAGACGGCTGGGCAGATGGCGCGTCAGGGGGCGATGCCCTTTGTTGCTTTGATCGCAGGATTGTCGACCGCGGTTGGCTTGATGAACCTCTTTCCCATCCCGGTCTTGGATGGCGGGCATTTGCTATTTTGCGCTTATGAAGCGATCACGGGGCGCAAGCCAAGTGATTCTGCTCTGCAGATTTTGATGACCATCGGGCTGTTTTTGGTTTTGTCGCTGACAGCCTTCGCTGTGGTCATGAATTTCATGTGCCCGTAACCTGACACTGTGGCGGAAAAGCCCGGAAAATGCGGTGATTGGCACGCAGTTTTTTTTGACACAGTGCCGGCGAGGCGATAAGTTCACGAAATATTAACCAAGCCACAACAGGGACATTTGTGATGAAACTTTTTGGAGCTCATGCGGCACGGGCAACCGTTTTGATCCGCGCCTTTGGTGTCATGATGATCTCTTGCGTCTGGATGGTGCAGGCGGCGCAGGCAAATGATTTTAAAATTACTGAAATTATAGTCGACGGTAATCGGCGGATCGAGACAGAAACCATCCGCAGCTACACAGAGATCGAGACCCCGGCCGTTTTGGCGATTGGTGAGGTTAATGACGCGGTGCAGCGCGTGCGCGATTCAAACCTGTTTGAAACTGTGACGGCAGAGGTCCAAGGCAACAAGCTCAAGGTCACTGTCGTTGAATTTCCGACGGTCAATGAAGTTGTGTTTGAAGGCAATGAACGGCTTGGCGAAAAACAACTGAGCGCTTTGGTGCGCTCGCAATCTCGGCGGATCTATTCGGTCAGCCAAGTGCGTGATGATGCCAATGCCATCGCTGAGGCCTATGCCAATCAAGGCCGCATAGCCGCCTCTGTCGAACCGCGGATCATTCGGCGATCGGACAACCGGGTTGATGTGATTTTTGAGATTGCGGAGGGCGGTGTTGTGGAGATTGAACGTCTGTCCTTCGTGGGCAATCGGACGTTCTCCGATCGGCGGCTGCGCCGTGTTTTGAACACCAAACAAGCCGGTCTGCTGCGGATATTCGTACAGCGCGACACCTATGTTGAGGATCGGGTAGAATTCGACAAGCAAGTTCTGACTGATTTTTATAACTCGCGTGGCTATATTGATTTTCATGTGCAAGCTGTGACCTCAGAGCTGTCGAAAACCAAAGATTCCTTCTTTCTCACCTTCCGCGTTCAAGAAGGGCAGCAATTCTCTTTTGGCAAGATCACCACAACGTCAGACCTTGAAGACGTGGATCCGGGTGATTTTGAAAACGCGATTAAAATCGAGCAGGGGGATATCTACTCTCCGGCCCTGGTTGAAAATACCATCACCCGGATGGAGCGCCGAGCTCTAGAACTGGGGCTTGATTTCGTGCGTGTTGAGCCGCGTGTGACCCGCAACAATGAAGGCCTGGCCTTGGATATTGATTTCAACCTGTCTCGCGGTCCGCGCGTTTTTGTTGAGCGGATTGATATTGCAGGCAATACGACCACGCTTGATCGGGTGATCCGCCGGCAGTTCAAAGTCGTTGAGGGAGATGCGTTAAACCCCCGTGAAATTCGCGCCAGCGCTGAACGGATTCGCGCGCTGGGTTTCTTTGCAAGCTCTAATGTAACCACCCGCGAGGGGTCTGCACCCAATCAAAGGATCGTCGAAGTTTCGGTGACTGAGAAGCCGACCGGCAACTTGAAATTCGGGGCCAATTATAATTCGGCCAATGGGGTCGGATTGGTGGCCAGTTTCCGCGAAGAAAATTTCTTGGGGCGGGGGCAAGCCACCAGTTTTGGAATCAATACCACGACAAGCACGCGCGGGTTTAATTTTGGGTTCAAAGAGCCATCGCTATTCAACCGAGATTTGAGCTTGAGTTTTGGGGTAGATTACCGTGGCACCAGTAAGAACAACGCCCGGTATAATACCGGTTCGTTTGAAATTGATGCAGCCTTGGGCTTTCCTGTCAGCGAATCTGGATTTTTTACCCCCAAGCTCTTCTATGAAACTGAAGAGCTGACGGATGTGACGACAAGTTCAGCAGTTATCACCGGCGAAGCTGCGGAGGGTGACCGCAAAACGCTTGGCCTGGGCTATACTTATTCTTTCGACAACCGCCGCACGGGCCTCAATCCCAAATCCGGGATGTTTTTGCGGCTGTCGCAAGATTTTGGCCTAGCCGGTGACGCGCGTTTTGTCCGCACGAATGTAAAATTGGGTGGTGAAACCTATGTGCGCAATGAAGACTTCAAAGTCACAGCGATTTTGGAGGGCGGCGCGCTGAGTTATGCCGGTGGCAGTTCAAGCCGGGTTACGGATCGTTTTTTCCTTGGGTCTGGCTTGTTTCGCGGTTTTGCACCCGGCGGTCTGGGTCCTCGCGAAGTCGACACGAGCAACTCGATTAATGACGCGCTTGGCGGTGAATACTACGCGGTTGCGCGGTTTGAGACGCAATTTCCAATCGGCCTGCCTGAAGAATATGGCATTGAGTTCGGCGCTTTCTTTGATGCGGGCTCTGTTTGGGGCTTGGATTCGGCCCATGTGGGGTCGGGTGCGAACCAAGCACCGGCCAATACGATCCTTTACGATGAGTTCACCCTGCGCGCGGTGGCTGGCGTGTCCATCTTTTGGAATACCCCGATTGGTCCACTGCGTTTCAACTTCACCGATGCGGTTAAAACTGCAGAGTATGATGTTGAGCAGAATTTTGATCTCACCATTTCGGCGTCTTTCTGATGGGCGCTTGCGCCAGGTTGCTCCGATTCTCTTTACTGTGGCTTAGCTTGCTATGGGCGCTTCTGGCGGCGCCCTTGGCGGCGCAGGAGGCCTCAATATTGGTGGTCGATCTTGATCGGGCCTATGAAACCTCTTTGTTTGGCAAATCTATGCGCGCGCAGTTTCGCGAAGACAATCAAGACGTAGCAGCTGAAAATACGCTCCTATTGAATGCCTTGAAAGATGAAGAGCTGCAGCTGACAGAGGATCGTGCGACGCTGTCTGCCGAAGAATTCGCCGCCGCCGCCGCCGCATTTGATGCGAAAGTCCAGGAAATCCGCAGCGCACGGCTTGAAAAAATTAGGCAAGTGGATGAGCAGTTTAAGAATCTGAAGCCATTGTTTTTTAGCCGAATTGAGCCCTTTTTTGACCTGGTTATGCGGGAGTTCAATGCAACTGTGATCTTGGAGAAACGCTCGGTTTTACGCAGCATCGAGGGCATCGATATCACAGATCTTCTGGTCGAGCGGGTGGATGATGCCTTTCTGGCCAGTATTTCTGCCACCGAGCCGGCCGCTGAAAATTAGACCTCGGTTTGCGCCTTGGCTCCGAACAGGCGCCAGAATGGCTGTTCGGGCAAATGTTGCACGGCGCGTCAGGCTTTGGTACCTTTACTAAAATTAAGGATAAAATACATGACCGAACTTGCAAGCGCTGACATCCAACTGATTCAAGCCATTCTTCCGCATCGTTACCCCTTTCTTCTGGTAGATCGTGTCGAAGATATCGACGGGGTGAAATCGGCGCGGGGTATCAAAAACGTCACGATGAATGAACCCCATTTTCAGGGCCATTTCCCGGGCACGCCCATTATGCCGGGGGTAACGATTATTGAGGCTCTGGCGCAAACGGCCGCTGTTATGGTGGGGGTGACCCATAACTTGGCAGATACCAATATGTTGATCTACTTTATGTCGATCGATAAATGCAAATTCCGCCGCAAAGTCGTGCCCGGCGATGTTCTGGAGTTGCATGTGGAGACCCTGCGCGGCGGATCCAAAATCTGGAAATTTAAAGGCCGTGGTTTGGTCAATGGCGAAATGGCGGCAGAGGCCGAATTCACCGCCATGATGGATTTGCCGGAGACCGCCAAGTGAGCGTCGACAGCACCGCACAGATTCATCCGTCAGCGGTCATCGAGCCGGGGGCCCGCATCGGGGCGGGCTGTGAGATTGGGCCGTTTTGTTGGATAGGGGCCCATGTGGAGCTTGCCCAAAATGTTGTTTGCACATCGCATGTGGTTATTCGTGGGCAGACCAAAGTCGGCTCTGACACGCGCATTTTCTCATTTGCCGTAATTGGTGAAATTCCGCAGGATTTGAAGTTTAAAGGCGAAGTGTCCCAGCTGGAGATCGGCCAGCGCAACACCATCCGCGAGCATGTGACCATCAATCTTGGCACCCAAGGCGGCGGCGGCGTCACCTCGATTGGCGATGACTGTTTGCTGATGGCGGGCTGCCATATCGCCCATGACGCGCGTTTGGGAAATCGGGTCATTATTGTCAATTCTGCAGCCATTGCGGGCCATGTGGTCATTGAGGATGACGTGATTGTCGGCGGGCTTTGCGGCGTGCATCAATTCGTGCGCCTTGGAAAGGGCGCTATTATTGGCGCGGTTACTATGGTGACAAATGATGTGATTCCCTATGGTCTGGTGCAGGCGTCGCGGGGACAGTTGGACGGTCTCAACCTTGTTGGCTTAAAGCGCCGTGGGGTGGATCGCCAAGACATCACGGCTCTGCGCGCCGCCTTTCAGATGCTGGCGCAGGGCGAAGGGGCGTTTCAAGATCGTGCGAAACGACTTGGGGAGGAAACCGACAGTGCCTATGTTCAGGAAATTGTCGATTTTATTCTGGGCGACAGCGGTCGCTCCTTTTTGACACCGGGGTAAACGGATGCTGGCGCTGATATGCGGGCAGGGTGCTTTGCCGGGTCTGATCGTTCGAAACATCTCCCATGTGCCTTTGATTGCGGCTCTGGAGCAATTTAGGCCCGAGGGTCTTGCCGTTGATTTGACGTTTCGCCTGGAAACCCTCGGCACTTTCTTGAATGACTTGAAACTCCGCGGGGTTAAGCAGGTTTGTTTCGCCGGCGCGATTAGGCGGCCAAAAGTCGATCCCGCACAAATTGACGCGGCCACACAGCCACTTGTGAGCCAGATTGCCCGAGCGCTTTCTGACGGCGATGATGCCGCCCTACGCATCGTTATTAATATTTTCGAACAGGCCGGTTTTGAAGTGGTTGGTTTTACGCAGCTTGTACCTGAGCTTTTGCCGCCGGGCGGGGTGTTGAGCCAACGCGCAGCTGACGCTCAGGATCACAAAGATGTGGCGCGGGCTCAAACGGTGGTTGAGGGGCTCTCAGCTTTGGACATGGGGCAGGGCTGCGTTGTGGCGTCTGGCCATATCTTGGCCGTTGAAGCTTTTGGCGGCACCCGGTGGATGTTATCGCGCCTCCCGGCCGTTCGACCCGCTGATTGGCCCGAAGGGGGGGTGCTCTATAAAGCTCCGAAGGCCGGCCAAGAGCGGCGAATAGACCTGCCGGCCATTGGCCCTGAGACCATGGCGCAGGCGGCGCAGGCAGGGCTGGCGGGGGTCGCCATAGTGCAGGGCGGCGTGGTTGCCTTGGATTTACCAGATGTCATTGCTGAGGCGGATCGTTTGGGGCTGTTTCTATGGGTGTGTGAGGCGAAGCTGTGAAGCTGTTCCTTTTGGCAGGTGAGGCCTCCGGCGATCGGCTTGGGGCGGATCTGATGCGCGGGTTGCGTCACCTTACACCGGATGTGACCTTTCGAGGGATCGCCGGGCCTGAGATGCAAAGTGAAGGTTTGGACAGCCTGTTTGACATGTCCGAGCTGTCCGTCATGGGGTTGGCGGAAGTCTTGCCAAAATATTTCGCCCTAAAGCGCCGCTTGGATCAGACCGTGGCGGAGGTGCTGGCCTGGAAGCCAGATATTTTGATCACCATCGACAGTCCTGATTTCTCCTTAAGGGTGGCGCGGGCGGTGCGGGCGGCGGACCCGAAGATCAGAACCTGCCACTATGTTGCGCCGTCAGTTTGGGCTTGGCGAGCGGGGCGCGCAAAGAAAATGGCGGGCTTTATTGATCATGTGCTGGCGCTATTGCCCTTCGAGCCGCCCTATATGGAGGCCGAAGGCATGGCTTGCGATTTTGTGGGTCATCCGGTCGCGGCGCAAGCCCCGATCACCTCTAAACAGATTGCTAAGTTTCAAGCCGACTACGCCTTAGATCCAGCGCGTGAGTCTTTAGTGATTCTGCCGGGATCTCGACCCTCAGAAATCAAGCGCCTGTTGCCCGTGTTCTGCCAGGTCCTATCAGAGCCATGTTTCGCAGATTTTCGGCTGATTTTTCCGACATTGCCGCATCTGGAGCCGCTCTTGCGCGAAGCGCTTAAGGGCTTGCCGCAGGAGACAGTGTTGGTCACAGGCTCCGGGCTCAGCGCGGCGGCTGCTGCCGAAGAGCGGCTGGTTGCCTATGGCGCCGCAAAAGCGGCTTTGGCGGCCTCTGGCACCGTATCGCTTGAGCTGGCAGCGGCCGGCACGCCGATGGTGATTGCCTATGACATGGGTCTCATCTCGCGGTTGATCATCGGTGCTATGCTCCAAATTGACACGGTGACCTTGGTCAACCTTGTATCAGAGACCCGGGCTGTTCCAGAATTTGTCGGTAGAGACTGTAAAGCCGCACAAATCGCACCCGCTTTGCGGCAAATTCTGAGCGCTCCCGCAGCGCAAGCGCAAGCCATAGAGGAGACGATGACGCGCCTTGGCCGTGGAGATCCAGAGTTGCCCTATCGTGCGGCGCGCGCGGTCCTCAAAGGGCTCCAATAGTCTCAATCCCGGGTGATCCAACCACCGCCCAAAACCCGGCTGCCATCGGGATCATAGAAAACGCAAGCCTGCCCCGGCGCCACACCCTCTTCGGCCATCATCAGCTCTACCACCGCTTCGGTTTCCGACAATGGGCGCAGAACCGCGTCGCGTGGCGGGCGGGTGGAGCGGACTTTTGCGGCGATGCTCCACTCGGCTTGGTCAGTCAAAGGCTTGTCGCCAAGCCAATTGACTTCCTTAAGGCGCACGTGCCGTGTCGCCAGCATCTCTTTCGGTCCAACCACCACATGCCGGTTTTCGATATCCAAACGGACCACATAGATGGGATCAGTCAATCCACCGATGCCAAGACCGCGTCTTTGGCCAATGGTATAATGGATAATGCCCTCATGGGTCCCCAGAACTTTGCCGCTCTGATCGACAATGTCACCGGGTTGTGCCGAGCCTGGATGCAGCTTTTCAATGACCGCCGCGTAGTTACCATCTGGTACAAAGCAAATATCTTGGCTGTCAGGTTTATCGGCCACACCAAGGCCGTATTTGCTCGCCAGAGCGCGCGTTTCAGCCTTGGAGGTCAAATGCCCCAGCGGGAATCTCAGATATTCGAGCTGCTCGGTCGTGGTTGAAAATAGAAAGTAACTTTGATCGCGATTGTGATCTGCGGCCATATGCAATTGCGCACCCGTTGGGCCGATTTTGCGTTGGATGTAATGGCCCGTGGCCATGCAATCTGCGTCAAGATCTTTGGCCGTTTGCAACAAATCTTTGAATTTCACACGCTCATTGCAGCGAATACAGGGCACGGGTGTCGCCCCAGCCAGGTAGCTTTCGGCAAAATCGTCGATAACCGCTTCGCGAAATTTATTCTCATAGTCCAAAACGTAATGCGGAAAATTGAGCTCTTCCGCCACGCGGCGCGCGTCGTGAATGTCGCGGCCAGCGCAACATGCACCCTTTTTAGCGAGTGCTGCTCCATGGTCATAAAGTTGGAGCGTAATGCCAACAACATCATAGCCTTGCGCCGCCAATTCGGCCGCAACAACCGAGCTATCAACCCCGCCTGACATGGCAACAACCACCCGCGTGTCTTCGGGCGCCTTGGCAAAACCAAGGGAATTTAAAGGGGTTTTATGGCTCATGGGAGGTGCTCAGTCCTGCAGAATTTAGCAAAATTATAATAACAAAAATCGCGTGCTTCACAACACTTTAAGTGCTTTGCAGTCCATTGGCCGCGAGAAAGGAGCCTGCACATGCATATTCGCAAGGTTCGCGGTCCACGCACGGTTCAATTGCCCGATGGCGGGTTTTTGAGCCGCGGTGACCTGCCGCCCCCCACAACAAAACGCTGGGTCGCCTCGCGCAAGGCGACTGTCGTGAAAGCCGTGCGGTTTGGGCTGATTTCATTGGAGGAGGCCTGTAGCCTCTACGACTTGACCCAAGATGAATATAGCAGCTGGCAAACAGCTGTGGCCCGGCACGGGGAGTCAGCGCTGCGCGCCACGGCGTTGAAAAAGTATCGCCAATTTGATCAATAGTTTACAGAAATAGTGTTTATGGGTAACATTAAATTAACCAGTTTATTTCAGGATGTATTTAGCTGTTATTGGGGATTTTTATGCGAATACTTTTGATTGAAGATGATCCTGCCACGTCGAAAAGTATTGAACTCATGCTGGGGCATGCGAATTTCAACGTCTACACGACGGATCTGGGGGAAGAGGGCATTGATTTGGCCAAACTCTATGATTACGACCTGATTTTGCTCGACTTGGTTTTGCCTGATATTAATGGGCATGATGTGTTGCGCCAGTTGCGTGTTGCTCGGATTGATACCCCGATTCTGATCCTGTCTGGCGAGACCGATACTGAGAATAAAATGCGCGGGTTTGGCTCTGGGGCGGATGATTATCTGACCAAACCGTTTCACCGGGAGGAATTGATCGCACGGATTCACGCGATCATTCGCCGCTCAAAAGGGCATTCGCAATCGATCATCAAAACTGGCGATATAGAGGTGAATTTGGACGGAAAAACCGTGGAAGTGCGCGGGAATACTGTGCATCTGACCGGTAAGGAATATCAAATGCTGGAGCTGTTGAGTCTGCGCAAAGGCACGACACTTACTAAGGAAATGTTCTTAAACCATCTCTACGGTGGCATGGATGAGCCTGAGCTAAAAATCATTGATGTATTCATCTGTAAATTGAGAAAGAAATTAAGCGAAGCCACTGGGCGCGAAAATCACATCGAAACCGTCTGGGGGCGCGGATATGTGTTGCGTGACCCAAAGCCCGATGATGCGGCGCAAGATATGGCAATTTCGGCCTAAGAGGCTCAGGCATGGCTTGCCGTGACGGTCAACATTCTGGGCCTCACACTTCGGCAAGATGACAAATGTGGATGGTGTCAGAAACCCTGTGACATTGACGTCGCTTTACGATGTATGAACGCAAATCACCGTGTGGCATGACAGAATCCAGCCCCTGCATCGGCCAAAGCCGTACATAATTCACAGCATAAGGCCTCTGGACGGGATCGGATCCAATCCTTAGTTTACCCCGAAGAATCCGGGGGGCGGAATGGCGCAAAATCTACCAGTATCAGATATGACGGAAGACCAAGCAGCCCTTGAATTGCAGCGCTTGGCACTGGCTTTGGCACAGGCCAATCGTACCTATCATCGCGATGACAACCCGTCGATAGATGACGCCACCTACGATTGGCTCAAGCTGCGCAACGCGCAGATTGAACAAAAGTTCCCGCATCTCAAGCGCACAGATAGTCCAAGCGATCAAGTCGGGGCAAAACCAAAGGAAGGCTTTGGCAAAATCCGTCATCGCAAGCCGATGTTATCCTTGTCAAATGCCTTTGATGCGGAAGATGTGGAGGACTTCGTCGCCCGGCTTAAAAAATTCTTAAATCTTCCCCCCCAATCCCACATGCGCATGACGGCCGAACCCAAAATCGACGGGCTGTCACTGGCGGTGCGTTATGAGAAAGGGCAGCTGGTTCACGCAGTGACGCGCGGGGATGGCGAAACCGGCGAAGACGTCACAGCCAATGCGCTTACCATTGCCGATATTCCCAAGAGTTTGAGCGGGGCGCCAGATGTTCTAGAGGTGCGCGGCGAAGTCTATATGACCCATGCAGATTTTGCAGCTCTCAACGCCGCACAAGAGCAGGCCGGGCAAAAGCCCTTTTCGAACCCACGCAATGCCGCCGCAGGCTCTTTGCGTCAGTTGGATGCTCAGATCACCCAGGCACGTCCCTTGTTGTTTTTCGCCTATGCTTGGGGCGATCTATCCGAGCCCTTAGCGCCGAGCCAATCGGCGGCGGTGGCCCGCCTGCATGCCTTGGGGTTTTCCACCAACCCCCTGTTCAAAACCTGTGATACCCCCGAAGAGTTGATCAACCATTACCGAGCGGTTGAATTGGCCCGTTCTGAACTGGGGTATGATATAGACGGCATGGTCTACAAGGTGGATGATCTGGCGCTGCAAGCGCGGCTTGGGTTCAGAGCCACCACCCCCCGCTGGGCCATAGCCCATAAATTCCCTGCGGAATTGGCCTGGACTGAATTGCTCAGCATTGACATTCAAGTTGGCCGCACAGGGGCTTTAAGCCCTGTGGCCCGTCTCAATCCGGTGACCGTTGGCGGTGTGGTGGTCTCCAATGCCACATTGCACAACGAAGATTATATCGCCGGACGTGACAGCAAAGGCCAAGGCATCCGTGGCGGCAAGGATATTCGTGTCGGCGATTGGGTGCAAATTTACCGCGCCGGCGATGTCATTCCGAAAATCGCTGATGTGGATCTGTCGCGCCGACCGGCCGATAGCCAGCCATTTGATTTCGCAGATAAGCTGAGACAGGAGGGCATTGAGGGCCGGCGCGCGCCGGGCGATGCCGTCTGGCGGTACTCTGGCGCAGAACCCCTCGCGGATTTGGCCATTGAAGCGTTGAAGCATTTTGTCTCGAGGCAGGCTTTTGACATTGAAGGTCTCGGGGCGAAACAGATTGAACAATTTTACCATCGGGGCTGGATTCGAACGCCGGTGGATATTTTCACCCTCAAGGCCCGTTTCGGGCCGGGACAATTACAGCAGGTCAGCAAGCTCGATGGATGGGGCGAAAAATCCGCGCAAAAACTCTTTGAGGGCATTGACGCGAAGCGCCGCATTGAGCTGCACCGTTTGATTTTCGCCCTTGGGATACGGCATGTGGGCGAAGGTGCGGCCAAGCTTTTGGCCAATCGTTTCGTCACTTGGGAGGCCTTCAGCGAAGCCATGCGGAACGCCGTGGCCGGCAGTGCAGCGGCGGAAGCCTTGGTGGATATCGATGGGGTGGGCGCGGTTATGGCCCAATCAGTGGTTGAACCGTTTCAAAATCCCGCGCGTTTTGCCGCCTTGCAGGTGTTGCTTGAGCAACTCGAGGTCATTCCGGCGCCGCAGATTGACAGCTCAAGCAGCCCAGTTGCAGGCAAGACAGTTGTTTTTACAGGCACCTTGACACAGATGACCCGAGCAGAGGCAAAGGCCCGTGCGGAAACGCTTGGTGCGAAAGTCTCCGGCTCTGTCAGTGCCAAGACAGATATTCTAGTGGCTGGCCCCGGCGCTGGATCAAAGGCGAAAAAGGCGGCAGAATTGGGAATTGAGACCCTTGATGAAGAGGGCTGGATCGCATTGATTGAAGGGCTATGAGCACGCGCCCCGAAATTCTTTTCCCGCTTTTTGCGGAGCTCAGCACATTGGCTGGTGTGGGCGAGAAAAGCGCCAAGGCCTTTTCTGGACTGAAAATCACCAAGCCACGCGATGTGATTTTTACCCTGCCTCATTCGGTGGTTGATCGGCGGGTGGTGCAAAGCGTGCAAGGTTTGGCGGCGCCTCAAACGCTGAGTGTGCTCGTGCGGGTGGTTAAACATATTCCGGCCCGGGTCCGTGGCAAGCCTTATCGGATCATCGTTGAGGATGCGCAAAGCACGATTGAGTTGATCTTTTTCCACGCGCGAGGGGACTATCTCGAGCTTATCTTGCCTCTGGGTGAGGAGCGATTGATTTCTGGCAAGCTCGAGGTGTTTGATCACCGCGCCCAAATGGTGCATCCCGATTATATTCTGACACCTGAGGCACAAGACGAGCTGCCCCAATTCGAGCCAGTCTATCCGCTCACCGCCGGGGTGTCGGGCAAACTCATGGCCAAAGCTGTGCGTTCGGCCATGGACAAGCTGCCGGATTTGCCCGAATGGATCGAGCCGTCTGTTCTGCGTGACAATGGCTGGCCCGATCTTACGACCGCCGTGCGCGAAGCTCATGCGCCCAAAGGCGCAGCGGATGTGGCCGCCCATAGCCCGGCACGGGCGCGCTTGGCCTATGACGAATTTTTGGCCCATCAGCTGACCAAGGCGATTGCGCGGGCGCAAGCGCGTGTTAAGACCGGGCGGATCACCGCCGGTACGGGTCAATTGCAGAGCAAGGTTTTGGAGCAACTGCCCTATGCCCCCACAGGAGCGCAGCGCCAAGCAATTTCTGAGATTGGGGCGGATATGGCCAGCCCCCGGCGCATGAACCGGCTGCTACAAGGTGACGTCGGGGCCGGGAAAACCTTGGTGGGATTCATGGCTTTGTTGCAGGCGGTGGAAAGCGGCGGGCAGGGGGTCTTGATGGCGCCGACAGAGATTTTGGCCCGCCAACACTTAGAAGGGTTACGTCCTTTGGCTGATCGTGCTGGGGTGCGGGTTGATATGCTCACCGGGCGGGACAAAAGCAGCGCACGTCGTCAAAAGCTCGAGGATTTGACCAGTGGCGCAATTGATATCCTTGTCGGCACGCATGCCGTGTTTCAAGAGGAGGTTGCCTTCAAAGATCTGCGCTTGTCGATCATTGATGAGCAGCACCGCTTTGGGGTGCAGCAACGCCTGGCATTGGGCGCGAAGGGAACGAAGGTAGATGTGCTCGTGATGAGTGCCACGCCAATCCCCCGATCTTTGGAGCTCGCGCAATATGGCGATATGGATGTCTCGACACTTTATGAAAAGCCGCCCGGGCGCAAACCCATCACCACGGCCGCGGTTCCGCTGTCGCGTTTGGCCGATGTGATTTCTAAATTGAAGGCCGCCATTGCTTCGGGCCGCCAAGCCTATTGGGTGTGCCCATTGGTCGAAGAGAGTGAAACCATGGATTTAACCGCCGCAGAAGAGCGGTTCAAAATTCTGCGCGCGGCCCTTGGTGATGGTGCTGTCGGCTTGGTGCACGGTCAATTGGCACCCGCAGAGAAGGATGCCGCAATGGCCGATTTCGTGGCGGGGAGGACAAAGGTATTGGTCGCCACCACGGTGATTGAGGTGGGGGTGGATGTGCGCAATGCGACGATCATGGTCATCGAGCGTGCGGAAAATTTTGGACTGGCACAGCTGCATCAATTGCGCGGACGCGTGGGGCGCGGTGAGGCCGCCTCGACCTGTTTGTTGATGTATCAAGCTCCGTTGGGCAAATCCGCCGAGCGACGGCTGGGCATTATGCGAGATACCGAGGACGGGTTCCGTATTGCTGAGGAAGATCTGAAGATGCGCGGGGCTGGGGATGTGATTGGCACCGCACAATCGGGCCTGCCGCGATTTAAGGTCGCCAATTTGGAACACCAGAGCGCATTGATGGCCACAGCACATCAAGACGCGCGAATGCTGCTGCAAAGCGATCCGGCCCTTACGAGCAGTCGCGGCAAAGCGGCGCGTATCCTGCTTTGGCTGATGGAACAGGATCAGGCCGTTCATTTAATATCAGTAGGTTAAATATTTTGTTCGCAAATGTTCCGTAAAAGTTCTTTACATGCATGCAGTCCTGTGAGAACAAAGTGGCAACAATAAATAAATGGGAGCAGAATATGGACAACTTTTTCTCAAACGCCCGTAAATCAAATGCCGAGGAAGCGCGCCGCTTGGAAACCAAAGAGGCGATCAAGGATGCGATTGGTGCATTCGCAATCATCGCGATGCTTTATATCGGTCTGTTTATCCCGAGCCTCTAGCCGAGGGCACAGATGCAATGCGCCTCTTGAATAAGGTGGAAGCGTGACGTGTTAAAGGCAGAGCAGAGGTTTTTTGTTCTTCTTGTGACGCGCGATCAGCTGCCGCTGCTGGCGATTTTCGGGGCAAAGCGCGGCCAAGCGGTGCTGGCTTGGTGCGGTCATCAGTTCTGGAAATATAGCAAACAGCTCGGCGCGGGCGGCTGAGGAGATGGATTTCAGGGCCTCCGGGCCGGTATGCAGGCTCTCGCAGGGCGCACCATTGGCAAATATCACCTCATGTTGATCAAATAAGAGGTGGATATATGTCACTTCAGTGCAATCTGTGTCGATATGAATTCCCGGCAAATCTGTGAGCTTTACCGCGGCAATCAAGCTGTCCTGCGTGCCAAACATGCGCTGATTGATGGGCGATGACACCAAAACCCGATGTTGGCGGGACAGGCGTAGGGGCTCACGAGGCAGACCCTGGCCTAAGGCACCGATGGAAATTTCGATGGGTCTTAATTTGTCTTTGGGGAAATAGGGTGCGAGTTTTACCGATCTTCTCCCGATCCAACGGATGGTTTGTGGACCGTGGTGCCGGGTGCGCACAAGATCGCCCACACAGAGCGTTTCTACGCGCCTTGCACCGGCCGGGGTGTCAATCCAAGTTCCCGCAGTAAAACAGGGCGTAGTTTGCTGCGCGATCTGCGCATAGGGCATAGGATCGCCCAAAGAGAAGTTCGAAAGGCTGTAGGTCACCCCATCCGTTAGATCTTGCGTGAAAAGCAAGTAGCCCTCCACTTGAGACGGCGCGAGCATGCGCCAAACCTTGAAGCTCGTTCCGTCCGAGCCAGTGACCGTCCAAGACCCACCTACTCTTGCGTTGCTATTGTGGATGATACCATTCAGCGATTTTAGCAGCTCTAAGCTGGTATCCGTAATTGTCAGCTGTGCATCACTATCGGTAAACACGAGGGTTTCGATTTGCGTATTGGCCTCGTCATAGGTGAACGATCCTGTGTTTCCCCAAGTGAATCCACCCCCCAAAACATTGGGTGCAGTGCCATCGATTGCATGCAGAGTATGGTCGGGCATTGTGACTGCGCTTTATGTTATAAAGATAATTAATCAAAAAATTGATTAAATTTGCAGTCAATGTGTCTTCAACTGGTTAATTCTGCGTTAACAATATATCGGATTATGCTGAATTTTGTGCAGCGATGCTGGCGCAAGCCTCGGCTGTGGCGTCGAGCGATAAAAGAATGCTTGCGTGTCGGTTCTTATACTCAGAAGCGGGCGCGAGCACCTCAAAACCGTCAAACGGTGGGCCGGGCGGTGGCCCTCCGGATTTAAGCATCGCAGCCAGCTCATCGCGCGCGCGCACCACCTCTTCAGCGGTGCGGCCAATGATGTTTTGCGCCGCTACACTTGCCGCCGCTTGGCCAAGGGCGCAGGCTTTCACATTTTGCGCAAATTCAGTAATTTTGCCATTTTGCATAATGACATCAACCGTCACCTTCGATCCACAAAGCGGCGAGCGTTTCATGGCGCTGGCGTCTGGATTGTCCAGACTGCCCACATGCGGCATCTGCGCTGCGAGGGCGAGAATGCGTGTGGAATAAAGTTTGATCAACTCAATTTGTTCAGTCATTGTTTGGACATTCCCCGTTGCACCCAATAGATAAGCCGCAGAAGTGAAATGCAAGAGGAGGTCTGACATGTTCGACCCGCAAACGTTAAAATATGATGCCAACGGACTGTTGCCGGTGATTGCTCAATGCGCTGAGACGCATGAAGTTTTAATGTTGGCTTGGATGAATGCGGAAGCGGTGACCGAAACCTTGCGCAGCCGCAGCGTGACCTATTGGTCCCGGTCACGGCAGAGTTTTTGGGTGAAAGGGGCAACCAGCGGACACCGGCAGACATTGGTCGATCTGCGGTACGATTGCGATCAAGATTGCCTTTTGGCGATCGTGATGCAGGAAGGACCGGCCTGCCACACCAATCGCCGCAGCTGCTTTTATACGTCGGTTATCATGGGTGATACGCGTGAATTAAGTCAGCCAATTGTCTGAAATATATTACAATAAGATCATGAATTGGAGCGTGTCGGCAGCCCGACCATCGCGCGGATATCGTCAGGACTCGCCCCTTCGCTTCGGAATTTTGCAATGGCTTTGGCGTCATCTCGCTTGGCGAGGCGCTTACCGTTGGAATCTCGAATGAGGGCGTGGTGATGGTAGATCGGCTTTGCGTAGCCCAGGAGGTGTTGCAATAAGGCATGAATGGGTGTGGCGCTCAGCAGATCGGCACCCCGCACCACATGGGTGATGTCTTGCGCCGCATCATCCACCACGACCGCAAGATGATATGCTGCGGCACCATCACTGCGGGCCAATACAGCATCTCCAATATTATCAATAAAATGATCGACATTATTAATGTGATCAATTGGTGTTATGAGGTCATCTGAAAGCTCTTGAAACGCGATCTCAGAGCAGCCCGCCAGCGCAGCCGCCATATCCAGCCGCCGCGCCGGCCCAGCAAGGAGATGGCCGGCTATATGTGGACGACAGGTCCCAGGATAGACCAGCCCATCGGGTCCCCAATTGGGCGGTGTACCTTCTTGGGGTGCTGACGCAGCCTGTGCAATATCGCGGCGGCTGCATTTACATCCATAGATCAGCCCGCGCCCTAAAAGTGCTGTGAGAGCCGCCTCATAGGCCGCGCTGCGTGTGGCTTGGCGCAATACAGGCCCGTCCCAGGTCAGGCCGAGCCAGGCCAAGTCATCAAAGATCTGCGCCTCCCATTCAGGCCGCGCGCGGCTTTGATCAAGATCTTCAATCCTAAGCAAAAACATGCCGCCCTGGCGGCGGGCGAAATCATGAGCCGTGATGGCTGAATAGGCATGTCCAAGATGCAGCGGGCCCGTGGGAGAGGGGGCAAAGCGTGTGCGGATCACAGGCGCCTCAAGATCAGAACATCCGAGCCCATTGGGGGCTCTCGCAGGTGCAAGCCATTTTCTCGATACATCAGCTCGACGCGACCTTGGTTAATCTCAGTCGTCAAAACAGCATCATAGCTGCCATGGGCGACAGTGGGGTCATTAAAGGACAGGCCGATGACCCCGCCGGGCGTTAGGTGATCAATGATCAGGCTCAAAGTTTCAGGCGGCGCGGCGCCGAGGGAAACAACGCCCGCAGCGATGATCACCGAATATTGCCCTTCCGTCACACCGGTGATCTCACCAGGGCGCCCTTGCCAAAGGTTGGTGTAGAGCGCTCGCGCCCTGGCTTTTTCAAGCATGGGCGCTGAGATGTCCAATCCATCAATATTTGTAAATCCGGCATTTTGCAGCGCGAGGCCAGACAGACCGGTGCCGCAGCCGAAATCCAAAATACGGTCATTCAGCTGCACATAGGGTTTTAAAGCCGCGGCAATGCGGCGCGGGGTGTCATAGCCGGCTTCGGCCAAATCCTCATCATAATGAGAGGCCCAATCGGCATAGATTTCCAAAGTTTCTTCTACCGGGCGTGGCACCCAGAGAGGGAATTTAGTGGGTAAATTGCGATCCTGCGTCATGGCGATAGCCTAGAGTTTGGTGCTGTTTTGGCAAGAGATTATCGCTCCAGCCAGGCTGAAAACGTCTCTTTGGCACGGTCCGTATAGGCTTTGTAGCGCTCCTTGCGCCGCTTGCGTCCGCCCTTGACCGTATCAATTGGTGGAAAAAGCCCGAAGTTTACATTCATCGGTTGGAAGGTCTTAGCCACAGCGCCGCCCGTGATGTGGGTGATCAATGCGCCACAACCGGTATCGGGTCCCGGCGGCGGCAGAGTGTGACCTGAGAGTTCCGCGGCCGCCATACGGCCCGCCACCATGCCCATGGCCGCGCTTTCGACATAGCCCTCAACGCCCGTAATTTGCCCAGCAAAACGGATATTGGGCTTGCTTTTTAGCTGCATTTGCGGCGTGAGCAGGGTGGGGGAGTTGATGAAGGAATTGCGGTGAATCCCGCCCAATCTTGCAAATTCCGCCTCTTCCAGGCCTGGGATCATACGCAATACGCGGGTTTGCGCGCCATATTTCATCTTGGTTTGAAACCCGACAATATTAAACAGCGTGCCCAAAGCGTTGTCCCGGCGCAGTTGCACCACCGCGTAGGGCTTATTCTCTGGATCATGGGCGTTGCACAGCCCAACCGGCTTCATCGGGCCAAAGCGCAGGGTTTCGCGGCCACGTTCGGCCATGACCTCAATCGGAAGGCAGCCGTCAAAATACCCGGCTGTTTCACCTGGTTTGAACTCGGTTTTCTCGGCCTCGAGCAGCGCATCGATGAAGGCCTCATATTGCGCTTTGCTCATCGGGCAGTTGAGATAGGCTGTGCGCTCTTCTTCGGTTTCGCCCTTGTCATAGCGCGACTGCATCCAAGCGCGGCTCATGTCGATGCTGTCGGCATAGATGATCGGTGCAATTGCATCGAAAAAGGCCAGGGCCTCTGACCCCGTCTCCGCCTGTATCGCCTCGGCCAATGCGCCAGAGGTCAACGGTCCCGTGGCTACAATCCACTGCCCCTCATCGGGCAGATGGGTGATTTCGTCATAGGTGACGTTAATTAAAGGATGCGCATGGATCGCCGCCGTGATGCTTTTGGCATAGGGTTCGCGATCCACCGCCAAAGCACCGCCTGCGGGTATGCGATGCTTATCAGCCGTGGCCATAATGAGGCTGCCCGCGGCCCGCATCTCCCAATGCACCAAACCCACGGCGTTTTGCTCGTCATCATCCGAACGGAAGGAGTTGGAGCATACCATCTCACCCAAATCACCGGTTTGATGGGCAAAGGTCTCCACCTTTGGGCGCATTTCGTAAATCGTCACCGGCACGCCAAGCTGTGCTGCTTGCCATGCCGCTTCGCAACCGGCCATGCCGCCGCCGATGATGTTTAATCTTTGTGTCATGGCAGGCGATGTAATGGCATGCGCGGCAGAAGGGAAGGGCTCAGTCTTGCGACCAATTGGGATCGCGTTTCTCAATAAAGGCGGCAATCCCTTCCTCAGTGTCCCGGTTCAGCATATTCTCCACCATGACGTTGCCGGTGTAGGCATAGGCTTGGTCTAGTGGCATCTGAATTTGCTGGTAGAAGGCGGTTTTGCCGGTCTTGACCGCAGAGCCGAGTTTGGATGCGATGAGCTCTGCCAAGGCGCGGGCGCTGGGGGCAAGCTCAATTTCCGGCACCACGCGATTGATCAGGCCGGCGTGTTTGGCCTCATCGGCCGTCATAAATTCGCCAGTGACCAACATTTCGAATGCGCGTTTGCGGGCAA
>Ga0206130_10002804_pt1 | contig 23776 bp, 41 predicted proteins | sample Helgoland_Spring_9_FD_148637 | JGI IMG/M metagenome (GOLD analysis project Ga0206130, IMG submission 148637) | Pelagic subsurface seawater microbial communities from Kabeltonne, Helgoland, North Sea - Helgoland_Spring_Bloom_20160512_1 | ecosystem: Environmental > Aquatic > Marine > Epipelagic ... | reverse complement strand
AAGGCCTGCGCTTTGCGATCCGCGAAGGCGGCCGCACAGTAGGCTCCGGTGTTGTGTCAAAAATCATCAAGTAAGTCTTAGGGCTTAGCGAATTAGGAGGGCGCGTGGGAAACCACGCGCCTTTTTGCGTTTTGGGGCGAGTCCCCATTCAAAGGTGTGGATGGTACCGAGCGGCATACGCTGCCATCAAACTTTGCAATTCATCTAGCGATGCTGGGGACTGTGAAAAACTGTGCGACACGGGAACTTCTGCCCATGGCATCTTCTCGTCGGTCATCACTTCTACAAATGGCTCAAACACCGCCGCTTCGTGCAATACTGATGTGCGCAGATTGATCCGGTGGTCTGCGCCTTCAATCTGGGAATAGATGAAATTCAAACATGATTTGCAAAAATAGTGAGCGCGGCCATGTGTTTTAAGGCCGCCTGTTATCATAGCGCCCGTGACTGAGAAGCTTTCGCTTGGAAACATCGTGGTGAGAGAAAAGGCGCTAGCGCTGAATTTTTGACAGCCACGACAGTGGCACGCGAGGGTTAAAAAAGGTAATGCGGCGACACAGACTTGAACGGCGCCACATAAACAGGCGCCTTCAAATGGAGGGTTAAGACCATTTTTCATTGATGGAGTCTCACTTTTTTAGGAATCTGGACGAAATTTTGGAAATTATGGAGGATCTGACCCATCGTTGATTTCGAGCGGGATCAACTTGATGCAACGAGCAGCGTATTCAAAATGTCGGGGGAAGACCTAGGCGGTAGTCGGCAATTGGCTTTCCGTCAATGCGGCTGTAAAATCCTCGCAACACTTTTCAATAAAGGAAGGGTGGGAAAACCCGAATTACCCCCTTGCTTTGTTGTGCGACTCGCCCTAAACGACACAAGTCCTGAGAGGGTGCGTTTGGCGTGCCCTTTTTTGGTTATGTAAGATGCGATGAGGGTTTGCGGTGATCGTCTGTCCTCCTCTCCATTTAAATCCCTAATTCAAGGGGTATGTTTCATGGCACAGAGCCAGAATATCCGAATTCGGCTGAAAGCGTTTGATTACCGTGTACTGGATGCGTCCACACAGGAAATCGTAAACACAGCCAAGCGCACAGGCGCACAGGTTCGCGGCCCAATCCCGCTGCCGAACCACATCGAAAAATACACAGTTCTACGGGGCCCACACGTTAACAAAAAAGCCCGTGAGCAGTTCGAAATCCGGACGCACAAGCGTTTGTTAGACATCGTTGACCCAACTCCACAAACAGTAGACGCGCTGATGAAGCTCGATCTTGCTGCTGGTGTGGATGTTGAGATCAAGCTTTAAGGGGGTATTGAACAGATGCGCTCTGGAGTAATTGCAAAGAAACTGGGCATGACCCGGTTGTTCATGGAAGACGGTCGTCAGGTTCCTGTAACCGTTCTTCAAATGGAAAACCTACAAGTTGTAGCACAACGCACTGGCGAAAAAGACGGCTATTCAGCTGTTCAGCTGGGCGCGGGTGCTGCAAAAGCAAAACGCACAACTGCTGCGATGCGCGGCCACTTTGCCGCTGCTAAGGTTGAACCAAAACGTAAGATTGCGGAATTCCGCGTTTCTGCTGAAAACATGATTGAGGTTGGCGAGGAAATTATCGCTGATCACTATTTTGAAGGTCAGTTTGTAGACGTGTCCGGCATTTCTATCGGTAAAGGTTTTGCTGGTGCGATGAAGCGTTGGAACTTTAAAGGTTTGCGCGCGACGCACGGTGTTTCCGTGTCTCACCGCTCACACGGTTCCACCGGTCAGTGTCAAGAACCTGGTAAGGTTTTCAAAGGCAAAAAGATGGCTGGTCATATGGGCGCTGCGCGTATCACCACTCAGAACCTGCAAGTTGTCAAAACTGACAGCGACCGTGGTTTGCTGATGATCAAAGGCGCCGTTCCTGGCTCCAAAGGTGGTTGGGTGACTGTTAAGGATGCGGTTAAGAAACCGTTCCCTGAAAACGCCATTTTGCCTGCTGCATTGCGGTCCGCCGCTGCTGCTGCTGCGAAATCTGCTGAAGAAGCTGCTGCCGCTGCTGCTGCTGAAGAGGCTGCGGCCGCTGAAGCCTTGGCTGCCGAAGCTGCTGCTGCAGAAGAAGCTGCGCTGAAAGCTGCTGAAGCTGACATCGCTGCGGACGCTGCTGGTGAAGCTGCACCTGCTGACGACAAGAAAGAAGGTGACGCATGAAACATGACGTGATCAAACTCGACGGCGGCAAAGCCGGTTCCGTTGACTTGGACGAGGCCCTGTTCGGCCTTGAGCCACGCAAAGACATTCTGCACCGTGTTGTGCGCTATCAGCTGGCAAAACGCCAAGCGGGTACACACAAAGTTAAGACACGTTCAGAAGTCAGCTATTCCACTAAGAAGATCTATCGCCAAAAAGGTACTGGTGGCGCACGCCACGGTGCACGTTCGGCGCCGATTTTCCGCGGTGGTGGTGTTTACAAAGGCCCTACGCCACGTAGCCACGCACACGACCTGACCAAAAAGTTCCGCAAATTGGGATTGCGTCACGCATTGTCTGCAAAGATGACTGCTGGCGAATTGGTCATCATCGATGTAGCCGACATGTCCACAGCAAAGACGAGCGAACTGGCGAAAGCCGTGAAAAACCTCGGTTGGAAGCGTGCGTTGGTTGTTGATGGTTCCGAAGTGAATGCAAACTTTGCATTGGCTGCGCGTAACATCGACGGCGTTAACGTTCTGCCAAGCCAAGGTGCCAACGTCTATGACATCCTGAAAAGCGACACTTTGGTTTTGACCAAAGCTGGCGTCGAAGCATTGGAGGCCCGTTTGAAATGAGCACTAAAGCTGAACTCTATGACGTGATCCGCAAGCCGATCATCACCGAAAAAGCAACACTGGCTTCCGAGCATAACGCTGTTGTTTTCGAAGTGGCGATTAGCGCGAACAAACCACAGATCAAAGAAGCTGTTGAAGGCTTGTTTGGTGTGAAAGTGAAGGCTGTGAACACATCCATCACCAAAGGTAAAGTGAAGCGGTTCAAGGGCAAACTGGGCGTTCGTAAGGACGTGAAGAAAGCCTATGTGACGCTTGAAGAAGGTAACACGATCGACGTGTCTACTGGTCTTTAAGTTAAGTCATTATTGATTGAGGAAGCCCTGCTGGAAACAGCGGGGCTTTTTCGGTTTGTGGGTGGCGCAATCACAGCTGCGTGCGCGGGCTCGAAATCGGGCGGGGCGTGCTATAGTAAAGTGAGATGGAATTATGAGGAGCGTTAAAATGGCGATGAGATTTTCCCCGGTCGTGTTTTTAGTGGCTGTTTCGATGGCGATGATGGCATCTGGGCCGAGCGGTGCGCGCACGTTGGTGAGCCTGCAGGTGGCGGAACAGATTTGTTTGGAGCGTGTGCAGAGGTTTGCCCAACGCTCTTTTGGGATTGATTTTGATCACCCAGATAGAAACCAGATCAAAGACCGGTTTCGCGCGTGTGTTTTTGCCAAATCGAAGCAGTATCCGCAGCGTAAACTGAAGGTTCGTGGGGCTGTTGTTACGTTGCCTTGAACGGTATGTCGGGCCGAAGCCCGACCTACCGATGAATTTAGAAAGCCCTGCCCGTTGGCGGGGCTTTGGTTTTTTTGGGTTAGTCGTAGGCGGCGTCTACGATGATTTCGACCCGCAGGATTTCGCGCGCGAGTTTTGCTTCGCCGCAGGCGCGCGCTGGGGAATGACCTGTGGGAACCCAGTCGTTCCAGACCTCGTTCAGGCCCGCAAAATCGGACATATCGGCCAGCCAGATGGTGGCGCGCAGCATCTTTTCGCGCGATGACCCCGCTTGGATCAAAAGAGCGTCGATTTTATCGAGGCAGCCTTGGACTTGTTCCTGGATGGTCGCGCCCTCTGCCACTTGGCCAGACAGATAAGCCACGCCGTTGTGTTTAACGATCTTGGAGGCGCGGGGGGAGACGTCGATGCGTTCGATCATGGGGGAGGGGTGTCCTTTGTGTGGGTGTTGGTGGTTTAGCAAGGTGGTGGGGATGGGTAAATGGCCTGAATGTAGGTAACAAGGTCGATTATCATTTGGCTGTAAATTGCATCTTTACAGAGTTGAGAAGCCAGAAGTGAACAGTGGGGCCTTTTGCGGTGTACTTACCGGATGTGCCAAATGTCCTTGCGGATTATTCAGCGGGTATGCGCAATCGGGCTTTGCCTAGGCGGGGATGAAGGCGCCCTGCAATGCCCCACGCCACAAAGCAAGCAGCGCCAGCAATCGCAAACACGCCTGAAATAGGTGCGGCCAAAAGCACGAGCCACGCAATGCCAGGAGTCGCGATGCCTGAAACATCACGATAAGAGGAGTAAATCGCTGACATTTCAGTTCGTTCTGACGGCTTAACGGCCATCAAGAAAGGCAGCCCTGCACAGATATCCAATAGGATTAGGAAGAAGCTGCCAATGAACAGGGATGCGATTGCCATCCACGGTGCAAGGGATCCGATGCTGGCGATGGAAAATAAAATGGTGACAGCAATGAACCCGGTCCTGACAGAATAACGGATAGAGTGTTTTTGCATCCATTTAAGAAGCAGCGGAGATGCAAACAACGCGCCGTTTGTCAAAGACAGAAGAATACCACCGAGTTGATCGCCCAAGCCATTTTCGACTGCATAAATTGGCAGATACACGACATAAGCCCACCAGCCACAGGATCGTATGACAGCGAAAAGCCAGCCTGCGATTAGCCTGGGTTGCTGAAAGAACCGACCGAGGAAGCCTAGAGGGTTTGGTGATTGGTGTTTGGAGCGTGTGATTAACTTGCCGTTGCCCAGTCGTAGATACAAAAACATGCCCAGCATCCCGACAGCCGCGAGTGCCGAGATAATGAAGGGGGCGGGTTCCCACCACGTCCAAAGAAGAACCCCTAAAACGGGGCCGACTGTCCAGCCTAAGGCAGAATAGAACATTCGAAGGGTTTCGCATTTGCCCAGTTCAACACGCGCAATGTAATCGAGAACGTAAGTGTTAAAGCAGACGAAGGTGATGACTGTGGCCATAGAATTCAGAACCAGAGACAAAACAATCATTTGAGGGCTGCCAAGAATCGCGAGACTGGAACCCAAGATGAAACCAAATGCGCCGATTGAATACATCCAGCGGCGGGGAATAAACCTAATGAGGAAGGGAACAAGCAGCCCAGTGATCAGAGACAGAACGCCAATGAGGAAATAGATTGAGCTGATTACTGCTGCATCTTGAAGCGCATCGTACATTGCTACGGGGAACACGGAGATTAGAATGCCGCGCACGACGGCCTCTAACCCAGCCAAAGACGCAAATCCTTTGACTGAGGGGGTTGGGGCGTGGCGCAACCATTCGGGAATTCGGCGTTCAAACATTGTGGGGACCTTGCAGTGCTGCCCCTAACCTGCGCTGATTTTGGGCGGTTTCTGTTCAAACTGCGGCATCAACGATGAAAAACGACACTTGTGTTGGCGATTTGTTGGTTCGGGGGTGGTGGGCCGCAGGCCGCTGTGCCAGCGTCGTCCTCTCGGGTTTTGTTTACAAAACCCTGTCGTCAACGCCCGATCCTATGGGGCGGCGCTTTGGTTGGGTTTGGGCTTCAAAGTTGGGGTGTTTGGATTTGGCGGGATAAAGGGGGTGTCACTTGGTTCTGCGCGCCACCCCGCGGGTCGTCGCTGGTGCGGCTTTTACTTTGCTTGGGGTCTATTTGAAGTTGGTTTGTTACCCTGAAGGCGTTCCTGCTCTGGCTGTTTTTCTTGTTCGGTTTCGACATTGGGTTTGACAAAACGCTGAAAGAACCAGATGGCGAGTCCGGTCAAACCTACGATCACAATGTATCGCAGAATTATGTAGGGGACGTCGGGCGAGAGTAGATAATCCATATGAAGAATGTATGAGTTGAACTGAACTTTACAACACATTGGGGTGCTGGCCCGCGGATTGTCGCTGAGACCCGCTTATCTTTGGTTTGAAAACCCACGATTGGGATTGGGTTTTTGGCCTTTCTCGCTTGACCCAAACCCTTCTCTTTCATAGAAGCCACTATCTGCACCGTCCTAGATTCGTCTGGGGCGTTGTTGTTTTGGGCGTATGTTATCTGCGCCTGCCTAAATCGGGGACCTTCGGGGCCTTATAATTGCAGACCTACGGGGCTGCTTCACATTGCGGACCTACGGGGCCGCCACATACACGGAAGACAGTAAGAATGGCACTTAAGTCGTATAAACCGACGACGCCGGGCCAGCGCGGGCTGGTACTGATCGACCGTTCAGAGTTGTACAAAGGCCGTCCGGTCAAAGCCCTCACTGAAGGCTTGACCAAAAATGGCGGACGTAACAACACTGGGCGGATCACGATGCGTCGCAAAGGCGGTGGGGCGAAACGCCTGTACCGTATCGTTGATTTCAAACGCAACAAAATGGATGTTCCAGCTACCGTTGAACGGATCGAATATGACCCGAACCGGACTGCGTTCATCGCACTGATCAAATATGAAGACGGCCAACAGGCCTATATCATTGCTCCACAGCGTTTGGCTGTTGGGGATAAGGTGATTTCTTCGGCTAAGGCAGACGTGAAGCCGGGCAACACGATGCCGTTCACAGGTTTGCCAATCGGTACAATCATCCACAACATCGAGCTGAAACAAGGCAAGGGCGGGCAGATTGCACGTGCTGCTGGTACGTATGCTCAGTTTGTTGGTCGGGATGGTTCCTATGCTCAGATCCGTTTGTCTTCGGGCGAACTGCGTCTGGTGCGCCAAGAATGTATGGCCACTGTCGGTGCCGTGTCTAACCCAGACAACAGCAACCAGAACTTTGGTAAAGCGGGCCGCAACCGTCACAAGGGCATCCGTCCAAGTGTTCGTGGTGTGGTTATGAACCCTGTCGATCACCCGCATGGTGGTGGTGAAGGACGTACATCGGGTGGTCGTCACCCAGTGTCACCTTGGGGTAAGCCTACCAAAGGTGCGCGTACGCGCTCTAACAAGACAACGGATAAATTCATTGTTCGTTCCCGTCACGCCAAGAAGAAGGGTCGTTAATAGATGCCTCGTTCAGTATGGAAAGGCCCGTTCGTCGACGCTTATGTGCTTAAGAAAGCAGAAGTATCGCGCGAATCTGGTCGTAAAGAAGTTATCAAAATTTGGTCTCGTCGTTCGACGATCCTGCCACAGTTCGTTGGTTTGACTTTCGGCGTTTATAACGGCCGCAAGCACATCCCAGTAAACGTATCTGAGGATATGATTGGTCAAAAGTTCGGTGAATATGCTCCGTCGCGTACCTATTATGGGCACACTGCGGACAAAAAAGCGAAACGGAAATAAGCCATGGGAAAGTCTAAAAACCCCCGTCGCGTAGCAGAGAACGAAGCGTATGCCGTTTCTCGTATGCTGAAAACCAGCCCACAGAAGATGAACCTTTTGGCTCAGCTTATTCGTGGCAAATCGGTAGAAAAAGCATTGACCGACCTTACGTTTTCGAAAAAACGTATCGCCGCTGATGTGAAGAAGGCGCTGCAATCCGCGATTGCCAACGCTGAAAACAACCACGGTCTGGATGTTGACGAGCTGATCGTTGCAGAAGCCTGGGTTGGTAAAAACCTTGTCATGAAGCGTGGTCGTCCTCGGGCCCGTGGTCGTTATGGCCGCATCCTGAAGCCGTTCGCCCAAATAACCATTCTGGTGCGTCAACCAGCAGCAGAGGAGCAAGCATAATGGGTCAAAAGATCAATCCAATTGGCTTTCGTCTGCAAGTCAACCGCACATGGGATAGCCGCTGGTACGCCAACAAGCGTGATTTCGGCGATCTGTTGCACGAAGACCTGAAAATTCGGGAATTCATCAAAAAAGAATGCATGCAAGCGGGTATCGCGCGTGTGATCATCGAACGTCCGCACAAGAAATGCCGCGTGACAATCCATTCGGCACGTCCGGGTGTGATCATCGGCAAAAAAGGCGCTGACATCGAAACCCTTCGTAAGAAGCTGACACAGTTCACGGACAGCGAATTGCACCTCAACATTGTTGAAGTTCGCAAGCCAGAGCTGGATGCGCAGTTGGTTGCAGAAAGTGTTGCACAGCAATTGGAACGCCGGGTTTCTTTCCGTCGTGCCATGAAACGCGCAGTACAGAACGCGATGCGTATGGGTGCCCTTGGTATCCGCATCAACTGTGCTGGTCGTTTGGGCGGTGCAGAGATCGCGCGGACCGAATGGTATCGTGAAGGTCGCGTGCCGTTGCACACACTTCGTGCCGATATTGACTATGCACGCGCAGAAGGTCTGACTGCTTATGGTATCATTGGTATCAAAGTGATGATCTTCAAAGGCGAGATCATGGAACATGATCCAGCTGCACGTGATCGTCGTCAGGCTGAAATGCAAGAAGGTGGGCCTTCGCGTCCGCCTCGCCGCTAAGGAGAGTATAGATGCTATCACCAAAGCGTACCAAATTCCGCAAGGCGTTTAAGGGCCGTATCCACGGTCAAGCCAAGGGCGGTTCCGATCTCAATTTTGGGTCATACGGCCTGAAGACAATTGAACCAGAGCGTATCACTGCGCGTCAGATTGAGGCTGCTCGTCGTGCGATGACCCGCCACATGAAACGTCAGGGCCGTGTTTGGATCCGGATCTTCCCTGATTTACCAGTGACCAAAAAGCCTACCGAAGTTCGGATGGGTAAAGGTAAAGGTTCCGTCGAATTTTGGGCAGCCAAAGTTAAGCCGGGCCGGATCATGTTTGAACTCGACGGTGTTACCGACGAAGTTGCACGCGAGGCCCTTCGCCTTGCAGCGATGAAGTTGCCGGTAAAAACCCGCATCGTTCAACGCGAAGACTGGTGATTTAACGCGAAAGCGATAAATCTTGTTGTAAGAATAGAAACCCCTGAGCAAACGCTTGGGGGTTTTTCTTTTCTGGGAGATTGGAATGAACAAGAATTTTGCAGAACTAATAGAACCGTTGGATCGCCGACTTAGTGCAATGGTAGAAATGCCACCGATTTTGGACGGAAATTTACCCAAAAACATGCCGTTGGAGGGCGTCTATTTGTTCTCGGAAAAAGGAAGATACCTATATGTTGGGCGGTCGCGCAACATTCGAAACCGTTACCGAATGCATCGCCGGCTAAGCGCCCCGGACAATCAAGCGAGCTTCGCGTTCCTAATTGCAAGAAAACGCTTTGAGCTGGTAAGAGAAAAAGTTGAACCGACGACTTGGACACGAAAAAATTTAATGGCTGATGAAACTTTTAGCGAGTTGTTTACCGAAGCAAAGAAACGAGTAAGCCTAATGGAGTTTCGTTTTGTTGCTGAAAAGAACGATGAGCGGCAAGCCTTATTGGAAATCTACTGCTCGGTTTCCTTGAGGGCGTGTTACAATAAATTTCGAACGCATTGAAAGCTGGCGTAAGAATTAAACGACCCTCAGTGGATACGCTAGGGTCTATTGCTTTTGGGGTATTGGGAATGGGGCTTATCTGCTTAACTGACTGCGTGGGATGTGGTTGGGGAGTATCGACATGAGATTTAACACATTTGGATGGGCGGTTCTGCTTTCGCTGGGGCTTGGTGGCGCTGTGAATGCCCAATCGGAAAACGAGGCCTTGTTGTGTGAAGCAGCGAAGACAGGGCGGGTGATTGAGCTGGTGTACGACAAAGACGTCAGCAAAGGCTGTTTGCCGCGTATTTTGGATGTGCACCAAGTGGCGATTGGTAAAAACGGGTCGCTGTACCTGCATGGTTGGCAGAGCCGTGGCTGTACCAAGGGTCGCGATTTTGAGGCCAAGCGGATTTTCAAGTTTGAGAAGGTTAAGTCCGTGCAAATGATTGAGGGTGATTTTGGTGAAAAGTCACAGGCTGCCAAAGACAAGGGCTGGGATGGTTGCTTGGGAACGAACTGTTTTATCGAAAAGAATATCTGCGAATAGAGGTGCATTATGGGCGTCGTTTTAACAGAAAAGATTACCGGGCCAGCGGCGTGGTGCGCTGCGGATTTTGTCGGGGACGACAGTTGGGTGCACCATTTAACGCCTCAGGATATCGCGAAAATTGACGCGGCGCTGGCGCAGGCGCGCGCAAACGGGGTTGCGTTTCCAAACATCACAAAGGATGACATCGCGCTGGATGGGTTTGCGGATTTGTTCGCCGCGTTTCGCGAGGAGCTGGAAAACGGGCGCGGGTTTTTGTTGCTGCGCGGTTTGCCTGTTGAGCGGTATACCGACGACGAGATTAACCTAATTTATTACGGCATTGGCCTGCATCTGGGGCAGCCTGTGGGGCAAAACCCGAGGGGCGATCTGCTGGGCAAGGTCATGGCCGTTGGCGACCCAACCAAAAAGGAAACGCGGGTTTACGAAACGAACCTGTATTTGCCCTATCACACCGACCCGTCCGACGTGGTCGGCCTGTTGTGTTTGCGCAAGGCCAAGACGGGCGGGCTGAGCAGTTTGGTCAGTGTCGCGTCGATTTATAACCATATTCTGGAACATCACCGCGAACTGTTGGGGATATTTTACAAACAGTTTTACTATGCGCATTTAGGCGATGGCGAACCCAAGCTGTCGTCGTTGTTTTCATTTCATGAGGGCAAGTTGAGCTGTCGGTATTTGCGCCAATACATCGAGTTGGGGCATGAGGTGATGGGGCTGCCTTTGTCGGGCGTAGAAATCGAGGCGCTGGATACGTTTGATCGGATTATGCACGACCCCGCGTTGCGCATTGATATGATGCTGGAGCCGGGCGATTTGCAGTTTGCCAACAACTATGCGGTGCTGCATTCGCGCACGGATTTTGTGGATTTTGAGGCCGAGGAAAAGCGGCGCAAGATGCTGCGATTGTGGCTAAAGATGCCGAATGCGCGAAGGCCGGGGCCAGGGTTTCCGGGGCGCAACGGGTTTGATTTGCCGGTGGTGGCGGGTCGCTAATTTATGATCCAAGGGCGTCCGACGCCATCATTTTCGGAATCTGTGAACATGCCGCGCGCATACAACGGGTCGGTCAGGATACTGGTCGAGAGTTCCAATATTGACCATCTGGAGATGGGTTGATTGTTGTACACTTGTTCTGCGATTTTCCAGGCCGCCCTTGCCCGAGCCGAGTTGTGAGTAGACTCTGCGGGGCGTGCATTTAATTGTTCCAAACTGGCCCAAATCACAGAATAATGCGCAATGTAAGAGAGCATTTCGTTTTCAAGGTGGGTCATTGAGCCCAATGCCAGCAGGTCAGTGCCCGCATGGGTGCATTCGTGAACGATGACGCCCGCCATCTTGATTCGTTCACTTCGGGTGTGGCCCAGCGTTGCCCTCCGTAAACATATTACGTCAAAAACCGTATTAGAATTGAACTTTTCTTCGTGCACGTATCGCGCCTGTGCATTTGCGTTCAAAAGCGAGTTTGTTACGATCACGCTGATTTTGCCTTCGACGATCGCATCGCTCACTTTTTGATACATACTGGGCCTGATCGACCATCGTCCCATTGTAAAGCTGAGGTTTTCGACAATGGGGTCGGCCAGAACATCCAAGATCAATTCGCGGGCTTCTATGTTTTCTTCTTCGCTCATGGGCGGCTCCGAACATTGGATAAATAATCAACCGTTAAGGGCTTAGTCGATAAATGATTTTGCTCAATTTTTCTTGGGCGGCGTGTGGTAAATTAATGCAGCCGCGCGCGCACGACGTAGCCTTCGATCTGTTCTTCGCCAAGGGCGCGCATGGCTTCTAGGCGGTGATAGCCTTCGATCAGTACGAAGCCCGTTTTGCCTTCGCGCACTTGGATCGGGGTCAGTTGCCCGTTTTCCAAAATGTCTTCGGCAATTTCAGTGACCTTATCCGCCTTGAGCGTCTTTTTACGCTTAACGGGGATGCGAAGGTCGGCGATGGAGAACATTGATTTTATCGGCATGGGCTGAGTGTGCAGCAGCGGATCGATTTTAGCCAGCGCGGATTTTTCAGTTCGCAGTTTCCATTGGCGATGGTCTGTTGCAGTATTTCATCCAAAGGCAGGAGTTTTTGATGAACGTTCCGACAATTGATCTGCGTGATCCACGGTTTCAGACAGATAAATATGCTCTGATCGAGGAGCTGCGCGCGCAGGGGCCGTTTGCGCGAACGGTTGATGGCGCGGTGGTGTTCTTTAATCAGGATGACGTGAGCCATGTGCTAAAGTGCGAGGATTTCCGTTTTGCGTTTAGCGAGATCAATCCAGAGCGCAGCCCGTATTTGGCCAAAGCGATTGAGCACGAGTTGCTGAATATGCACGGCGAGCCCCATGCGCGGCTGTCGCGGTTGTTAAAAAAGGCGCTGCGCGATCGGGTGTTTGAGGATATTCGAAGCAAGATTGAAGACATCGTTTCGGAGCTGATTGAGGAAATGCCTGCGGATGGCGAGTTTGAGTTTTGCGCCGGCTTTGCCGATCCGTTGCCCGCGCGGGTGCTGGGGCCGATGTTTGGCATTCCGTATGAACGGGTCGATGGGTTGAGCGCGTGGATACAGGTGGGCGGGCGCAAATCGGATGCGCTGTTGTCGGGCGTTGGGATCGAAGAGGTTGAGGACGCAAACCGAAATATCCACACGTATTTGCGCGGGTTGTTGGCAGAGCGCAAAGACAATCTGGGCGAGGATTTGCTGAGCGAGTTGATCCAAGCTGAAATTGACGGCGATAAAATGTCAGAGGACGAGTTGGTGTATTTGGTCGGAGAGCTGGCATCGGCTGGCGTGGATACCACGCGGGCGCAATTGCCGTTGATCCTGCATGCACTGCTGACCCATCCAAACGAGTTGGCAAAGCTGCGCGGTGATACTGGGTTAAGTTTACGCGCGGTGGATGAGGGGATGCGATGGGCGCCGTTGCCGTGGGCGTTGCCCCACGCGGCGACGCGGGCCAGTGAATATCGGGGTGTTTCGTTCAAGGAAGGCGATCTGGCGTTTGTGCTGGTTCCCGCTGCGAACCGCGACCCGAATGTGGTGGAGGAGCCGAATGCGTTCAACATCACGCGGGATCGCGCCAAACATTTCGCCTTTGGTGGCGGGATGCATTCGTGCCCCGGGGCGCAGTTGGCGCGGATGGAAATGTCGAGCGCGTTGGCGAGCTTGGTGGAGCGTTTGGACGTGATCGAGTTGGTTGAGGCAGAGTGGGAAGTTGGCAATGTTGGGAGAACGCTGAAATCGTTGCGGCTGCGGATTAGGAAGGGATGAGTATGCGAAAGATTGAGTATTTCTATTCGGCGCATTCGGCGTTTGCCTATATCGGGTCGGCAAAGTTGGCGGCGATTTGTGCGGCAAATGGGTGCGTCTTGGAACATCACCCGATTGCGTTGAGCCCTGTGGTGGAGGCCGTTGGCGGGTTGTCGTTTGCGGTGCGAACGCGTGGGCATGTGAATTACTATTTCGGGCGCGAGGTGGAGCGTTGGGCAGAGTTTCGGGGCGCAGAGATTTTGAACCATCGACCGAGCTATCACGATAATTCGTTGGACCTGTCGAACGGAATGTTGATTGCGGCGATTGAACAGGGCGGCGATGTGGATGCGTTGGCGCACGCGGTTTTGCAGGCCCATTGGCGCGATGACATTGATTTGGCGGATGCGGCCACGTTGGCGGGTGTGGCAAAGTCGGTCGGGATTGATCCCGCGCCGTTGTTGGATGCCGCGTTAACTGCGCCCATTCAGGCGACCCACGCGGCCAATACCGCCGAGGCGATTGCGCGAAGTGTGTTTGGATCACCGACGTATTTTGTGGACGGGGATATGTTTTACGGGCAGGACCATTTGGAAATGTTGGACCGTGCGCTGCAAAAACCGTTTGCGCCACATTCGTTCAAAAACCCATAGGAGCGGGCCATGCCAGAGATTAAATCCCTATTTGTCACGCGGTTGTACCGTGCGGCCTTGTCCGAGCAAAAACCAGCGGTGGATGCAGCCGAGATGGAAGCGACCTGCCTGTCGATTGCCGAAGATGACGAGGCGGGGCAGGATTGGTGCGAGGAAAATGATTTTCCAGGCTACACCAGTTACGCGAGTTTGGATGATCTGCCTTGGCGGTTCCCGATCTTTGCGGATTTGGTCAAGGTTTTGGATGCGCACGTAGCCACATTTGCCAAGGATTTGGCGTTTGATCTGGATGGTCGCGCGCTAAAGCTGGACAGTTTGTGGATCAACATTCTGCCGATGGGCGGCGTGCACACCGGCCATATTCACCCCCATTCTGCGATCAGCGGCACGACCTATGTTGCGATGCCAGACGGGGCCAGCGCGATCAAATTCGAAGACCCGCGATTGGCGATGATGATGGCCGCCCCCGTGCGCAAGAAAGATGCGCCGATGGAGTTGCAGCCGTTTCGATATGAGGCGCCTGTGGTCGGGGATGTGTTGTTGTGGGAAAGCTGGCTGCGCCACGAGGTGCCGCTGAACATGTCCGATGATGAACGGATTTCGGTGAGTTTCAACTATGCGTGGGCAGATTGAACGAAGATTATAGCTATATCATCGAGGGGCCGGATGGTGGCGCGCTCGGCTCGCAGGCGGATGTGATAGCTGGGCTGCGCCAATGTTTTGGCGAAGTGCGCGGCGACTTGAAGTCAACGCCAAGGCAGCATAAGGGCCTTGTCGGCTGGAACAAGATGTTTGGTGTTTGGACGGATATCGCCAATTTCGCCAGTTATGGGCGAAACATACGGTTTCCCCAGTTTGAAGCCTATGTTTTTGATCCTGATGGCTTTGTGGTGTTTCATGTTGGCGATAAGGTGCAGCGGCTGAGCTGTGTGGTGTATGTTTCACCCCAAGAGGCCGAGCAGTTTGAACAATCTATTGCGGGTTTGGGTTGGACCCATCGGCAACGCAATTGGCGCGATTGGTTTCGAACGCACTAGGCGATGTATTAGCGGTTGCCTTTCCTGCGCAAAGTAAGCAGTGTTCACTTAACGAGCGGCGCAATTCGTGCCGCGATTTAGGAGAACACCATGCAATCCCCAGTTCCAGCCCTGAGCCATTCTTTAACTGCGCTGTCCACTATTTTGAAAAAAGCCGAGGCCCATTGCGAGGCCCATAAAATTGCGCCCGACGTGATGCTGAACGCGCGGTTGTACCCCGACATGATGCATCTGACGCGCAATGTGCAGACGGTTTGTGACACGGCCAAGGGCGCGGCGGCGCGGCTTTCACAAACGGAAAACCCGAGTTTCATGGATGATGAGGCGACGTTTGAACAGTTGCAGGCGCGAATCCAGAAGACTCTGGAATTTATGGCGAGCGTGCCAGAGGTTGCGTTTGACGGGGCCGAGGATCGCGAAGTGGTTTTGCCCGCAGGTGGCGATGAGTTTAAGTTTTCGGGTGCAGGGTATATGGCGACGTTTGTGATGCCGAATTTCTATTTTCACATGGCCACTGTGCACGGCATTTTGCGCCACAACGGCGTGGTGATCGGCAAGCGCGATTTCTTGGGCGCGTAAAACACCAAACACACGCAAATGCGATTTGGGGCGGCTCGACATTGTTGGGCCGCCCCGCTAGTTTTAGGAAACTATTTTTTGCGCGAGGGCAGGACCATTCTTAGACGATTTTTTATGTTCGCACCGATGCTGTTGGTATTGGCGCTTGGGGCTTGCGGCACGCACGAACTTTCGCCCGTTTCACAAAACGATTTTGCAAAACTTGAGGCGCGGCTTTTGTCGCTGGGGCCTGATGTGGACCCGAGCGAGGCGGCGCGGGCGGCACGGATTTCGCTGACCTATCCACGCCAATTGCGGGTGGAATACGGCGTGACCGACGGGCCGTTGATCCACAACACCAAGGTGAATGCTGGGACGCGGCCCCGTGGGTTGTGCTGGCATTGGGCCGAGGATTTGGAGAACCGTCTGGCATCAGAGCAGTTTCAGACGTTAGATTTGCACCGCGCCATTGCCAATTCAGACGTGGCGCTGCGGATCGATCATTCCACGGTGCTGATCAGCCGCAAAGGCGCAACCATGCAAGACGCGATTGTGCTGGACGGCTGGCGGTACGGCGGGGAATTGTACTGGGGGTCACTGGCGGAGGACGCGAAGTATCGGTGGTTGCCGCAGACGGAAGTGCTCAAGAAGCGCGCTGAGGAGCAGGCGCGGACGGGGTGGTGACGAGATGATTCTGGGGAAAGTTAGAGGTACCATATTACTATTTTGCAGCTTGATTGCAGCCCCTGCCATTGCTCAATTCCATAATGGGGAGAACTTGAGACGAGTATTGTTTGAGATGGGGTCCCATAGTGTGAATCTGGATGGTTACATGCTTGATTACTCCGTTGATCTTGAAGTTCCTGATGTGAAATATCGACGATGGGTAGATTTAACCAAGTTCGATTATGAAACTATTTCGCCAATCAGATTGCAGATGAACAAAGGTAAAAAAGAATACTATTTTAACGTTGTGCGTAGTGACCTTTTCTATGAAGAGACGATTCCATATCTCAACTTTGAAACTTGGGTTCGGAAAGAGCATCCGAATACTCGTTGGCCTTTAGAGTTGGATGAAAATACAAAGTCGATAGAAGACAGTTTACGCATTGCGGTTCCAAACATATCTGAAATTACAAGATTTGAATTTGACGATGATGGCCAAAAACGAACTGTGGTAGAACTCCAGCGGTTTACTATGGGTCACGATAACAGAATTGAGGTCGAAAAATTTAGACGATATTTTCTAGCTTATGCAAATGAATTAGGATGCGTTGGCGCTGAGGCTTGAAATTAGTGAGCTTTTGCTAAGAGGATGAATTTAAACTGAGTGCATTGCCTGACCGCGGGTGGGCTTTGCTTTGTTTTTGACAGCCACTTTATGGTTCCGCGTCTTCCTACCTATCTTTGAATTGTGGCGTTGCAGGAGAGCCCGCCCATGGGGCGGTCGGGCTCTGCACGGCGGCTACGCCTTGAATCCGTGCTTTGGAGTGCGATGCGTTTATGGGGCACATTCTCGTGTTTTGTTTCAAAACACTGTCACGTCGGTGGGATCGGGCTCTGCACGGCGGGCTTCGCCCTTGATTTCGTGTGGGGAGCAAAAACAGCGATAGAAACAATCCCCACAAGGGGTTGCCACACACCCACTTCCCGCCTATAGACCGCGTTCGTACTGTACTCCATTGGAATCAGTGTGACCTATTTGTGTGCAAAATTGCATGATGCGGGGCACTCCGATGATGTTGAAAAAGGAAGATGGCCATGGATGCCAATGATCTTCGGGGAAAAACCCCGGACGAGCTTCGCACGGAGCTTGTAGCACTAAAAAAAGAAGCGTTTAACTTGCGTTTTCAAGCTGCGACAAACCAGCTGGAAAATACTGCACGTGTGCGCGTTGTTCGCCGTTCCGTTGCGCGGGTGAACACTATCCTGAACCAAAAAGCTGCTGATGCAGCTTCTGCTGAGTAAGAAGGTCTGAATTATGCCAAAGCGTATTTTGAACGGCACAGTCACAAGCGACCAGAATGCTCAGACTGTAACAGTTTCCGTAGAGCGTCGGTTTACACACCCCGTTCTGAAAAAGACCATTCGTAAGTCCAAAAAATATCGGGCACATGATGCGAATGAACAATTCAAAGTTGGTGATAAAGTTCGCATTCAAGAATGCGCACCAATTTCGAAGACCAAACGCTGGACGGTTCTGACCTCTGCTGACGCAGAATAAGAATTTACAGTTTAATCGAAACCCTGGGGCCTAGACTGCATTTAGGTCCCCAAAGGTCGGAGTATCTACCATGATCCAGATGCAGACCAATCTTGAAGTAGCTGACAACAGCGGCGCACGCCGTGTTCAGTGTATCAAGGTTCTGGGCGGTTCCCACCGGCGCTATGCGTCCGTGGGAGACATTATCGTTGTTTCTGTGAAAGAAGCCATTCCACGCGGTCGCGTGAAAAAAGGTGAAGTTCGCAAGGCAGTGGTTGTGCGTACCGCTAAAGAAGTCCGTCGTGATGACGGCACAGCAATTCGGTTTGACACCAATGCTGCAGTCCTTTTGAACAATGCGGGTGAGCCAGTTGGCACACGTATCTTCGGCCCAGTGGTTCGCGAGCTTCGCTCCAAGAACTTCATGAAGATCATCTCGCTTGCGCCGGAGGTCCTGTAATATGGCTGCTAAGCTGAAAAAAGGTGACAAGGTCATCATTCTTGCCGGTAAGGACAAGGGTAAAGAGGGTTCTATCAACTCTATCAACCCATCCACTGGCAAAGCTGTTGTGTCTGGCGTGAATGTTTCCATTCGCCACACCGCGCAAACGCAAAACTCCCAGGGTGGACGTGTTCCAACCGAGATGCCGATCCAACTGAGCAACCTTGCTTTGATCGATCCAAAAGATGGCGGCCCAACACGGGTTGGTTTCAAAATGGATGGTGACAAAAAAGTACGTTTTGCCAAGAAATCGGGAGAAGTGATTGATGGCTGATTATCAACCACGTCTAAAGGCCGCGTATAAGGAGACTATCCGCGCAGCCATGAAAGAAGAGTTCGGTTACAAGAACGACATGCAAATCCCCAAGCTCGAGAAAATCGTGCTGAACATGGGTGTTGGCGAAGCCGTAAACGACTCTAAGAAAATCCGTTCTGCTGTTGCTGATATGGCCGCGATTGCGGGTCAGCAGCCGGTGATTACCAAAGCGAAGAAATCTATCGCTGGTTTCCGCGTTCGTGAAGACATGCCTTTGGGTGTGAAGGTTACGTTGCGTGGCGATCAGATGTACGAATTCTTGGATCGTTTGGTAACAGTCGCAATGCCACGTATTCGTGACTTTCGCGGCGTATCGGCCAAGAGCTTTGATGGACGTGGCAACTATGCCATGGGCCTGAAAGAGCACATTGTATTCCCAGAGATCGACTACGACAAAGTAGACGTGATGTGGGGCATGGATATTGCGTTTAACACAAACGCAGACACAGACGCGGAAGCGAAAAGCTTGCTAGGGCACTTTAACGTGCCGTTCACAAGCTGATCGCGGAGGAGATTAGAACATGGCTAAAAAAGCAATGATCCAACGCGAACTGAAGCGTCAAGCATTGGTGGCAAAATACGCTACTAAACGCGCTGCGCTGAAAGAAATCGCATCGAACATGGACCTTCCGATGGAAGAGCGTTTCAAGGCCCGCCTAAAGTTGGCGGAACTTCCACGCAATTCTTCGGCCACACGCCTGCACAACCGTTGTCAGGTCACTGGTCGTCCGAAGGCCTATTACCGTAAACTGAAAATGTCTCGGATTGCGTTGCGCCAGTTGGCGTCTGACGGCCAAATCCCTGGCATGGTCAAATCGAGCTGGTAAGGAGAAGTACAGATGAACGATCCTATCGGTGATATGCTCACACGGATTCGCAACGCACAACTGCGCGGCAAGTCTACTGTGAAAACACCTGCATCTAAACTGCGTGGTTGGGTTTTGGACGTGCTCCAAAGCGAAGGCTACATTCGCGGTTACGAAGCTGGAACAGGCGTCGACGGACACCCAGAGTTGGAGATTTCTTTGAAATACTTCGATGGGGTTCCTGTGATCAAAGAATTGAAACGGGTTTCTACACCTGGCCGTCGCGTTTACGCGGGTGCCAAAGAGATCCCAACAGTTCGTCAAGGTCTTGGCGTTTCAATCGTATCGACACCGCAAGGTGTTATGTCAGATGCACAAGCACGCGCAGCCAATATCGGCGGCGAAGTGTTGTGCACAATCTTCTAAGGGGTGACAGATGTCTCGTATTGGTAAAAAACCGGTCGAGCTGCCCAGTGGCGTTACTGCCTCTGTGTCTGGCCAGACCGTAGAAGTTAAAGGCCCTAAAGGTGTTCGCACTTTCACGGCTGCTGACGATGTATCCATCACAGTTGGCGACAACGGTGTAGAAGTGAAACCACGTGGCATGTCCAAACGGGCACGTCAGCAGTGGGGCATGTCTCGCACTCAAATCGGCAACTGCGTAACTGGCGTGACCGAAGGCTTTAAGAAAGAGCTTGAGATCAACGGCGTTGGTTATCGTGCAAGCATGCAGGGCACTGTCCTCAAGCTGGCATTGGGTTTGTCGCATGATGTGGAATACCAAGTGCCTGACGGCATTACGGTAACTGCACCAAAACCAACTGAAATCATTGTGGAAGGCATCGATCAACAAGCTGTTGGTCAAGTTGCCGCCAATATTCGTCAGTACCGCAAGCCAGAGCCTTACAAGGGCAAAGGCATCAAGTACAAAGATGAGTATATCTTCCGCAAAGAAGGTAAGAAGAAGTAAGGAGCGTAACAATGGCTATGAGCAAGAGAAATCTGTTCCTGAAGCGTCGTATGCGCAACCGGAGCAAAATGCGGAAGGTGGCTGCTGGTCGCCCCCGTCTGAGCGTTCATCGTTCAAACAAGAACATCAGTGTTCAGCTGATCGACGATGTAAATGGCGTGACACTCGCGTCGGCTTCCTCACTGGAATCCGTGCTGGGTGTTATCGGCAAAAACAACGTCGAAGCGTCTGCCAAAGTTGGCGCAGCGCTCGCAGAACGTGCAAAGAAAGCAGGCGTAGACACCTGTTACTTTGACCGTGGCGGGTTCCTGTTTCACGGCAAAGTTAAAGCGTTGGCTGATGCTGCCCGTGAAGGTGGCTTGAAGTTCTAATTATTGTAGGCGGCCCTCTCGGGCTGCCTCGATGATCCGGGGTGTGTTCGCACATCACTAGGATTGGATTTACGGGCAGTGCCCACAAAATATGGAGGCCTTCAATGGCTAGAGATGACAACCGCGGCGGTGGCAGACGCGACCGCGACGAGAACCCAGAATTTCAGGATCGCTTGGTTGCAATTAACCGCGTATCCAAAACTGTAAAAGGCGGTAAGCGCTTTGGTTTTGCAGCACTTGTTGTTGTAGGCGACCAAAAAGGCCGCGTTGGTTTCGGTAAAGGTAAAGCAAAAGAAGTACCTGAAGCGATCCGCAAAGCGACTGAAGCTGCGAAACGCAAAATGATCCGCGTTCCTCTGCGTGAAGGCCGTACATTGCACCACGACGTAAAGGGCCGTCACGGCGCTGGTAAAGTTGTGATGCGGACAGCCCCTGCGGGTACTGGCATCATTGCTGGTGGTCCAATGCGTGCGATTTTCGAAATGTTGGGTGTTCAGGACGTTGTGTCCAAATCCATCGGTTCTGCGAACCCGTACAACATGATCCGTGCGACTATGGATGGTTTGTCCAAAGAATCTTCTCCGCGTAACGTTGCACAACGTCGTGGCAAGAAAGTTTCTGACATTCTGCCAAAGACTGATGCACCTGTTGAAGCAGCAGCAGACGCTGCAAGCGAAGAGGCTTAAGATTATGGGTAAAACTATTGTTGTAAAACAGATCGGTTCCCCGATCCGTCGTCCAAAAGACCAACTGCAAACGCTGGTTGGCTTGGGCCTGAACAAAATGCACAAAACACGCGAGCTGGAAGACACACCTTCCGTACGCGGCATGGTGCGCAAGATCTCTCACATGGTAGAGATCATCGAAGAAAAAGGTTAAGCTGCGGCTTGATCGGTGCGTGCATAGCACACACCCTACACAGATAGAGGCGCCCTCGCAGGATTGTGGGGGCGTTTTTTATAGGAGTTGAGTGTTGTTTTCTAGAGAAATTATTTCTGAATTAAAGTTTTACGTCTATCGGCTAATTGATCCGCGTAATGGGGAAACCTTTTATGTTGGAAAAGGAAACGGTAACCGAGTATTTGAACACGCATTTGGCGAAATAAGCGTGGGCGATGAAGATTTGTCCGACAAATTACAGCGGATACGGGAAATAAAATTATCCGGATTTGAGGTGCAACACGTCATTCACAGGCACGGTCTGGACGAAAACACGTCCTTCGAAGTCGAAGGAGCCTTGATCGAGGCATATCCGAGTGTGACAAATTTGGCTGGCGGACATCACAATGCAGATCGAGGCGTCGCGCATGCCCAACAAATCATCGAAAGATACACCGCTCCAGATGCTGTCTTGAAGGACAAGATCATTGAGATAACAGTGAATCTAAGTGCAGCAAATTTTTCTCTTTACGATGCGACACGTTTTGCTTGGAGAGTCTCTTTGCCACGATCTTCAGAAGCAGAATTTGCTGTAGCGGTCGTCAATGGCCTTATCGTCGAGGTTTTTGAGATTGAAAAGTGGTTACCTGCGACAATAGAAAACTTTCCCACCTTGGGATACATTGGCGAAGATACTGGTCGGTTTGGTTTTGAAGGTAAAGTAGCGCCTGATACTATTCGAACGGATTTGCTTCGTCACAAGGTTCCTCGTCGACCTAAAGGCGCAGCCAATCCAATTCGTTACTACAACATTTAGAATACAACCTGTTCAGTTTACTCGCTCAACAGATACGTCAAAATGATCAAAGAGGCGTTGGATATTTGGATTTCTTAGGTATTGCTCTCTAACTCCCCAAATACAACAGCCCTGAACACACGAACCACACTGTCCAGTGTGGGAGGCGCAGTAAACTCGCGGCGGGGCGTTTTAGCCATTGGACTTGGGCGATCCAGACTACTCCCCACAGGAAAAATAGTCCGCTGAAGAGTTGGATGGCTAGGGGCTCGATGTCTCCGAAATCTTTTAGGGCGATGGCGAAGAGGGCGAGGGCGACCACCAGCAGATCGACGGAGAGCATTTGAAAGGCGCACATGGCTTGGACCCAGTGGGTGGTTAGCTTTGCGTTGCTGGGATCGGGCTCAATCGCGGCGGTTTCGCGGGTTCCGCCGATGACGTGCGCGACGACGGCCAGCAAGGTGATACAGGCGACGATGAGGACTGGGATGTTCATGGGGCTTCCTTTGCGTGGCAAGGTCTTGGCCCATAACACGCGTGTTTGCGGCTTACAGCTATGTGTCGCGAGGTCGCATGGGTTGAGTTAGCCCGCCACTGGGACGCCAAACACGATCAGGACGGCGTAGTCCTTTTTGGTGCAATCGGCCACGGGTGGTGGGCTTTCGCCTGGTCGCAGCGGAAATTTGGAGATGTCGGCGTTTGCGGGGGAGCAGACCGCGCCGTCAAATTCGGGGGTGTATCGGGATGATCGGCAGGGGCCGTGGGTCACGTCTTTGATGCGCTTGTCGTCGGATAGGTTCCATGTTTGTGCGCCGTTTGCATCGGGCGCGTCCACTGTCAGTAGGGAGATATGCTCTTCGCCGTTGGTGACGTAGTATTGGCCTGCGGGCATGGGAAATTCGGGGGCCTTCATGATCAGGCCGTTTTCGTCGATCCACCAATCGTTGATATCGAACCGCCAGCCAGACGGCGCGATGTTGCCCGCTTTGGCGAGGAGTTTGTAGAATTTGAGCCAGACGCCGATTGGTCCGGGATCAACGCGCCAAAGGCCCCAGGTTTCAGCACCCGTGCCAGATGTTTCGTTCTCAAGCCCGAGGGCGGCGATGTATTGCACGCGCTTGAAACGGCGGAATTTGCGCTGCGCGAGGGCAGGGGTTGCGAAGAACGCGAGGGCGGTGGCGATAAGGGTGCGGCGGGTTAGGGGCATTGGTTTGGGTCCGTGCTTGGTAGGAAAGAAGGTAGCACATCTTGGGGTGTTGTCGAATGGTTGAAGCCAAAGGGATGACGTTGCTACTGAAAAAAGACCTGCGCTGAAATGGCAGTTGAAATGCCAATAAGTTCACGATATATTCTTGTTACGTTCGTAAGCACGAGGATTCTAATGTCGAAATTTCTAGGACAAGACGGTCAGTACCATGAAACGGGATCATTTTTAGGGCAAGACGGTAGATATCATCCAGCAGGCTCATTCCATGGGGTAGATGGAAAATACCATCCTGCTGGAGCATTTCAGGGGCAAG
>Ga0206130_10002802_pt1 | contig 23781 bp, 19 predicted proteins | sample Helgoland_Spring_9_FD_148637 | JGI IMG/M metagenome (GOLD analysis project Ga0206130, IMG submission 148637) | Pelagic subsurface seawater microbial communities from Kabeltonne, Helgoland, North Sea - Helgoland_Spring_Bloom_20160512_1 | ecosystem: Environmental > Aquatic > Marine > Epipelagic ... | reverse complement strand
TGAAAATAAATCTAAATTATTTCACCCTTTCTTTGGAAGTTTAATACCGCATTATCCTGTTCAAAATTATTATGGAAAAAACAACACAAACCTTCCTTTAACTAAAGAAATAAATAGGTATTATGAAGGGGTGTTAAGTTATACAGAAACCGAGTATTATTCCTATAGTTTTGATAATGACGGCTATGTAACGTTTTTAGAAATAGGGACTTTTACAGACTCTCAAAATCAAAATATAGACAATAGCTTGTCTGAAGTGACTTTAGAAATATTATACACCAACTAAATGAAAAAACTAATTCATAAAGTTAACTTCTTTAATTACTACGGATTATACTTTGATTTGAAAATTAGTAGAACTAATCATATAAGAATTAGATTGTTTTAAACTTCTCAACCCTACTAATAGGAAGTGGCAAGTCAGTAGCTTCTAATTTATAATTTCCGTTGTCCGTTTTAAGCGTGTATTTGAGTTTATCTATCGCTCTATACTGATAATGGTCTTAACGCTGTTTTCGGCTAATTTAAAGGCTATATAGCGACGTTGAATGTCATTTATTTCAGTAGCTTCTAAAAGGTGTTTAAACAGGCTGTTTTTCACCATACTAACCTAATTGAAAAAACTTGATTAATCAAACTCTTTTTATGCTGTGTGTTTTGTACAATTAGTTATCTGAAAGATTTAATTTTGGAGATGGTTGGTTCCAGTTTGTTAAGTTTTGAACAATCCCTTCGTAATAATTTAAAACTAGTTCTTCAGTTAATGTAACAAATTTCTTTTCAGAAGAAAAACCGCTTCCAAATCCGTCCATTACAGAGATGTGAAATTTTTGAATATCTTTCCCTTTAGATTGTTCGTACAAGTCTTCCATATTGTTGAAGTTTACTTTTAAATTTTCTCTTGCAAATTTAATGTCCGCCTCTACCCAAATTTTATCACTTATTTTCTGAAAAATAGTGCTTTCGCTCTTTTTGCAGTTTTCAATTTGTTTTTTAACCCAAGTAATTCTCGCTACAGTACCTTTATCCTTTGGAGGTAAAATACTATTTTTTAAACTCACCGACCTTCGTTCAAAGTCAATTAATATTTTGATATCAGAGACGGCATTTTTTACAGAAATTTGACCTGCCAAAGTAAAATCTTTCACTAATTTACTTTTATCAGCCTTTAGTGTTGCTTCTGTTCTTATAGGGGTCTTGGCTAAAACCCCCAGGTTTCTACTCAACATTAAAGAAATATCAGCTTCTTCCTGATACCAACTGTTAATGGCATTTTCCAAATAATCAATATCCTTTGGAATAGGAACTTTACCTCTAATGTTAGCTGAGAGTTCTTTCCAACCCTTCATAGATAAAAATCCGTTTACGCCTGCATTTGGGTGCTCCATATAATGTAGCGTCTCTTTCATAATTTCAACTTGGTCTGTGTCCTCGATATCATTATCATTATCAAATAACAGTATGTGTCCGTGTGTTATAATGTGAGACCAAGACAAATGAAATAAGTTAAACTTTCCTGTTTTCAACCTCAACGGAGATTGTTCTGGGGTGCTAACAAATTCATTTGAAACAGTTACTAATGTATTTACCTTTAATTGCTTGGCAATCTTGATATACTTTTCTATTTGAATTTTATCAATTTCATCCTTTTTACTTTTTACTTCTACAAAAGCAGCTTCAGTTATTACATCCTTTTTTGTGACTAGAATAAGTCCATCTATTCTTGATTTATCAATTTTCGGAAAGCATACTTCAGTGTAAAAAAAGACTTTACCATTTCTACTCATTTTGATTTCTCTAAACACAATATCTCTAAACTCTTTTATTAACCTTAATGACGATAATAGTATTGATGTTAATGCCATTTCGTCACCTGTTTTTAAAACTGGGATAAGTCTAGCAGGTCTTAACTGGATTGGACTATCAATTTGATTTACTAAATCGTCAAATTCTATTTTTTTAAGGCCAATAAGTTTTGTTAGCTTTTTCATATTATAATTAAAAGTTAAACTCAAATATAAATAAATAAAAAAACATACAAAACTCTAGCTTATTACTTTAAAACAAAAAACCTTGATTAATCAAGAGGACTATGCAGGTGGTCTTGATACTATTCATCAAATGTGTATTGTTAACGATAAAATGTATATTATATATGGATATCAAGGGGTTGATAATGGCGGACAATTTAATGAGTGGGAAGTATTAGTAAGTGATTTGAATTAAAAAAACACTACATTATAATGTTCTTCATTATTATCTCTATGATTGTGGCTTCATTAACTTTGGGAGACTAAACAATAGGCATCTATTCTTCCTTTAACTCAGCGATTTCTAAACTACTAAAAAGTAAAACGGGTTGTCCGATTTTTATATCAAAACTTGACAATGCGTTTTACAGTGGTTGTGTTTTCTGTACTCACTCTTATCAAGTAAACACCTTCATTAAACAGACTCACATCTATTTCATTGACATTAGAAGCGGTCATTACTCGCTGACTAAGCAATGAATACACCTCAATATCGTAGCCTGCTGATTTACCTTTAATGTAAAGCATATTGTTGACAGGATTCGGATACACTGCTATCGAATTAGTATCAATGTCTTCAATAGAAAGCTGAGGACTGTTGACTGCATTAGGGCTTCCTTTGTCGTTGATACAACTCCAATTTTCTGCCGACGAGTTGTCTAAGTCTGGTGTGAGCAACTCCAAGGTGTTTCCAGTATTATCTGCACACGTTGGCCAAGGTGCTACTGAATCGTAATACACTTCGTCTAAGAGCTTGCTATCAGAATTGTACACTCTAACAGCATCCGACCCTCCAAATCCAAAGCCCAGCCCTCCGATGTAAGGAATGTTTGGAAACACACTACTAAAAGCAACTGCATCTTTGACCAGTACCAAAAATCCATTTCCTGCTATTTGTGTTCCCTCCGGAATAACAAACACATGGGTGTTGTTATCGTCTTTTATTTGCCAATTTGAAATGTCTAAAGACGCTGTTTTTGGATTGTATAATTCAATCCAATCACCGGCATTAAAACCTGCGCTTGAACTATAATTAATTTCATTGACAATCAATCCTTCGACTTCAATAGGAACATCCACTTCATATGAACAGATGTCCGCAATATCTTTTACAACAACATTATAGTCGCCTACGGCTAAGTTGGAAAATACATTGTTTTGACTAAAGGTTTGACCTCCATCAATGCTGTATTGATAGGGACCCTCTCCAGAATTTGGAGTAATGACTATGGATCCATTTGTTGAAACGACAGAGGGAACTGTAGTAGCTTCAATATCAACTGAAGTAAAATTACAGGCTGCAATTGAAACGGTCTGCTGATAAGAGCAAAGCCCCGCAGCACCTAGAACAAATACGCTATAATTTCCTGGCATTAGATTCTCAAACGTATTCGAGTCCGAAAATGTTTGTCCATTATTAATACTGTATTGAAAAGGACTCATCCCTGTACTTGTATTAATTATAATAGCAGCATCATTAGTAGTAGAAGACGTTGCATGCATGACGTTAACCTCCGCTGTAATTTCACATGCAGAATCATCAAGACAAAAGACTTCTTGAACATAGTTGTCAAATTCCCCATCATTTACAAGAATAATCTCCCCTGACGCATCCAAAACCTGAAAATTCCCTTCGCCATAGCCACAACAAATTCCATCTCCATACGAATCGTAAAAATATAAGGAGAAGCAAGACGTATAATCAACACAAATTTCTTCTGTATAGACCTCGTTTGAATCGCTAGAACTTAAAGCGCCAGTGGATATAATTTCGTTTGCCTCGTTTAGAAGCTTCCAAGATGTTTCTCCTGCATAATCATCCGCGTTGATAAGAAGCGTGATTGTATCATAGTTTGAGTCAAGGCTTGTCGTAGTGGATACCGAATTATTGGCTACATCTCCATCGGCTTGATTGTTGATGCTTAATACGTTTAGTGAGATGTTGTTGTTTTGTTGCAAGTTGTCATCAATCACGACAGTTACCGTTCCTTGTTCTTGGAATGGGATGTCCACTGAGGCATTAATAACCTCTGCTACTGAATCATTAACTACAACCTCAATTTGTACCTCAGTGATGGTTGTCTCTCCATGGTTGGTAATGATGGCGTCCACTTCAACTACGTCATTACAAACAACTGCTAGTTCACTAATTGAAAGTGCTCCATCTAACGCATGAACCTTACTTAGAACAACATCTAAAGTGTTGTTATTTTCGTATTCATCATTTGCATGACTGACAATTGCTGTGATATTATAATCTCCAATAGCCGAAAAATCTTGCGGTACTGAAAACTGAAAATCTGCTTCACTAAAAGGTTGAATTGCTTGAGGAATCGTAATTGTTTGCATCGATTGACCGTCTACAACGAGTTCAATATCAAAATTACTCATGTCATTTAACCCTTGATTGGCAATTGTTGCTGTTACAAGCTCGCTACTTCCTAGGCTAGAGGAAGACTGAGGGTCTACAATTGCTGTAATACCCAAATCATTATCGGCATTAATATTTGCCCAAAACGAAACCCATGGTCTTGCTTGTTTAATGACTAACTGATCTTGTGCTGTAACCTTATATTCGATATCTACTCCAAAACCTTCTGCACCTACAACATCATAAAGTATTTCAAACCCATCATGAATAATGGTAAGGAACTCTCTCATTTGATTGATATAGGCGACATCCATTACCAGCTCTCCTGGGTTGACTAGGTTAGACAGCCTTAATACGAGGTATCCGCCACCTTGTGTGGGATCTTCATACAATAAAAGTTCTTCTGGAACCGAGTTCGGGTCAGGATTTGTAATCAAAGACTCTCCTACTTGGGTATTTAGATAAAAGGTGTCTTCTGTTTCGTAGATAGGGTCAATGCTGATCCCAACTCCATTGGATTGTTCCTCTTGAAAATTGGGGTGACATAGCAGTCCCATCGCTGCTATAAAATGGTCTACACGATAAAAATCTCTTTCTTCATAGGCTCTAAAATTCCACATACTGGCATAGACCTGTTTGATAGATTTAGAGATATGACCTTCGTCTAGGTATTGCGTTTTGGAGGTGTATAGACCCGCGCCACTAAATCCGGGTAAATCTTCATTGTTCGTGCTAGATCGACATCTAACGGCTGTGCCAACAGGGAAATCATCATGCATGTCCTGTAGGTCATCCATCATCCATTGCGGCATTGGAGCGTCTTTAATATCTCTTCTAAAATCTTTTAGACGGTCAATTCGAAAGTTTAAATCGGTTTGGAACGTAGGGTTGTCTATCATGACTTGTGCCTCTTGGTAAAAGTCATTAAACTTCATGAATTCGTCATAGTAATAAAATGGAATTCCAAAACCATCAGGGATGGTGCCTGTAGGAAGATCAAAAGATCTCATGGTGGCAACGTTGGAACACTTTGCTCCAAACGCCGTTGACATTTCAAAACTAATAGCATCTAAAGGCATGATTTCGGTGATGCTTAAATTTCTAATTGGTGTTTGCGGTTCGGTTGGTCTAAGGTCTTCATACCAGTCATTCACTTCGGTTAAAGTGGCTTCTCGAATTTCGTACTGCTCGTTTTCTACTTTGTAATAAATATAGCCCCCTAGAAGATTTGCGATGTCGTCATTCAATAAAGGATTTGCAATATATGCATTTGGGACATTGTCTTGAATGGCTCTTAAATTAACGTGCGACAAAGGGGTTTGTATGACAGAAGTTATAATTCCTCCTACCCGAGGCAATGAATTTGGTAAGGCATCATAAAGAACAATATCTCTACTTCCAGGGGTTTCATTAAGATCTGTAATGTGCTTGAAAAATCCGTAGCCTTCTGCTTCATGAAAAGGAATGTAATTGATTTCAGCAAAAACATCCGACTCTAAAACAACTTCGACTCGTGTCCCTACAAAATCTGCAGCATAATTATTATTATGGTCGTCTTCGTCAGACTGCCCAATAAAGTGGTTCATATTATTTTGAAGAAAAGGCATGCTGGCCGCCAATAATTCATAGGTTCTTTGGGTGGCTTCAAAATCATAGGCATTTCCAAAAGAAAAATTGAATGAATAGCTCCCAATAACCCCATTTGGAAGGATGGTATTGGGATTAAAAACAATCTCTCCAGAACCATCATCTCCAGTGACTGAGGCTCCAATTCCACTCCAAAAGCTGGCGTGAATAGTGTATGTATTGCTATTAATAAAATAGACCTGTGGATTGTCAGTATCTCTATTAAGAATCCCAAACTTCACATACAGTTGATCGTCAAGAAATGGCGCCCAACCCACATTATTTATTGTAGCCAATTCCATAAAGGTGTCAGCATCCGGAATTGAGGTGGCACCATCGTTAATTGCAATAGGTGCTGCAAAATTAAACGGCGAATCCGTAGGCATGTTATTAAATTCTATAATGTCGTTTATACCGTCTCCATCGTAATCATCAGGAGCTGAAATGTCGTGTGCTGTTATAGAATATTGCTCTTGTGGATACGCTGACAATGATTCAGAAATGATCATGGTTCCATTTACGCCCATTGTCATTGAGACTGCCCAGTTAAATGTTGGGCTGTGCTGAGCATGAAGCACGTAATATTTACCTTCTTGGGCTTGTATTGATAATTGTACTTGTCCAAGACCATTCACAGAATAATTGTCAATTGTTACGGGTTGAGCATAACAAAAACTATAAGCAGAAATTAAACAAATAAGTAAAAGTATAAGTTTCTTAGACATTTAAAAAAAATTGGTTGATACAGTTGCAAAAACTTAAATATACAAATGTTTAACCTTTAATTGAAGTGTATTTAATTATTTCAGTGCTGAAAATCAAAAAGATACGTTCATCTAAGAAGTAAATTGTTGAATATCGAGTGTCAACCAAAAGCAAAGAAAAAGCCTTTGATGATTATTTTGTTTAACTATTTGATTAAAAATCATAACAAAAATTAATAACTGTAGTTGTAACTGCTATCTCTTCATTGCGTCGCTGCAGTCAAAAGCCGTGTGTAGTAAATGAAGCTCTCCGCTGTTATTATAAATTAATACCTGATATACACGATCGTAAATATTTAAATCAAATGCCCCTATTTCTTCACCAACCAAAAGACCCGCTAAAACACCTGTTGTATTGCTGTGCCCAACAACGAGTGCGTCTTGTTTGCTGTCGATTAATAATTTTGAGAAATCTTCTAACTCTTGAGGGTTGTATTCGCTGATCTCTAATCCTTTGGAAAGTGCCGTTGGCAGCGCCGTACTTTTAGTTCGAATATAGTCGGAGCTGTATATGACATCAAGATTTACATCTCTAAGAAAGTTACTTAAACTCTCCGATCTTTGCTCGCCACATTTAGAGAGTGGAGGGTCTGAATGGTTACTTGATGTTAACTCTTTCTCTGAATGTCTTACTAAATATATTGTAAATATTTCACTGTCTTTCTGAGCGCCGACGCAAGATTGAAGTCCTAAAGTCATTAAAAGTATTATGAAGTGTTTTTTCATCATACGGTAGTGTTTGTTTGATACTATTTTTACCATTTGCTAAAGTTAATAAAAGTAGATTTATTTATCTTATCTTTTTCTAAACTCTTTAATTCGTCTGTCCAAACTTTTCTTGAAATGTTTGGGAATGCTCCCGATATCTGATCAAACCAAATTACTGTTGTAAGAACAATAAAAACAAAACCTATGAGTTAAAAAAGAAAGGGTTTTGGGGTACTACCTTTGCTATTTTGGAAGGTGGACGACAAATTGGTGACATCAAGTTGAACTTCCAAACAGCCAATAAAATAACTCTTAATGACAGTAATTCAACTCTTGAGTATGGACTCGAAACAGAACGGGTAGGAAAATGGTATGCATCCGACCGAAAATATATCCTTTACCAAAATGGCGAAACTCCAATATTAACAATTCATTACGCTTTAAAAAAATGGAAAGAAACTTTGAGTGCTGAATTCAATGATAAAGGCAACACCAATTATCTACTTTTGATATGTGCTCTGTTTCTAATGAGGCACGAACAAAGCTCTGAAAGTAGCGCTGTAAATATTTGAATTGGATCGTACACAAAAAAATCTTGCTAGATAATTGCAGTCTAATTCTGTTACGTATTAAATTTGTTAGGTATTTATGTTTTTTATAAATGAAAAAATCGCATCCTCTTTAACATTTAGTCTGACGGACAAAACTCAGATTTAATTTCTGACAAAAGCACACTAATTGTGACTAAATTTTAACATATATGTTAAAAATTTATGAATTTTGTAACATTTTTACATATAATCTTGTCTAGTTTTAAGAAAAAAACAATGAAAGATTTTATCGAAAAATACTATCCTATATTACTTGCATTCCTTTCGTTTTTGATGTCAGTTACGCTTTGGTTTACTGGAAACAAACTAGAAGGAATTTTTGTAGGAATATGGGTTCCGTCGATTTTGTCGCTTTCCATTGCCATAAGACAAAGAAGAAAAAAATGAATTTACTTATATTTATTTTCGGATTTATTATTTTTATAGTGTATGTCTATTTTTTGCTGACTATCATCTCGAAGCAACACAAAATACAACGAAGTGAACATCAAAATGCGTATGACGAACTTGACATGGATGGTATCGGAAATCAAGGAAGATTTCCTATGAACGATTCCAAAAAGAAGTCATAACTCGTGTTGAACTCAAATGATTATTGACTTGTGCTCAGACCAACGAGTTGTACATAATTATGAGATTTAGTACGGTATAAAAAATAGCTGGAGACATCTGGATGATGTTATCTTTTATTTTAATCCTTACAAAAACGGCTGTAATCATCATAAAAGTTAATAAAAACGATGCCACAGTAAGTAATACGGGATTGATAATTCCAATAAGTAAGCCGATTCCTCCTAGTAGCTGCAAACACCCAAGTATAATGCGTTGGTCTTTATAGCCCCAACGCGCATATTCAGTTAGCATTCTCCTTGAAAAAAAAGAAGAAATCCCATAAAAAATAAATGATACTGCCGAAAATAAAAGAACACTAAAATTTAAATCCATTCTTTATAAGATGCCATAGTTAAAGGCCGCGATAAATAAGCACAAAATTAAGAGTACAAAAGAAGGAATGAATTTCATTACTGGGTTTTTTACCTTCACATGATAGTATTGAGCCCCTAACATTAAAAACGCCATCAAAAGCGATGCTGGAATTAAAAATTCCTGATACCAAATCCCTAAAATCAAAACTGTTGCTAGTGCTATTTTAGATGCTCCAACAACATTTCTTACGAGGCTTGACAAACCATAATGTTTAAACTCTACAACGATATTATCGTATCTAAAAACCCACACAATAACTACGGAGATTGAAACGATAAGTTGCGCTAAAATTGAAATAGTTTCCATAAAAGCTGTTTTTTTTAATATTCTCTTTAAATATATGAATAAAATACTAAATAATTCTTTCAGAATGAATTCGTTTAAGACAATTATTATTTCTGAAAAGGCAAATTGAAGTTACTCAGTTTCTATGTATGTGTTTATGTAGGTTGATATTTTTGAGGTTGTATCTAATAAGTTTTCACCATCCCATCCATGGCCTTCTTCTGGATAAAAGTGAAACTCGTGCGGTACGCCCAAGGTTGTGAGTTGCGCATCCATATCTACTCCTTGTGAGGTTGGAACCAAGGGGTCCATGCCACCATAAAACAGCAGTGTTGGAGGTGAACTTGTGGTTGCTCTGTGATACGGACTCGCGGACTCTAAAAACTCGATGGAGGGATTTCCAAATAATTGAAATACTGGCTGATATAACACGTTGTCGTAATAAGCTGGATCTGTAAAGTTAGCAGGACCAACAATGCTACAAACCATGTCTACTTGGTTATTAACATCGTGCGCATAACTCCACAGTAATGACAAATGAGCGCCTGCGCTCACTCCAATAAAACCAATATCATCACTCACAATAAGCGACGATTTATTCATAGACAGATAATTAACTACCGTTGAAATATCCTCTGTTTGCATTGGGACCGGTGGGTTATTAATGCCTGCTAAAGTATAGTTCATATTAACAATTCCTACATTGGGGTGAAGAGCTGAAATAAATGCTTTGATACTGGTCATGTCCGACTTATCTCCTGAAACCCAGCTACCTCCATGAATCAAAATGAGAATCTTTGTACTAGTAGTTCGGTTTTCTGGGAGGTAAATATCAAAAACTTGATTTTCGTCCGAGCCATAAGAGACGTTTAAGGCTTGGTAGGCCTCTACGGCTTCGGGAACAGCTGCTGTTGTTTCTTCTTCAGAACTGTCTTTAGAACAGCCTAAATAAAGGGCCAAAAACAAGAATAAGAAACTAATTTTTTTAAGAGTTTTCATGGGTTAGTTTTGTAAGTGAATTTAGCAGTGTTTTAGAACCGTTGCGTTGCGATCTAGTTCTATAAATCTACAAAACTTAACTGTAATAATTCTGCTATTTTCAAACTATTATTTAAGCCTTAGAGCTCGAGACCTGAATAATTGTAAAATAAAAATCAACGAAGAGAGAACTATATTTGTTAATATCAATAAAATGTATTAAATTACATTTTATTGATTTGTATATTAAAAACAAGCAGCCGTTATTCAAAGTGTAAATATTATAGGTAGTGTTTTGTTTTTTGTTTTTCTCTCAGTTATAATTTATGGCATAGTAAAACGAAAAAAAGAGTTTTTCTTATTTGGCATCTGTTTATACAACACGATTCCGATAATAGGGGAATCGATCGCTTACGGAATGGATGGCGAACTCATACATCTGTCTAATATTATGGCTTTCTTAATACTGATAATTCTTTGTCTACCTACAAAAGTAGCTTTTGATGCCAACAATCTAGCAGCAGTTGCTTTAAGTAAAAAAATTGGGGGCGTAATCATAGCAACTAATCTTTATATCGGATACCTAATTTTAAACGAGGACCTTGATGTGGCTCCTCAATTTGGGTATTTTCATTTTGTTATTGCCTCAATAATAACCTACGTAATTATAAGAATAAGCTCGCAAAAAAAGTGTTTTGGAGTTAATGTAAACGACTTAAGATATTTTTAATTATTGTATTATACTTCAATTTAAACCATTTGATTAATTTAAATTACGCTAGATATGCTTCCTGCCTTTGAAATTTTTGGCTCCTTCGCAGGAGTTTCTTTTTTAACAGCCATGTCTTATGGTGCATTGACAGAAAACAAGAGGTTGCTTTCTCTTGGAATTTGTCTTTTTAGCATAATCCCTATAACTGGAGAAGTTTACCTTTATTTATTGAGTGACCACTCGATACACTTGTTTTTTTTACTTATTTTTTTGATCCAGATGATGATCTCTTTGCCAATAAACTCGAGTTCTAAATCCTCAATTTATTTGAGCAAAAAAATACGTTTAGCCATTTTAGTCTTTAATCTTTTACATGGATTCTTAATCTTAAGCGTACTGTTTAATGTCCCTCTTCAATTTGGATTTATGCATTTAGTAGTTGCACTTACAATGCTGTACACCATTGTAAAAACAAATCAAAAATAAAATTGATTTTACCGAATGTTTCATGTAAGTAATGATTCACTCATCGGAAATATAGGTATGAAAAAAAAACCCACTCTATGAGTGGGTTTTAAATTTTTAAGATTGAAAAACTTATTAAGCCTTTTTCACAAAAGGTAATCCTGTTTTTTCATTTTCAACAATCTTTTTTCCAGCAGGAAGATCACATGTATTGTCACGCTCGTCTTTTGCGAAATAATAAATAGTTTGTTCTCTACCACCTTTAAGAATTACATCTTTAGTGTGTAAAAAATACGTCTTTCCTTTGCTATTTTTGAATGAATATCCCATAATATATATTTAATTTAGTCTAAATTACAAAAATTAGTTTATTCTTTCCAAAAAAAATATCAGATAAATGTTCTTTTTTTTAAGAACTAGCGCAAATTGTTAATAAAAGAGGTGATTTTTGAGTGACTTTGCTGCAAATAAGGGGGTAAACTAAGAAATGACCAAGGGTGATGGCTTCCAAATACATGATTCGCGCCTTCCAATACAAGCAGTTGACTCCTTGGATGCCATTTATGTAATGCTAAAGCCTCTTTTAAATCCACACTTGTATCTGCATCTCCATGAATAATTAAGTGTGGGAGGTTTAGATTTTTAGCTGCAACTTGAATCGTAAGCCTTAACTCGTTTGCTATAAAGTTTTCATAGAACTGATAGTAATGAGGCATCTGTTGTTTTGTGCGGCCATTTGTTACAAGTTGTACGCCTGTCGATTTCCAAGCGTCAAGTTCTGAGCCATAAGGAAATCTAGATTTAAAATCAGAAACTCCCGCTAGACTCACTAGTTTTTTTACGCGAGTATCCTCGGCGGCTTTTAGAGTCACAATACCGCCACCACGGCTGTGGCCAACTAAAGTAATATTGGTCGCATCAATATTGGAGTGTTTTCCATAAGTTAATTCAACCCAATTAAGAACCTGGTCCAAATCGTCTAATTCCTTAATATAGTTGTTGCGGCCAAAGGCTTCAAGGTCTGGAAAATCAATTGGCTGCTCGACCGTACCTCCGTTATGAGAAAAATTAAATTTTAATACGGCAATTCCCGAAGTTGCAAATGTTTTTGCTAGTAAACTCCAAGCCCCCCAGTCTTTAAACCCTTTATAGCCGTGACAAAAGATAATAAGTGGCGCCTGTTTTACAGTACTATCGTAAAACATATCCAATACTATTGGTAGGCTGTGAGCTCCCTTTATAACTTTATTTATTTCTTCGATAACCATTTAAACTTCTTTTTCGATAATATCAATATCTGGATTAAAAAGCTCTAGAATTAGGGTTTTGAGTTCTTGTTCATAACGATCTAAAAGCTCCGCTGAAAGTAATGTTGTTTTCTGGGCATGAGCTCCTAGTTTATCTTTCTTAGCAAACTTTAGCAATCCTGACTTTAGATTTTTAAAAGAAATAACCCCTGCTTCTACAGGCGTTGTGAAAACCGCTTCGGTATTTAGCATAAACGCATAAGTCATAATCTGAAAACTTTTGCTATAGGCTTTGTAGTCCCTTGTAATATCCCCCCAATGCACCAACTCCAGTTCAGATTGAGATACCTTTGAGGTTTTGTAGTCTATAATTCTTCGTATGCCATTACAAATATCGATTCTGTCAATCGTTCCAATCAACTGTATCGGAATTTTAAGTTCAGGAATATCAAGAGATACATTCATTTTTGATTCGATAGCTTCAATTATAATTTCATCGCCTTTATTGATACACGCCAACTCGTAAGCTAAAAAGTTTGAAACATACCGTTTGGCAATTTCAAAACTAATAAGATTGGGGCCGTGAGTGATATCGCCTTCTCTGTAAAGTTCTTTGAAATAGTGGGTGACTGTCGTGTCAATTTTGGGTTTTAATTCCGTAAGCATAAATGGTTCCAAAACCTTTCCGATGAGAGGTTTATAAAAGGCTTCAAGTGTGTTGTGAACAATACTTCCAAACGTGTTAGCGGCAACTGTTTCTTCTAAGAGAGTTTCGTCTTTGACTCCTAAGATTTTCTGATTATAAAAATCGATTGGATTGCGAATGTATTGACTCAATGATGACGGAGAAAACCCTTTAGCAGCCACGGTTTTGAGTTTTGAAATAATTTCAGAGGTCTTCTGAACCGATAGTAATTGAGGAGTCATCTGTGGTGTCTCTGGAATCACTATTTTATGATCCAAACTATGGTGAGCTTCAAACTCTAACTGGGTTATAAAGCGACTGCGTTCGCCACCACTTAATACATCCGGTTCTGTATTATAAATAATATATGCATTCTTAGCACGTTGAAGTAATCGATAAAAATGATAGGTATAAACAGCATCTTTCTCTTTGTAGGTGGGTAGTGCATTTTCAATTTTGACATCAAAAGGGATAAAGGAGTTGTTCGTTTTACCTGCTGGCAACACCCCTTCATTGACCGAAACAATAATTACCGTTTCAAAATCTAATACACGAGATTCTAACATTCCCATAATCTGAAGCCCCTTTAAAGGTTGTCCTCTAAAATCTAAAGTTTCTAAGCTTAATAATTCTTTATAAAGACTTTGTAAAGTTTTGACACTAGTAATATAGCTATAGTTAGAATTTAAGCGTTTTAAGTGATTGAATATTTCTGAAAACCTATATAAATACTCTAAAGCTAGTAAATGATTGTTTTTAGATTTGGTATAATGATCTTTAAGTTTAAAGATCAGAACAAGAACACTTTCGATCGCCTTGACGGGTTGATCGTTCCAAGTCCCAAACAAAAGCTCTAGATTATTTTTATGTTCAGGAGCTATAGCAATAATTTGATCTTTAGTAAGGCTTATTAAGTTTTGACGTTTAATAGTCGTGATTATCAATTGGGCGGCATCTTGGTCTTGGGTTTGAAATAAAGGTCTTACAAACTGGTGGGACAATACGCCAATGACGTCCTGATAATAATACTGAGTTACAGCGTCTTTCTGAAGCTGAAACCATTGGTCTATAAAGGCTGAAAATGGAATCTGTTTTAGTGGCAGACCCATGGTAATATTGATGTTTTCTATGCAGCTAGGAAGTGAATTTAATATGGGGATTAACAAATCTTCATTGCCTAAAACAAGAGCTGTATTTTGTAGTTTGTTTTCATTGTACAGCTTTTGTAAAAGCGTTCCAACATATTTAACCTGACCTATATTTTTTGGGGTTCCAACAACAGAAATGTTTTTAGGTTTCGTATAATAATTAGAGACCCACTTAAGAGGTTGTGTTTTAAAATGGTTCCATGTTTTTTGATGTTGTCTTATAAAGTAGCCTGCATCATGTTGAGGAGTTTCTAAAAAGGATTGATCAATGTCCCAATAAATTTTTGCTCTGTCTTTCAGTAGTAGCTCCTGAATGATGGTAGATTCCGCTGCATTCAATGCGTTAAACCCTAAAAAAACATGCGACCTGTCTGGATGACTTTGAATATAGGTCTCTAAGTTCTTAACAGCTTCTCTATAAATTAAACCTTGATAACCCTCATCTTTTTGAAGAAGATGCGCTGTGAATTTGGTGTAATAACTATAGATTTTTTTCCAGAACGACAAATAGCCTTTGATGAGTGGCGTTGGATGAGGGTCTAAAGACCAATGATTTAATTCTTGAATTGCTGAGAGGTATTCAAAAATCTGATTTGGAGGAATTAAATAACGATCAATTTCATTAAAATCTTGAAGTACAACTGGAGCCCATTTTGAGAAGCTATCAAATGAATCTCTTTCATTTAAGGGTGTAAGCTCTAAATAAACTTCGTAAAACTCGAAGATAAGCTCGGTGTTACTAAGAAGTCTGAGTTGTGATAATTCCTCTATAAAAGTCTCAATAGCAATTATTTGAGGTAAAAATCCTGTTGTTTTATTTAGTTTGGACCATTCCATTTTAAGAAATATCCCAGCCCGTTTATTGGGGAGGATAAGACTGAGTTTAGAAACATCTTCAGGGTGGGTGTCTAGGTCTTTTAGAACATCATAAATAAAACTTGTCATGTTATAAAAATAAAAAAACGCTTCGCAATAGCGAAGCGTTTTAAACTTTTTATTTTGAAGTAGTTAAAAACTATTCAGCCAATTTAACTTCTACACGTCTGTTAGCAGATCTTCCTGCAGCAGTCATGTTAGATTCCATTGGTTTGCTTTCACCAAAACCAGCCGAGGCCAATCTATCTGCTGAAACTCCGTTTTCTACTAAATAATCTACAACTTTTTGAGCTCTTCTTTCAGAGAGTAACTGGTTGAAGTTATCGTTAGTTCCTGTACTATCTGTGTGTCCTTCAACAACAAAACTCGCTTTAGGGTAGGCCGTTAAAATAGCAGTAATCGCTTGTAATGTTGGATAAGCATCCGCTTTAAAGCTTGATTTTCCAAGGTCAAAGTTAATTGTTCTTGAGTAGTTGATTAGTTGCGCTTGGTCTTCTTCTGAAGGAAAAATTACTTCAGGACAACCATTGTTAGCAACAGTTCCTGCCTCTGTAGGACAGTTGTCATCTTTGTCTAAAACACCATCACTATCACTATCTTTCCAAGGGCATCCGTTGTTAGCAACTGGACCCGCTTCATTTGGGCATGCATCTTGAGCATTTGCTAAACCATCTGCATCTGCATCTGGACAACCTGCTAAAGATTTTAATCCTGCTTCATTTGGGCATGAGTCATTGTTGTCAGATACACCGTCTCCATCTGTATCAGGACAACCGTTGTACTCCGCTAAACCAGCTAATTCTGGACACGTATCTTTCGAATCTTCTATGCCGTCACCGTCTGAGTCAGGACATCCATTGAATTCTTCTAAACCAGGTACTTCTGGACAAAGATCGTGTTTGTCGTATATTCCATCACCATCCGTATCTGTTCCTCCAAACTTTAAAGCTATTCCTACAGAATGCTGAAAATGTTTTGTTAAGTAATCATTAAAAGAATGTTTGTATGTAGACTGCGCTGTAATACCAATGTTGTCAGAAAACCAATACGCCAACCCAACAGTTCCGTTTAAAGTTCCAGAACCTACTAAATCACTTGCTGATTCGTCAGTAGAAATCGTGTTATAAGTCCCTTCTTCTATCCAAGTGTATCCACCACCGAAACCAACAAACGGCTCGATTTTTTTTGTTTTGAATAACTCTGAAAGACTGTATTTTACACTTCCATCAACTGCATAATACATTAGATTATCGACAGATGCTAGTGTTCCGTCTTGAGCTGTTCCCCACTTATCAAGTCTGTTAATAGACCCTGAAATCCCAACAGAAAAGCCATCGTCAATATATTTCTGTAATGAAATTAAAGATACTGCAGGAAGAATACTCCAGTGGTCTTCAACATTGTAAAATTCTTGAAAGTAATCTCCTTGAGGAGCGTCTTCACCAACAGGAAATACATCTACGGCATTTATACCGATTGTTAGTTGCCATGGATTGTTTTCGTCTTGTGCATTTACGTTGCCGATTGCAAAAACAAGTAACGTTGTTAGAATTAATCTGCTAAGATTTTTCATGTTTAATAATTTAAAGTTTGATTATTTTATTAAACGCAAAAATAAGGTGTTAATTCTACAAAACAAACATTCTGTAATAAAAAAAAATATTAATCTTTAAAAAATCTCGACGATCCATACTCTTTTTATTAAATCCCTGTCAAAATCAACACTCTTTAACTTGTAGACTTGCATTGATATAGACTAGGAATTTTTTAATTACTGTATACCCCATTTCTTCAATAATTTCCGAATAATTTGCTAATTGAGTTTCGTATTTATCATAAGGGTCGCCTGTTTTATAATCGATGACAACCGCTGTCAAGTCTTTAAATATAACCAATCTATCAGGAATTATAATTTTTCCCCTTGAAGTCATGATTTCTTTTTCGTTATAAACGTTTAAATTTGAAACATAATAAGAAGACAATAATGGATGGCTAACAATCGCTTCTAATGTACTCGAAAGCGCATCTTTTTGGGGCAATGAAATCACACCAGCATTAAAAAAATCATTCAACGCAATTTCAATATCTGATTGGGTGTAAATCTTTGACATTAACAAATGAATCAAATTCCCTTTCTCAAGTGCCTCTTTTTGTGTGGTATCCCATAAATATCCTGCATTGGTAACCATCGATACATTAAGGTGTTCTTTTGGGGTCGATATAAATTCCTTCTGAAATACCGTTGGATATTTTGTGGGGTTTGGAGCTTTAATTTTTTCAAAGGTCCCAAATTCATATTCTAATGTTTCGTCTTCCCACTTACCTGACGATTTAAGATAATTAATCAGAAGTTCCGAATATGTTTTTAATTTTTCTGGAGTCTTTTTAGAAACTGAAGCATTTCCTACAACATACAATTGTTCAACCGCTCTTGTGAGTGCCACATACAACAGGTTGATGTTGTCGAGTTCAAGCTTGGATTGATGCTCCTTATAAATGGACGCACCTTCATCGCCAAAAGCTTCAAAGTCCTTATTATAATTCAATAAAAAGTGTGGAAAAGGTGCGTAAGAAGGATCCATCGACACCCATTCTTTCGGCTCCAATTCTTTGTAAATATCCAACTCTGCAAAAGGAAAAATAACAACCGGAAACTCCAACCCTTTGGATTTATGAACTGTCATTATTTGGACAGCATTGATTCCTTTTGGAGTCACAACGCTTAAGCTCTCTTTTTTTGAATTGTAATGATCTATAAATTGACGAATGCTCGACATTGGTTTTTGAGTAAATTCTACCACAAAGTCCAAGAAAAACTGAATGTAAGCATTAGAGGTTTTTGCCAATTGAAAACTACTAATGATATACTCTACAGATTCATAAATAGAAAGTTGCAAAACGGTTTTAGAAGAAAAATTCAATCCTAAAACTTCTAGAGATTTAAAAAACGCGGCTGGATTTAATGGAATACACTTTAAACGAAATAAATGCGGATCTCCTACGTCGGAATGAGATGCAACATAATTGATAACCTCCAGTTTGGCGTTCATATTGGAAGGCTCATGCACATACTCCAATACGTTCATAATATGTTTTACTTCAGGAGATTGATCTACTAAAAGAGTCTCGCTTGAAACAATATGAATTTTAGATTGGCTTAATAAGTTTGCAACAGCAACTCCTTCTTTCCGTTTTCGTACCAAAACACAAATATCTTTCAGCATTGCCTGGTTGCTTGAAGCTAAATAGGATTTGATGATTTTTAAAACTTTTTCTGCATACAAAAGAGATTTGTCTGCACCTTTTTCAAACTCTAAAAACGAAATGTTTACATAACCTGTTTTTTTATTAAACTCTAACTGAGAAGGCGCCTGATATAACGATTTGTAAGTGTCGTTTGAGAAAACAACTGTTGATAGGTGCTTAAAAAAATTGTTATTAAAATCAACCACCTGCCTACAGCTTCTATAATTGGTTGGAAGGTGAGAAAGTGTCGCATCAAAAGGAAATGCCGTGGCATTGTTGTATAAATTGATAAACTGTTCGGCCTTTCCTCCTCTCCAGCGGTAAATGGCTTGTTTGGCATCACCTACCAGCATGGCACTCCCGTTTTCTTCTGCCAATGTATTTGTAAATAATGGCACCAAATTCTCCCATTGTAATTCGGAAGTGTCTTGAAATTCATCAATAAAAAAGTGATTGAACTTTTCGCCAATACGTTCATAAATAAAAGGGGCTGGCTGGTCTTTTATTTGCTGGCTTATAATCGTGTTAAATTCAGAAATAATCAATAGACTGTCTTCATCTTTAATGTTTTTAAGTTCTTGATGTATTAAATTTAACACAGAAAGTGGGGTGGTATTTTTTAGAATGTTTTTTAAATATCGCATTCTAAAGACAGCTTCTTTTGTTTTATGAAACGCATGTACAAGTTGAGGTCGAAGCTGTTCAATGGCAGCAGCAACATGCGGCAGTACTTTTTTAGGGTATAACGAGCTGGTTTCTATAGACTGTTGCCATACGGCCACATACTTAATGTCAAATTTTCTAGACGCTAAGTTCTTAAAATGTTTTGGCAAAGAGCTTCTTGTAAAGTCTGAAAACTCAATACCATTCGCTGTAATCAAATCTAAAACCTGAGTTGATAGCTCAATGATTTGTATCTCTATTTCACTAATATCTTTTAATAACGTTGATTTCAACGCGCCAAAGTCTTGTAATGAACGATGCGAAAGTGCCTCTAAAAATGGAGCGTCCGTTTCTCTGGTTAATAACTTTGCTGTTTTAACTAAATCTAAAGCGATGTTCCAACTTTTGTCATCATCTGCTTTTTCAATCGCAAATTCAACCAATACTTTTGTGAGTGCCTTGTTTTTTCCGGCTTTAGACAACAAGCGATTGACCGCTTTTTGTAGCAAAAGATCCGTATCCAATTCAACCTCAAAATTCATGGGAAGTTTCAGATCAAATGCAAACGTACGAATTAGCTTTTGAGTAAATTTATCTATCGTTGAAATGTCAAATGCTGCATAATTGTGCAGTATTTTACTGAGGAGTTGTTTGGATTTGAAGTGTATTTCTTTTGGAGAACTTCCTAACTCACTAACGACTTGCTCAAATAAAGCGTCTGACTGTGTCAAAATAGTCGGAGCCGCAAACGACATTAACGCTTCCACAATCCGAGTTTTCATTTCATCAACAGCCTTGTTGGTAAAGGTAATTGCTAAAACATGACGATGTGGCAAAAATTCTTTGGAAGTTAAGACTATTTTTAAATAGTCTTTAACTAAGGTAAATGTTTTACCACTACCAGCCGAAGCATTATAGATATTGAATGTTGAACCGCTCACTAAATAAAATTTATACCAAAATAAACAATCTTAATTATATATACTCGTAATTTTTATTTGAATATTGTAAATTTGAAATTAATATTTAAACACTTAAAACAAATTCTTATGGCTTTTGAATTACCAAAATTAAATTATGCTTACGATGCTCTCGAGCCTCATATTGATGCACGAACAATGGAGATCCACCATTCTAAACATCATAATGGCTATACAAACAATCTAAACGCTGCAATTGCTGGGACTGACTTAGAAAATAAATCAATAGAGACCATTCTTGAAAACTTAGACATGTCAAATAAGGCTGTCCGAAATAATGGTGGTGGATTTTATAACCATTCACTGTTTTGGAGTGTTATGAACCCTGAGGGTAAAGAAGCACTTTCTGGAGAGCTGAAAGAAGCTATCCTTGAAGCGTATGGTTCCTTTGAAGATTTTAAAACTGCTTTTAGTAAAGCCGCTGCAACGCAATTTGGGTCTGGATGGGCGTGGTTGTGTGTTCATAAAGGAGGGAAAGTAGAAATATGTTCTACACCAAATCAAGACAACCCATTGATGCCAGGTGTTTCATGTGGTGGAACTCCAATTTTAGGATTAGATGTTTGGGAACACGCCTATTACTTAAACTACCAAAACCGACGTCCCGATTATATTGAAGGATTCTTTAATGTCATTAATTGGAAAGAAGTTGAAACACGTTTTGCTGCTGCAAAATAAACTTTAAGAAACAATAGAAAATAAAAAAGGTGAACTTACGTTCACCTTTTTTGCCCCAAATCTACCATGAACTTAACCTACTTATGTTATGGTGAGTCAAATATATATGTTTAATACATAGTAGACTTTTATTTTAGACGAACTGCAAATTTATTAGATAAAGTGTGCTTATCCTCAGTAAGCTCGCTCATTATTTTCTTCAAAAAAGTTAATATAAGCCCGATTTACTACTCGATTTCCACCTGGTGTCGGGTAATTTCCTGTAAAATACCAGTCCCCTAGATTTTTCGGACACGCCTTATGTAAGTTTTCTATAGATTGAAATATAATTTTAACTTCGGCATTAATCCCGTCTTCACTCAAAAGCTCTGCTATTTTATTCGACACTTGCTCTGGTGTAAAGGGTGCATAAATTTCTTTTACAAAATTTTGAACTTCTGTGTCTTTTAAATTTACTTGTGCTTTACATCGGGTATAAATATCCTCAACAATATGATACATGTTTGCATCTTTTAACAGGGACAACGCAGCTCTAAACGCAACTAAACCTTCAAGGTTTGCCATGTCAATCCCATAACAATCTGGATAGCGAATTTGCGGCGCTGAAGACACTACAACAATACGTTTAGGTGCCAATCGGTCTACCATTTTTAGAATACTTTTCTTTAAAGTGGTTCCACGAACGATACTGTCATCAATAATAACAAGATTATCATCTGGTTTAATAACGCCATAAGTAACATCGTATACATGGGCTACCAAATCATCTCGACTACTATCTTCTGTTATAAAGGTTCTCAATTTAACATCCTTAATTGCTATTTTTTCAACACGTGTATGCTCTGAGAGAATCTGTGTCACTTTTTCTGCAGAAAGAGAACGAGTTCCTTTTAGTATTTGTTCCGTTTTCTTTTTATTCAAATACTCTTCAACATTTTCAATCATTCCAAAAAATGAAGTTTCGGCTGTATTTGGAATATACGAAAATACCGTATTTTTTATGTCGTAATCAACGTGCTTTAATACTTCTGGAACAATCAGTTTTCCTAATAGTTTTCGTTCTTGATAAATTTCAGCATCACTACCTCTGGAAAAATAAATACGTTCAAACGAACAAGCCATACGTTCCAAGGGCTCCAATATTTGATCAATCGAGGTTTCGCCTGATTTTTTAGTAATAATCGCACTTCCAGGTGGTAGTTCGTGAACCTGCTCATAATCAACATTAAAAACGGTTTGAATCACGGGGCGCTCAGAAGCGACAACCACAACCTCGTCATCCATGTAATAGTAAGCTGGTCGGATCCCTGAAGGATCTCTCAACACGAAAGAATCTCCATGCCCTAAAAGGCCTGCCATAGCGTAACCGCCGTCCCAGCTTTTAGCTGCTTTTTTTAATATTTTCTTTAGGTTTAAACGCTCTGCAATAAGAGGAGAACACTCCATTTTACTAAAGCCTTCCTTTTTAAGTTTCTTGTAAAGTTTTGATACGGCATCGTCCAGGAAATGTCCAATTTTCTCCATAATGGTAATCGTATCCGTATATTCTTTAGGATGCTGCCCAATCTCAACAAGATTTTTAAATAAACTTTTAACATTGGTCATGTTAAAATTTCCTGCTAAGATAACGTTTCGATGCATCCAATTATTCTGTCTCAAAAAAGGATGAACACTTTCAACACTATTTTTTCCAAACGTTCCATAGCGGACATGGCCCAACATTACTTCACCTAAATAAGGTACTGCTTTTTTTTGTGCCTCTACATCATTAACCACTTCTGGTTGCTCCGCCAATACATCATTAATTCGATTATTAATCTGAGCAAAAATATCTTGGATCGGTTGTTGTGCTATGGAGCGTACACGACTTATGTAACGCTCTCCAGGCTGCATGTCTAATTTTATACTCGCAAACCCTGCACCATCTTGACCACGATTGTGTTGCTTTTCCATAATGAGATACATCTTATTGATCCCATAAAAAGCCGTTCCGTATTTTTTTTTATAAAACTCTAAGGGTTTTAAAAGTCTAATGTGTGCAATTCCACATTCGTGTTTTATAGCATCGCTCATTTACGTGTCCTATTAGATAATTTATATATAATAAAAAAGAAACGCGCCAAATTGGCGCGTTTCTTTTTATGATGTTAATTCAATTTCAAATCGTGTTAGATCCTTAAAGGCTTTCAGGCGTGTACGAACCGCTTCAAATTGTAAAGACTCTAGCCGTTCGGTTCCAAATTTCTCTACACAAAACGATGCTAGAGCAGACCCGTATATAACCGCTTTTTTCATGTTTTCAAAAGATATGTTTTCGGTCTGTGCTAAAAATCCTGCAAAACCACCCGCAAAGGTGTCTCCTGCTCCCGTGGGATCAAAAACAGATTCTAATGGAAGTGCCGGTGCAAAAAACACATTGGCACCATTAAACAATAATGCTCCATGTTCTCCCTTTTTTATGACTACATACTCAGGACCCATATCGTGTATTTTTTTTGCCGCAGTTACCAAAGAGTATTCTCCTGTAAGTTGGCGAGCTTCTTCGTCATTAATAGTAATGACGTCCACGCGTTTGATTACATCTAAAAGATCGTTTAACGCATGGTCCATCCAGAAATTCATCGTGTCCAAAATAACCAATGTCGAAGCATCTTTCATTTGATCTAAAACACTGGATTGAACAATGGGGTGTAAGTTTCCTAAGACTAAGACCTTAGCATC
>Ga0206130_10002792_pt1 | contig 23824 bp, 20 predicted proteins | sample Helgoland_Spring_9_FD_148637 | JGI IMG/M metagenome (GOLD analysis project Ga0206130, IMG submission 148637) | Pelagic subsurface seawater microbial communities from Kabeltonne, Helgoland, North Sea - Helgoland_Spring_Bloom_20160512_1 | ecosystem: Environmental > Aquatic > Marine > Epipelagic ... | reverse complement strand
AAAATCTAGATCAGCTAAGTTTTCTGTAAACACAATAAGGTGAAAGTCTTTGCCGTCCGTAGTACTTTGAAATGCATTATCGGTAAGCGGCATATCAACCAATCTCCAAGAACTTGCACCTACATCATCACTTCCCCAGCCACTAGCATATACCTTTCCGCATTCATCCACTAAAAATGCATTGATTGTAATATCAGGTATATTCCCTCCACTTCCATATACGGTGCTGAGTTCTAGGTTTCTTAAATCATTAGACAGTTTAGAAACAAACTGCTTACCTTTTAAATTACTGTATACAGCACCTTTCACAGGTAAATCTCCACGAGAGTGACCTACTACATATATATTATCTTCAATATCTAGCTCAGCAAAAAGTATCTGATCATAACTACTAGTACCAAAAAAAGTAGATTGGAGTACAGAAGTACCATCTCCACTTAGTTTACTTACAAAGCCATCTACACCTCCATATGTAGAGTCTCTAAATCCTCCACTTGATTGAGGCAAAAACTTACTTGAGGTACCTCCAGCTACTACCACCTCTCCATTTTTTGCAATATCGATACTATAGGCTGCATCGTCTCCGGTACCGCCTAAGTATGTGCTCCATCTTAAATTTGTAAGGGTACTATTCGTGCTAAAAACCACTCCGTCTTGATTTCCAGCATTGAAGCTCTGAAAGCCATTGCGTGTAGGAAAATTATTAGAAACGGTAACCGAGGCTACATATATGTTATCATCCTTATCTAAATTGACTTCTCCTCTAAAATCGTCTGCATAAAAATAGCTTGTATTCTTATTGCTATTCAGACCATCATCCTCAGTTCCTCCTAAATATGTAGAGCCTATTAAATCAGTACCTGTACTATTAAACTTAGTAAGCACTAAATCATACGCGTTCTTTTGAAAAACATCTACGCTTTCCTTTTTGGTTCCCTGTATTGCACCCAGCGTAGTCGGATAATTAGTAGACGAACTCGTCCCAAAAACTATAAGCTGCCCATCATTGTCTACAATAAGACTATGAGGAAATTCATTGGTTCCTCCACCTAAGTATGTAGCATAGATTAATTGATTACCCATTTTAGTATATTTACTAATAGACATATCACAAGGCAAACTCGTAAGATTATTCTCATCTCCACCATTATAGGTCACCTGAAAAGCTCCTGGAGTCGCTGGATACCTACCACTGTTAAATCTGACTGGACTTGTCGCTATGCCTCCGGCATATAGATTACCGTCATCATCAAAAGTTGCTGTGAAACCAAAATTATCTACAGAACTACCTGAGTACGTAGCAAATATGACCTCAGGATCTATTACTGTTTTAACCTTATTCTTAAAAAAAGGAGTTTCAAAACCGATAAACTCTCCCCTCTTCACATACTTCATTTTTATTTGAGTGCTAACTCCGCCATCTACCTCATAGGAAATAGGCATCACTTCACTATACTCTCCAAATCGAGTATCCACATATACTCGGTCATCTGTTACGCGTATGTCATCAGCTCCCTGTACACTTACTAGTATGTCTTTTATGTCAGCACCAGGCTTTAAAATGAAATTGTATTTAAACCTTTCATCTATCGTTTCAAACTCTAGATCTATGTTGGGATAGATATTGACAAACAGAACTTTAGTATGTTTTTTAACACCACCTGCCCATTTTGACTTATCATTTCCTATGAAAAAGTTATAGTATTCAGAAGTAGTTTTAGTACCTGTATGTAAGCTTAAGTCGGCTCCTACAAATTCATACTTAATATACTGATAGTTTAAAGATAAAGGTCCTTTGCTGGAGTGGCTATCATGTTTATGAAGTTTATCATCATGAAAGTCAGAAACTATTTCACTCCACTTTTTCTCATCGTGAAGCAGTACCGAAAAACCTTCCTTATCTAAATAGATGGTATGCGTGTTAAACTCTGCTTGGTAGTGGATAGCTTCATCATATTGACCTTTGTTTTCTATAAACCCAATTTGGCCAATAGAAATATGATAAGCTATCAGTAGGAATAAAAACGATATATATCTCTTTAAGGACAAATGCTACGCCTGTTAATTACAGACGTGCAAGATACGCAAAAAGTTGCTTACAAACAGCTACCTACCTTGCCGGATTGTAGCTAAACGTATTGATTGCATACGAATATTTACTTCCATTTGACAAAGTAACTGTTACATCGAAGGTACTTTTATCTGGCAAAGTAGTTTTATTGACCGCCGGAGTAAAAACAAGAGTAGGAGCTCCATACCCTCTTACAAATTTTTCTACGTTAACTTCTATAGCTGTACCATCTTGTATTACTTCTACTTTAGCGTCAGTTAAATCTTGATAGAGTGAGAATGTCCAATTGCTAAAAAGCATAAGCTGTGGTACATACCCTTTTGGAGGCCATGTTACAGCGTTCTCTTTGTACCTTGCGGTATCTTCGCTTCCGCTATCGTCTAATGCCCATATCACGGCTATATTATCTGTACTCCCGTGCCCATATACTTTCCCGTTTGGATATAGTAACCACCTTCTATTGCCGGCACTAGAATTTTTATCATCCATGGCATAGGTTACTGCTAGTGAAGTATTTGCATCTTTTATCAGGAGCGAGTGTTTAGCTGCATATGCACCTTCACTACTCCAACATCTCCACGTTTTTGGCGGATCGTGTTCTAGTTTATTATTTGCGGTCATCATCAGGGCAGCCTCTTGACAATACTCATTCGTAGCTGCATCAAAAAGTACTTCTGGCACTCCAGCATTTCTTCTAAAATAGTTTATTCTATTGGCTACTTTCTCTTGTATTTCTATTTCTATCACACCCGCATTACAACTACTCTTAGACCCTTCCCACGTCCAAGGTTTCATCTCATTACCATCTATGTCTTTCCCCTTAGTTCTAGTGAGATAATAATTTTGATAAAAATCTTCTTTCGCCATATACTGGAGTCTTACAGTATGGTCTTTAGTAGAATCTAGCCTTATCTGCTCTGCCATTACATCCCTTGCTGTACTGAAACGATTTGCCCCTGCTAATAAACCAAGATACTTATCATTAATAGCAAGTAGTTTCTTTAAATTATCAGCATTTTTATCCGCAGCATATTGCTTTTGCATGAGTAAGTAGAGTGCTCCTTGTTCATCTACATTTGTGCGTACTACTTCTTTTTCTGCTATTATTTTAGCACGTGTGTTTCTTAGATCCGTATTATTAGGATACTTATCTATAGCCTGCTGCAATACAAATCCTGCATAAGGAAGACTCTTAGTCTCAAATGCATAGTTAGTAATTACGTTCCATCTTTTTGCAATATCAGCAGATGAGTCGCTCTTTGCTGTGCTTTCTATATACTTATTTAGAACAGGTTTAGCAGTTTCTAAGTGGCCATATGTTTGGTAATACTCTGCCAGTTTCCAAAGTATATTTTCAGCTTTGTTCTCTACAAAAATATCCGTTTCTTTTATTTTCTGAGCTTCCTTAAGGCTAGATTTAGCCACCTTTTGCCTTACGAAAATATTAATTAAGGAGTCAGTTTCTACCCATTTTTCAGCTACTACTTTGTTTTTTATAAGGTATATAAAAATAGAATTTTCCTTGTGTAGCAACACCTCATCTGTAGGATTGTTTACTAGAGCCTCCTGTACATAATCCAACATAAGTTGGCTCGGTGGCATGTTTTTTATTTGATCTAATATTACTGTTTTTTGGTAAAAATTGAGTCTGGCATTATTACCAAATAACTGTCTTCCATTGCTTATTAATAACTTAGCACTATCGTACTTTGCCTCTCTCCAATACTTATCTATATAGTAAACGTGCGGATCAATTTCTTGTTCTGCGTCTTTTATCCCACTTGCTACATCTTCCTTATACCACTGCATCAAGTTGGCATATATCACTTCTCCCATGGCAGTATCTAATGACTCTATGTAGCTTTTGCCAGTCATATAGTAGGCAAACCTATTGGTACTATCTATTTGATTTACTAGACTAAAGTATTGGGCAGCCTTAGATTTTTTATTAATGTTATACTGTGCCATAGCCTCTTCGGTTTGACGCTTCATTACAGCTTCTTTCACATCAGAAAAATTACTATTCAACTCACTATAGCCCTCATCTTTACGCATTCCTCTTAGCATACTCTTTGTGGCTAGTTTTACTGCGTCATCGTTTTTTTCGAAATAGATGGGATCCTTAGAAAGCTCTACATAGGCTTGTGATAGGTAATAGTAAACTTCAGGCTTTTTAGAGAAATCTCTTTCTTCGAGTGCACTTAGACAAACTTTCTTTAGTCTTTTAAAATTCCCCTCTTCCACAGCCTCTTCCATCTTATAGATTTGGCCATAAGATAATCCTGCCACACAGAGTAGCAGAGACAGGCACATCAATTTATATACTAATTTCATTTTATGTTACAATAATATTTACTTTAGGTTCAAACTCCAAGCCATAGGCTTATCATCAAACATCAATTTTGTTTTGGGCCAAATTACTTTAAAAAAATCAGAAGTACGATACGCATCTAGACTGCTTGTATTCAGCCACATACTGTGAGTGAAGAAAACATTTGGGTCATTCTCGTCTTGGTATAACTTTACACTAACAATACCAGGCATAGCCTCTATTCTGTCTTTTATAGTATCAAAAAAGGCTATGAAATTAGCCGATTCTTCTGGCTTAAATTTCATTTTTACTAGTCTCAATATCATTATTTCTGTATTACTAGGGTCTTATATTTACGAAGATTTAAGAGTCTTTCTGCACTACTCTTCTTTATGGCCACTACTAAATAGCCGTGATCTGAAAAGTAACAAAGCGGGTCACCCTCTCTTACATCAGAAAAATTATTGGATACCACAGAAACGTTACTGTGTCTACTTAGGTTTATCTTAAATTTACTCTCCCCAGCAAATTTATCGAATTCTTCTTTATCAATATTTGTATATGCATTACCAAAATGATCTACAAATAGAATAGTACCTCTCAATTCCTCCTTATCTCTAACGGGCACTATTCGGGTTTTGGTATTTACCTGCTCTGCTTTGGAAGCTATCTCGTGTAACTTTTCACCTTGCTCTAACTGCTTGATGAGAGGCAGATATACATTTTGAATTTTCTGTTCGTAGCTTTCTGTAGTAATAAGGTAGTAATCCGTAAACTCCTCACCAAAGATCAGACTTAAGATCCCATTGTCTGGGGCCAAAAAATAGTGCCCATTGTACTCTGCGGCTAAATGTCCATCAAATGCAGTAGCTACCACATTAGTAGCTAATATATGAATACTTCCAGGTGCAAAATCCTTGTACACCATAGTGCTAAGGTAAGCGGCCTCTACTATATCAAAAGGCTCTATTCTACTTGTAATCTCTACAAATGGAAATTTGATATCAGCCTGATATATAGCACCTCTAAAAGATGCTAGGTAATGGGAATCTGCCCCAAAATCACTTAAAAAAGTTAGTACAGACAATTATTAATTATTTAGCTAATTTGCGGACAAAAATAACGCCTACACCACGATAAACGGACAATATACGTTGGGAGAAAAAAAATATTTAATTACAGACATTGAACCTTCTCGATTTTTCGGGCCTTACAATAGCTTTTTTAAGTTATTCAAAGCCAAGTATCCTACCCTACAACTTTCCAGCAGGGGAAACGAGATTACTATAAAAGGAGAAGATGAAGACATTACAATTTTTGAGACAGCATTAGACTCAATAGTAAAATATCTAAAAATAAATAAAAAAGTGAGTTTAGGAGATCTAGAACGAGTGGTGGAGGGTGAAGAAAACCCTAAGCCCCAAGCCAATGGTGTAATAATACACGGCCAAAGCGGACGTGTGATTACAGCTCGCACCAAGAATCAGCAAGAACTAGTAGATAAGGTATATGAAAATGACCTAGTATTTGCCATAGGCCCAGCAGGAACAGGTAAGACCTACACAGCTGTAGCCTTAGCTGTAAGAGCTCTGAAAAATAAAGAAGTAAAGAAAATTATTCTTTGCAGACCTGCTGTAGAAGCAGGAGAAAGCCTAGGTTTTTTGCCTGGAGATATGAAAGACAAGATAGACCCTTATCTAAGACCATTATACGATGCGTTGGCAGACATGATTCCTCCAGAAAAATGCAAAGCCTATATAGAGAAGGGTATTATAGAAGTAGCTCCCCTTGCATTTATGAGAGGTAGAACGCTTAATAACTGTTTTGCTATATTAGATGAAGGTCAAAATGCTACTAACACACAACTGAAAATGTTCCTTACTCGCATGGGACCAATATCTAAAGTAGTGGTTACTGGTGATGTGACCCAAATAGATTTACCACCACGAACAGCTAGCGGTTTAGAACCTGCACTTAATTTGCTCAAAAATGTAAGGGGCATTGGCATAGTCAAGTTAAACGAAAACGACGTAGTACGACATAGACTAGTAAAGGATATTATATTGGCTTATAACAAATCATCAAACTCGTAAGATTCACTTTTCTTTTTATTGCTAAGAATCTGCCAACTTTTAATCTAGATATTTTTGGATTTTTCTTTGGTAGTTTTCTAAAAAAGTGCTACTCTAACACCGAGACAAATGATTCTATATAACTCGCTGTATTCCAATATATTAAGACTACCCACTAGCCCTATTTGAAAACTGTCTAAATTGAAAAAATGTGCATATATAGAATATGCTCATTTTAGCGAGTACCTATATTTGCCCCTGCGTGCAAACACGCTTTTAACTGAATGTACAAACCAAAAAAACACATCGCTTTCACAGCACTTTTTTACATCCATAAGCACCTTATCATTTTCAAATAATAATATGTCATCATTTTATTCAGAATCTACGTTTCTAGCGTTGATCATTCTTTCGGTAGTATTAGCAGCTATCGCTGCATTACTTTTCGGAATTAGAAAACACCTGAAATCTCTTAACGAAGAAAAAAATCCAACAGCTAAAGAGCCTACCTTTTACGAGAGTAAAATTTATCCTGTAATATCTAAATGGAATCCTACCATAGCTACTCTAGTAATAGCAGGTTTCTTATTGGTAGTACTTGGGGCCTTTGGCTACAAATTTGGTATGGACGAAGTAGGCGTGCAGCAAGGATACGCTCCTAATCAGCCTATCAACTTCAGTCATAAGTTACACGCAGGACAGTATGAAATGGACTGTAAGTATTGCCACAGTACGGTAGAGAAATCTAAATCTGCAAGTATTCCATCTTTGAATACTTGTATGAATTGTCACAAGTATGTGAAAGCAGACGAAAAGTATAACGGTAAGACGTCTCCAGAAATTCAAAAAATATATGATGCCATCGGATATGATGGAGATAATATGGAGTATATAGAAGGATATGAGCAAAGACCGATAAAATGGATCCGGATTCATAACCTACCAGACTTAGCCTATTTTAACCACTCACAACACGTGGTAGTAGGAAACCTAGAGTGCCAAACATGTCACGGCCCTGTACAAGAGATGGAAAAAGTACAGCAGTTTGCTACTTTACAAATGGGATGGTGTATAGACTGTCATAGAGAGAGAGGTATAGACTCAGAGAATAACGAATACTACGAGGAAGTTCATAAAAATATGATAGCCGAGGGTAAAGACTACGTAACAGTAGCAGAGAATGGCGGCTTGGAATGTAGCAAGTGTCATTATTAATTTTTTAACTTAAAGAAAAAAACGAATCATGTCTTCAAATAAATATTGGAAAGGTGTAGAAGAGTTAGAACAAACACAAGAGTTTGTTACTTCTAATGCCAATGAATTTTCAGAAGGACTACCTTTAGATAAAGTCTTTGCAAACGATGACTCTACTAGAGCAAATCGTAGAGACTTTTTGAAGTACTTCGGTTTTGGCCTTGGGGCTGTAACCTTAGCTGCTTGTAATAAGACTCCCGTGAAAAAAGCGATACCGTACACTGAAAAACCAGACAACGTTACTCCAGGAGTACCTTTATACTATGCAAGTAGCTCTGTGAGCAATAGCGAAGGTTTCCCAGTTCTAGTAAAAGTACGTGAAGGAAGACCCATAAAATTTGAACCTAATAAGGAAGCCACATATTTTGGTGGTGGTCTTGATGGTTTAGGTCATTCTGCTATACTTTCTTTATATGATACTAATAGACTGAAAGGTGCTATGGTAGCTGGCAAAAGAAAAGTGCAAGAATGGGCTGCTTTTGATAAAGAGGTAGTGGCCGCACTAGATAAAACTGCTGCAAGTGGTAAGGCTATAGCTGTAGTGACTAATGGTAGCACTAGTTTAGTAACTAACCAGGCTATCGCAGATTTTAAAGCAAAATATAGTAATACCAACGTAGTGGCTTATGAGCCAATATCTTACTCCGGTATTATAAGAGCAAATGAAACTGCTTTTGGAAGTGCTGTAATACCAGCTTATAATTTTCAGAATGCAGATGTTATAGTAAGTTTTGGTGCAGATTTCTTAGGTACTTGGATAAGTCCTATTAAATTTCACTCAGACTATGGAAAAAACAGAGTACCTAAGGATGGTAAAATGTCTAAGCATTTCCAGTTTGAGTCTTTGATGTCTCTTACAGGTTCTAATGCAGATGTGCGTGTACCTATAAAAATGAGTAATGTAGGCAAACACCTAATAGCACTTTACAGAGAGCTAGGTGGAGCTACTCCTCAAGACGGAATGGAAACTGCTGGCAACAGCATAAAACAAGCTGCCGAAGAGTTGAAATCTGCTCAAGGTAGAGCACTTGTAATATGTGGTAGTAATGATGAGCAAGACCAATTATTGGTAAATGCCATCAATACTATGTTGGGTAGCTATGGTTCTACTATAGATACTACTAACTACTACAAAGGACAAAGTGCAGACGAAAAGAATTTTAATGCATTCTTAAAAGAAGCAGCCAATGGTTCTTATGGTGCTGTGATTACTATAGGAGCTAATCCTGTATATTCTCACTCACAGGCAGAAGCGGCATATACTAAAATACCTGTGCGTATTAGTACTGCTATCACGCTTGACGAAAGTTCTGAAAACTCAACTCATATTGCTACAGGTTTACATCCTCTAGAAAGTTGGGATATACAAGAACCTTATAAAGGTCGTTTTATCTTATCTCAGCCTACTATATCTCCTGTATTCGACGGAAGACACGTGGCTAGCTCACTAGTAGCTTGGTCTGGTGCCAGTGTAAAAGGAACAAAAGAATACTCACACGCTTATGCTTATGCTAAGAGTGTATTTAATAATAGCATAGGTGGTGATTTTAACAAAGCAATAGAAAGTGGGATTTTAGAAAACACATCTACTGCTACTGTGCCTTCGCTTAATGTTACAGTAAATTCTACTATAGACGCAATAGCGGCTAAAAAGAGTTCTGATAAAGAATTAATACTATATCAAAAAGTAGGTGTAAGAGATGGTGCTTATGGTAATACACCATGGGCTCACGAAATGCCAGATCCTATAACCAAAGTAACTTGGGATAATTACCTATGTGTATCTATGCCAGATGCTAAAGCTAGAGGATGGGAAACAGGAGATACGATAAAAGTAACTACTCCTTCCGGTAGTATGGAAATGCCTATTCTTATACAGCCAGGACAAACTAAAGAAACGTATGGTATCGCTCTTGGTTATGGTAGAGTATTGCCAGAAGAGGTTCAAAACGATTTGAAAGACCTTGGACATAATGCATATCCATTAGTAGATATGAAAGGTGGTTTTGCTAACTATACAATAGGTGGTATTACATTAGAAAAGGTAGAAGGTGTTAGAACATATGAATTTGGAATTACTCAAACTCATTATTCTATAGAAGGCAGAGATATAATAAGAGAAGCTAGTTTAGAAGAGTATAGAAAAGACCCTAAAGCTGGTCAAAATGTTCATAAGCCTAAGCCTATCTCTTTATGGGAAGATTACGATTACAGTAAGGGACATCATTGGGCTATGGCTATAGACATGAACTCATGTACTGGATGTAGTGCTTGTATAGTAAGTTGTAGTATAGAAAACAATGTACCTATAGTAGGTAGAGATGAGGTAAGACGTAGAAGAGAAATGCACTGGTTGCGTATCGATAGATACTACAGTTTCGAAGCTCCTGTTAAAAAAGACTTAAGCCTTAGTATAGTACACGGTGGAGATCAGACGGTAGAAGCCGGCGATCAAATGACCAAAGAAAAGGTAATGGAAGCTTATTCTGAAGCTACTGAAGATCAATCAAAAGCATACGATTACTACGAAAATGTAAAAGTAGCTCATCAACCTATGATGTGTCAGCATTGTGATAATGCACCTTGTGAAACTGTTTGTCCAGTACTAGCTACTACACACAGTAGTGAAGGTCTTAACCAAATGACCTATAACAGATGTATAGGTACTAAATATTGTGGTAATAACTGCCCATATAAAGTACGTAGATTCAACTGGTTTAGATATAACGAAAACGAGAAATTCGACTACCACTTCAGTAATGATTTAGGTAAGATGGTAATCAATCCTGATGTTACTGTTCGCTCTAGAGGTGTTATGGAGAAATGTAGTTTCTGTGTACAACGTATACAAACTGCTAAGCTTACTGCCAAAAGAGATAATCGTAAAATGAAAGCCGATGAATTTACAACTGCTTGTGCTCAGACTTGTCCTTCCAATGCCATTGTATTTGGTGACTTGAATGATGCAAATAGTGAAATTTCTAAGTTGTACAAAGACGATAGATCATACCATGTATTGGAAGAACTAGGTGTAAAACCAAGTGTACAATACTTAAGTAAAATCAGAAATACCGATACTAAAACTAACACATAAAGCTAAAATCAATCAATATGTATTCAGCAGATATAAGACAGCCACTCGTAACCGGTGGCAAAACTTACTCAGATGTTACAGCTGACATTTGTAGACCTATTGAGAATAAACCTACATCCTCTTGGTGGATGGGTTTCTCTCTAGGTGTACTTTTTCTACTTGTACTAGTAGGTACGCTTACTTGGACGGTATGGGAAGGTATAGGAACTTGGAACACTAACAAGTCTGTAATGTGGGGTTGGGATATCACCAACTTCGTATTTTGGGTAGGTATAGGACACGCAGGAACGTTGATTTCTGCTATTCTATTACTCTTCAGACAGAAATGGAGAATGTCCATTAACCGCTCAGCGGAGGCTATGACCATCTTTGCCGTATTCTGTGCAGCAATATTTCCTTTGTTTCACATGGGTCGTGTATGGTTAGGCTTCTGGCCACTACCACTGCCTAATGCATTCGGTTCTCTTTGGGTTAACTTTAACTCTCCCCTACTTTGGGATGTATTCGCCATATCTACTTACCTATCAGTGTCATTAGTTTTCTGGTACTTAGGTCTTATTCCAGATATAGCGACTGTAAGAGATAGAGCAACTTCTAAAGCAAGAAAATTCTGGTACGGATTTTTTGCAATGGGATGGAATGGTTCTGCTAAGTCTTGGGGAAGATATGAAGTAGTAGCATTGATACTTGCGGGTATCTCTACTCCTCTTGTACTCTCTGTACACACCATTGTATCTATGGATTTTGCTACCTCGGTAATACCAGGATGGCACACCACTATATTTCCACCGTATTTCGTAGCTGGAGCTATTTTCTCTGGTTTCGGTATGGTACTTACGCTCTTGCTCATCGCCAGACACGTGATGAACTATCAAGATTATATCACTACAGAGCACTTAGAAGCTATGACCAAAGTTATACTTCTTACAGGTTCTATAGTGGGTGTAGCATATATCACTGAGTTTGTAATAGCTGCCTATTCTGGATATGAATATGAACAGTATGCATTTGCTAATAGAATGTTCGGTCCTTATGCTTGGGCATATTGGACTATGATGTTCTGTAACCTTATGGCTCCTCAAGTATTTTGGAGCAAGTGGGCTAGAACTACTCCTTGGTTCATCTTTGTAGTATCTATCATTGTAAATATAGGTATGTGGTTTGAGCGTTTCGTGATTATCGTAACCTCATTACACAGAGATTTCTTGCCAAGTAGCTGGGTTATGTACCACGCCACTTGGGTAGAGGTAGGAATATTCCTAGGAACATTTGGACTATTCTTTACTTGTTTCTTCTTATTCGCTAAATTCTTACCTGTGATAAACATGTCAGAGATTAAAACCATCATTAAAGATAAAGAGTAATATGATTGATAAAAGTATTCAATTAGACAATAGAAAGTTTACTGTAGGCACATTTGATGACTCAGATAAACTTTTACATGCCGTAGATACCCTTAGAGAAAAAGGTATTAAAATCTTTGATTGCTACACTCCTTTTCCAGTGCATCACTTAGATCATAAGCTAGGCTACCATAGAACTAATCTTACCATAGGAGCTTTCTTATGTGGTATGCTAGGTTCTCTTACAGGATTTACATTAGCCTATTACATGAATGTAGTAGACTGGCCAATGATAATAGGTGGCAAGCCTCAAGATATAACTGTTGTTACTAGTTTTATTCCAGTAATATTTGAGTTAACTATCTTGTTCACTGCCTTTGGAATGGTAATAATGTTCTTTGCCCGAACTGGAATGATTCACGGTATCAAAGAGGATTTACTAGACCGCAGACAAACAGATGATCATATGCTACTAGCTATTGATAATGCAGAGGACCAAAATTTAAGTAACTCAGAGATACAGTCTTTACTTCAAAGTGAAGGGGCTATAGAAGTAAGAGGGGAAGTAGTTCCTTTCAATACTTCTCATACTATGGAAGATGAGTTTGTATCTAAAGAAGCTGCTTCTTCTGATGCAAGAGTAGATAAGGAACCAAAAAAGAAGGTTTCTACCTCTACAGGTAAAAAATCTGCTATTAAGCTTTCTGAATCAGAAAGAACAGAAAGATTGAACATCATCAAATCTACAATGGGAGATGCTGGTGGAGCAAAAGATGATCTAAAACTAATAAGTGGTGTGGGTCCCAAATATGAATCTACACTTAATGAGATTGGTATTTATACTTTTGATCAGGTTTCTAAAATGACTCCTGAAGCAATCAAAGCTGTAGAAGAAATCACTAATTATTTCCCTGGTAGAATAGAGAGAGATGATTGGATAAGTCAAGCTAATAATTTAAAGAACAAATAGCACAATGAAGGCAAATACAATATTAAAATACACATTGGTAGCTGCTTTAGCTTCCGTATGCTTAGTTTCTTGTGTGAGCTCTGGAGACAATACAGGTATAGAGTACGCTCCTAACATGTATATCTCACAGGCATATGAGCCTTTCTCTCAGGAGAAAAACTTTGACTATAACCCTAATGGTATGACAATGCGTCTTCCTGTAAATGGGACCGTAGCTAGAGGACAAAGTACTTTCATATACTCTAATGCAAATACTGCTGAAGGATATGAGGCGAGTTCTTCGTATCTTCCTTGGGTAGCTGCTACTAAAGAAAACGTAGCTGAAGGTCAACGTTTATACGAAATATACTGCTGGCACTGTCACGGTAAATCAGGTAAAAATGATGGTCCTATATTCAAATCTGGTAAGTTTCCAGCTCCATCATGGCCAAACTACCAAGGTGATTACATCAAAAATTTACCTGTAGGTAAGGCATATCATACTATAACATATGGTAAAGGTCTTATGGGTTCTCACGCATTTATGCTAGACCCGGAAGAAAGATGGAAAGTAATACACTTCGTTAAGTCTTTAGCTTATGGTGATGATTTTGAATATAGTGCAGTCGCTGGTTCAAGTTCTGCAGATTCTCTGACAATGCTTGCAGATGCAAGTATAGAAGGTGACGTACCTTCTAGTGACGATGAAAACGCGAGTGGACAAGTAGAAATAGAAATTCATAAATAAACAATCTTAATACAATGGGACACCATATAATAGACGAAGTAAAACAAGAGAAATTTATTTTCTCCGGAAAAGCAAAACTGATTCCTATTCTACTGATTGTTTTAGGTGCTATACTCGCAGGAGTAGGTGCTATGCAAGTACGAGATAACTGGGATAACGTACCTCAAACTGAGGAGCATGCTACTGATGCTGACTCACATGATACGCACGCAGAAGAAGAACACGGAGACCATCACCAAACTGTAGCACACGCAGCTCCTCACGAAGCAGCACATGCAGAAGGAGAAACACACGCAGTTCCTCACGAAGCAGCACATGGTGACCATGCTGAAATAACTTGGATGACACGTGTTTGGGCTAATTTATTAATGAATAGTTACTACTTCTGGCTTTTTGCCGTAGGAGCATTGTTCTTTATTGCTGTCAACTATGTAGCTAATGCAGGTTGGGCAGTGATGCTAAAACGTATAATGGAAGCACAAACAGCTTACCTCTTTGTAGGGTCTATCATTCTGTTTTTAGTTATTTACTTTGGTGCTGATTTTAATTACCATCATTGGATACCCTATTTTGACAGTGAAATAGCTGGCAATACAAAGTCACCAGACTTTGATGCTATACTAGAAAGTAAACATTGGTTACTCAACAAAGGTGCTATTTTCGGTTTTGTACCTTTTGTACTAATCGTATGGTACGGTGTTCGTTTTAAACTACGAAAAAACAGTGTAGCAGAAGACCAAACTAAAGGATTAAGCATGTTTAAAAACTCTACCAGATGGTCAGCATTCTTTATCTTCTTCTTTGCATTTTCTTTCTCCGCTTTATCTTGGTTAATCATTATGAGTATAGATGCACATTGGTATTCTACCATGTTCTCTGTATATAATTTTGCTATTGCATTTGTAACTTCATTGTCTGTGATGATGCTTATTCTTCAATACTTGAAGTCTAAAGGCTATATGGAAATGGTTTCTGACGATGTAGTACATGATTTAGGTAAATTTATGTTTGCCTTCTGTATATTTTGGGGTTATATCTTCTTAAGTCAGTGGTTACTTATTTGGTATACTAACCTTCCAGAAGAGACTGTATACTTTGATGCTAGATTAACTGGACAATTCAAACCACTATTCTTCATTAACCTATTTATGTGCTTCTTAGCTCCATTCCTCGTACTTATGATGAGAGGAGCTAAGCGTAATACACTCGTACTACTTACTGCAGCTGCGGTAATACTAGTTGGTCATTGGGTAGATATGTATCTACTTATAATGCCAGGTACTGTAGGAGTAAAAGCAGGAATAGGAATGCTAGAGATAGGAACTACTATGGCCTTTGCAGGTATATTTAGCTTTACAGTACTCTACTCCCTAAGTAGAGCAAATTTGTATCCTGTAAATCATCCATACATCTTAGAATCTGCCAACCACGATGTTGGACCATAAGAAGTATTGAAACAACATTTAAAAGGCTCTCAAACATAGTTTGAGAGCCTTTTTTGTATACAATCTGTCTAAGTCCTGAAATAGCGTTACACAAAAGAATGTGTAATGAAAGAAGAAAAAGCTAGAAGGATAGAAATGAAACATCCCACATAGATCTATCAAAAAATAATTGGCGACACCTTAATTAGATAGCCTACTTCTTCTTACCCTTCTTCTTAGGCTTCTTTATTTCTTCGCTCATTAGAGACTTCCAATTATCCTTACCTTCATCTGCTAGCTCTATGGTTTCAGCATACTCTCCTCTAGTTACTACAGCTCTTGTAATAGGTACCGTAGTAAATATCTCTATAGCTTCTAGGAATGGCTTTTCTTCCTTTGCACAAAAAGAGATTGCTTTCCCTTTTGCTCTACCCCTACCTGTTCTACCTACTCGGTGTACGTAGTTTTCTGCTACTTCAGGTATATCATAATTTATTACATAATCCACGCCATCTACATCTATTCCTCTTGCAGATACATCCGTAGCTATTAATATTTTACACGCTCCTGTTCTAAAAGCTTGTAGATTTATCTCTCGCTCAGTTTGTTCTATATCTCCGTGCAGAGTTAGAGTATCTATATTAGCTCTTTCCATAGCAGCCTTGACTCTCTCCGCCCGTACTTTAGTACGTACAAAAACCATAAATTTCAATCCTTCATTTTCATCAATGAGTCTTTGTAAAAAGTAACGTTTATCGTCCATTTCTACAAAAACTATTTGGTGATTTACATTCTTACTTACCGGATCTTTAGGAGATATCTGTATCCGTATCGCCTTACTACTTACCATTTTGTAGGCTTGATGCTTTATTTTGGTGCTAATAGTAGCCGAAAAGAATAAAGTTTGTCTACGTCCAGGTATCTTATTTACAAGGTCATCTATATCTTTGGCAAAACCCAAGTCTAACATATGATCGGCCTCATCTAGTACTAGTATTTCTACCTTATCCAGTTTTAGGTACCCTTGACTTACTAGATCAAATAGTCGGCCGGGAGTACTTACTACTATGTCCATACCTTCTAGTAGTTTATTTATTTGGTGATCTTGCTCTACCCCGCCATACACACAGAGTGCCTTTACCTTCGTATTCTTTCCTATCTGATTAAATACTTGAGTAATTTGCTGAGCAAGCTCACGTGTAGGGGCCATGACTACTGCACGTACCAGACTACTCTTTTCAAAAGCCTTAAACCTGATCTGCTGTATTTTATCGATAATAGGTATGGCAAATGCTGCAGTCTTACCTGTTCCTGTTTGAGCGATAGCTAGCAGGTCTTCACCCCTCTGTATATGCGGCAAACATTTAAATTGAATATCCGTAGGTCTTTTAAAACCCATCTCTTCTAAGTTCCGCTTTACCTCTTTGGACAGCCTATATTCTTCAAACTTCATTTGATACTGCAAAGGTAAGTTTTTTAATAGTGAGACTTCAGACCTCGATGATTCTATTATTTCGATATTCCCCTATTCCTTAAATAGCTATACCTAAATAAAAAGCACTCCCTATACCTCTAAAGATTGCTTAAAATAACCGGTCTAAATAATAAATAACAAATGGCTAATATGCTAGTATTTCCTACCTTCGTAAACAGCAATGAGTTTATTTGATTTAAGATTAGAAGTAATGTCCACCATAGGTAAATCTATGGATGACCTTTTAGAAAAATTTTTAAAACCGATAGAATCTAATTGGCAACCATCAGACCTTTTGCCAGATTCTAGAAATCCAGAATTTTTTGATGAAGTAAAAGAAATACAAGAGATAGCCAAAGAAATGGACTACGACCTGCTTACAGTTCTTATAGGTGATACCATAACCGAGGAAGCACTTCCCACATATGAATCATGGCTGATGGATGTAGAAGGCGTAAACCAACAATATAATGCTGGCGGACCAAACGGATGGAGCCAATGGGTGCGTGGATGGACAGCTGAAGAAAATAGACACGGAGATTTGCTTAATAAGTACCTCTATATCTGTGGAAGAGTAGATATGCGTGAGATGGAAATCACTACGCAGCATCTTATCAATGATGGATTTGACATAGGCACAGATAAAGACCCATATAAAAACTTTGTATACACTAGTTTTCAGGAGCAAGCCACTAATGTTTCACACCGCAGAGTAGCCACATTAGTTAAGAAAACAGGCAACTCATTATTAGCCAAAATAAATGGTATTATAGCAGCCGACGAAGCCAGACATGCTACTGCATATTCAGCTTTCGTACAGCGTATATTCGAATTAGACCCTAGTCAAATGATGACTGCTTTCGAAGATATGATGCGTAGGAAAATAGTAATGCCCGCTCACTTTATGAGACAAACTGGAGATAAAGCTGGCGAACTATGGGAACACTTTAGTGATGCTGCACAGCGTACTAAAGTATATACCGCTCAGGACTATATAGATATACTATCTGGTCTAATAAAAGAGTGGGACATAGAACATATCACAGACTTAAATGAAGTAGGCGAGAAAGCTAGAGACTACCTAATGAGGTTGCCTGATAGACTACAGGGTGTGACTAACCGTATGAAAGAACCAGAGAAGGAATACGAGTTTAAGTGGATAGGAATGCACTAAGTGCTAAATCCAAATTTCAAATAGCAAGTTCAAGCTTAAACTGTCTCAGTAACATGCTTTCAGGTAAATATCGTAAAAATATAGAGCTAGGATGTGAAGTGGAGGTAGTGCAGAAGCACCATCAACGCTCAGGTGCACTAACCGAGGGATTTGTGAAACGAATACTCACTAAATCTCCTGAACACACACACGGTATTAAAGTATTGCTAGAAACAGGTGAAGTAGGCAGAGTAAAGAATGTGATAGAACAAGACTAGATCTCTCTCTATTCTCTTGCTTATACGTCCATCATTTTTCTAGATAAACAGTTTCATTTTTGATACGTTAAATTTGTATAGATAAAAAATATGAGCAATTTCTACGACTTAATAGCAAAGACACCAGCAGGACAGGAACTGAACATGGCAGACTACAAGGGAAAGCCAGTCTTAATCATAAATACGGCTACCAAATGCGGACTTACACCCCAATTTGATGGGTTAGAAAAGCTACACCAAGACTATAAGGATAAGGGCTTAGTAGTTCTAGGTTTCCCGTGCAATCAATTTGCAGGACAAGAGCCAGAGACTAATGAGTCCATAGTAGAGGCGTGTAAAACAAACCATGGTGTCACTTTTCAGCTTACCGAAAAAATAGATGTAAATGGCTCAAACGCTCATCCCATATTCCGCTATCTGAAAAAACAAAAAGGAATCCATTTTCTTTCAGCAATCAAATGGAATTTTACTAAATTTTTAGTGAATAAAGAAGGTAAAGTAATAGAACGATATGCCCCTACTACTACTCCGGATAAGATAGCGGGAGATATAGAAAAAACATTATAGATCGCTAAAGATATAAGAGTACAAAAAAGGACTACCTAGCAGTGGTCCTTTTCTATTAACTTTGATTTGCCCTACACTCTGCTATCACAAGTCTCAAGTAAATACTATCTTATCAAATACACTGCTAAAAAAAAGAGCAGGCTCTGTGCCTGCTCTTTTACTTGTTAGTTTGTTATGATGAATTCGCTACGGCGGATAAGAAATCTCTAATTTGCCTAAAGGCAAAAGAGCTTTCTTACATCATACCACCCATACCGCCCATATCTGGAGCACCATGAGTATGTGGTTTTTCGTCTTCTGGTATATCAGCTATAATACACTCTGTAGTAAGTAGCATACTAGCTACAGAAGCTGCATTTTCTAGAGCTACTCTACTCACTTTAGTAGGATCTATAACACCTGCTTTTATGAGATTTTCGTATACATCTGTTCTCGCATTATAACCAAAGTCTTTTTTACCATCTTTCACTTTTTGAATAACTACGGATCCTTCACCGCCTGCATTTGCAACGATTTGTCTCAATGGCTCTTCTAAAGCTCTTCTGATGATATTGATACCTGTGTTTTCATCTGCGTTGTCCCCTTCTAGGTTAGCTATAGACTCTATTGCTCTTACAAAAGCGACACCACCACCAGCTACTATACCTTCTTCTACAGCTGCTCTTGTAGCTGCAAGTGCATCGTCCACTCGGTCTTTTTTCTCTTTCATCTCTACTTCAGAAGCTGCACCTATATATAATACAGCTACACCACCAGAAAGCTTAGCAAGTCTTTCTTGTAGTTTTTCTTTGTCGTAGTCAGAAGTAGAATTTTCTATCTCTGCATGAATTTGCTTGATTCTTCCTTTGATATCTGCAGCTTTACCAGAACCATTTACGATTACAGTATTCTCTTTATCAATGGTAATTTTCTCTGCAGTTCCAAGCATATCAAGTGTCGTATCTTCTATTTTACGGCCTTGCTCTTCGCTTATTACTACACCACCTGTAAGGATAGCTATGTCTTGTAACATTGCTTTTCTTCTATCACCAAAACCAGGAGCTTTCACAGCAGCTACTTTTAATGAACCTCTTATTTTATTTACTACTAAAGTAGCAAGAGCTTCGCCCTCTACCTCTTCAGAGATAATAACCAATGGCTTACCCGTTTGAGCAGTTTGCTCAAGTACAGGAAGCAATTCTTTCATACTACTGATTTTCTTATCACAAATAAGGATGTAAGGAGACTCTAAGTCAGCTTCCATCTTCTCTGTATTAGTAACAAAATATGGAGATAGATATCCTCTATCAAACTGCATACCTTCTACTATTTTCACATCAGTTTCAGTTCCTTTAGCTTCTTCTACAGTGATCACACCACTTTTCCCTACTTTCTTCATAGCATTCGCTATGAGGGTACCGATTACTTCATCGTTATTAGCAGAGATAGATGCTACTTGACCTATTCTATCAAAATCATCACCTACCTTCTCACTTTGCTTAGCCAGACTAGCTTTGATTTCAATTACAGCTTTGTCTATCCCTCTTTTGAGGTCCATAGGATTAGCACCTGCAGCTACATTCTTTAGTCCACCTGCTACTATAGCCTGAGCCAGTACTGTAGCCGTAGTCGTACCATCTCCTGCTATGTCAGCAGTCTTAGATGCTACTTCTTTTACCATTTGGGCTCCCATATTTTCTACAGGATCTTGTAGCTCTATTTCTTTAGCTACTGTCACACCATCTTTAGTTATGTTTGGTGATCCAAATTTCTTATCGATGACTACATTTCTACCTTTAGGTCCTAATGTAACTTTAACCGCATTTGCTAGTGCATCAACTCCCTTTTTCAGTTTGTCTCTTGCCTTTGTATCAAATAATATTTGTTTTGCCATTTTGTAAATGTTCTATGTTTTAGTTAAATAAAATTAAACGATTGCGAGAATGTCAGATTCTCTCATAATCAATAAATCCTTACCTTCTACAGTAAGCTCAGTTCCGCTGTACTTACCGTAAAGTACTGTGTCACCTTTTTTTACCGTGGTTGGTTCGTCTACTTTTCCAGGACCTACTGCTATTACAGTACCTTTTTGAGGTTTCTCTTTTGCTGTGTCTGGAATGTAGATGCCGCCAGCTGTTTTAGTTTCTGCAGCTGCTGGCTCTACCAATACTCTGTCTGATAATGGTTTTATGCTCATTTTTATATTATTAATTTAAGGTTATATTAAAGCTATTTCACACTCTATGCCAAGTCGCTAAAAAAGACATAATTTCTTAAAAGTAAGGCCTAATAATGAAAAGAAAACAGGGATAAAGTCAATCTGGCAGTATTTGCCGAGTTCACTAAGACAGTTAGTCTATACAAACATTTGCAAAATTACAAGAGATACTAATGAAAATCCCAAAAACCAAGTACCTTTTTGCAGTATGGACGTACTTTTATGTGCGTATACTTTTTGCAGTACTTTAGGGGTTTGTCCTATTGAGGTAGCCGGTGATTGTACTGCAATAGCTGCTATTAGCAAAATGGCTGTGAGGCCTAATGTGATTTGAATGATTGTATCCATATATAGTTTCATACTTACATTTTCTGTTCCAATAATATAATCAAGCCAGAATGGCAAAATATTACACATAAAAAAAGGCGAGACTTCTAAAGTCTCGCCTTTTAAATATTTTTAAAAAATACTACTCAGGTAATTCCCCATCTTGACCTTCTGGCGTAGCCTCTGGGTTCAATTGCTGATTATCTAACTCAGAGTTTGGCTGCTGCTGAACTGGGCTATTAGGTGCAGAAGGAGCTGGAGCTGCAGGAGTACTATTCTCTATTCTGTCTAAAAAAGAATTTCGTTGCTCTACATTCTGAGTATAAACGAATCTACTTCCTATTGAAAAAACGAAGAGTGCAATAGCTAGTGTCCATGTTGCTTTTTCTACAAATTCATTGGTCTTTTTCACACCAGCTATTTGGTTCGCTGCAGAAAAATTTGCCGCTATTCCTCCCCCCTTTGGGTTTTGGATAAGTACAGCTAAGATGAGTAGTACTGCTACTACGGATGCTAATATTATAAGTGTAATAAACATATTATATTGTTTTAAATTTTGTTTTCTAATTCCTTAATTCGGGCGGCAAAATACGCTGATTTTTCAGGATTTTGCAAACTTAATTTTTCGAATCCCGCAACTGCCTTTTCTAGATGACCTTGTTTTGCATAAAGCTCTACTAGTGTTTCACTTATCACGTCCATTTTATCTTGCTCGCTCTCTTCTGCCCTGTTACTCGCACTATAAAACTCTGCTGGGCGTATACGTCTAGTGGTCTTAGTCGCCAAAAACTGATCTAGCAACCGCTGCACCGTATCTGGCGATTTATCTTTGGGCCCGCTATTCTTAGGCTTTTCTTCATCTCCTACAGTATTGAGCCAAAACAAGAAATCGTTCTCGCTATTTTCCTGTAGGTTTTCTTTATCGGCAATTAGCTTATTAAGCTCTTTTTCTGGGTTATACGCTACATAGTCAAAACTCAACTCTGTACGGTCTCGCTCTTTGGGAGGATCTATTTTAGCCAATTCGGTAAGTGGATCGTACTGCACCACTTTCTCAAAATTAATTTTATTTGCTTTTAGCTCCCTAGGCTCCTCTGTTTCAATGGTTATTTCTTCCGTTTCACTTACCAGATCTTCCTCTTTTTCTTCGGCATCTATTTTATTGACAGTCGGTTCAGGAGCGGAAAATTCTAGAGCAGGCTCTTCTTCATCCTTAGACAGAGCTATTTCATTACTATGCGTATCTACTACAAATTCCTCTTTGGTCACTTCTAGTTCTGAGCTTTCAGAAGTTATATTATGAGTATCCTCTTCCAGAACAACTTCTTGTGTTACTTCCTCTTCTTTTAAAGTTACTTCTGGTGCTACTGCTTTCTCTTCTAGAGGCTCTTTTACTTCAGCTGAGGCAGTCCTCCTTAAAGTAGGCACTTCGTGTATGTAAGAGAATAATTGCTCTCTCTGCCCAATGTAAGTTGCCGCTAATCGCAGATGCTTATTCTTTTGAAAAGAATCTTGAAAGTGATATGCTTTTGCCAGCACCACACGATATGCAGAGCACCAAGGCATTTGTGCAACTAGATTTTGTAATACTTCTACATCATCTCCCGCTAAGTTATTGTTATTAGCTACTAGCTTCGATATGTCCGTATATCTCTCTACCAATTTATAGCTGCCTTATTAAAAACTTGCTGCACTATCATATCCGATATTTCATCAATCAACTGATCTTCTTCACCCGAAAAATCTTTGCCCGCGTCAAAATCTACAAAACTAGGTACCCTTTGTTCAAATGAGCTGCTAGGCGATATCTTACTTTCCAACTTCACCTCAACCACTATAGTCAATCTATTGAGCTGTGCATTATCTGTACTTTGAGCAGATACAGGAGTTACCGCATATTCTACTATAGCCCCGCTAAAACTAAAGTCTCCATTCGTTTCTTCGATACTTAAATTTGTTTCTGAAATGAATTTTTGCTTTAGCTTTTCCGTCATTATCTGGCTGAGTAGCGGTGAAACTATAGACGCTCTATTATCAAAAAAATCAACCGAAAAAGTCTTCACCTCTGGTGGAATAGATGTACCACTAAATTTATACAGATTACAAGAGGATAGCAAAGAAAGCAATCCCAATACTCCTATAAAATAAACCTTACTTATCGACTTCATATTGTTTTATTTTTCGGTACAACGTTCTTTCTGAAATCCCTAATTCTTGAGCAGCCTTTTTTCGTCTGCCATTGTTTTTGAGCAAGGCTTTGCGAATAAGCTCCTCTTCCTTAGCCTCTAAAGACAATATTTCATTCTCTCCTACATTATCCTGATCTTCTACTACAGTATGCTCGTGTAGGTCATCTTCAGTTTCTGAGTGATGCACAGAAGCATAAGAAGATTCATTACTTTTTTCATTATCCTGAGATAATACACGCGTGATAGCTGCCTTATTATCCTTCAGATAATCTTCATTTATATTGGTGTTTTCTGCCATTCCATAAACCACCTTGCGTAAATCAGAGACATCTTTTTTAAGGTCTATTAGTACCTTGTAAAAAATATCCCGCTC
>Ga0206130_10002788_pt1 | contig 23867 bp, 22 predicted proteins | sample Helgoland_Spring_9_FD_148637 | JGI IMG/M metagenome (GOLD analysis project Ga0206130, IMG submission 148637) | Pelagic subsurface seawater microbial communities from Kabeltonne, Helgoland, North Sea - Helgoland_Spring_Bloom_20160512_1 | ecosystem: Environmental > Aquatic > Marine > Epipelagic ... | reverse complement strand
CGCAGGCCCAATGTGATCGCATCGCTAACAAGCTAAACACTCGACCTCGAAAACGCTACGGATACCGGACTCCAGAAGAACTCTTTAACTAGGTATTACTCTGTTGCACTTCGCTCTTGAACCTGAGCTTCTTGTGTATTTTTGTTTGCAAAAGTCGCACGTCATATACTCCGCATCCACGCGCCTACCTTCTTCCAACTGAGTTTTCGATTGGCCAAGTGATGCATGTAATTGGGACGGTAATTGTCGTGATCTCCAATTGATTCAGTAGGACACCCTTCCAACGCCTCAGTAATCTGTTCCAACTCCTCTTGATTCTTAGGTTGCGACGATACAAATGCGAATCCCCGGACACTGTCGTATGAGAAATTCGCGGGTGCCGTCTCAACGCAGAGTTCACAGTAGATGCAACTCTCATCCACGAAGAATCGTCCGGGTGCCGATCCGCTAAGTATTGGATAGGTTGGAATCTTCATCTTCTTTCTGCCGAACGTCATAGGAATCCCGCGCCGGTGCGGCTCCCGAATTGATCAGACTGCTTCCTCGGCGTCGGGATCTCCGACTTGTTCGTTTTCTTCATTTGAGGAGTTGCAGGCTCGGGCTAAGTGGGTGTGGAGGGTAATGGTATTCGCAGCTCTTCTATCCTTCGCCGCACAGATTCTTCTATGGTATCAAACGAGGCAGCAACATCCTGGCGAAGGGTGCGGATCTCAATATCTGAATACGAATCAAGCCCCAGAACACTGATGCTCGCTTTTGCATCAGTGACAATCGTGTCAAAAATCATGAATGCGTCAAAAACGTGCTTAGAAATAAAGGGGCGACTTCCCTCAAGTATGTCCAAGAAGGCGATCTGCTTCTCGACGAATACCGCAAACCCCTCTTTGGACTGGGCAGCAAACCCAGAAAGCGGGTATGCCTCAACAAATGCCCGCTCAAGTATCCGGGAAGCCTCCCACAAGGACTTCATCAGGGAAAATTCCGTCTCGAACTGCGCGCGGCACACGGCGGCGTCATGCTGGAAGAGGTGCTTCACTCGCTCTATGATCGAGGTGAGGTCGTCTAAATCCTCTCTTTGGGCGCGATTTCTCGCCTTCGTATCGAGGTATCCAGGAATCCATGTCTTCACGAGCCATCCAACGCCGAGTATTAGGACTACCTGCGATCCCAAAATTACTGCCTGTAATGACTCGTTACTCATTGTAGGGATTCTTCATTTCTTAACGAACAGTACTTATTAGTAGGCCCTCAGTGAGTGATATCCGAGAAACCTATTTCTGGAGATTGGATGAAAAATCATTGATTTGGCAAGGATTTTTTTGTACTGTGTGTGCATATCAGCTATTTTCCGGGTAGCTTTGGCGGGCGACGTTCCATCGCTGATATCACTTGTTACAATCGTGTAAAGGGCTACGCCCCACGCGATTCTTGACAGCTAGGATCCAACGCGGTGAGCGTTCTTTTGAACACTTTTCGTGTTGGCTTGTAAATTTTGGAGCTGTTTCTTTGGTGGTTATGACTGCCATGAAAACACGTTGGTGCCACCCCCCTTTTCCTCTTGCTCGGTTCGCCCCTTCAGGGTATTTCACGTTCTAGGTGAAAAAGCAAATTCCTAGCATTAATCACCCACACAACCACGGGTGCGTTTGATACGAGCCGCCGCATCCTACAAAGTGCCCAAGCAGTTTGGCCGCCGAAAAATCGCCATTGCTGACTTTGAAAAGCTCATGCCCGACGCCGCCGACGGCCCCTCAAACCTCGCTGATAATGAACATCAGGTTATCCTCTATTACGCGTGGCTCACCTTCAAAGACGATAAACACCCTCAAGCAGACAAGGCCAAAGCACTCTGCCACGCTATTGCACCAAACTCAAAATACGGCAAACTCACCACACCATGATCTACCAACTCAAAAGAGAACAGCACGTCAACTGCAGCTTAAGCGATGCATGGGCATTTTTCTCCACTCCCAGAAATCTTGACAAACTAACACCTGACTCCGTTGGTTTCAAAATCACCCACTGCAGCTCAGAGACCGCACATGAAGGTCAGATGATAGGCTACAAAGTCAAAGTAGCTCCCTTCATATGGGTCACATGGCTCACTGAAATCACCAAGGTCAACGACATGCACTCCTTTGTCGATGACCAACGCATAGGACCTTACAAAGTCTGGCATCACACCCACCGCTTTGAAGAACAAGACGGCGGCGTCCTAATGACCGATGAAGTCACCTATGTGATGCCCTTCGGCATTATCGGCACCATCGTTCACGGCCTCTTTGTTAAAAACAAACTTCGCCACATTTTTGACGAGCGTAAGCGCCTCTGCGAGCAGTATTTCAGCGCAGAAAACGCTTCAGCCAATTAATCTTGTCTGCGTAGGGAGGCGTTAGTTCAAACCAATCAGGCCCCCAAGTCGGCTTGGTGACCACGGCACGTTCATAGCTGAACGCCTGCACGCCCGCCTTACCGCGGTATCGTCCATAGCCGCTAGCCCCTACTCCACCGAAGGGCATCTCCAGACTTGAGCCCTGCTTCATGGTGTCATTGATGCACACACCTCCAGATCGGACGTCATTCATCAGCCGCTGCTTCATCACCGCATCCTCACTGAAAATATACAAGGCAAGCGGCGAGTCGTATTGCCCCAAGTGAGCAACCCCCTTTTCCTCTTGCTCGGTTCGCCCCTTCAGGGTATTTGACGTTCTAGTTGAAAAAGCAAATTCCTAGCAATTCTACACCGTTCGATTAAGTGACCCCGGGGTCAGGAAAGCAATTTCCTAGTAGTTAGTCAAATTCCTAGCAGCCATTGGCCTAATCCTATGATCCGATCCATTACCCGTTTTTTGCTGCATCATTGTTTTCTGCACCGCTCCTCTCTCGCACATTGCCGCAGCTCCATTCACCATCGCGGTGATTGGAGATCAGCAGGTGCCTGTCAGCACCGCGGGATCGCTCCCCGCCTCGACAGACTACCTCTCCGATCCCTTCAACGGCGCCCTCAAGCGCCCCAGGTAAAAGGAAAATTCCTAATGTTTAAGCACATGGTTAGTATCGTAGCGATTGTTTTCACCACAGCCGCGACGCCCCCCGCAACGGCCGCGGAGAATTTGAGAATCAGCGTGACCAACGGATGGAAAGCGTTTGAAGTCATTACCGTTGGCGATAATCCTTCAGGCTACGTGATGCCCGGCACTTTCGACGGCATCGGCGCACAGATCGTCGGCTCAGAGTTGCGTGTGCAGATCAACCATGAATTAAGCGACGTTGGAACGATTAGCGAGGTCAATCTAAACCTCGCCAATTTCAAAACCTCAGTTGACAACATGGTCACCAGTGGCAGAACGGGTGGAGGAAGCTTCGTCAATTCGGCGCAGCAGGCCTATGATCGTTGGAGCGACGACGGCGGATTATCATGGATCGATACCACGGATACCTCCAACACCTCCTTCGACCGCTTCTGTTCGGGTCAGTCCTATAACGCCAACACGTTCGGCGCCAATCGCGGCTTTGTTGACAGTATGTATATCACCGGTGAAGAATTTGGTTCTACCGGCAACGACCGCTTGTTTGCAATTGATCTTGCCACTCGTGATATGTATCAGCTCAGTGGTGTCTCAGGCAGCGCCGCTGGCGGGATCGGCGGCATGCCGTTCGACTCATGGGAAAACGCCGCCTTGCTCGATACCGGTGAAACCAACCACGTCGCCCTGCTGCTTTCACCCGACGGTGGCACGTCGACCATGCAGATTTACATCGGCGAAAAAGGCAAAGACAAAAACGGCCTCGCCTCCACCAGCTTCCTTGCCCGCAACGGCTTGGCCTATGGCAGCCACTATTACCTCTTTGATTCCCTGCCCACCATCGGCAGTCCGTCGAGCAATGGAACATTCGATACGACTCTCACCACCGGAAGCCTGACATCCTCTAAGTTCGAAGATGTCGATACCAGCCCGGCCGACCCCACAAAAGCAGTCCTCGGCAATCAGAACTCCGGGCTGTTCACGTTCGACTTCAATCTCGATTTCTCAGGCGGCAGCTTCGCGGCTGGCACCTCAGGCTTCTCGATCACCAAACTCCAAAACGACAACGCCAGCGGAAGCAACTCGTTCAACAATCCAGACAATGTCGACTGGACAGACGCGACCACGCTTGATGACATCACTTACTCGGACGGCCTGATCTTCGTCAACGAAGACTCAGGCGAAGGTGAAATTTGGATGATGGAGCCAGACGGCACGGGACTGCTCAAGATCGGTCAAACCCTCGACAACACGGAATCCACCGGTATTGTCGATATCTCCGATCTCGTCGGCTACAACGCAGGGAGCGTGCTGCTTTCCAATAACCAAGGCTCTAATTCGTCACTCAGCGTGTTGATCAACCCCAACGCCACCGAATATCCGAATTCAGCTCCATTCACCATCGCGGTGATTGGAGATCAGCAGGTGCCTGTCTCGAACACGACATTCTATCCGTCCTTCACCGCCCAGACCGATTGGCTGGCCGCCAACGCCCAGGCCGACAACATTCGTTTCGTGACCCAAGTGGGAGACATCGTGGAGAACGGCAACGACCTCGCCGAATTTACTCTAGCCGAAGCCGCCATGGCGACGCTCGACACCGCTACTAATGCCGACGGCGGCACCGGCATTGCTTGGAACGTCGCTTACGGCAACCACGAGGAAGATAGTAGCTAAGCGGGCGCTGATCCGGCCGGGGCCTGGGCTCACAACTACCGGACCTACTTCGGCAGTGCCAGTGGAACCCATCGCTACGCCGGTCAGCCGGAATACAAAGGAGTCAGCACCAACGACCTCAACACCTGGCACATCATCCGCTCGTCTGCCGCTGGCGGAGCGAGGGAGTATCTCATGCTCAACCTTGAGTATGACGTGCCCGGCCATACGCCCGGCTCGACTCCGGACCCAGCTGACGTGCCGGCCTTCGACGCCATCGCTTGGGCTCAGGGAATCATCGACACCTATCCCGGCATGCCAACCGTCATCACGACCCACGTGTTCGAGGGCACCGCCTTTGGTCCTCCCAACAATCCCTACACATCCGGCCCCGGGCGCAACAGCCAGCTGGAGATCTTCGACAAGCTCGTGAAGGACAATTCGCAGGTCTTCATGGTGTTCAGCGGACACACCAGCCAGGCCACCCACCAGGTGAAGACCAACACTGCCGGCCTCAAAGTCCTGCAGATGGTCACCGACTACAACAAGGTCCTGCCAAACGGCGGCGACGGGTTCTTCCGGCTGGTCGAACTCGACGAAGACGCCGACGAGATCCGCGTCAAGACCTACACCCCCGGCGTTCCCCAAAACCCGACCCCACGCTTCGACACCAGCGCCAACGGCGAATTCACCATTGCCTTGGATTGGAGCACCCGCTTCATTCCGCCTCCGAGCGGCCCGGTCATGGGCCTCCCCTCCAGCTCGGCTGCGACCGATGACGGCGCCACTCTCCAGTGCCAGTTGGGGGACGGGGATGCCACCTCGGTGACCCTCGTCTGGGCCTTCGACGACCAGGGAGAAACAACGGTCGGAACTTGGTCCGCCGCCTCGGGTGGCGGGTCGCATGCTTTCGGGGCAGCCGTGACAAATGACGTGCTCAGCCATGTCCTCAGCGGGCTCGCCGGCGACACAAACTACCATTTCCGATTCTTCGCCACCGACGGGGTCGATTCCGACTGGTCGAATACGGCAAGCTTTGTCACCGGCCTCGGCGGTCTTGCTGCACCCTCAAATTTCACCGGGCTGACCGGCATCATCTCGGGAGGAACCAAGGTCGACCTGAGCTGGACCGATGGATACGCGAATGAGACCGGTTTCCTGATCCGACGCTCGACCGATCCCGGGTTTGGAGGCACTCCCGACGAGTTTTCCATCGCGGCCGATGCCACTGCGTTTACCGACGACACCACTGCACCCGAGACCACTTACTACTACCGCATCGCGGCAGTCGGAAGTTCGGGGCCTGGACCCTTCACGGGCAATCTCCAAGTGACGACAGGCGTTGCGGGAGCGGGACCGATCGCCGGACTGATAGGGCACTGGAAATTTGATGGCGGATCCGGGACCACCGCGATCGATTCCTCTACCAGCAGCTTTGACGCCGATCAGGGCGCCGCTGCCGGCGCTTGGGTCGCCGGGAAATCCGGCGGGGCCTACAATCTGCCCCGCTTCAAGCTGGACGCTGCCGATTCGGTTGCGGTGAAGAACGGCGGGGGCAGCACCGTGACGCTCTCGCTCTGGATGACAGTAAGCAGCGTTACGAATAATTACCAGGGCATCGCGGGCTTTGAAAACACCGGTAGCGCCAACGATGTCTATTCGCTCAAGATGAACAACGCCGACAAGATCGTCTGGACCATGGATGGGTCGTCATCGTTCGCGTCTGCCGACACGCTGAGCAACTATGCAGCCACAACCGGAGACGGATGGGTGCATGTCGTTGGCGTCTACGAGCAAGGCGTCGGCAGCACCCTCTACGTCAACGGAGTGGTCGCGGGCACAGGGGCTGCGACAGGGACAATCGAAACCGATACCAGTATATTTGGCATCGGCTCCTACCAAGGGGGCAGCGCCTATGCATTCAGTGGTTCCATCGACGACGTGCAACTCTACGACGCGGCCCTCTCGGCGGACGATGTTACGTTCCTATTCGACAATCCTGGCAGCGCACTCCCCGAGCCCGCCCCCACTTACAACGACTGGATCGATGGCTTCGGCCTCGATCCTTCCGACAAGGATTTTGGTGACGACCCGGACGGAGACCGCCTCACCAACGGTCTCGAAGCCTGGTTCGGCACCCATCCCGGACAGTTCAATCCCGGTCTCGCCGACCTCGCCAGCGACGGCACCACCACCTTCAGTCACCCGCAGAATGTGACTCCGCCCAGCGACGTGACCGGCTTCTACGAGTGGTCGCCGGACCTCAGCAATTGGTTTGGCAGTGGTAGCGGACCCGTCGCAGGCTCGACCGTGACGCTGACCCCGGTGACCAACGGCGCGACGACCACGGTCACCGCCACGGCCAGCGAGGCACTATCCCGCATGTTCCTGCGTGTCGGCGTGACCTCCGACTGAAACCGCCATGACTCGCTCTCTCTCCGTTGTGCTCGCGGCCTTCCTATGCTCTGAAGGCGTGCTCGCTCGTGGCGCCGTGCATGAACGGCTGGCGGCGGTTGACAACCAACTCAAGGAGTCGCCGGAGAACCCGTCGCTGCTCCTTCAGCGGACGGGTCTGTTCCACGAGCACGGGGACCACGGGAAGGCCTTGGAGGATCTGCGGGCCGTCGGACCACCCCCCTTTCTCCCCCTCTCCAATCTCCACAACAACGTCCTCAGGGACACCCCGCAAAAAGCAAACTCCTAGCAGTTGACGGGCTTCTATGAATGGTCGCCCGACCTCGCCGCTTGGTATGCCGGCGACGGCGTGGAGGGCCCGGCGGACGGACCCACCGTAACCATCGCCGCCACCACTGTCGGCACCACCACCACCACCACCGCCACTGCCACCGCTAGCGAGGCACTGGACCGCCTCTTCCTGCGCGTCGGAGTGATGCAGAATTGAAAGCGCACGGCTGTGGTCCTGGCGCTGCCCACCGGTGCTTGCGCCGCGTCTTGAGTCCTACCGGCTCTTCTTCTCGATCGGATACTCCCTGGCGAGGGTGCCGATGTGGTGGAGGATGTTGCGGAGTTCCTCCTCGTCGCGTGGGCGCCGTGCCATTTCGTGCATCTTGGCACCGGCCTCATCGTCCGGGTGGGTGCCGCGGATGTCGTTGAGGAATTTCTGGAACTGGGCGGCGAGGTACCAATCGGGCAGGGCCGCGAGCGGGGCGCTCTTGAAGGCCAGTTCGCCGTGCGCGTTGTAGCGGTGGCACTCCATGCAGAGATTGCGGAAGGAGAAGGCGCCTTCCTCGTTGTCGCCCTCGATGGTGGCGTCAACCCCCTTTTCCCCTTGCTCGGATCGCCCCTTCAGGGTATTTCACGTTCTAGGTGAAAAAGCAAATTCCTAGCATTCATTATTCCGACGAATACGTCCTCTACCGTTAAAATGAACCCGATCTATAAAGAGGTTCATGCGGCTCCTGATATCGCTGGGGGTTCTCTGCAGATTGTCGTGGAAGCGACCCAAAAGAATGCGGTTGCGGATGGTGTGCTGCTGGCACACGGCGGCAATGTAACCGGCTACTCGCTGCATGTGGAACAGGGGATTCCGGTTTTTGAAGTAACTCAGAAAAAAGAAATTTTCCGGGTCGCCTGGCCGGTGCCGGTGAAAGGGAAGATGCGCATTGTCGCGGTTCTGGGCGAAAATGAAATGAGTCTTTCTGTGAATGGAGAGCCTAAGGTGTCCGCAACATCTCCGGGACTGTTGCGTGCCCAGCCGAAACTCGGTTTGTCGGTCGGTTATGATGCCCGCAGTAATGCCGGGTCCTACGAAGTTCCCAGTCCTTACAACGGAACGATTCTTTCCACGCGCATCGATGCGGGCGGAACGCCTCCGGCTGTGGCGAAAGTGATGCCGCGCAGTGAAATTGAAGCGGGTCTGGCTTCGCATGATAAAGCGCTCTTCATCAAACAAGGCTGGATACGTGATCCTTATATTATTCCCGGTCCGGACGACTACTACTATTTGACTGGCACTACACCGAATCCTGGCGAACCGCGTGAGCAATCCGATCCCTATAATACCGGTTTGGGCAATGAATCCATCGTCGGTTGGAAGGCGAAGGTATGGCGCAGTAAGGATTTGATTGACTGGGAGCCATTAGGTACACCCTTCACACTGAAAGAAGGTATCTGGTTCGAAAAACGGCATAAGCGTTTTGAAGAAGTTCCGGAAAAACTATGGTTCCTCTGGGCGCCGGAGGTGCATTGGTTGGGCGATCGCTGGGCGCTGACGCACACGAGTCCTTCTCCTGTACGCGGCGCAAACCTTGCGCTGACCGAAGGTGCTGATCTGAAGGGCCCATGGACTCATCCAATGGGGGCTAAAATCGGGCACCGGCACGATCCTTCGCTGTTCGAGGACTTCGATGGTGTCTGGTATCTGCTTTACGGCAACACAGAGGTGGCTCCGTTAAGTAATGATTTCAGTGAATTGACAGCAGACCCGGTACAGATCGATCCATCGGGAAGTCGGATTGCGCCCGATGGGAAAGAGATTTCCGTGATCGGCCATGAAGGCGCCACCATGCGGAAGATCGGCGATAAATATGTACATATAGGTACCGCCTGGTCCACGGATACTGGCCGCAAGGGATCCTACAATCTCTATTATTGCACCGCCGATAAAATCACAGGTCCCTACGGCGAACGTAAGTTTATCGGGCGCTTCCTTGGGCATGGCACGCCGTTTCAGGACAAGCAGGGCCGCTGGTGGTGCACTGCCTTCTACAACGGAAACATTCCGCCGGTTGGGCGCAAGGGCATTGAGACACGTGACCTGAGCGCAACGGCACAGACCATCAATCAACGCGGTACCACCATTGTTCCGCTGGAGGTCAAAGTGCTTGATGGAGGCGAAATCTACATCCGCGCCAAGGACCCGGTCTACGCCAACCCCGGTCCGGATGAAGTCCAGCAATTTGCTAAGTAAACAATTAAAAGAGAAGAGATCAACGCATGAAATCAAACTATCAAAAACTCACAATCATTACCTGCCTTTTGGCCGGAGCGTTTGCCTTTGCCGCGATCGCCCAGGAGTCTCAGGAAATAGCGCCCGACTCAACCGATTCTGAGCAGCCCCTCTCCCCCGAAACCGAAATGGCGATCATGAAGGTCATGAACCTGGAGAACCGTATTCAGACGCTCCAGACGGTTCCGGCAAAGATGACTGATAACGAGTTGGCAGGCCATTTTTCCGGAACATGGATCTGCTTCACGACGATGAGGCTGAATGGTCAGTTGGGTCGAGGAATCATGGAAATAAGACTCAAACAAGACGGGGATGAACTCGTTGGGGAGGGTGGACAGCTCAAACACCCTTTCGATCCCCCCGCGACCATTCGCCCCATTGGCACAAGATCGGCGACGGTGAGCGATTTCGTCGGCCAGTTCAAGAAGGCACGACACAACATGGTCGTAATTGAGCGGCAGAGAGTGGATGGTCCAACGTGGGCTACTTTTACGGCCGTCATGGCTGGTGATGGCCGTACTGCACGTGGCACGCTTGTCAATGCAGGCGGAAACTACGGATTGATGTTCATGGTGAGGCGCGAATTTCTCTCTGACTTCGAGCACCTGTTGACCGAAGAAGGGCGTCAGGCAGAAGCCGCCCGCAGATTGATAGGTATAGAAAAACTCGAGGCCACCCTGGACACCGCGAGTATGGACACAGCCCGAATAGAGTGGTGGAAAACAGACAAGAACAAAGACGGCAAATTGCAGTATTCGGAATTCCCACATCCGGACTGGAAGCGAGCCAATCGAAATGACGATGACGTGGTCGACTGGGCTGAGGAGGTATCGGATCGCGTTCTCAAGAAGTTGGCTCAGGAGGGAGACTTTTTAGCGAAGCATGGCAACGACTCGCAAAAGCAATGGCCGTCGATTTATGCCTGGGGCGTCGCTCACCCCGGTTTCGAACAGATCTTCCACTTTGTCGATTGGGATCGCGATGGAAAGATCACCTGGCGGAATACACGGCCTTTGAGGATCAGTTGGACACTTACAACGATCCCTCCTTCCCGAAAACCAACCAGAAAGGACAAACCCGCGAAGACCTTCGGTCGAAGAAGGGCTCGGGGAAGAAATCAAAAGGCGTCACGAAGACGAAGCCCAACTCGGACCCGCACATTGTGCAAATGGAGGCCGCCTTCAGCGAAGAGAAGCTGGCCAAGTCACGGGAGATGTGGGCCGCTCTCGATAAGAATCACGACAAGCTCTGGCAGTACCGTGAGTTTCCGCATCCAGATTGGAAACGAGCCAATCGCGATGGCGATGACGGCTTGAGCTGGAAAGAAGAATTGGCGGACCAGATGTTCAGGTCGCAGTCGCGCAAGTACCCGAAAAAATACGGCTCGGCTTCACAAAAAGAATGGTCTTCCCGTCAGGCGTGGGAAAAAGACAGACCAGATTTCACAGCACTCTTCCCGTTTATCGACTGGGATCACGACGGCAAGATCAGCGCAGCGGAATACGAAGTGTTCGACGTGCAGATTAAGTCCTACACTGACGGGTCCTATCCCAAAACCAACGAGCAAGGCGAAAGCGGAATGGCGGTCTTCAAAAGATTGGCGGCTGAGGCCCAAAAAAAGACTGCACCAAAAACTGCCCCATCTCGAAAGACGTCGTGGGATTCTCAGGGCGAATGGAACACCGACAAGCCGACAGTGAAGTGGATCTTCCCCTTCATCGACAAGAACCGCGACGGAACGATCGACGCCGATGAATACCAGGCCATTCAGGACTACAAGAAGGAGCACAAAGATTGGATGGATCGGGCTCGCCAGGAACTGGAATTGCCTGAGCAGGAGGACCGGTAGCACTCACCCGCTTGTCTGACGCTGATGGTAACGATTGCTTTTGATGTCTACGGAACCCTGATTGATACACAGGGAGTCGTATCTGAACTTCGGGCGCTCGCTGGAGATCGTGCCGACGTGTTCGCTCAGACCTGGCGTGAGAAGCAGCTGGAATACACCTTTCGCCGGGGCCTGATGCGACTCTATGAGACCTTCGCGGTCTGCACCCGGCAGGCCCTGGATTACACCTGCGCTCACTACGAACTGAGTTTTTCCCCGGAGCAAAAGAACCAGCTTCTTGAAGCCTATAAAACCCTCCCTGCCTTCGACGATGTGGAAGACGGGCTAACGATGTTGCATGGAAAAGGCCATCGTCTCTTTGCCTTTTCCAACGGCACGGCAAGCGCAGTCGACACGGTACTGGTCAATGCAGGAATCCGGGACTTCTTCGATTCGGTCATCAGCGTCGATGATCTCAAAACCTTCAAGCCCAGCCCTGACGTCTATCACCATTTCCTGCAGCAAGCCGAGGCGGAACCCAGTGAAGCCTGGCTCATCTCAAGCAACCCGTTTGACGTCATTGGTGCGGCGAATGTCGGCATGCTGACGGCCTGGCTGCGACGATCTGAAAAGGCCATCTTTGATCCGTGGGGTATTGAGCCTACCCTGACCATTGAAAGCTTGAGCGAACTCTTTGAGAAGATCGATGAATAGGCAGAGGAATAAACGAATGAATAACAAAAGAACCAATTCCTTTGCCCCCATTCCTCTGCCCGAAGCCCTCAGGCTCTTCGTGCTTTGTTTGGCAGCTGGCGGGTGCCTTCCCCTGGTCCGGGCTGAGGAGCCCAAGGGCCCTGGCACAAAAAAAGCTGGCGTATCTCGAAAGGCGACGTGGAGTTCCCAGGAAGAATGGAACCGCGACAAACCCACCGTGGCCTGGGTCTTCCCCTTCATCGACAAGAACAGCGACGGAAAGATCGACGCCGATGAATACCAGGCCATTCAGGAGTATAAGAAGAAACACCGAGATTGGCAGGCTCAGACTCGAAAGGAACTGGGGCTGACCGCACTGCCAAAGCGTTCCAGCGATACAGAGCGCCCCAGCGTGCTGTTTCTGAACATCGACGACTGGAACGATTGGAACGAGGTGCTTCAGGGCCACTCGCAGGCGATCACGCCGAATATCAAGCGACTCGCTGAGCGCGGAGTCGTCTTTTCCAATGCGATCTGTTCCTCACCGACGTGCTTTCCTTCACGCAGCGCCATCTTCACCGGGATTCACCCGGCACGCTCTGGCAACATCGTCAACGACAACGCAATCCACCCTTGGCGTTTCTACGCTCCCGATGCGGTGACCCTACCGAAACACCTTTCCGCCCAGGGCTGGAAGAGCGTCGGCATTGCCAAGAACTTTCACAACGGAGATCGCAGTGAGTTCGACGAATACATCAGCAAGAAGGGCGGGCGACTCAAGCAAGTTCAGGGACGCGGGATCAATTTGAATCCGTCAGGCCGCTGGGGCGTCGCCGCTGTGCCGACCGAACAGATGCCGGACTACATCGCGGTCAGCCACGGCATTGAGAAGCTCAACACCGTCAACGCCCCGCTGTTTCTTTCGCTGGGAATCTATCGCCCACACGTGCCCTGGGTGGTGCCGCAGGAGTATTTCGATCTCTACCCGCTCGATGAGATCCAGTTTCCGGAGCGCCGCGCTGATGATCTCGATGACCTGCCGGAGCGGTTCAAACTCCTGGCTCACCTCGAGGCGAAGTTTGGTCCCGGTTACAACGACATGCTGGCGGAGAAGGGCTATGACAAGCAGTTTGTGCGAGCCTATCTGGCGTGCGTCACGTTTGCCGACGAGCAGGTGGGGCGGATTCTCGATGCGTGGGAGGCCAGCGAGCACTCAAAGAACGGCTACATCGTTCTATGGAGTGATCACGGCTACCATCTGGGCGAAAAAGAAGCCTGGTCCAAAATGAAACCATGGTACGATTCCGCCCACAGCAACTTGATCATTGCGGGTCCCGGAATCCCAACCGGCGAAGTATGCGATAAGGCGGTGTCGCTTCAGGATCTCTACCCGACTTTGGTCGACTTACTGAAGATCTCGTCACCCGCTCAAAAAATCGATGGCAACAGCCTCGTTCCCTTGCTCAAGAAACCGAATGCCGATTGGGACAAGCCCGTGGTGATGTCGAGCGAGGTGGATGGTATCCGCTACGACGTGGTTTTGGATAACGACTACCGCATGACCCGGCTGATTACCGGCGAGACCGAACTATACAAACATGCCGACGATCCCCACGAATTCAACAATCTCGCACCGGCCTCGGAATATGCGCCGGTCATCGCGCGTCTTGCGAAGCATTTGACGTTCCTCTACCCGGAAATCCCGGCGGATGGCTGGATCGAGGCCGAGGCTACGCCGCGCCAAACTTCGTCCGACTATAAACTCCGCGGCAATTGCCATTTCCCGCAACCGCTTCCAGGTGCATCGGGCGATAGGGTGATCTGTGCCGATCTTCATGCCGGGAAGGGTAGTTATATAGATTTTGTAATGGATGTTCAAACGCCCGGAACCTACTCGCTGGGTGCGACGCTCTCGGTGGGCGGATCCTGCACCGTGCTGATTGATGATGTAGTAGACGTCTCCGCTCAGGCTGACACCGGATATCCGATGAAAAAAGTAGGCAAGATTGAGCCTGGCAGTGGCGGCCTCAAAGACGTTTCAATCGGCACTGTCACGTTTGATCAGCCGGGACTCAAACTCATCCGAGTTATGTCCAACGTTTCGAAGCAGAGTTTGCAAGTTGATCGCATGCAGCTTTACAAGTTTAATGGGGCGGAACAACGTAAACATCTAAAAGAGAAGAGATTGAAATGATTCTACATAAACCTATCTACAGCGCAGTGGTGATTATTGCGTGGATCCTATCGTTGGGGGGAGCCTCCGCACATGCCGAGTCGCCTAATATCATTCTGATTTTGACGGATGACCAGGGGTGGAGTCAGCTTTCCGAACCCATGGACCCCACGGTGCCAAACGCTTCTTCGGATTATTTGGAAACACCGAATATGGACCGTTTTGCCAACGGAGGTATTCGTTTTACAAGTGGCTATTCTCCGGCCGCAATCTGCACACCGACGCGGCGTGGAATCCTCTTCGGGACAAGCTCGGTTCGTAGCGGCGGCGAATTTCGCAGTCGTTGGGAACCGAAGAAACACCTTTCACTGCCACAGGCATTGAAAAGGGCTAACCCTGATTATCAGTGCGCCCATTTTGGTAAATGGGGCGAGCTCATGGGAGCCGAGCCCGAGGCTGTCGGTTACGATGCAAGCCACGGATCGACGGGAAACGGTACGGGGGGAATGCCAAACTCGTTGGGCTTTAAGCGCGGGCTTTCCGATTCGCCGACTTATGTCATCGACAATGTAGATCGCAAGCGGACGCCAACGATCACCGATGACGCGGTGGCGTTCATGAAGACCAACCTCAAAAAGGATAAACCCTTCTATGTTCAACTGAGCTACTACGCGGTTCACTTAAGCGCGGTTCTTCGAGAGTCCACACTGAAAAAGTACCAGCAAAAAGGTGAGCCGGACCGCCGCTACAGCCAAGGATGGGCCGGCATGCTGGACGATCTGGATCACGATGTCGGTCGTCTACTGGATGCCGTGGATGAATTGGGCATCGCGGATAATACCTATATCTTTTATCTATCCGATAACGGTGGACGCGGCTCGACGCCCGGGGGCAACAAGGAGAGCAAACCTACAAACTTCCCGCTGACTGGAGCAAAACACACCCTGTATGAAGGAGGTATTCGTGTTCCGTTTCTCGTGCGGGGTCCAGGCGTTCCTGCCGGCGAGTATTGTCACGTCCCCGTAACCGGCTATGACCTGTTGCCCACCTTTTTCGATTTGGCCGGCGGCAAAAAATTGATCTCTGAGGAAATTGACGGGGTCAGCATCAAGCCATTGCTTATCAAGCCGGCGGGCGGAAAACTTTCCCGTCCGGACGATGCACTCTATTTCAATTTCATACTCCCGACAGGCGGCATGTCTTCGATCCGCTCCGGGGATTATAAGCTCATGCTTTTCTGGGACAAAAACGATCAACAGGAGAGTCGTGCACTTTATAACCTGAACGTTGATCCTTTGGAGCAGACATATCTTTCAGGGCAACCCCCTTTTCCTCTTGCTCGGTTCGCCCCTTCAGGGTATTTCACGTTCTAGGTGAAAAAGCAAATTCCTAGCATTTTCATTCATTTGAATGATCACCATATTTATCTTAAAGTGACAACGTTGAATCATATGAGGCCGTGTTCTGCCGAGCAGGGGCTCAGCACTCCCATGGGCGAGACTCCTAACGCTACGAATGATAGCAGAGGGAGATGATCAGGGCGGCGGCGAGGAGGGCGGAGAGCCATTTCCAAAAAAGCAGAGGGTCTCGCTCAATCAGCGGGAGGTTGCGGGCTTCGATGAACTCGGGGTTCGGGTGTTTGAGGTCGTGGAGGAATTCGGAGAGGGTTTGGTAGCGGGATTCGGGGCGTAAGCTGAGGGCTTTTTTCAGGGCTCCGTCCATCCAGTGGGGGGCCATCGGTTGGTGTTTGAAGCTCGGGGTGTATTCCAGCGTGCTGAAGTCGCGGATCGATGTGGCTTTTTCCCATTTTGCGCCGTAGGGCTCTTTGCCGCCTGTGAGCATGTGGTAGGCGAGCATGGCGATGGAAAATTGGTCGGCGCTGGCTTTGGGCTCGATATCGAGTCGGTATTCCGGGGCGCTGAAGTCGACGGTGCCTAAGGCAGATTGGCGTTCGTAGGGGACTTCGATTTCCCGGATGGCGGCGACCCGGCATGAGCCGTAGTCGATGAGTTTTACCTCACCTTTTTCATCGAGCATGATGTTCTCTGGCTTGATGTCCTGATGCAGGGTTTCTTTCCGGTGTAGGGCTCGGACTCCATCGATGACTTGCCCGATGATGCGCACCACTTCCTGGATGTCCGGTTGTTTGGCGTGGTTCTGAATCCAGATCCCGAGGCTTTGGCCTTTGATATGTTCGATCAGGAAATAGAGAAACTGGGGTTCTGGTCGGACGCGCAGGAGTTTAACCAGATGCGGGTGATTAACTCGGCGGCCGATCCATTCCTCCATGAGAAATCGCTCGATGTAAGCTGGGTCGTCTTCAAAGTTCACCGAGGGTGTTTTCATCACCATCTGCTGATCGGTGTCAACATCGCGGACGAGGTAGAGCTGGCTACTTTTGCTGGCGCTGAGCACGCTTTCGACACGGAGTCCGTCGATGGTCATACCGGGGTCGAGATCCGGGGGGAATGGACGGGCTGCTAGGCGGCGGTGGACTTCGTCCTGATCGCCATCGGGTAATTGATCCAGACGGATGATCACGCAGCTAAGATTGTCTGGGCTGTTGTTTTCTAATGCCAGTTGGAGTATTCTGTTGGCCGCTTGGTCAAGATCGTCAGGTTGGGTGGCGTCAATGATCTTGGTGATTTCTTCCGGACTCACATAGTCGTGGATGCCATCGCTGCTGAGGATGTAGGTATCACCGACTTCAAGTTCGGTTTTCGAGTAGTCGACTTTGAGCTCTAGTCCAAGACCCATGGCGCGGGTGAGATAGCAGGTATCCTTGGAAACGCGGGTGGAGTGGTCGTTGGTGAGGGCGTCAAATTCTCCGTTGCGAATACGCCCAATCCTGGTATCGCCGACGTGAAAAATATGGGAGGTGCGGGATTTGAAAACAACGGCGGTAAACGTGGAGACGTAGCCTTTGTGTTCTTCGCGGAACTCGCTGCGGCTCTGGCTGGTGAGCCAGGAGTTGAGAGAGGTGATGATCCGTTGCCCTGAGGTTTTGACCTGCCAGGATTCCGGGGTGCTGTAGTAGTCGGTGAGAAAGCCTTGCACGCACATCTCGGCAGCCTCTAACCCAGCACTGGCTGCGCTGACACCATCGGAGATGACGGCGGCGATGCCTTTGGTTGCTAACAACGAGTCGTCGGGGATACGTATTCCAACGCAGTCTTCGTTGACGGGTTTGGCTCCGGCCTCAGTCGCTTGACCAACGCTGATTTTTAAAGTGTTTGAGAAGTGCACGGAATAAGTCTTATACGTCCTATAGGACTTAGGTTAAGGAGGCGGTCAGCTTAGGCAACCTTCAAAAATACCTCGTCGTTTTCTACTTTGATTGGGTAAATTTGGAGGTCGGGAAGTTCACCTTCGCCGAGGTGTTTGCCGTCTTTGAGGGAGAACGGTTTTTTGTGCAGCGGGCAGGCAACCTTGGGGCCGTGTTCGCTGCTGCCAACGATACCGCGGGAGAGCACCATACGTTGGTTGTAGGGGTTGAGATTTTGCACGGCAAACCATTGCTCGTCTTCGCTGGTGCTTGCGATTCGAAAGATGGCGATTTGTTGCTCGGCGAGTTTAACACAGCTGCCCATGTCTTCGGGGAAGTCGTGAATGGTGCCTACTTTTTTCCAGGATGCGTTCATGTATTAATTACGCCACGTCGATCAGCTCCACAGTACCGTCATCCATAACCTCGGCGGTGTGTCCTGCGGGTTCTTCGAGAAACATGGATGCGGCAAACGAAATGACGCTTGAACCGGCGATGACCATGAAGAATGTGGAGGCATCGACAAAGGAGTAGACCGTCAGAAATACCACGGCCCCGACGTTACCATAGGCACCAGCCATGCCGGCGATCTGGCCAGTCATGCGGCGCTGGACGAGGGGGACCATGGCAAACACCGCACCTTCTCCCGATTGAACGAAGAATGAGCAACACATGGTAGCGAGCACTGCGATGGCGAATGGCCACGTGCCTGAGATCTGACTCATGACCATGTATCCGGCAGCCAATCCTAACATGAATACAAGCATGCTCTTGCGGCGACCGAACTTGTCACTAATGAGTCCTCCAGCAGGGCGAGCTAGCAGGTTCATGAAGGCGAATCCAGATGCCATCAGTCCAGCGGTAACCGGGCTCAGGGAAAATGTTTCCATAAAGAACATCGGGAGCATGGAGACCACGGCGAGTTCTGATCCGAAGGTAACAAAGTAGTTGATGTCGAGAATGGCGACCTGCTTGAACTTGTAGTGGAACATCTCAGGGGTTCCGTTCTTGAGCATGTCCTTATTCACTCGATAAATTTGAGAAGTCTGAAAGGCGTAAAGGGCGACCAGTATGGCGTAGATGGAATAAACAGCCCCCTGACTGAGAAGAGCCACCCCACTAGGAGAGAGTTTCCAGGCCAAGAGCGCCAGGGCCAGATACATAGGGATAGTCATCACCAGCAGGAAGATAAAGTCGCGTTTAGTGCTCACCTCAAGTCCACCGGTTTTCTTTGGCTTGAAATAGGTAGACCCTTTCGGTGTGTCGCGGACTGAACGGTAGTAGATAAATCCGTAGATAAAAACGATAGCAGCGGTGATGAGTAGAGAGTAACGCCATCCTTCTTCGCCTCCAAAGATCAAAGCAAGAGTGGGAAGAGTGAATGCTGCGGCAGCGGAACCGAAATTACCCCAGCCACCGTAGATACCTTCTGCGAGACCTACTTTTTTAGCAGGGAACCATTCGCCGACCATGCGGATGCCTATGACAAAACCGGCACCGATGAAGCCCATCAGGAAACGGGCCAAGGCGAGTTGTTCGTATGTTTGAGCTAGCGCAAAAAATGAGCAAAGCAGCCCCGATGTCACCAGAAGAATGCTGTAGGTAACCCGTGGCCCGAATTTATCGACGAGCATGCCGATGATGATTCTAGCAGGAATGGTGAGAGCTACGTTGAGAAGAAGAAGCGCCTTCCATTGAGCCTTGGATAGGTCAAAGGTCTCCGTGATGGCTGCACCCATTGGAGCGTGGTTAAACCACACCAAAAAAGTGAGGAAAAAGGCTACCCAAGTGAAGTGTAAGGTGCGGATGCTGGGATCCTTGACGGCGAGTATGTTTAGCTTGTCATTGCTCATTCATCAGCAGCAAAAGCAACTGCCGTGCCAGCTTGGATCTCAAGCCGGAATTTATGATTCTTGACGACTTACGTGAACGTCGGGGATTACTGGCCACACATTTTAAAACCTAGCCGGATGGCGACGAGTGATCCGATCACCGAGGCCGCGATATTGAGAATAGCCAGTGCCGGAGAGGCTGAAAATAGCTTCTGGGTATCCAGCGCAAAAGTGGAGAAGGTGGTGAATGCACCGAGCAACCCGGTGACCGCCAGTGGGTGAAGCCAGGCCGGATGTTCATTTCCTCGGGAGGCGATGGATGCGTGTGTGCTCCTCGCTCCTCCATCTCGGATGCGCTCCAGTCGGTCGCCCTTGTCGTATTTCGTAGCTTGATCTAACAACCTCCGCACATCCCTGAGTAAGAAGCAGCAGTCGGGACTCCCACCGCCGCCCGGTGGATCAACTGTCCACATCACGGACACTTCATCGCACCCGCCAATTGCCACTGAAATTCCCGTATCCCGTCAAAGTATATCAATTTAGCCGCAGCGTCTCAAACTGCCGTAACAGCTACCGCGCAGGCCTTGTAGTTCGGCTGGCGGGAGTGGGGATCGAAGGAGGGATGGGTGAGGAGGTTCACCTCCGGGTAGTGCATGGGCAGGAAAACATGACCCGCTTGCACCGTCGTGGCGATGTACGCGCTGGCCCGCATCTCACCGCGCCGTGAACGGATGACCACGCTTGCGTTGCTTTCCAGCCCGAGTGCCCGGGCATCGTCCGGGTGGGTCTCAACGTATGGCTTGGGCGGCGCCATACGCGCGAGCAGCTTTGATTTTCCCGTGCGTGTGAGGGTGTGCCATTGGCTGCTGGTTCCGCGCCCGGTCAGGAGGGTGAACGGGTATTCGGCATCCGTCGGCTCCGGGTTCGGAGAGGGGGCGGTGAACAGGAGCTTGGCCTTCCCGTTCGGGGTGAAAAATTTCCCGTCTTCGAAGAGGCGGCGCTGCGTTGACATTTTGAATTTTTCATGTTGAGTTTTCGATTTTGGGTATGGCCACTGAATGCCCCCTTCCCCATCGAGCTGATCGTAATCTTTGATCCCCGTGATGTCGCATGGCCGGCCGGCGGTGAGATCGCGGAGGATCTTGAAAACCGCTTCGGGATCCGTCCACGCGCCAAACATATCCCCGCAGCCCCAGCGATCCGCGATGAGCCTGAGGATACGGAAATCAGAGAGCGCTAGCCCAGGTGCTTTCTTCACCGCCTTGATCGTTCCGATCCTGCGCTCCGAGTTGATCTGGCAGCCGCTCTTCTCGCCCCAACCGGCGGCAGGAAGGACAAGATCCGCAGCGCGAGCGCTCTCCGTGGAGTGATACATATCCTGCACCACCAGGAAATCGAGTTTCTCGCGCAGCGTGTCGAGGCGGCTCCGGTTGATCCATGAATGGAACGGGTTGGTGGCGACGATCCAGAGCGCCTTGATCTTCCCGGCTTCGACTGCATCGAAGATCTCATCGTAGGCGAGCGATGGTTCCGACGGGATGTTTTCCTCCGGTATCCCGAGACTGGATGCGACCTTCGAGCGGTGCCCGGGATTGGCGAAATCGTGGCCGCCGACAAGCGATGTGGTGTTCGAGAAAAGCCGCGAACCCATTGCGTTGCATTGGCCGGTGATCGAGTTCGGGCCGGTGCCGGGCTTGCCGATGTTACCGGTGATCAGGCAGAGGTTAATAATCGCCTGAGCGACACGGACACCTTCGTAGGACTGGTTCACGCCCATCGTCCACCACCAGGAAACCCGCTTACCCGGTTCGGAGACAGTTGCCGCGAGTTGCTCGATCGCTTCGATGGAGAGGCCGGCATCGGCCGCAACAGAGGCGGGCGTGTAGTCTGTTACGAACTCCGAAAACTCGGAGAAGCCCTCGGTATTTCCAATCGATGTCTCGTCAATGCGGCCGTCCCGAATGATGCAGTGAGCCAGTGCGTAGAGCAGTGGAAGGTCGCCCTTGGGGCGGATGGCGACGTGCTGAGTCGCAACCTGCGCGGTTTCCGTGGAACGGGGATCGATGACGATGATTTCCGGGTTGCGCCGGTTCAGCATGACCCGCTGCCACAGGATGGGATAGGCGATACAGAGATTCGCGCCGATGAGGACGATGACGTCGCTTTCCTCGAAATCCGCGTAGGTGGCGGGCGGCGCGTCGAAGCCGAAGGACTGCTTGTAGGCGGTGACGGCGGTGGCCATGCACTGGCGGGTGTTCGCATCGCAGTGGAGAAATCCCATACCGAACTTGAACAAGCAGCCGAGCAAGGCCATTTCCTCGAAAGGGATCTGGCCGGTGGAGAGAAAGGCGACCGATTCGCGGCCATGGGTTTCCTTGATCGATTTCAGGCGGGTGACGAAGGTGTCGAGCGCCGTATCCCAACCGACCGGCTGGAATGCCCCCGATTCATCGCGGAGCAGGGGTGTGGTCGCTCGGTCAGTGGCATCGAGCGGATCGAGGGCTTGCCAGCCTTTCGGGCAGGCCATCCCGAGGTTCACGGGATAACCGGACTGTGGGCTGAGGTTGATCGCGTTGCCGGCCTCATCGAGGTGGATCTTGAGCTGGCAGCCAGTTGCACAAAAACCGCAAATGGAAGTGGTTGTGGAGGCGGGCTTGAGACGCGAAGGGATTTTTCCAAGCCCGAAACGACCCGGCTCCTGGACGAGATCGCGGGTCAGTGGACCGGTGTGCTGTTTGAGGATTTTCTTGAGCATCGTGCGCTAGCCGTGCGGGGGTGAGACTCCGAAGGTGCCTGGCATTTTCGGTGCCTGGACTGATGTAAAAAAGAGCATTCGTTCGAGGATTTCAGAAGCGAGAAGGATGGGAAGAGCTGCCCAAGGCATGACGGCGAGGACGACGACGGAGAGAAGCGCGAGGCAGAAGCGGGAAACCGTCAGCACCCGCAGCGGACCTAGCTGAAGCCGTGCGCTGTGGAGGTCAGGGAACCATGTGGCACCAACATCGCAACGGGGCAAACGGAGGAGGCGGATTTCCGGAATGAGCTTGAGGATAACGACGGTGGCGAAGAGTGCGGTTGCCGGGAAAATCGGATGGATAATGGCGTAAGTCAACACCGCGAAGGAGCAGGCCGTCCCCATAAAGCGAACCACCGTGAGTCGAAAGCGCCAGAGGGAGCGGTGCGTATCGTGGTAAATCATCACGCTGGTGAAGATCGCAAGGAGGCCGATAGGGATGACGGAATGGATCGTGAGAAGAGTGATGAGAGGTAGCAGTTCGGCGGCGAAGGCAGGCAGCGCGATTTGTGGAAACATGGGCAGTAGGCAGAGGCCGCAGAGCACCGGCGGAATCGGAGCGAAGAGTGAGAAGGCGAGGATTTCACGCGACAGCCATGAGGTGCGGAGGCCGAGGAAGAAACGCCAAGCCTTGAGCGGTTGTCCGAGATGAAAGACGGATGCCGCCATACCGGCGAGGAAGATGATCGTTCCCGCGAAGAGAGCTGCGGAGGAAGCACCTGTGTGAACGGATGTAGCGATCATTCCGATGCCCGCTTGCGTCAGCGCAAGCATGAGAACCAGCGGCCAGTGAGTCTGCTGAGGGATGAGCTGATCGCGATCCGCAGCGAAGGCGGATGCCGGTATATCTCTCCCCACATATCGGGTGGTGGGTCTTGTAATATCCGAACTCGGGATAGCAGATGAAAGGGTAGCGCCCGCAACCGGGATGAGGTCCGTCTCAGGCAAGCGGCTCACGTTGACGATACGGATCGCCTCGGTGGGACAAGCTTGGACGCAAGCGGGTGCCTCCCCTTCCGCGAGACGTTGATGGCACATGTCGCATTTCCTAACGATGCCGCGCTTCTTCGAATATTTCGGAACATCATAGGGGCATTTCAGGATGCAGTAGGAACAGCCAATGCATTGGTCGTCGAGGTGGCGGACGATGCCGGTGTCCGCATCCTTCTCATACGCGCCGACTGGGCAGCCGTTCATGCATTCTGGATCCTCACAATGATGGCAGGCAGTGGTGATGGTCTGCTGCCAACCGGGACTGTCCGAACCTCCCGCAAGCGTGCCCGTATCGCGCCACGCCTCGTGCTCGTCGAGGCCGTTGAGGGAATGGCATGCCGAGACACACGCCTTGCAGCCGGTGCAGCGGTCGAGCGAGACCTCGAAGGCGTATTGCTCGTCGGATCCGGGCTTGGTCAGCGGGATGAGTGTGCGGTAGTGATCCGCAAGATCAGGGGTCTCATCATGAATTTCCGCGAAGCGGGCGGCTGGAGTCTGAAGCGTCCCCTGCTCCGCCAGAAGCTGGTCGATCAGCGTCGCGGGAGGCGCAGTCCCCTGCCCCGTTGTCCTGGGCAATGGTTGGGCGAAAATCCTTTGGATGACGGCGCTCAAGTGGACTTCTGGCTGGGGTTTCTATC
>Ga0206130_10002786_pt1 | contig 23874 bp, 24 predicted proteins | sample Helgoland_Spring_9_FD_148637 | JGI IMG/M metagenome (GOLD analysis project Ga0206130, IMG submission 148637) | Pelagic subsurface seawater microbial communities from Kabeltonne, Helgoland, North Sea - Helgoland_Spring_Bloom_20160512_1 | ecosystem: Environmental > Aquatic > Marine > Epipelagic ... | reverse complement strand
TTAAAAAGTTTTTATCTGTAAAACCTACTGGATTTGCTATTTTGTTTGCAGAATTAGTAGCTTCTATACTCGTTAATCCCATTGTAATTATACCTCGAGTTTCTACAGTTACTGAATATGGTACTGCGGGTAAGTCTGGTGTAATTGTAAAAGTTTCTTCAATAGAGTTTATGCTACTTGATTGTCTTTGGTCTAGTTCAGAAGCATCATCTCTACCAATACCAGCGATATCATAGTTATATCCAACATTTAACGACTGGTCCCAAAAAACAGCACCATCACTATTTACGTAATCTTGCGACGTACCATTAATTCCCAGAGTAATACCATATTTAATAGCTAAATAAGACATAATCCTGTTACGCTCTTGTGTTAAGTCAGTGTCATCTTTTCTGGAGGAAAATGTTATGATTTCTGCAACTCTACCATTTAAAGTAGCTTCCCAGCCTTCAGTTCGTCCAATCCAAAAACGAGAATTGTTGACATTAGAAAAATCACTAATATCATTTTGAGAAGTCTCAATATTGTTATCGTTATAATATAACTCTTGTTGTGTAGTACTAGTATTATTTCTTGTATTAATAATACCAGCATTTTCATAGACACTACCTGTACCAGCTTCTGCTACCCCATAGCCAAGACCATTACTAGTAGTACCCACACAATAGGTAATAATTTCATTACTAAAACGGGCGGTATAATTACCGAAACCAATACCTGTAGCATCAGTTTCATCAACACTTTGGTTTTCGTCACCACACAATACATCCATCCAACCGAACGAATTATTTACAGGTGTTTCATCTGGTATGACAACAACAAACATATCTTGTGTGTAAAAACCAGAATTCGCTTGTAGAAATTGAGTCGAGGTATTATCAAAAGAAAAATCATCATCTAATGCAAAAGTGGTATATGAATTGTCAAACTCAACTACAGGATTAAAGTTTATATTGTGTGACGGGTTGTCTCTGTAGGTTGGTTCTTGTCCTGGGGTATTTACTGTGGCATCTGCGCCACGTCCTTGATCTCCCCAAACGTTAACAGATTGACCATCAGTATATGTTAAACCATCCGTGCCTTTTAGCCACAATGCTAAATCATCAGTAACACCTCCAGGACCCTCGGTTAAAGGTGTTAAGGCAACAATATTAACTGTATAATCTTCAACCTCACCATAATCTATATTCACACACGGACCAGCGACTGCATTTACATCATCCATCATAACTCTCATTCGTGTGGTACCTGTCATAGCACCTAATGGAATTGTGATATTTCCTAGTTGTGGCGCATCAGTATTTGGTCCAGCCGTAAAGACAAGTTCATCAGGATCGTCAAAATCATAATCTTGATTAAAATCTATATAGACAGCAAATGCTTCATTATATACAGAGCTAGCCCATACCGGTGTAATTGATATTGAGTTTGTAGACCCCTGTGTTAGGTCGGTTGCAGATAAATTTGTAAAATCTGAGTATCCAATTGCGTCTGTGCCAGCATCAGAAGTATTGTTTAGTGTTCCTAGGGTTACATTTCCTATCCATTCATAGGCATCGTTACCAACACCGACATCACAATAGCCCGGAACATCGGCAGAGCCTTGCATATTAAAAGTGTATGGATTTTCATCACTGTCATCATTAACAATTGTAATAATTGCATCACTTGTTCCTATTACAAGAGGTGCAAAAATTACGTCAAATGTAGTACTTGAACCTGGCGCAACAGTTGTGGAAACGGGGCCATTTATCGTAAAATCCGTGTTATCACTTGAAATAGAACTTATGTTAAGAACTGTGGTTCCATTATTTTCAATGGTGTAGGTTGTAGTTGAAGATGCTGGAAGGGTAACAGTGGCTAATTCAGTGTCATTTAATTGAGCGGGAGAATTATCACCGCCATCATTAATAGAATCACCATCACTGTCTACAACATCAATTTCTGGTTCTGTGACTGAAGAGCCGGTTATAAGAATGTCATCAAAATAAAATTCATCATTGTTTTTATTACCACTTCCTCTGATTCGAAATCTTGAGGTTGATGTATATTCCGTTGTTCCTGTATCTATTATTGGAATGGAAACATTGTAAATTGTATTGTTGCTATATGATCCACCTAAAGCATATGTTCCTATTGTTGTGTAAGTACCTCCACTATTTTCAGAATATTCTACAAAAAAATCATCTCCATTTTCACAACCGGAAAATTTAAAATCAAAAGAAATACTAACACTAGTGTAACTTGTCAAATCAATATCAGATGTGTAGGTAGTGGCACTATTACTTCTATTTTTTAGTCTTACAGAATTATTGCCATTTACAGCAGAATTAGTATCTAAATAGCAACGATCTCCCCCATCTTGCCATAGGGTGAAAGGAAAATTACCAGTTTCAAAGTCTTCAGTTACATTAACTTGTGCGACAGAGCACATTGTTACAAATAGAATTGAAATTAATATTCTTAACTTTTTTGGGGTAAAAGTTTCCATAGTGACTTTAATGTAATTTTCTTGGTCATTATTTAAATGCACCAACAATTTTGTTGTGTATTAGTAGTGAACCGGTTGGATTCACAACTATTAAATCTATTCTGCAAGAGGGATTATTAATGGATTTAATAATGAAAAATTTAAAAATTTCATTAGAAATTAATAATAAATTTACTATGACTTATGGACTTTTTTTTTATTTTTCGTTGGATTACGAAAATATATAGGTAGGTAGTAGTTTTCTGTCGACAAATGGTTTTATAGGAGATTTAGACGCCTTATTAATTCTTTTCTATTTGATCGACTTACAGGAATAACATCTTTTTTGATAAAAACACTGTTATCCTCTATATCAATTATTTTATCAATGTTAATAATAAATGAACGGTGCACTTTAAGGAATAAGCTATCTGGTAATTTTTTTTCGATTTTTTTTAGTGTAGAATGTACTGTGTAATTTTTATCTTCTGTTTTTAAATGAATATAATCGCCTTTTGCTTCAACCAATAATATACTAGGAATATCAATCTTGATTAGTCGTCTATTTATATTAACATATAGATCGTTACCTGAGGTAATTTCAACTTTCTCTGTGGAAGTTTCTACACTAGGTTTTTTTTTACTTGGTGGAGATTCAGCTTTCAGAATAGCTTTTTGAAACCGTTCTGGAGCGATTGGTTTTACCAAATAGTCAATAATACAATCGTACTCAAATGCCTGAATAGCAAAATTTGAATCTGATGTCGTAAGAATAATTTTTGGAGGATTTTTTAAAGTCTCTATAAAATCAAAACCAGTAAAATCTGGCATATGAATATCTAATAATATTAAATCAACTTGGTTTTGATTTAGATACTTTATAGCCTGGATTGCATTTGAAAATTCTTCTAATAAATTTAAACTTGCAACATTTGAACATAGTTGAGATATTATAGCCCTCCCAGTAGCTTCATCATCAATAATAATACAATTCATAAAATAGGATTATAAAGTCTCTAAAAAATCTGTAATTAACTGTAAAATCGATTCAAATTCTTCTTTGCCCTCAGTGTTATTATTATTGAGATTATTCTCATATTTAACAGCTATCTCAAAACTTTTAACAAGCCCTAAAATACTAATTTTATGTTTAAGTTTATGGACAATTTCAGCTGTTTCTTTAAAATTTACAGATTCAATATTAGTAAAGTAGACTTGTTTCTCTGACGGAAACTCAGACTTAATAATTTCTATCAACTTATATTTAAAAGCTTTATCATCTCCAGACGTAGTTTCTATATAGGATAAGTTAGGTTGTTCCATTTACATTTTTATGATAAATTAAATGTTATGCCAATGTTTACTTGAGACTCTACCTAAATTTCTTTCGACTTCATAAATCCAATCTTGATGATATCTTATTAATTCTTTCATTATTAATTAAGTATTGTAGTAAATTATTTTTTTAAAATTATTTCCCTAGATGTGAGTGTAAATGTTTGAAGACTCATATAAATTGTTGTAGTCAAAATTTGAAAAATACAAATTAGTTGGATATATCAATAAAATTTTGGGAAATTAAATTTTTTACATCTTATTTATGAATCGAATATAAAAAAATTATATGAATATGGATCGTTACTATAATATTATAAAAAACAAGAACCCAAAAAAAGTTCATTGAAAAAAATTCCAAGAGAAATAATAATAAATAGCTATAAAAGACAATTCAAACGACCGAATTAGAACCCCCAAACTAAGTAGAGAAGCAATAGATAAAACGAATAAACTCCTTGATAAATTATTATTCATAACCCAAATATGAAAAAGAACAGCATTCAAAAAAAAATAATAGCAACTCAGAAAAATAATATAATAAAGGTGTAAGAGTAAGTGCAACACTAGGTATAAAAAAAGGAACTACTTTTACGTAATTCCCTTTGTGACCTCGACAGGATTCAAACCTGTAACCTCTTGAGCCGTAATCAAGTGCGCTATTCAGTTGCGCCACGAGGCCTTTTTTTAATGGGTGCAAATATAATACTTTTATTAATTTACAACCAAACAAATTATATCAAAAATTGAAATCCTTATTTTTGAAATATGATTTCAAAAGATACACTTCAACCTTTTAATAACTTATTTGACTCTGAGTTACTCCAAAAAATATCTGAAGTCGCTAGTATAATGTTATTTGATAAAAATGATATCATTATTGATATCGGAGAAAGCTTAAAACAGATACCACTATTAATTAATGGAAATATCAAAGTTTTTCGAGAAGATAAAAATGGTGAAGAATTATTACTGTACGTGCTTGAGTCTGGTAATACTTGTGCGATGTCACTGACTTGTTGTATGGCAAAATCCGCAAGTAAGATAAGAGGCGTTGCAGATGAGGACACTAGTGTAATAATGATTCCGCTTAAATATATGCAGCTATGGTTTAACACCAATCATAGTTGGCGAAACTTTATTTTAGAAAGCTATCAAGAGCGTTTTGACGAAATGCTAGAAACCATAGATTCTATAGCCTTTCTAAAAATGGATGCTCGGTTATACAAATACCTTACTGATAAAGTAAAGCTAACTGCTTCTAGTACATTAAACATTACCCATCAAGAAATAAGTGAAGATTTACACACCTCTAGAGTAGTGATTTCTAGACTCTTAAAACAGCTTGAAAACGAAGAAAAAATAAAACTTGGTAGACATAAAATCGAAATACTTAAGTTTTAGTAACTTTTGTAACATTTACTTAGTTTCAGAATTCTATTTTTGTCTAAAATTATATTTATGGAATACCTATTACAACCATGGCCTTGGTATATTTCTGGACCACTGATTGCATTAATAATGTTTACGCTCTTATATTTCGGCAGAACCTTTGGCATGTCCTCTAATCTTAGAACGCTCTGCGCTATTGGTGGCGCAGGAAAAAAAGTATCGTTTTTTAAATTCGATTGGAAAGCGCAACGCTGGAACTTAATTGTAGTCTTGGGTGCTATTATCGGTGGTTTTATTGCGCAACATTTACTATCTAACCCAACAGATATTAAGTTAAACCAACAAACAATTACTGACCTAACAGCTTTAGGATTTAAAGATATAGGCAAAACCCTTTTACCAGCAGAATTATTTAGTTGGGAAAATGTTTTTACAATAAAAGGTATGCTTATTTTAATTATTGGTGGGTTCCTTGTCGGTTTTGGGACTCGATATGCGGGTGGTTGTACTTCTGGTCATGCCATTACTGGTTTGAGTAGTTTACAATTACCTTCTTTAATTGCTGTAATTGGTTTTTTTATTGGCGGTTTAATAATGATTCACCTAATTTATCCAATTCTATTCTAATTATGAGTAAGTATATAAAATTCTTTATAGTAGGTATTGTTTTTGGGATTATATTGGTAAAATCTGAAGCTGTTTCATGGTATCGTATTTTTGAAATGTTTAAATTTCAATCTTTTCACATGTATGGTATTATGGGTTCGGCAGTTACAACAGGTATTCTGTTACTATTAATTTCAAAAAAATTAAAGATCAAAACAATTGATGACCAGTATATAAAAGTCCCTAAAAAAGCAACTGGATTTAAAAGGTACATCATAGGAGGAAGTATTTTTGGATTGGGTTGGGCTCTTGCTGGCGCATGTCCTGGTCCAATGTATATTTTAGTAGGCACTGGTGTCTTTTCAATATTAATAGTAATTGCTGCAGCAATTCTTGGTACTTATTCGTATGGTGTCCTTAAAGACAAATTACCACATTAATGGATAGTTATCAAATATTAGGTTATTCTGCCTCATTAGTTGCTGGTATTATCATGGGACTTATTGGTGGCGGTGGCTCAATATTAACAGTTCCTATTCTCGTATATCTATTAGCTTATAATCCAGTAATAGCAACAGCTTATTCTTTATTTGTTGTTGGCACAACATCTACTATAGGTGCAATTCAGAGTCTAAGACGTGGCCTTGTAGATTATAGAGCGGCGATAATTTTTGCACTTCCCTCTATTATTGGTATCTATTTAACGCGCAAATATTTAGTACCTGCATTACCTGACGTCATGTTTACAGTATCTGGTTTTAAAGTGTCTAGTGGTATCTTTATAATGCTGGTTTTTGCAATAGTTATTTTATTTGCTAGTATTTCAATGATTGTCAAAAAAGCAAATAGCATAGATGACAACAAACATGAGCTGAATTATAATATTGTCACTGTAATAATATTAGGTTTAGTAACGGGAGTTATTAGTGGATTTGTTGGAGCTGGTGGAGGATTTCTAAATATCCCTGTATTGGTTTTTTTTATTAGACTCCCTATGAAAAAGGCAATCGGAACATCATTATTTATTATTTCTATAAAATCTTTGATAGGTTTTCTTGGCGATATCGAACATATAGATATAGATTGGTCATTCCTTTTACAGTTTACTTTGTTCTCAATAATGGGAATCCTTATTGGGATTTATCTTTCAAAATTTATAGATGGAAAAAAACTAAAAAAAGGTTTTGGATTTTTTACCTTGATTATGGGAGCTTACATTATTCTAAAAGAACTATTTTAAGCTATGTGACAAATGTCACATTCTTAAATAACAAGTTTATTAAATTTGTATTATTAAAAATAAAAACATGAAAATAGAACAATTATACACAGGCTGTCTTGCACAGGGTGCCTATTACATTGAGTCTGAAGGAGAAGTTGCTATTATTGATCCATTAAGAGAAACGCAGCAATATATTGATAAAGCTGAGGCTAATAACACTAAAATCAAATATATCTTTGAAACACATTTTCATGCAGATTTTGTTTCTGGACATGTAGATTTAGCAAAAAAAACAGGAGCAACTATTGTATTTGGTCCTGGAGCAAGTACTGAATATGATATACATTCGGCTATAGATAATGAAGAGTTTAAAATTGGAAAAATTACTATTAAGGTGCTACACACACCTGGTCACACTTTAGAATCATCAACCTATTTATTAATTAACGAAAACGGAAAAGACCATGCTATCTTTTCTGGTGATACTTTGTTTTTGGGAGATGTTGGGCGACCAGATTTAGCCATAAAATCAGACCTAACTAAAGAAGATTTGGCTGTTATGCTTTTTGACTCTTTACGTAATAAAATTATGCCTTTAGCAGATGACATTATTGTATATCCTGCACATGGCGCTGGTTCTGCGTGCGGAAAAAACTTAAGTAAAGAAACCGTTGGTGTTTTAGGAGAGCAGAAAAAAACAAATTATGCTTTACGTGCAGATATGACAAAAGCCGAATTTGTAAAAGAAGTTTTAGATGGCATTGCAGCACCTCCTCAGTATTTTGCAAAGAATGCTATGATGAATAAAACTGGGTATTCTAACTTTGAATATGTCCTTAAAAAAGGAGATTCACCGTTAAACCCTGAAGAATTTGAAGCCTTAACAAATCACGAGTCAGCTTTAGTTTTAGATGTAAGGCCACAATCTGAATTTATAAAAAGTCACATTCCTAATTCAATTTTTATTGGATTAAATGGTGGTTTTGCACCATGGGTTGGCGCCTTAATTACAGATATTAAACAACCTATAATTTTAGTGGCTCCTGAGGGTAAAGAAGTAGAAGCTATAACACGTTTATCTCGTGTAGGATATGATAATACTTTAGGATACTTACAAGGTGGAATTGAAGCATGGGTTTCTTCAGGAAGGGATATCGAAACTTTAGAATCAATTTCTGCCGAAACATTTGCAAATCGCGTAAAATCAGGTGGTATTAATATTTTGGACGTTCGCAAAGATGGAGAATATACAGCTTCACACCTTGAAGACGCGCAACATTTTGCACTAGACTTTATAAATAATAATATGAATCAGGTTCATAAAAACAAAACTTATCATATTCATTGTGCTGGTGGTTACCGCTCAGTTATTGCAGCTTCAATATTAAAAGCTAGAGGTTACAATAATTTAGTTGATGTTGCTGGTGGTTTTGGAGCTATTAAAAAAACAGATTTACCAACCACGGACTTTGTTTGTCCATCCACATTATAAATTAAATTTTATGAGAAAAAATGTAAGTAATATTGATAAAAGCATAAGAGTTTTTATTGCTTTAGCAGTAGCACTACTTTACTATTTTGATAGTATTGAAGGCACACTCGCCTTCATATTAATGGGTGTAGCCATTATCTTATTAGTAACTAGTTTAATTAACTTTTGTCCGTTATACAGAATTCTTGGCTTTAGCACTTGTAAAATAAAAAACTAAAAGATGAAAAATACTACTGTAAAAATTCAGAATTTAAAATGTCATGGTTGTGCTAATACAATTATAACACAACTTACGAAGCTAAAAGGTATTTCAGGTGTAACAGTTAATAATGATACAGATGAAGTTACCTTAAATTTCGAATCTGATTCTCAATTAGTAACAGTAAATAAAAAGCTTTCTGAACTAGGTTATCCATTAGTTGGTGAAAACAACTCATTACCTAAAAAGGCAAAATCTTTTGTCAGTTGCGCTGTAGGAAGAATGAGTAAATAATTAAGATTAAAACTTTATAAAAAAAAATCCCACAATTGCGGGATTTTATTTTTATACTATTTCTGCACTCAATCCAGCTTGTAATAACATGGAACATCTTGGCTTTAAATCATCGTAAGAACCCGTTTTAACAGTACACTTTCCTTTGTAATGGACAAGAATAGCACATTGCTCGGCTTGTTCAGGTACATGGTCGCATGCATATATCAAAGTATCAATGACATGGTCAAAAGTATTGACATCATCGTTAAACAAAACTATTTCATTCTGCTTTACGACTTTTTCAGCTAGTAATAATTCTTCGGATTGTTTTTCTTTTGTACTCATCACAATCATATTCTTTTCATAAAAACAGAACGTGTCTTAAAGTTTAAAGTTGTACTAATTTATAAATTTTAACGACACCCATTGACCTCTTTCTATGATTTCTTCCAACTTTAACATGTCTTCATTACACTTAGATTCTATCATCTGAATATCTTCTTTATAGAATCCACTTAAAAATAGTGTTCCATTTTTATTTAAACATTTAGTATATCTTGGGATATCTGCTAATAAAATATTACGGTTAATGTTAGCAATAATAATGTCGTAATTATTACCATCCAACAGTTTAACATCGCCTTCATAAACTGAAACTTTCTCACAGTTATTTCGCTCAACGTTTTCTAAACTATTAACATAACACCAATTATCAATATCTATCGCATCGAGTTCATTGGCACCTACTTTTTCAGCTAAAATTGCTAAAACCCCTGTTCCGCATCCCATATCTAAAACTGATTTATTTTTAAAATCATTTTTAAGAATATGCTGAATCATCATGTATGTTGTTTCATGGTGACCTGTACCAAAGCTCATCTTTGGTTCAATAACTAAATCATATTTAGTAGTTGGTTTATCATGAAAAGGCGCTCGAACTGTAACCTGATTATCTACAACTATTGGTTCAAAGTTTTTTTCCCACTCTTCATTCCAATTAGTTTGCTCGATTTCGTTAAATTCAAAAGTGATTTCAAACTCTTTTGAGCTCAAAATATTTATATCATCTAATATAAAAGCATTCCACTTGTCTTTTTGGATGTAGGCAGTTACTCCTTTTTCGCTTTCAACAAAACTATCAAATCCAACATAACCCAGCTCTGCAATTAGTATCTCAGTTGCTGGTTGAAGAGGTGAAACGATAAAATCGTAACCAATATATATTTGGTTAAACATACTTAAAAAGCATTAACTATGGCAAAGAAATCTTCTGCCTTAAGTGATGCACCACCAATTAACCCACCATCAACGTCTGGTTTTCCAAAAATTTCCTGAGCATTATTTGGCTTTACGCTTCCTCCATAAAGGATAGAAACATTGTCTGCAACTTCAGATCCATATTTATCAGCTAATATTTTACGAATAAAGGCATGCATGTCTTGTGCTTGCTCTGGACTTGCAGTTTCACCAGTACCAATTGCCCAAACAGGCTCGTAAGCTAAAACAATTTTTTTGAATGCATTTACACCCAAATGAAACAATGCATTTTTGATCTGACTACCTACTACAGCTTCTTCTTTACCAGATTTTCTATCTGCTAACTCTTCACCAAAACAAAAAATAACTCGCATATCATTAGTTAAAGCAGCATCTACTTTTTTTGCTAAAGACTCATCAGTCTCATTAAAATAAGCACGACGCTCACTGTGTCCTAGTATTACTGTTTGGATGCCGATACTTTTGAGCATACCTGCGCTGACTTCGCCAGTATATGCACCATCAGTAGCAAAATGCATGTTTTGTGCAATAACCTCAATATCATCTTGTCTTAGAGACTGAAACGCTTGCCATAAATTTGTATAGCTAGGCGCTATCATAACCTCAGCATCAGAAGTTATTTCTTGTTTTTTTAAATCCGAAATTAATGCCTGTGTTTGTGATAAACCGTTATTCATTTTCCAGTTTCCAGCAACTATATGTTTTCTCATAATATTGATGTGTTGAGTCTTAATTTAGAATTACAAAAGTAAGAGTTTAAACCCGAATTTTAGTTGATAAATCTCAAGTATTACTATAAAAGCTTCACCCTTGGGTCTAACGTTGCGTAGATAATATCTACTAGAATATTTATGATAATAAAACATGTTGCTATAACTAAAACTGCACCCATGATCACCGGTAAGTCTAAGGTGTTAAGGGCATTGACAATTTCTTTACCAAGACCATTCCATCCAAAAATATATTCAACAAAAACAGCTCCGGCTAGCATTGACGCAAACCAACCTGAAATTGCCGTTACCACAGGATTTAATGCATTTTTTATAGCATGGTTTTTTATAATCTGAAACTCACTTAAACCTTTTGCTCTGGCGGTACGGATGTAGTCTTGATTCATCACTTCTAGTAATGAGTTTCGCATGAGCTGAATAATAACAGCCAATGGTCTAATACCTAAAACAATTGCCGGTAAGATTAAGTTTTTCCATTTAATACTGACGGTTTCTCCAAAGTCATCAAGCTCGTATAGGCTACCTGTCATTTCTAAATTAGTGTATTTATGTAATACAAAACCAAATAACCAAGCAAATAAAATAGCACTAAAAAACGATGGGACACTCATGCCTAATGTACTAAAAACTTGAATACTTCTATCAATCCAAGTATCCTTCTTTAATGCTGAAATCACTCCGAAAATTAATCCTAAAATAATAGCAATTACAATTGCGGAAACGGCCAAAACAAATGTATTTGGTAAGGTTTCTCCTATGACTTGGCTTACTTTTTTACCTTGTTTTGCAAATGACGCTCTTAAGTAAGGTAATTTGATAGCAGTTGTAGTTTTGCCAATAGTAAATAATCTTGAACCTGAATGTTTATTATCATCAAAATGCGTGTAATCTTCTGTTGTAGTTGAATGAAATGATAACGGCGACAAATCATTAAGATAATAGAGATATTGTGTACCTATGGGTTTATCAAAACCATACTTCTTTTTTACGACTTCGACTTGCTCCGCCGTTTGATTTTGACCTAACATCATTTTTGCAGGATCACCAGGTAAAACTGTGAATAATAAAAATATAACTGTAACTACTCCTACTAAAGTAAGAATGGCGTAAAAGATTTTATTTAATAAGTAGTTAAGCAGATTATTAGTTTTCTTTTAACAATATTTCTATTAAAGATGTATAGTATGTATTATTTATTGAATTAATTGAATCTAATTTCTTCTGAGCTATTTCTGTTTCTTTGTAAACGAACACCTCTAAGATATCATCTTTAGAAATTGTTTTAGATTCTTCTTCTGAGGAAATTTTCCCATCAATTAAAAAGGCTGTACCATCACCTTCTTTTTCAATTATATCTCTTTCTGATTCTGGTAAATCTTTTAATTCCATAGCCTCAATATCATTCCAATGTGCTTTATTAACTACGGTTCCTTTTTTGAGTATAAAAATTCCTGGATTTGCCCGTACAATAGTTTTTACAACTTTCTCATCACACAAATAGGTGTCGAAGTTTAAGGTGTAATCCGATTTTAATTGCTGTTTGGCTTCATCTCCCGAGGCTGATAAGCCAATGACTGTATATCCTTTTTTAATAGCATCATCAGTAAAATTCTTCAATTTTAATAAGCCTTCTTTTTCAGAATTATAAACGTTATACATCGCTACAATTATAAGATGCTTTTTTTCTAAAAAGTAAGTTGTTAAATCCTCTTCCGCAGATTCAATTGTAAAATCTTGTATCGATGGGATATAACCTGGGTCAATCTCTTTGGTTTCTACATCAATGTATTCGCCACCTTCAACATTAGGATAGCTTCCATTAGTTACAAACTCTTGTTCTTCGCCACTGACTTTAAAAGTCCAAGTATATTCAATTACTGGCTTTGCCGCATCTTCAGGAACAGCCATTTCATCTTGTAAATTATTACCAATCTTATACGCTCTAAAGTCTATTGAAGGCAAATGCAATAAAACATGGTATGCAAACCAAAGTGAGGCAATAAAACTCAATAAGGCGATAATACTGTTTGGTAAATTTTTAAGAATGGGCTTGATGTATTTCTGTCCAATAAACAGGATTAAGATTAATACTAGTAAAATAACATCTTTAGTAAAACTTTCCCAAGGTGTTAATTTTAAAGCATCACCAAAGCAACCACAGTCTTTTACTTTATCGAAATATGCAGAGTAAAATGTTAGGAACGTAAAGAAAACTATCATTCCCAAAAGCATCCAAATGGTAAATTTTTTCTTATAACCTATTAGCAAAAACACTCCCAAAACGACTTCTAAAACCACTACAAAGACTGAAATCGCTAACGCGTAAGGTTCTAAAAAAGGAATATTTAAAACATCAGAACTAAAATATTCTTGCAGTTTATATGAAAACCCTAATGGGTCATTTAGTTTTATAAATCCCGAAATGATGAATAAAGCACCAACGAAAATTCTACAAATTTGAACTATGTATTTCATACTTTTTTATTTTGCTTCACCTAAGTGGATCATCGCGAAAATCGCATAATTAATCATATCTTGATAATTAGCATCGATACCCTCACTTACTATCGTTTTACCAGCGTTGTCTTCAATTTGCTTAACACGTAATAGCTTCTGCAAAATCAAATCTGTTAGACTACTGACACGCATGTCTCTCCAGGCTTCGCCATAGTCATGGTTTTTATCTAGCATCAATTGTTTTGTGATAGCAATGTTATGGTCGTAAAGTTCTGTTGCTTCTTTTATATCCATATCTGGTTGCTCTACAACACCTTTGTCGAGCTGTACCAAAGCCATGACGCAGTAATTTATGATACCAATGAACTCACTGACCTCGCCTTCATCTACTTTTCTAACAGCGTTTTGTTGCAAACTGCGAATACGTTGCGCTTTAATAAAAATCTGGTCTGTCAGAGATGGTAACCTCAAAATTCTCCATGCACTACCATAGTCACTCATTTTATTTACAAATAAGCTTCGGCAATTGGCAATTACAGCATCGTATTGTTTAGATGTATCAGACATTCGTTTCCTATTATTTTTGCGTAAATTTCGCATAAATAAATCAGAAGTTCAAAGTTTTTGGAATTTGGTTTTTAACAATTGAAAATTAACATTTTATGACAATCAATTGCAAAGGGCAACTTGTAGATATTTCACAACCAAAAGTAATGGGTGTTTTAAATGTAACTCCAGATTCTTTTTACGATGGCGGTAGTTACAAAGATGAATCTGATATCCTAAATCAGGTCGCTACCATGTTGACTGAAGGCGCAACTTTTATTGATGTTGGTGGCTATAGCTCGCGCCCTGGTGCTGATTTTGTTTCTGAAGAAGAAGAATTAAAGCGTGTTGTACCAGTTATTGAACTGATATTAAAGGAATTTCCTAAAACGTATATATCTATTGATACTTTTAGAAGTAAAGTCGCAAAACAAACTATTGAAACCGGCGCAGCATTAATTAATGACATATCTGCTGGAAAACTAGACGAGAAGATGATTGAAACTATTGGTAAATTTGGTGTGCCTTACATTATGATGCACATGCGTGGCAATCCAAAAACCATGCAAAGTCAAACTGATTATAAAGATTTAGTTAAAGATATTGTTAGTTATTTTGGAGAGCGTATTGCCCAAGCGCATAAAGCAAAAATCAACGACATTATTATTGACCCAGGTTTTGGTTTTGCAAAAACTTTAAAACAGAATTTTGAGCTTTTAAATAAAATGGAACTGCTTAAAATAACTGACAAACCTATTTTGTCAGGAATATCAAGAAAATCAATGATTTACAAAACACTAAACACGTCTGCTAGTGAAGCCTTAAACGGAACAACTGCATTAAATATGATGGCCTTAGAGAATGGTGCATCCATTTTACGTGTGCATGATGTAAAAGAAGCTATGGAATGTGTAACACTTTTTAATCAACTAAAAAGCTGACTAAATGCCTTATTTATCTGTTTTAATAATTCTTGTTTTATTTAGCTGTGGCGATGAAAAGATTATTCAACTTCTAGAAATTAAAAATGCTGACATCACTGAAGTATTAGATGTTTCACTTCATAATTGACAAGAACGAATTCTTTTATTAAACCTAATTTGTTAAATTAGCATAAAACCATTCAATTTGAGCGACATCAATCTTTTCGATTTTAGACTAATAGACTTTGTTGACGTCTTTCTTGTTGCCATTCTACTCTATTACATTTACAAATTGGTTCGTGGTACAGTTGCTATAAATATTTTCATAGGCATACTAATCATTTATTTGGTTTGGTTAGTAACTGATTATCTTAATATGCACCTACTCTATCGTATTGTTGATGGTTTTATGAAGGTTGGTATTATTGCTTTGATAGTGGTCTTTCAGCCAGAAATTCGAAAGTTTTTATTGATGGTAGGTTCCACTAATCTTTCCGGTAAGCGTCGGATTTTCAAAAATTTTAAATTCTTAAATAGTGATACAGAAACCACAAACGATGTAGAAACTATAGTCAATGCTTGCGTAAAAATGGGCACATCAAACACAGGCGCATTAATCGTCATTGAACGCAATAATAATCTTGATTTTTTAACCAATACCGGTGACGAGATGAATATTACCGTATCACTACCTATTTTAGAAAGTATCTTTTTTAAAAACAGTCCACTTCATGATGGTGCAGTAATTATTGATAATAATGTAGTTAAAGCAACTCGTGTAATTCTACCAGTAAATAACGACATAACAATACCTAAACGTTTTGGCTTACGTCATCGTGCTGCTATAGGAATTACTGAAAAAACCGATGCTTTAGCATTGGTTGTAAGTGAAGAAACAGGTAGTATATCTTATGTCAAAAATGCCGAATTTGTGATGTACAAAACCAAAGAAGAGCTGGTTGATAAGATTAAGAAAGATTTGATTTAAGATGTACTGTAAAAATTGTAAAACAAAACTCTCAGATCCAAGCGATTACTGTAATAAATGTGGTGCACGCGTTATCAGAAACAGATTAACCTTTGGAAATCTATTCTCACATTTTACTGAAGAGTTTTTGAACTACGATAATAAGCTTTTACAAACAGTAATGGCTTTATTTACATAACCAGAAGCTGTCATTAGGTCTTATATTTCTGGTACAAGAAAAAAATATGTCAATGTTATAAACTATTATGCCATTGCCATTACCATTGCTGGTTTACAATTTTTTATTCTTCAGAAATTTTTTCCAGAAGCTATGGATATGAGTACCGTTTCAATTAAAGGTACTGAGGAAAGTAACAATGCTGTATTAGAATTCATGAAAGAGTATTCTTCTATAGCTATGATGTTAAATGTTCCTATCTATGCACTTATGTCTAAATTAGCCTTTATTGCAGAAAAGAAATACAGGTATAACTATACTGAACATTTGGTGATTTTCATGTATCTACTAGCCCAATTAAGCTTCGTAGGGTTTGTCACTACTCTAATCGGTGCGTTTAGCGGATTATCGCTAGGTACTATATCATTTATTTCAATCCCTATAATATTTATATATATTGGGTATTGTTTAAAACGAATCTTAAATCTAGACTGGACTAATTTTTTAATGAGAGCATTGATTTTTATTTGTATACTCATAGCATTAATTGTATTAATCGCTATAGTTATAGGTGTAATAATGTATTTAAATGGGGATTTTCAAAATATGAATGAAGCACAAAAAGCGGCGGCAGAAGCTTCAAGGGCAATAAAAGATAGTATCAATTAAACTGCTTCAGCCTTCAAAAACTGTACTTCATAAAGATTTCTGTAATAGCCGTTTTTTCTTTCTAGTAGTGTTTGATGTGTACCAATTTCCACAATCTGTCCAGCGTCCATAACAATGATTTTATCTGCTTGCTGAATCGTAGCCAAACGGTGTGCAATAATAATAGATGTTCTGTCTTTGGTAATTTTATCGGTAGCTTCTTGCATCAATTGCTCTGAATATGAGTCTACGGAAGATGTTGCTTCATCCAAAATCAAAATACTTGGATTAGTCATATAAGCACGTAAAAATGAGATCAACTGTCGTTGTCCCGAAGATAGCATGACACCTCGTTCCTTTACATTGTAATGGTAACCGTTTGGTAAGCTTGAAATAAAATCATGAATACCAATAGCCTTAGCCGCAGCAATAACATCTGCTTCAGAAATAATAGGGTTGTTAAGTGTGATATTATTCAAAATAGTATCTGCAAACAGAAACACGTCTTGTAAAACAACTGCAATTTGCTCTCTTAGTGAGTTTAAAGAAAATTTCTGAATATCAGTTCCGTCAATAGCAATTTCTCCAGAATCAATATCGTAAAAACGATTCAATAAGTTAATAATAGTAGACTTCCCTGCACCAGTTGCACCAACAATAGCAATAGTTTCACCACTATTGATATCTAAATTTACACCTTTTAAAACTTCTTCGTTTTTTTCATATGAAAAACGAACATCTTTAAGCGAAATATCACCTTTAAAATGTTCTGCTTCTATTTGACCTTTATCATTAATTTGAGATTCCGTATCTAATACTTGAAATACACGATCTGCAGCGACCATTCCCATTTGAAGCGTATTAAATTTATTAGCAATCTGGTTTAATGGTCTAAACAACATAGGAATAAACATGGTAAAAGATACCAAATCGCCTAAAGTAGTAGTCGTACTTCCGCCTAAAATATCATACCCACCTTTTAGAATTATAGCTGCCAATGTTATAGATGATAAAATTTCGGCAATTGGAAAGAAAATAGAATTATACCAAACTGTTTTTAACCAACCTTTTTTATGTCTTTCGTTAATTTTAGTAAAGTTTTTATATTCTGTAGTTTCCCTAGTAAATAGTTGAAGAATCTTCATACCGGTAACACGTTCTTGTACAAAAGAATTTAAGTTTGATACTTCCGTACGTACATCCTCGAAAGCACGTTTCATGTAACGCTGGAAAATTTTTGTTGCAAAAACTATTAATGGCAAGGTTAAAAATACAATCAAACTTAACCTTGTATTTATATAAAGCATGGCACCTGCAACAACAACCATTTTTAGTATATCACTAAATATCATAAACAAACCTTGACCAAAAATATCGGCAATACGTTCCATATCTGTGACCGCACGGGTAATCAAAACACCTACTGATGATTTATCATAATAGGTCATTTTAAATTTGAGCATATGATTAAAAAGCTTTACCCTGATATCTTTTACAACTGATTGACCTAACCAGCTTGCGAAATAAATAAATAAAAGTTGACATATAACCTCTAAAACTAAAAGTCCTACCATCAAAAGAATGTAGGCTATAAAACCATCATACAACTTTGGGCTAATATTAACATCAATGGCTTCTTTTAAGACATAAGGTCTAGCAGCTCCAAAAATAGCTAGTCCAACAACACAGATTAATGACAAAACAAATATTAAACGATACGGTTTTATATAACCAAGTAAGCGTTTGAATAAAGTTATGTCAAATATTTTTTTCTGTTTCTCTGCCATTTATGCTGAATTATTTCAGTTTTCTTTGGTATGATTTTAAATTTTAATGTTGTCTGGATATAGTACTTCAGTCAAATATAAGCCTTTTGAAGGGACCGAAAATCCAGCTTCACTTCTATCTTTCGAAGCTAATATTTTATGCATATCACTCACTGCTATCTTACTCAAACCAATATTTAATAGAGTACCAACAATCGCTCTAACCATATTACGTAAAAACCGGTCTGCACTTATAGTAAATATTAGTAAATTCCCTTCTTGTTTCCATTGTGCCTGTTCAATTTTACAGTTGTAAGTTTTAACATCTGTATTGCTCTTAGAAAAACATTGAAAGTTTGTATACTCTAATAAAATATTTGCAGCTTCATTCATTTTGTCTACATCTAATTTTTGATGAACATAATGTGTGTAATCAAAAAGAAATACATTTTTCTTTAAGCTAATCTTATAATCATAGCTTCGTTTTATTGCGTGAAATCTAGTATGAGCATCAGCATTAACCTGGAAAATAGATTGAATAGCAATATCCTTTGGTAAAAAAGAATTGAGCTTGAAAGTTAAATTTTCGGTATCAAGAGTTTCATCTACATCAAAATGCGCAAACATTTGAAATGCATGAACACCTGTGTCCGTTCGACCTGCACCAGTAATACTAATATTAGTATTTAATAATTTTGAAAGTGCATCTTGAATGGTTTCTTGGACTGTAACCGCATTAGGTTGAATCTGCCAGCCATGGTAAGCGCTTCCGTTATATGACAATTGAATAAAATACCTCAAAAAACTTTATTTTTGCTTTTAAAAGCAACAAAGATAACAGTTTTTAGTCCTAAAGAAATCCTAAAAAATCAAGATTAAATTTGAAAAAAATTCTACTTCTATCAGACACTCATAGTCATATTGATGAAAATATTTTGAAATACGTAAAACTAGCTGATGAAGTATGGCATGCTGGAGACATTGGAGATTTAAAAGTTACTGATGCTATAAAAAAACTAAAACCACTAAAAGCAGTTTACGGAAATATTGATGACGCAAAAGCAAGAGCAGAGTATCCAGAACACAATCGCTTTATGTGCGAAGATGTAGATGTCTGGATTACACATATTGGTGGTTACCCGCCAAGATATAACAATCGTGTACGAGAAAAATTAAAGCAAAATCCACCGCGTTTATTTATTTGTGGACATTCTCATATCCTAAAAGTCATGCCAGACAAAAAACTAAACGTATTACATATGAATCCTGGTGCAGTAGGTATTCATGGATTTCATAAAGTAAGGACTATGTTGCGTTTTACAATTGATGGTAAAAAAATTGATAAGCTAGAAGTTATTGAATTTCAAAGAAAATAAAAATCCCGAAGCTTTCACTTCGGGATTTTTCGCACTAATACTACTAAGATTTTAGGTGTTTATCGTAATCTATCTACAGATTTTACAAGATCTTCGTCCTTTTTTATTGCCTTATTTGCTAAGACTAAAAACACGATAGAAAAAATAGGAAGAATCAACCCAATACCTTTCTCAGAAACCAAAGTTTCTCCAGATAAATTTAGAGACTGATACACGAACACTCCTAGTAAAATAAAGTTTAATATTATATTAAGTCGCCCCAAAACAAACTGAGACTTTCTATTTTTATAACTAAATATGGATATCAAAGATAACAATGCAGAACCCAGAAACAAGCCTAAATACAAGTAGTCGTCTTTAGCAAATACAAGTGCTTGATTTTTATCTGTATACAAATCAAAAACAAAAATCAAACCTGCAGAAATTGCAGTAGCAATCAGTAAATAGAGTGTTTGTATACGTTGAATCATCGTTATTCTAATAATTGAAACACAAAATTAGCAGTTTATTTTTAAATGATATACCAATTTTTAAATAAAAATTGTATTATTGCACTAGTGCTATAGTAATCAAAATATTGCAAAGCACTTCTTCCGATTTAATTTCTCATTTTCTTTTATTGTATTTCATTAGAAAATTTTAAATAATCAAATCCTATTTTTATAATTCTATACACACATATTAATGTTTGAAATTGCACAGTTAAAAGCTAAGAAACTACCTGAATTACAGGAGGTTGCTAAACAACTAAAAGTACCAAAGTACCGTTCTTTAAAAAAGTTAGACTTGGTTTACCAAATATTGGATTACCAAGCGGCTAATCCTGCTGCTGTTAAAGCTGTTACAAAAGAAGACAACAAACCTTCTAGTAATAATACAACTCAAAAACAACCGCAACAAAAGCAAAAACGAGCGCGCGTTCAAAAACCACATCAAGAGAAAAAAGAACAACAAAAAATGGATTTTGACGACAAGTCTAAATCTTCAGATATTAAAACTGAAGATAAGCCTACTTCAAAACCACAACAGCATTCAAAAGATTCTAGAAACGACAACAAACAGCCTCAAAAAAAGGATGATAATCGTCGTAATCAAAATCAAAACAAGAATCAGAATCAGAATCAAAATCACAGAAACGATAATAACAATCGTAATAAAAATAATAGCCAGAACAAAAACCAGAATCATAAAAATAACGGCAATAAAGACAATAGAAACCGTTACCGTGAGCCAGACTTTGAATTTGATGCTATTATAGAGAGTGAAGGTGTATTAGACGTTATGCAAGATGGTTATGGATTCTTAAGATCTTCTGACTACAACTACCTAACATCTCCTGATGACATCTATGTATCGCAATCTCAAATTCGTTTATTTGGATTGAAAGTAGGTGATACCGTTTTAGGACAAGTACGTCCACCGAAAGAAGGTGAAAAGTATTTTCCTTTAATCAAGGTTAGTAAAATTAATGGTCAGAGCCCAAACGTAGTAAGAGATCGTGTTGCTTTTGAGCATCTAACGCCATTATTCCCAAAAGAGAAATTCAATATTGCTGAAAAGCAATCTACAATTTCGACGCGTATTATGGATTTGTTTGCTCCAATTGGTAAAGGACAACGTGGTATGATTGTATCACAACCCAAAACAGGTAAAACTATGTTATTAAAGGATGTTGCAAATGCTATCGCTGCCAATCATCCTGAAGTGTATCAAATGATTCTATTAATAGATGAGCGTCCTGAGGAGGTTACTGATATGCAACGTAATGTTCGAGGTGAGGTCATTGCTTCTACTTTTGATAAAGAAGCACACGAGCATGTAAAGATTGCAAATATCGTATTAGAAAAGGCAAAGCGTTTAGTAGAATGTGGTCACGATGTGGTTATTCTGTTAGATTCTATAACACGTTTGGCTAGAGCATATAACTCTGTACAACCAGCATCAGGTAAAATATTATCTGGTGGTGTTGATGCAAATGCATTACACAAACCTAAACGTTTCTTTGGTGCTGCACGAAATATTGAAAATGGTGGTTCGCTTACAATTATTGCTACAGCATTAACAGAAACTGGTTCTAAAATGGATGAAGTAATTTTTGAAGAATTTAAAGGAACCGGTAACATGGAACTTCAGTTAGATCGTAAGATTAGTAACCGACGTATTTTCCCTGCTATTGACTTAACGTCCTCTAGTACGCGTCGTGATGATATTCTATTGGATGCAAATACAATACAACGTATGTGGGTAATGCGTAAATACTTAGCAGATATGAACCCTGTTGAAGCGATGGAATTTATTAATGACCGCTTTAAACAAACTAGAAATAACGAAGAGTTTTTAATTTCCATGAATAGCTAAACACTTAAGTTTTATATAAAAAAGCCTTTGAATTTTTCAAAGGCTTTTTTATTCATTAATTATTATTCTATTAACGCTTTAGTGCAAAGTGCGCACTAAATGTTCGTTTTTCATCATTAATTGGCTCTGTATATTCCAAAGTAAACCAGTAATCACTACTTGGCATTTTTTTACCATTGTATGTACCATCCCAGCCAGGACCGGTTGGACTTAGTTGTTTTAATAATTTTCCAAAGCGATTGTATATGTATATTACAGCAGATGGCTGTGAATCAATTCCTTTGATTGTCCAGGTATCATTATTACCATCACCGTTTGGTGTGAAAAACTTTGGATAATCAATTAATGTTATATCCTTAAATAAAATTCCACAACCTAATACATCTCTAACTGCTACGGTATGATCACCACAGCTAACATTTTCAAATTCACCACTTAATTGCCATGGTCCGTTATCTAAGCTAAATTCGTATTCACTATTTCCAGTTACAGTTGCTATAATCACATTATTACCGATAAATATCTCTGAAACAACTTCGATATCAAATGTGTCAGGAATACCACCTTCAACTACGACAGTTTCATCAAAATTAGTACACATGGTTACTGTTGATGTTGATGTGTCAGTTACAAGAACACTATACGTCCCGCTCTGAGTTGGTATTAAACTAGAATCTGTTTCCGTAGTAAGGATGTTTCCATTAAAACGCCATTCAAAAGAATAGTTTGCATCAGATAATTCAGTATCAATTACTAGAGGAATTGAAACTACAGCTTCATTGTTACTAGTTAAACATAAAGTATAAGTATCATCCAAATCAAATATTGGTAATAGGTTAGTTTGGAGTGTAAGTTCTGAAATTTCAAAACAATCTTCTGGTCTTATATTATTACTAACTCTAGCATAGATAATTTGTGGATTTGTTAAATTTTCATACAAAAATGGTAATGGATTAATATCATTAACAGCATCATCAAAACTAAAATAATAACTAATACTAAAAGCAAATGGATCTGCACCATTCATGATAATTGGACTTCTAGAATCTAAATCAAACTGCGTAAACCCATCATTATCATTTACAACATCACATTCTTCATAAAAATCATCAAAGGCTGAAGCGCCGTTTAATACTTCAATGTTAAATGATTGTGAACTCACAGAACAACCGGTCATATTATTTGTAATCGCTACAAAAATAAGTTGTGGATTACTTATGTTTTCATAGGGACTAACCAAGGGATCAACCAAATTATCAGCATCAGCTTGAGAATCGTGATAAGTTACTGTAAACATTGTTTGGTCTTGGCCATTTAAAATCTCAGAATTCTTGGTTTCTAGATCAAAATCAAATTTGAAATCAGTATTATTTTCACACTCTAAGAAATCCGAAGGAATACCAGCATCGTTGGGTAATGGATTAACCATGAACGTAACAGCACTAGTGCTAGAACATATATTTAAAAGGGTATACTCTATGGTATACGTTGTAGCTGATGTTCCTCCTGTAACTTCTCCTGTTGCAGTGTCTATTACTGCACCATCTGTTGGTATTGGGTTAAATGTAAATGTACCTCCTGGATCACCAGTAATCACTACTGTACCACCATCACATGTCGGTGTCACTGTAAAACTTGAATCATCCAAAGATAA
>Ga0206130_10002784_pt1 | contig 23879 bp, 34 predicted proteins | sample Helgoland_Spring_9_FD_148637 | JGI IMG/M metagenome (GOLD analysis project Ga0206130, IMG submission 148637) | Pelagic subsurface seawater microbial communities from Kabeltonne, Helgoland, North Sea - Helgoland_Spring_Bloom_20160512_1 | ecosystem: Environmental > Aquatic > Marine > Epipelagic ... | reverse complement strand
CGCTTTAAGCCAAGCTCACTCATCGGGCCACCCTGCAAATCTCAATAAGTTGCGCATTACGATTAACCAATAGCTTTTTTGTATCCTCGGACAAAACACAAAGCTCTCCACCAAATTTTTCGCAGATAAAAGCATCTTCCCCCAGCGAGTTCATCAGCTTGACCCTTGCAATTGCCTCATCAACACTCATCGCAAAGCCACCTTTAGCCATTTCGCAGAAACAGCCTCTTCTGGGGTTTCAAATATTGGCGCTTTTTTGGCTGGCTTTTTTCGCGCAATTAAATCCTGTTCACTAAACTCCATCTTTCGACTTAAACGATCTTTAACCGTGTTAATTGGTATCTTCGTTCGCTCAGAGATCGTCACATAGCTGTAGCTGACGTTAAGAGCAAAACGATCATCATCACCAACAAACTTTATGTATTTGGTTTCATGCTTCATAGGCCCAGCCTCTATCGGTGAGCTTGTCAACAATGTTTGCCGATCTAATTGAATCAGGCTTACCCTGGTTTCCGCTGCGCCTGTTTTTGGCTAATCGATTTGACATCCATTCCGGCTTGCAGGACTTCCACCCAGCATCAATAGTCTCGGTAATCACAAATTTAGGATCAAGGTCTAGCTGACTTACACAGCCCCTTACAGCAAATAAAAATCGTTCAAACGAGTGCTGCGTTAACGGCGCCTTTAAATTGATTCGGTGATCAATGAATTCTTTGTACTGATCGATTAAGCAATCATCACCAAACTGAGTAAGATCGATCTTCTTGTACAGGTTATTGGTTTGTTTATTTGGTTTGTTTAATGCACTGGGCATAATCTGCCTCGAATGGGAGGCATAATCTGCCTCTAACGAGGAGGCATAATCTGCCTCTAATGGAGTGTCTTGTAACGTATCATGCTGTCTTGCAGTGTCTTCTACCGTCTCAAGGCGTTCTGGAAAGGTAATTTTGTATGTCATGTGGCCGGAAAAACCCTTCTTCCACTTCTCTAGCCAGCCTTTTTTACAGAGCGATGAGGTAACCTTACCAACCCTGACAAGATCTTTTATGTTCGCCCTTTCGCCAATCTGCTCTCTGGTCGGCCAAACTAAATCAGTGACCTTTCCCCGATAAGAAAACAATGCAAACAGCACGCGCCTTTCTTGATCCGTAAGCTCTGGATCAGTCAATGCCTCTAAAGGAGCGACAAGCATCTTACTCATCATCAGCCACAGCAAAAAAAGACTGCAAAGAGAGTTCACCTTCAGCAAGTGTAATAAAACGAGGAATGTCTTTTGGCCTGGGCATTCTCTCACCGCGCCGATAAGCCGCTGCGCGCCGAGGTTTAATTGACAGTTTTTCTGATGACAAGCTGTCACCATGTTTTGTGAGGTACTGCTGGAAAGTAATCATTTACGCATCGTACACGTTATGTGTGTGCTATGCAAATACAATTAACTTGCTAAACAAACATGAATATTCGTTCATTTTTACAGTTAAATAACCGCAAGTCATTGCGTCAAATACGCAATACGTGTATATTCTGTGCATTAGGAGAAATATGTGAAAGAACTATCAGGCAAACGACTGCAGGCAGCCAGAGTAAATGCTGGTCTGTCATTAACCGGTCTGTCCAAAAAAACTAACGGTACAATTTTACCGGCGAGAATATCGAATTACGAGCAAGGAACGCGACAGCTTCCTGTCGAAGTAGCGATCACTTTTGCTGAGGTATTAGGCGTTACGCCAGGATATTTGCTAGGTCTAGATGACGGCTATTCTAAAAAGCTATCAAACCTGTCACCCAATCAGAAAAATCTTTTTAAACTGTTAAATAAAATTAATCTTCAGTCTGAAGACGAATTTCAAAAAGTTGTTTCAATGCTTGAGGCGTATCTTGACTCAAAGTAAGCGCTTCAATAATTTCTAAGCATTCATCCTCATCAATATTCTGTACAATATCTAACTCCCTCTCCATCAATACAGCTCCTTTTTTGTACAGCTTGCAATGCAATTTCGATTAGCCTAACACAATTTGTGGGCAAATAAAACCATTAGTATTACTAATTATCATAAAAAAATAAACCTTATAATTGTTTGCAATTTACACATATAGTGTGTAATCTACAATAAATCGCACACATTTAGTGATGCATTTTTAGCAACAACCAGGGGAATAAACATGAATCATTTTCAATGGCTAGACAATCCTAATCGCGTTAATCCACCAGATGACGACTACGTTTTTGAACAAGAAATGCAACCGTCAATCGATGAAATCGTTAATACACTTAAAGACCCTATTATCTTGTGGGAAGCAATGAGCGTTGACGGATTTACTGGGCCGTTTACTGGGCCAGTTGTTGGAATCTTTGAGCATAAGCAAAACGCTATTGCCCAAGAGAATTTAGAAAGCGCATTAGTTCAGGCAGTTGCAGAAAAAGATTTTAACGCACTAGGTGAGCTTGTATTTGATCAGCTAACGACTTATGCCGAACGAATTATTGAGCATAGGAGCTAATCATGGATATTTTAGAAACTTTTAAATTTACTGCCGAAGACCTTATATCAAATTTAGAGAGTTCGTTAACGACTGCTACAAACACTAAAAGTCCAGAGTACCTAAGAGGCCAGGCTGATTACTTTAATTTTAGAGATGCAGATCAATTTTGTGCATCGGTTGAGTATCACGAGGGCTATGGTGATGCGTTTGCTTTAGGCGAGTGCGAGTCAGCGAGGTGTTGCGAATGAACGGCATAATAAAAATCCATAAAAATGACTACAAAACCGTGGCCCTGAGAGTTAATGAATTTCACTCATCAGCCGCACACAAAGGATGGGCTATTGAAACTGACCTTATCAAAGATGGGAATCTGGTTGTTATTAAATCTACGATTAAAGATTCTGATGGCCGCATCAGAGGCACTGGCTACGCTGAAGAGTTGCGAGGCAGTAGCAACATCAATAAAACCTCCGCGCTTGAAAATTGCGAGACATCAGCAATCGGTAGAGCGTTGGCATCAGTAGGCTTTGCAGGTACAGAGTACGCATCAGCCAATGAGGTTTCAGACGCCATTATTCAGCAGACCGAGATAAATGCGCAAGAACAGCTTTTAACTTACAACGCATCAGCCCGTGAGCATTTAGGAACAATTGCGGCAATTAAAGACGCGTTGGCCTGTGATGATTTTGACACTGCAGCAGAAGAGTGGCTAACCCTAAATGAAGAGCAGCAGCGATCAATTTGGCGTGCACCATCGAAGGGAGGCATGTTTACAACCAAAGAGCTTGCCACCATGAAAACATCTCAATTTCGCGAGGCAGGAATCTTTGTCTCAGAAGCAATTTAACTAACTAAAGGGGAAACCTATGGAAGATGAAAAGAAACACCATATACATCTTTCTGAATTAAGTGCAATCGCAGAGGTAGAGCTTGCGGAGTTACGCGGCGCGGAGGTGTTTTGTGATTTATTTACTGCTGGCCCAAACGCCTATTTCGACGAGGATTTATTTTTTAACAAGTGTAGACAAAAAAGGGAAAAAGTAGCATGAGCGAGTATGAGCAAAAAGATAATGAAGGCGCGTTGTTTAAAAACGACAAAAAGGAAACCGATAGCCACCCAGATTACAAGGGGTCAGCAATGATTAATGGCACTGACTACTGGGTTAGTGGATGGATTAACACAAGCAAGGCTGGTGCTAAATACATGAAATTTAGCTACACGGCTAAGGAGCAGGCTCACAACAATGGCGTACAACAGGTTAAGTCATCTGTTAACGATATGAGCATTGCCCAGTTAGATGAGGATATACCCTTCTAGAACCCCTAACCGGCTTGGCGCACCGGAACCAACGCGCCACTTAAAGGAGAAGATAATGGAATATTTTATGGCGCTTTTTTTAGTAGCATTTTTAGTAGCAACACTAATTGATTGTTATGACACTTTGAGAGGTAAAAAATGAAATCACAACGTAATCAAATTCTTAAGTATTTGGAGTCGGGACAAAGTTTAACGAGCAAAGAGGCGCAAGATTTGTTTGGCTGCTATCGACTTTCGGCGCGCGTACACGAGCTAATTGGCCTTGGTCATAAAGTTGAGTCACGCAGAAAGCAAGTGCCAACACGGCATGGCGAGACGCACATAGCAGAGTATTCTTTAAGGTGTGCCGATGCTGCTTAATAAAACAAAATTTGCGAATGATCACGGGGTAAAAGCCTCGACGGTACAGGGTTGGATGCAGCGCCATTGGACAAAGGGCGTTCATTATTATGTAATTGGTCGCACAACAATGATCGACACAGAGGAATTTGAGCGATGGATAAGAAGTTCCCCACAGGAATCAGACCTCGCGGAAATGGGCTGCAAATCAGAATCTGGCAGCAAGGCAAGCTTGTCTACCAAGAGATCGTTACGGCCAACTCCAACAATGCGGCTGATGTTAAGCGCGTAAAAAAATACCGAGACGATCTAGAGGTTAAGTTTCGGCTTGGCCTGGCGTTTGAGGAAGAAGAGTACCCTACCCACCTGCAATCTTTTTACAGCATGGCTCAAGAATATCTTGAGACTCATCAAGGCAAGCACTCCACAAAGCTAGGCTACCTCAACATTTTAAATAAATATTGGATACCGCTGTTTGGCAAGAAGCCCTGCGCCTCTATTACCACGCGTGAGATTAAACTGGCTCTTAGTCGTATAGATGCGTCTAGCAAGACTCGTGACAACGCGCTTGGGCCATTGCGTGGCGTTCTTGACTATGCCGAGGTGTTTCCAAATCCAGCAGCAATCATCAAAACTAAAAAAGCACAAACTAAACCAATAGAACGCTACACGCCAGTTGAGCGTGACAAGATAATGTCATGCCTAACGGGTGATGTTTATGTTTACTTTGCTCTTCTGTTTGGGTGTGGCTTTCGCCCTGGGGAGATTAAAGGACTGCTTAGAAATGACTTTGATGGCGAACACTGGCACGTTCACCAACAGATAGTAAGAGGAAAGCTAGTTGAGTCTACCAAGACAGGACACCGTAGAAAGGTCTATGTGCCGCTATGGGTAAGAAAGGCCATGAAAATGATGCCTATGAGAATTGATAGCCCTTATTTCTTTGTTAATGAAAATGGTAGTTTTTATAAGGATACTAGGCGATTTAATCGAGCCTGGGAAAAGGCTCATAAACGCAAACAAATTCATTACCGAATACCTTACACCTGCAGGCACACAAGAGCCGCTGAGTTACTATCAAAAGGCGTGTTACCACCTTTAGCTGCAAAACAGCTAGGTCATTCTACTGCCGTGTTTTTAAGAACCTACGCCGAGTGGATAGACGAGTACGCATCTGACAAGGATTTTTCGCAGTTTGAACCGCTACCAGGAACCGAGCATAAACCCCTGCGTGGTCGGTGAAATGGTCGGTGGATATGCGGTTAATGTCGCTGAGTGTAGGTTTAGAAAAATAAGAAGTCAGTATTCATGCGGTCTGTAGCCGACACTGGCCGACACTCACCGTCATTGGAACGGGTTCAATCCCCGTCGTCCACCCCATTTAACTTGTTTAAAATCAATAGCTTACAATTAAAATACCCTTAAAACAGCCTATATGGTCGGTGAATGGTCGGTGACGCTAAATTTACGCTTTGCCTTTGACCTTCTCATAACCCCTAATTCCAGACATGCCTAACATGCCTAAAAGCACCGGATAAAGTAGGTCAGATTGTATCTCTGGAACGGGTAACCAGATGCCCAAAAAAGGACTTAAAATGACGTTATAAGCTAATCCAACCCAACAACAATGCCCTATCATTGGCCGCCAAGAACGCTGTAAAAAACTGCCATTAGCTTCGATTTTTGCCAGTTCTATTTGTTGTAGCATAATTTCTTGATGCTGTTTTTCACTTATCGTGGCTATTTCATGCGCTAACCGATTAGCCTCATCTGCCGATGGAATGAATTTCTCTAACAACCCAGTAACAGGCGCAATTAATTGTTCAAGCATTTTTATTCCTTTTCAAGATTAATCTATCCACAAAAGTGAACTAAAACCAACGCCAAAAAACACAATAGTAAAAATCAAAGCCTTCCATTCATCTTTGTCTTTATAATCAAAATTACTCATTCAAAAATGACCGTCTCTTCTGGGTCTACCCACTTCGTTACACAGTAGGAAGTAATAGGCAAATATTCGTTAAATTTTATCTGCTTTGCTATTAGCTCACTGAAGTAGATGCACCGGTTCAGGTCACGAAAGAAGGCATACTCCTGAGTAGACTCTACATAATTATTGTTAATTGTCTGAATCATCAGAACAAACACAAGGGTCTTCACTTTATAACTCGTGTTGAATTATCAACCCAAGTCACTTTGCAAACACAGTCAACAGTTTCATACTTTCGCGAGGGTCTAGCTAACTCTTGACACATATAAACACACGCGTGTTTGTTAACGTAGTAACGTGTCTTGCTCTCATCAGCTTCTCCGTTGATAAAGAAGAGTAAAGCAAAGACCATTCTCACTGTTTTTTCTGTTCTAGCATGATTGTTATAAGCTGCGCTAACTTCTCATCGCTTGCTTTAGCTGTCTCTTGCTGATCGGCTAATCCTTTTGCTATTTGTTGTATAGCCTGAGAATTTAAAGCTACTGCGCGACCGTTAGCGTTAGATTCTTTTATAACCTCAACGACAGCCTTTTCAACTCTTTCAACTTCTGATTTTGTAGCCTCTGCCTGAGCCATACTAGAGCCATAGGCAATCGCAACACCTAGACCAGAGATTACAAACGGCAATGCCCACGTCGGGATGGATACAGTATTCTCACTCATTGTTTTGCTCCTGTTAATAACACCACAGGACAGACTTGTCGCTGTCCCGCATATCGACATGTACAAACGCCTTACTAACGCCTATACCGTTAAACCCCATTGCGCACGCCTGCTTTACGATCTGCATTCTCTGTCTACCGCCGTTGACATAAATATCGCAGGCCAACCCTTGCGCGTGCGTTCCAGGCATTTTTTTTACTTTTTCTAAACTATGATTAGGACTTCTGTAACCGCTGGTTACGTAAAAAGGAAATCCGCACTTTTCGCGCAATTGGTCTAGCCGGTGTATAAACTCCTCTGACATTTCGTTCTTGCCGGTCTCCTGGCAGTCAAAGTCTTCTATTTTAAAATATTTGAATTTACCCATATTAAAGCCATTTTGCTGCAGCAATAGCAGCTATAACAAAGGGGTACATCGCCATAATCATTTTGTCCATTCGATCGAACCTAGTTTTGCCCTCGTTTAACGAGCGCTGTATACCTTCGTAACGCTCTAAACACTGCTTTTCATGCATCTCAAGGCGAATCAGCGACTCGTTAACTTCTGGCATTAGTATTTTCCTTTCCAGACTCGGAATGCATCAAATTCGCCTGACAGCATCTTCTTGTGAATGAGATCTTTCTTGGCCTCGTTATCAGACCAACTAACTCCGGCCTCTTTCATCCATTGAGCAACCAAGTGAACAGGTATTCTGCCAACAAGACGATTCTCTCCTGTCATGCCAACGCCCTGCTTGCGCATTTCCTTAACCTCGTCAAGATAGACATTGTTGTTATACTGTTTGTGAATTTCGATTCCCTTTTCTGTAGGGATAATCTTTTCTTTAATCAGCATTACTTTTTCCTTTTCTTTTTAGCTGGTGCTTTTTTCGCCTTTGCAGCAGCAGCCTTGCCTGCCTTGGTGTAAGCGTATTTTTTACCGTTGACTATTGGCATATTAATTTCCTTTAAAACTCCAATAAAAAACCCCACCCTCGAAAGGGTGAGGCTTTAGTTACAACAATTAAGAAGTAGTTAAATCACAGATGATGCCTGACGCTGCTTCGTTCTTAGAAACAAGAGTCAATTCTGTCACTACCTGGCGAGTAGTGTTATCGCCAGATTTAGCTAGTTCTACATTCTTAGTTGGACGCAATACAGCTACGTTCCACATGTCGTTCTGACAAATGAATACATCACGGCCACGGATCAAGCGGCTTGGCTGGAATTCAACCGTACCCCAAGGCGTAACATATACGTCTAACGACTTAACAACTTTGCTGTCACCAGCCTGTACAGTTGAACGCTGGTTGTTGTTACCAGTAAAGCCAAGAGCCTTGTTCATCTGAAAAGGAGATAGGTAAACAGTGTCTGGCTTTCCACCGGCAGTCCAAATATCTTCCATAACGTCATCAAAGATAGCTTGGGTTAGCGCTCGTGGAGTACCGTCGTCAGTTCTAGCATCAGAACCATCACCAGTAGGAGCAGCACCAGAGTTGCCAGAAGCAAAGCTGTCGTTAGTAGTCATCCAAGTTGGAACACCGGCTAACTCACGCGCAGTAGTAGCATTACCAGCTACCTTAGCGTTGTTAGCAAACAGGGCCAATTCTATGTCTAATTTTTGCTCTTTAGCGACCTTAACGACCTGATAAGCCATTTCTGATGCCTTTCCTGCCTTGTTCAGACCAGCGTCTGTGTCAGGTATTACTACAGAATTCTTAAAGATTTGGCTGTAGTTACCAAGACGAGTTGTTGCAGTACGTGCTTCAGCAGTTGTTGCATCACCTTCAATGTGAGCATTAGCTCCGGCTGCGCGTAAAGCATCAGTCTGCCACTCATGCAGAGTGTTGCTTGCTTTGGTCTTCTTACATGCTGAGTAAAAAGGAGTCTCTTCAGGTGATACGTTTTCAATTACACCAGAGAGGTCTTCACGGATGGAATTAGCCCCATCATAGCTGTCAAAAGTATTACTTGGCTGTGCCATTTTTATTTCCTCAAATCAAGTTAAATTAGCCCAATAACAATGCAACAGCATCATCAATTGAGCCGCTGTTTCTAAGTCGTTTCTGTTTAGTCCGAAGCTCTTTCTGCGATAAATTTACTTTTTTCGACCCTGCTTTTAATGGCTGCGTTCTCTTTTTCTGAGATGCCTTTTCAACGGCCTTGGATTTATTGGCAACTATTTCGCGATACCGTCTGGCATCATCCAGAACGCGTATAGCACGATGATCAACTATTGCCGAAATTTCTTGCGGCGAATAACCGTACTCATTACCCACATTCAACATCTGCTCACGCATAACCTTACCCTTATCAGGGTCTTTAAGGTCTGGCATGATATCTAGGAGTTTAGACATTTCTTGTGAACGATGAGCTTCAAGTGCTAGATTCTGTGCGTGTACCTGTTCCTGTTGCACCCGTTGCATTTGTTGCATCTCTTGCTGATAGGCCGACATGTCATTTTCATACCGCGCATTTGCTTCAACATACCCGATTGGATCGGTGTCTAACATTGCAAGGTCTGGTTTGACAGGCTGACGAGCAGCGCCACCATTTTGCAGTTGCTGATAAAGTTCAGTCACCTGCTGACGAGATTCTAAAAGGGCGTTATAAACCTGCTCGGCTTGCTTGCGCATTTGAGCATTTTCTTGCATCCCTTTTTGGACATACTGTTGACCCGAAAATCCTTGCTTGAGTTCGTCGAGGGTTACAGCCCGTTCCTGACCATCAATCTTGACAGTGTAGGACTGCTCCTCCTGAACGGCGTCGATTTCTTCGTCATCGTCCTCGGTAATGTCGTCTTGTTCGTCTTCATCTTGCGAGGCCTCTAGCTCTGGCTCATCGTCTACTTCAGTCTCTTCAGATTCAACCTCTTGGGTCTCCTCTTCTACAACCTCTGCAGCTTCAGTTTCAGTTGGCGTTAGTAGTGCCTCTGCGGCAGATTCAATGCTGCCGTCCATTGTTACTTCAGTCGTTTCCACGGTACTGTTTTCCTTTTGTCATCGACAAGATCGGCCATCTTAATGGAGTTGATCTTGGTCTCGATTGTGTTTAGCGCATCAATTAAATCACGCGCCCGTTGTATCGCCTCGTCGTTACGAGACTGCTCCAGAAAGACGCTTACTGCGTCATCTCTGACATCCTTTAAAAGCTCTTGGAATACGTCATCTTTTTCTAAACGTAGGTATCGTTGAGCTTTTTCTTTATTGTTCAGAATCTACCTCCAGTAACTGCCTGGACAGGTGATTGTGCTGGGTATCTAGGCATCGCCTGCGCTTGTTTAACGCCAGCTACGTCTACATTGGACTGATACTTGCCATAAATCTCGGCAGCCTTAACAAGCAAATCCTGATCCATCTGGTCGCGCTCTCTGTCATCCTGTGCAAGCGCCTTTTGTGCATCAATTTGTAGTTTTGCCATATCAGTCTGTGCTTTAGACTGCGCCTTCATTTGCTCGGCTTGCAAGTACGCTGCTGCCTGATCCATCGGCTCCTGACCCTGCTGCGCTTGTGCTTGCTGCTGTAGCATCATCTCTGTTTCAGCGTCCATTGGTCTAAAGTAACGGTTTACATTGCGCAGACCGCCCATTGCTAACATATCTGCAAGGGTGTTTCTAATTTCAGTCATGCCAACTAAGCCGTTACCGACACCGTAATTAGTGAAAATTTGAACCTGCATGTCTAAAGCTTGTTGTAGGGCTGCTAGGCGCTCACCCTCTCTGCCAGTTCCTAAGCCAACATTGACCGTGACATCCATTTCTTTATTCCAAGACCGTGGGTCAACGGGCATGTAGTCATTACCACCGACTGCCATCATTTCGGCTTTGTCGCAGTTCTCAATTGTTAGCTTCAGCATAAGCTTAAATAATTGCGTTACACCGCCTTCAGCTAGGTTCCTAGCCATTACCTCGATTTGACTCGCCGCGCCCTGCACAGTGGCATTAACAGCCGTTGCAGTGGTGTTCTGTAGTGCATTAGGGTCAAGACCGGATGAAGCAGCAGATACGCCTGTTTTTTGATCAATTTGAGCATCAAAATACTCGACAGCAGAAAGTGTCTGACCTGCGACAAATGGAACGGTCAAAGGCGTAACTGAGCCTCCGGCTTTTGTTCTGACAACACCGCCAATCTCGTTATTGAGGAAGTCATCTACATTGACCATGCCCTCAACAATCTCGGTGCGAGGGTTATTGGTTAGTGCCACGTTATCGAGGACGCCACGGAGCATTGCTGTTGCTGCGTCTTGTTCCGAAAAGAGAATATCTGCAAGAGAGTTACCGACCCACGTATGCGGTTCCGGATCATGCTGAAACACGGCAAACGGTAGGTCACCCCACGGCTCATAATCAAGCAACTCATCAGAACCGCCACCAAGCAGTATCTTGTGCATGACAGGTACGCCAGTGCCGTCAACGTCAATCTTCATGTAGACCTCAGACACAACGACCTTTCGCATTGTGGGGTCTAAAGGCTGCTCATCATCATCTAAACTAAAGTTCTGACGCTCAAATCGCTCTTCATCTGAAAAGTTATCAGTGTCATTACCAGTTAATTCAGACACGACATCAAAGTCATAACCCATTGCAACCAGGTCACCTACTCGCATCTCGCGCTTATGAACAACAGCATAGGCATCGTCTAAATTAGTGGCCTCTGAGGATATAAAGAACTCTTCCGGTGGTAGGCTCTCAATACATAGATCACCGTACTCTTCGGTGACAGACACTTTGACGTTATGCATTGTGCGCTGGTACTCAACGCCCATGTCATCAACATCCATCTCGATGATCTCTTCGTGCTTAATGACCTCAACACGCGGATCGTTAACAATTAAGCTAAACTCCTCATCAGGAAGGTCTTGGTGATCAAACGTCTCGCTTTCTTTCTCAATATTCCAATAGCACTTAACAACACCGCACTTCTTTAGGAGTGAATCAGCAAAGACATCAGACAGCACACTGTAGCCGCCTAACGTATTAAACTTGTAGTTAACGTACTTAGTGGCCTGTTCAGCAAACTGCGCGTCCTCGCGCCCTGTAGGAGCAAATTCAACCGGCTTATCAGTTGACAGAAAAACACGCATCAAACTTGGCTTTATGGCCCGTATCTTGTCGCGTATCTTGGTTGACACAACCCGACTTCGGCCCTCTTCCTCGCCAATATCAACCTTACCGTCATAGTATCGCTGCGCTTTAAGTCGATCATCTACCAGCTCTGAGTTTACAAAATCTTCTGCGTTGTCCACCGCATCCGCTGCAATTGACTTGATGTCGTCTTCTGTTAGCTTTTTAAGTTCCATATATTTTTTCCACGAGAAAGACCGCCAGTTAAAGCGGTGCAGTAAGAAGGATTATTTAAAGGTTTTCTATAAGACCAGCAGGGGCTTGTCGCTGCACAACATTGTCAGCGCCCTGCATTAAGCGGTTCGCAATGTTAATCACTTTTTGGTTTAGCACACCAAAGGCTGTCTCATCAGTTAAAGCGGCACGTACTAAATCAGGGTTTTCTGAAAATAAAATTTCAACCACTTTGCGTTTTTGTTCATTATTTAACCCAAGGTCTTCTGGTGTCAAAGCCACCGCAGCACGACTAACATTGCCAGGGGAAGGCATAGCTAACGCCTCACTAATAGCCGCGACCTTGCCAACCGCGCCCATTTCTTTAGTGGCCTCATTAGTAAATTGCGTCATTGAGTTACCCGCAGGCTTAATTGCTGCGTTGTTTTGTTGCGCTCGACCTGCACGAGCCAATGCTGCAATCGCACTGTCAGCTTGATCTTCAGGCAAAATAGTCTTCATGATTTCGTTTGGCCCAGACTTTGCTCTATCAAGTCCTCCAGCTTGTGCCGGGAATGACCCTTTTCTGTCAGATAGCGCTCGTTTAACTGTTTGGTAATATCCTGCTCTAAACGCTTTAACCTCATCAGGATTTAAATCATCCAATATGTTGGCAAGATCATCACTGCTAGCGCCTTGCGATTGCTTGCCTAACTTAAATGCATTGTCAAAAGCTACACGTGCAGAATAATTTTCACGGTTTAACGCAAGTCTTGGACTGGCCTTGTCAAGAGCTTTTTTTAAAACTGACTCCGCCTCACCTAACTCAACAGCAATGGCTGGGCTAGGATTAGAGCCTGCATATTTATTAGACTCCATTTCCTTAAGAATCTGCCTAACTTGCTCTGCGTCTTTTAGGGTTGGCTCGCGTTTAAAGGCAAAGTATGTTTTTCCAGTTTTTGGGTCAACTTTATCGCCAAACAACGGTTTTAGGTTAGGATTATTTCCTGCCTCGGCTTCGTAAAGCTCTTCCATCGAGCGGCGTAGTCTAGTGTTCACTCTTAGCTGACCAAACATTTTTTGCTTAACAGGCTCCGCAAGCTTTGGCGCATCGGCGTAAATGGCGCCGTACTCGTCGCCTTGATAGTCTTTTAACTCTTGATTGGCACGTTTTTGAGCCAGCGCAACATTTGTTCCTGACACTCCTGGCGCTAAAGCGGTTCTTACCTCGTCACGAGCCTGCCCCATCGTTTGATCTACACGACCCTTGGCTGCAATTTTTATGTCCCCAGCAGCCTCTCCACCTTCAGATGCAATGCCACGTAAGCTTGCTGGCAGCGCATCATCTTCAGCCATTACGCCGCCGTTTTTAATGTCCTCAATTGTTTCCTCAATACTTTTTCCTGTTCTGCTTCGTAACTTATTAAGATATTCTGACACAGGCCCAACGTACTCATTACCGTACTTATTTCTGATAAACGTATTAAAAGATTTGTAACTACCACCTGCCGCTTTTGCCGCTTGCCGTAGTCCCTCAGAGCCAAGAACACCTGCTAATCCACCAATAGCTGTATCTAAAACTGCACCACTTACATTACCCTCTGTCAGATCAGCTTCTGAGTAACCAAGTCCTGCACCTGCACTTACTGGCGCGGCATTTAATGCTCTTTTAGCTACCCCCATCATGCGACCTGCATTAGCAGTTGCCGCTGCACCGCTTGACCCTCCAGTTAATGGTGTTGCGATCATCATCGCTACCGTAGGTATCAAACCGCCAACAATCTCGCTAGTAATTGCTGTTTTAGGGTTTTGCGCCTGAAACTGTTTTAACTGCTGACGTACACCATCTCTGATTTCTTTGTACGTTTTAGGATCATCTGAAAATCTTGACATTGCTGCACTAAAACCAGCCTCAAGCTCATCACCAAAGCCAAGCAAAAACCCCTGTCCAACGGCAGTACGACCTAAATTTCCATAGTAATTACCCTGCGGCTGCTGTGCAGCTTCAGTGTCATCGCCAAGACCTAAATCCAAAGAGGCTAATATCTCATCCTGTGTATTCATTGCTGCTCCTGATCCATAAATGCCTTGCGCTGTGCGTAATTCATGCGATCCCAAATATACTGCGGCGAAATAGGCGTTGTCGGGGTGCTTTTCTTTTCAGCAAGTGCTATTAATTTAGGATTGTTTTGCGGTACAGCAGCTACTTGATATTCAAGTTCCTCTTGCTCCATTACCTCTCTTGTCCACTCTGTCAGGCCAATACCAGAGTTAAGCCGATTAGTTTTCTTAAGTAGTTCACGCCTAAACTTGTCTTGCGCTGCAATTTTTTCATCGATGTATTTTAGGGTTTGCGATCTGTTTAAGCCCTGCGGAAAGCCAGTAGACAACGCTAGTTTTAATTCTGTAGCACTTAGCGCACCAAACGTCGCGGAGTTAATAATATCAATACCCATTTCATTAGCTACATTTCGCAGTAATTGGGTGTTTGCTTTAAATGTCGGCAAATGCTGTTTAATCCAGCCGGTTTCAGCGCCTTCTTCAATTAACTTTCTTGCTTGACGTAATGAGGTAATTTGACTGGTAGCCGCATCATATCTACCAAAATACTCTTTAGCTTGACTACGCGCCGCCGCAATGTCCGACTGTCTTAAAACAGCGTCACTGTCCATTTGCGCTTGCTCTTGGTTAGTCGTGCCTCTACCGCCTAGCTTGATCAAACTAAACCCTCCGTTAGCATTCGGGTCATATTCATAGGTAAATTGGTCACCAGCTTTAATATCGTAAGCAGGCATGTCTTCTTGGGCGGTCTGCACAGAGCCAATGTTTTTGTTCATGTGCGGTGACTTAAATTGCCCAGACAAGTATGCGCCCATGATGTCTTTTACCATACCTGGGTTTGCTTGGATGGCTCCTAATGCTTGCGACGCCATTGGATCAGTCGCTGCTCTTGATTGCAGAAACTTCATCGTTGCAGCAGCATCTATACCGCTTTGCCTGCGCTCTTGCGCCTGCTGAATGGTATTAGCTGCAGACGCTGCAATGCCCTGATCAGGGTTTAACCGCATAGAGTTTAGGCCCATTTGCAATCTTGCCATGCGCTCTGGGTCTGCGCGGAACTCTTTTATTCCTTTACCTAACCGATCAAGTAGGCCCATTTCATTATCAGGCATTCTAGCCTCCCATCATTTTCATAATTAGTTGAATAACATCGCTCTTGTTATCGCCCTTGTCCATTTGCGCAACAATGCCCTGACCATACGGAATCGTTTGTTGATGTTGTGGCTGCATGACGCCACCGCCACGCTGTACTGGCGCAATGTTAGGGCTAACAAAGCCCTGATGAGCAAATGACTGAGCGCCCTTACCGATCTTATCCATGTAGGGCTGCATTTGATCCATAAATGTCTGTGGCGCTTCTGGCACAGGTACATCAGGTAGTGCAAAATCCGGTTTTGGTGCAACCATTTGCGCTCTAAGCTCTGCGGCCATCATTTCTTTGTTCTGAGCAATCTTTTTTGCCATTTCTGCTTCTTGCTCAATATTCTCGCCAGATAAAAAATCAAACATACTGTTAACTCGCTGCTAGGGTTAAATAATCAAACAGACCAGGCTGTTTAGTCGTTGTCGTAGTCTGCGGAACAGGTGATGCACCAAGAGCCTGAGAGAGCAATCCAATGGACTGATAAGGCGCTTGTGAACGCTGGTTAAACTGGTTCTTAACCGCATCAATGAGTAGCTGATTAAGACCCTGTTTCATTGCGCCGTCCTGTGCTAAGTTACCGCTAAGGGTTTGACCCATTCCAAAGCCTAAATTAGCTAAATTACCTAACTGATTACCGGATGATAGGCGCTGTTGTGATCCAGCCAATCCAGCCGCTTGATTAGCCATTTGGGCCGCTTGATTCTGCCCGATATTAAACTCATTAGCACGGTTAGAGGCCGCCTGATTGGCAAGTCGAGCAGTATTTCCGGCATTTGCACTAAACTGGTTTGCTTGGTTTGTTGATGCCTGATTTGCAAGGTTTGCAGTGTTAAAGGCTTGCGCTCCAAATTGACCTGCTTGATTCCTTGCTGCTTGGTTTGCTAACGATGAAGTATTTAACGCCTGCGCACCAAACTGACCTGCCGCATTTAATGCTGCCTGATTAGCTAAACCTGCTGTATTACGCGCCCCAGCACCAAACTGTCGTGCTTGGTTTAATGAGGCCTGATTAGCAAGATCAGAAGTATTACCTGCTTGTGCGCCAAACTGTCGTGCCTGCTGTAACTGAGATGACCGCTGTTGTGCCGCTTGGTTAGCCGCTGCCGAGCTAAACTGACGAGCCTGTTGATCCTGTGCAGAAGTCTGCTGTGCTGCCTGATTAGCCGCTGCTGCTGCAAATTGTCCTGCCTGATTTTGTGCCGCCTGATTTGCAAACTCTGCCTGATTCTTTGCTCCTGCGCTGAACTCTTGTGACCGCAAATCCGTTGACTGATCTGCAAGATTACGTTGCTGTGCAATGTTAGCAGTTGTTGTATCGGCCTGCAGTGAGGCGCCCTGGTTCGCTAAATCAGACTGCATCTTGTTAGCAATATCTTGCTGCGCCATGCCCTGCGCCTGATTGAAGCCCTGCTGACGTAACCCTGCGGCTGTACGTGCTGCTTGATCAAAGAAGCTGCTGTTTGTCTCTGACTCTCTTAGTGCGTGCCGTGAACCGCCAAATGCGCCGCTTGCGGTAGCGTTGGCCCCAGCTTGACCCATCTGCAACCGTCTTGCCTCGTCTAAATCACCAAGGGTTCTATTAACCACCTCGTCATTGTAAGGGTTCATGTAACGCCCGATATCCGCGTCAACAATGCGATCTGCATTAACGTCTCTTGCGCTGACGTTCGGCCCTCCACCTAACATTCTTCCGCTAACACCGTAGCTACTTGCGTTCTGTGGATTGTAACCTTGCGAGCCTACGCCTGCTCCTTTAAATCCTTGCGAGTCAACGCCTGCTGCATCAAATCCACGACCAGAAGCGCCAGCGGCTTGATAGCCTTCACCAGATGTTCCTGATGCTGTATACCCCTGCCCTACACTACCTGCAGCGCTATAACCACGGCCAAATGTTCTTGCGCCGTTAACGCCCTTTGCGCCTGCTTGCGATGCATTATAGCCTTGAGATTGTATTCCCATTGGCAAATAATTCATCTCATTACGCGCACCAGCCATTGCATCGTTAATACCTTGTGCGCTTGAACTAAAGATACTAGGCGCTCGTTGCCCTTGCGTCGTTGCGCCACTGGTTGGGGCTGTGTTTGGTTGAGGGTTTCCATTGCCGCTGTAAGGAGGCAAAGGCACATTATTAGGGATACCGCCGCCTGGCATTGGTGGTACGTCTTGCCCTACTTGTCCTAAATGCGGATCAGAGAAAAGACTACTACCAATTTGCTTATCGTTTCCTGTTAGCTGTTTCATCGGTGAGAGTTGTCTTGGTGCAGTGCTGCCTTTATTCATTACTTGCAAACCATTATTTTGACCTTGCACTCTTTGGTTCATTACGCCTGTAGCGCCACCATTAGCCATTATCTAGCTCCTTTTTTTGTGCTAACTTTCTTTTTTGTCGTTGCCTTTACAGGGGTTACCGTTGCATTGTTTTGCCCAAGATTTGGGTCAGAATATAACGAGGGGTTAACGCCCGTTGAGGATGTGCCAATATCTGACAGAAGACCTATAAGCTGATCTTTTGTTGCATAGTTTCCTAAATCGGGTGCTTGGTATGACGGAAGGTTACTGATCGCTTGTTGATTTGTATTAATTTGGTTCTGTAATCCGCTGGGGTCAAATTGCGACAAATTGTTAAACTGATTATTAACGCTTTGAGTCGTTGCATAACCGCTTAAGTCAGGTGCTTGATAGGTCGGTAAATTACTGAACCGATTGTTAATGTCTTGTCGTAACTGTGTGTCATCGTATTGGTTTATGCCCTGCAGTGCAGTAGATAACGCATCATTAGTCGCATAATTACTTAGGTCGGGCGCTTGGTAAGTGGGCAAGTTACTAAATCGGGTATTCATGTCCTGCCGTAACTGAGTGTCATTATACAGATCAGACATTTGCGCATAGTTGCTAAGATCGGGAGCCTGGTAAGTCGGCAAACCACTAATTGCAGAGTTTAAATCTTGCGATGTTGCATAACCAGAAAGATCAATGCTGCTTGGGTCAAATTGAGGAACGCCAGCAATTGCTGTATTTAACTGCTCACTCGTCGCATATCCGCTAAGATCAGGCGCTTGATATGTGGGCAGGTTACTAAACCGATTGTTGATGTCTTCTCTTAAAGCGCTATCATCATACTGTGACAAATTACTAAAACGGTTATTGACGCTTTCAGTTGTTGCATAGTTAGAAAGATCGGGCATCGTTACGTCAGGATTAAATGTTTCAAAACGACTATTTATGTCACCTCGCAATTGACTGTCATCATATAAATCAGACATTTGCGCATAATTGCTTAGATCAGGCATCGATGACATAGGATCAAACGCTTCAAATCTATTGTTTAGCTGCTCTGTCGTTGCATAATTTGATAAATCAGGAGCTTGGTAGCTTGGTATGCCAGAGATCGCACTTGTCAAATCATTGGTTGTTGCGTAGCCTGATAAGTCAGGTGCTTGTGCAGCAGGTAAGTTCGCAAGACCCTGCTGATTAGATGTAATTTGTGCTTGTAGGTTAGACGGATCAAAAGCATTAACATTGCTAAATCTAGAGTTAATATCCTGACGCAATTGACTGTCATCATACAAGTCAGTTGTGCGAGCATAGCCAGATAAATCTTGTGGCTGATAGGTAGGTAGCCCACTTAACGCGTTATTTAATTGTTCAGTTGTTGTATAACCAGACATATCTTGCGGTGCAGTAGGTTGCATTGCCATCAGACGCTGATCTAACTGGTCAGCAGTGATGTAACCTGTCATATCAGGTGCTTGCGCTGTAAAACTCACACCGTAAGGATTTGCATCAGAAATTGAATATTGTGTAGGGTCAAACGCGGTAAATTGACCAACATCGCCTGGATCGCCTGTGTGACTGCCAGCACCTGAGTTGTTTTGACCGCCACTGTTAATGCCACCACCCATCATGCCCGTGCCAGTAGTGCCACCAAGACCACTTTGAGGATTGACAAATAGGTTATTGTATTGACGCGCTTGACCAGGGCTTGTAGCCTCATAATTATCTACTGCCTCCTGATACATAGGGTAGGATGAGTAACCAGAGATACCGCCAAACTGCGATGTTTGCGGCATACCGTCTGTTGCACTCATTCCAGGATCAACTAACCCAAAGGCAGAGGCTGCATCAATATTTGCTTGCATCGCCTGTTGTTGCGGTGATGTTAAACCTGCAACATCTGGCCCCATGTACGGCATATAGCCAACCTTTTGCAAGGCCTCTGCGCGCGCCATGTTTCTTATTGATGGCTGCTGTATCCATTGTGGAATTTCTACTTGTGATGTTTGGCTACCGCCTTTTCCACCTGACATATTAAATTTCCCTTGATAGTGTGGTGAACGCCTCTGTCCACCCTTTGTCTTTAAGAACCCTTGACCAACCTTTACGCCCAGCAATGGTCATTCCCGAACAACCTGCTGCTTTAGCAAATTCAACGGCTGAATCATTCATATCAACGATCTGCCCCTTTTCACCCCCAGCTAAAAAAACATGAAAAATCTTTTTCTGCGGAAAGATGATAATTTCAGTCACAGCACAGCCCTCTTCTGCAGGCCAGAACTGCATACGCCCACTGACAATACCCTGCACAATATCTGCGAATAAATGCGTGCCACCAGAATGCTCCAGCGCACTCTCTATCCAAGGTCTGCACCGTAAAAGCTCTTCGTGTAGATTCATTACTGCTTACATCGACTCATTGACACCTGCACCGCAGGTATTGCTGGTATAGGACTTGATGCCGCTGTGTAGGGCAGCGTTAAACCCGTGTTAGAGGCCGCGTACATTACTTTTATATACTGACCAGCGGTTACGCTTACAACGGCTGTATGGGCTATTACGCCATCACCATTAACGGCCTGTTTTACTGCAAAGCCATCGGTTCCGTTGACGTTGATCCAAAGATACCCTGTATAGCTTGATGAAGACGTTGCCTGCGCTGTCACATCAATGTTTAAAACACCGGATTCTGTTACGTCGATCTTTGTTGCGTCCGACCCGTTAATCGCTAATCCGTCGGCTGATGTTGCGCTGTTAAACGTTACAGCATAGGCCGTATTTGCCTGTGAAGGGGTTTGAGTTGCAGTTGCTACAAAGTGACCGCAACCGCCCTGCATTAAGACTTGTCGATACGCGTTATCTTTAGAAATTACGGGGTAACCAGAGCGATCCCACAGCATAATGCCCTCTAGCGCCGCAGAATCCCCAGAGAGGTAATATTTTAGCTGTGATTGGGCCACTAAGAGGCCATCAACAAGACGTTTACCCCATATCTTCCAATCATCGCCAATTGGTTGGGGTAGCTGCGCACTCAACGCCTACCGCCCTCGATGACATTGAGACGCATCTTGCCAGCACGCCAATTATTAAGCTCTGAGCCGTTAATGAGCATCCTGACCTGACGCCCCTGAAATCTTGCGCCGGTTGGGTTGCCAAGTGTAAACGGCCCGTGGCTTGTCTCATCACCATTTGGATAAAATCGCGTCTTAAAGGTTAAGCTAACCTCGCCCTGCGTTCCCTCATCTGGAATAATCTCATTGACACGCATAACATTGTCTCCAGCGCCCATTGTGATAGGGCCAGACTCTAAATACGGAGCAGAGTCGTGGGTGTAACCAAACTCATGGTTATAAAGGTTACCAGAGGCATCAAACCACAGAGGTGATCTAAACGCGCCTAAATCAACGCCTGTCGTACGGGATAACGTACCGATGTTCCAGTGGCCTTCCTTATAATCATAGACAACGTAACGGTTGTTTTCGTTTGAGTCACCTGATGGGTAGAACCACCAAATTTCACCAAACTGACTATTGTGGATTGCACATACCTTTGATCTTTGCGCAGTGTTAAGGCTTGTAAAGACATGATCTAGCACATCGCACTGCATCTCTTGTACGGCGTTACCGTTGTACTGATAAAAGCCACCTGTTCCCATCCAGAACGCGCCCTGGTCAACGGCGATGGCTGCCTGACGAGATACGATGCCACACGAACTGCCAACACGCTCAAAACTGTAGACAAACGGAGGGCCAGCATAGGTTGCAGTGTGTGCATCAAGGGTTGTTAATAATAATGCAGACCCTTTAACGCGAACGCCGCACATGATTTCGCCAGTTGTCTGTAATTCGATATCACCGGCTTGGTTTGTTGTTGATGGCGTCCACTGGTTATTGTTTTCACGATCAGACCAAGCAACCTTTTGCGGATTACCGCCTGCGCCTAGACAAAAGACAAAGCGCTCATCGGTTACCATAATAGCGCTGTTATTTACTGGGGCATTTGACAACAACGCCGCAGCAGTTGATGTACTTAGCTGCCACTCGTAGACCTTGCCGTCATCCGATGAACACGCAATTAAATACTGTCCAAAGCTATCTAAAGACCAGGTTGTTACTGGATCAGGTACAGCCGCATCACGCGGATAGCCATAGGCGTCATTACCATAGGTCTGACCGCCGAACCCGTAGTTAGCGTTTGCATCCTCTGACCCAGAAGTGAGACCGGAAGGCGTAATATCTTGTACCGCAGAGCCTTGGTTTAGCGCGTACAGCTTGTTGTACGTGCCAACAGCAATGTGTGTTACCTCGGAATGATCAACCCAAGAAACCATGCCGCGTGGCGCTGCCGCTGTTGCCCCTGCCTTACGTGTTGTCCACCCACCAATCGGGCGCACAGAACCGTTCTGCCAACGTATAAAGTTGCCATCAATCCAACGACCCGTTGAATCTAGTTCTGTTCCGTGATTGTAGATGCCAGCAGGCAATTCAAGAGCAACAAGCGCCATAGATATGTTTCCTTACTCTGCTACAGCGTCAGCCGTAAGAGAATTCTTTAGAAGACCGTAAAAGTATTCATGACCGCCAACCAGTTGATCTAGGTTGAACCGCGCAGACTCCATCTTGCCGTTAAGGCTTGCACAGTGACGGACATATATCTTTTGCTCATCGCTCATGTCTTCGAGGTTGTATTCAACGTCGTCAACAGTAATGAGTGTCGTTTTTTTCTCGCTCATCGTTGTTACTCCAAATGGTTAAAGTTTACTGTTTAGCCTTGTTTCCCAAGAAAGCAAACCTTTCTAGGATGGCATAGGCCTTTGCCACAAAAATATTGTCTTTCGGTGTGTCGGTGTAATCACAAATAATAGAAGCAATGCTTACAACGGAAGTCGCAAGTACATACACATCAATTAAATAATCCATTACCACGCTACTCCCCAAGACGTTGAAGGCGCTTTAGACTCTGCAATCTGAGCGGCTACCTTTGCTTCAACGCGAGTAACTTCATCTGAGCCTAGTGTGGTTTTTATCCACCCTGCTACTGTAGCCTCGTCAAGCGAATCCCAAGCTACATAACCGTCTGCGCTTGCATCTGGCGTATAGGACTCCATGCCCGATACTGTGCCTGTGTGAGTGACTTCGCCGACTACTTCTGAATCTGTTGCAGACCATGCGGCATGAACTACGCCCTTGTCAGAGTCGTTGGTATATTCTAAGTTTGTGATGTTCCAAGTTACTGCCATGATTAACTCCTCTAAGATGCTGTGTATCCGTTACCTGCACTAATTGCTGAGTTAGTAGCTGTCATGCTCTCGCTACCCCAATCAGTTTTAGCTTTCATAAGCTCTAGGTGTGCTACGTTTCTATCCACACAATCCTGACGGTCTTCGGCATCATTTTCTGCCATTACATTACCTGCGATGATGTCTGTAATAAGTGCAATGCTGTGACCCATTGCTGTGTAATCAGATGCTAGTTGTTCTGTTGTACGTTCTACTGTTTCTTCACTCATAATTATTTATCCTTCTAGGGTTTCTATTCTTGCGGTTAATGATTCAATCAAGGCTTGTTGCTCTTGGATGGCTTTAAGTAAAACTGGGATGGTTTCTGTGTAGTTCATGCCTAGAGTTCCGTCAGTATCGGTAGCTACTACTTCAGGATAGCTAGACTGCCAATCTTGGGCTATGAATCCTATTTTAACATCATCTGGAGTTTGAGATTTTAAGTTATAGCGAACACACCGCATGGCGTTTACAGCGGTTAAAGCACTACTTAATTCAACGATGTTTTCTTTAGAGTTTTCATCTGATTGAGTTGTCCAAGAGGTTGCACCGTTTACAAGTTTTACACCTGTTGCTGCTGCGTTTAAAACATAGTAGTTGGCTACATTGAAGTTAATACGGTCTACACCAATTGCGGCAATGTTAGTCCCATTATTAATACCAAAGGATTCGTCAGTGACAACATTAGGAGTAGCGGAGGCGAGATTGGCTATATTAGTAGTACCCACTAGAACGCGACCACTACTATCCACACGAACTCTAGGATTACCATCACCATCTGACAAGACGATGTTGTTGCTTGCGGTGCGGATGTCTAAGCCGCCTTGGTTGCCGTTGTAGCGACCGATGATGGTATTCTTGGAGCCTGTTGTTACAGTATTACCTGCAAGACCACCTACAAATGTGTTTTGAACGCCTGTGGTTACTGCTCCACCTGCTTGGTCTCCAACGGCAACATTGTATCCGTTGCCTGAACCTATATTTAATGCATCTAATGCACCTGTTCCAATCGCAACATTTAGAGAACTGGCTGTGTTTGAATACAAAGCATTCAATCCAATAGCAATATTTCCTGCA
>Ga0206130_10002777_pt1 | contig 23913 bp, 19 predicted proteins | sample Helgoland_Spring_9_FD_148637 | JGI IMG/M metagenome (GOLD analysis project Ga0206130, IMG submission 148637) | Pelagic subsurface seawater microbial communities from Kabeltonne, Helgoland, North Sea - Helgoland_Spring_Bloom_20160512_1 | ecosystem: Environmental > Aquatic > Marine > Epipelagic ... | reverse complement strand
CATATCAACACATACAAATACCTGGCACTGGCGAAAAAATCACAGTTAACGCTGACTACTCTCTCAACGTCCCTGACCAACCTATTATTCCGTTCATAGAAGGAGATGGCATTGGCGTTGATATAACTCCGGTAATGGTGAAAGTTGTAGATGCCGCGGTCGAGAAAGCCTATGGGGGTCACAAAAAAATAAGTTGGATGGAAATATTCACCGGTGAGAAGGCCGCCGAAATGTACGACGGCGATTGGTTTCCCGCTGAGACTCTCGACGCGATAAAGGACTATTCAGTCGGTATAAAGGGACCGCTGACAACACCAGTAGGTGGCGGTTTTCGGTCGCTGAACGTGGCTCTGCGACAGGAATTGGATTTATACACGTGCCTTCGCCCGGTTAGATGGTTTGAAGGTGTGCCGTCGCCCGTTAAGGAGCCCGCTAAAACTAATATGGTTATATTCCGTGAGAATTCGGAGGATATCTATGCGGGTATTGAGTGGCGAGCGGGTTCGCCTGAAGCGACCCGAGTCATCGAGTTTTTACAGAATGAGATGGGGGTCACTAAAATACGTTTTCCAGATAATTGTGGTATTGGCGTTAAACCGGTCTCGAAAGAAGGGACTGATCGCCTCGTACGCAAGGCCATTCAGTATGCAATCGATCAAGACTTGCCCTCTGTGACTCTTGTCCACAAGGGCAATATCATGAAATTTACTGAGGGTGCTTTTAAAGACTGGGGCTACCAACTGGCGCAAAACGAGTTCGGCGGAGAGCTGATAGATGGTGGTCCCTGGGTTAGCTTAAAAAACCCTAATACAGGCACAGACATAGTTGTAAAAGATGTTATTGCCGATGCCATGCTTCAGCAAGTGCTGCTGCGTCCAGATGAGTACAGTGTTATTGCAACGCTTAATCTTAACGGGGATTATTTATCCGATGCGCTGGCCGCTCAGGTTGGCGGGATTGGGATAGCACCAGGGGCCAATCTAAGCGACAACATTGCTCTCTTTGAGGCAACTCACGGCACTGCTCCAAAGTATGCGGGTCAGGATAAGGTTAATCCGGGGTCGCTTATCCTTTCAGCTGAAATGATGCTCCGACATTTAGGTTGGAATGATGCCGCCGATTTAATCATTGGCGGGATGAATGGTGCCATTCAGGCGCGAACAGTGACCTACGACTTTGAGCGTCTGATGGGCGATGCTACCTTGCTAAAATGCTCTGAGTTTGGCGACGCAATTATCGCTAAAATGTAGAGTCAACTGCTGCTCAGGCAGCAGTTGTTATACCCCATGCTTTTGAATTTCAGAAGCATTTGAACAAAGCTATGGTCAACGTGAAACGTCTAATCTGCGATAATCAGTCCAATTGACACGAGCTGACTTCCCTAATGTCATCATCTGCGGGGGGGTTGCTGTTATCCGCTGAATCCTGAGCCGCTTGTATATTTGTAGCATGCAAGCCCTTAGGGCCGTTTACTGTATCAAATGAGACGGGCTGGCCAGCCTTTAGCGTTTTATAGCCATCCATACTTATCGTCGAGTAGTGAGCAAAAACATCTGCACCACCACCCTCAGGCAGGATAAAGCCGAATCCTTTTGCATTATTGAACCACTTTACTGTTCCAGTCTGCATACATTTATCCTTTTTAATATTGCCCTTTATTTCTTTATTTATAAGGCATTTATTCCAATCTTGCTCGTTAATCCTTTATCATTAGCAATGGCATGTTCAGGGTTATTTACAACATACCTGTACTTTTTTAACATTTTTGTGCCATTAGTCAAGTGCTCTGGTCGTAATATAGCCAGTCCATCTAAAATAATTGGTATTGGTTAACCTGATAGGCAGATATATGGGTGAACGTGAACAATTTCTACTAAAATCAAGATTGCAGGGAGACGACAATCTACCTCCCGGCAATGAAGGCGATGGTGATTTGGCAGTTGCTGAGTTGAAACCGGCGCTAAAACGGCCACCTATGTACAAAGTCGTATTATTGAATGACGACTATACGCCGATGGAATTTGTGGTTGAAATTTTGGAAACTTTTTTCTCGATGGGCCGAGAGCAGGCGACACAAGTGATGCTGGCGGTTCACACGCATGGCAAAGGTGTTTGCGGACTCTTTACAAGAGACGTGGCTGAGACAAAAGCTGCGCAAGTCAATCAATATGCGAGGGAAAGTCACCACCCCTTGCTGGCAGAAGTTGAAGCATCTGAAGATTGAGATGTTGCGTATGTATAAAGAGACAAGATATAACATCGGAGTAAATTATGTTAAGTAACGATCTTGAGCAAACATTGAATCAGGCCTTTAAGGGGGCTCGGACCAAACGGCATGAGTTTATGACGGTTGAGCACCTGTTGTTGGCACTCGTGGACAATGCACTGGCTGCTGACGTGTTGGTTGCCTGCGGTGCTGACTTGTCACAACTCAGAGCTGATTTGGTTGATTTTGTTGATTCAACAACACCATTAATCCCCGAACAGGATTCCGAAAGGGATACACAGCCGACCTTGGGTTTTCAGCGTGTATTGCAGCGGGCAGTATTCCACGTGCAGTCTTCCGGTAAAAGCGAAGTAACTGGCGCTAATGTGTTAGTTGCTATTTTTAGTGAGCAAGAAAGCCAGGCCGTTTATTTTCTGAAACAGCAGTCTGTGGCTCGGCTTGACGTGGTCAATTACCTAACTCATGGCATATCTAAGGTCGCCGGTCATACGGAGCCTGGTTTAGACCATAATGAATCTCGCAGCGACGACGAGTCTTCCGGTGAAACTCCAGAGAAAACGCCGCTCGACAGCTTTGCAACGAACCTTAACGAAGAAGCCCGTAAAGGGCATATTGATCCACTAATTGGACGCTCTCACGAGGTTGAACGGGTAGCGCAAATCCTCGCACGTCGTCGTAAAAATAATCCATTACTTGTCGGAGAGTCAGGCGTTGGGAAAACGGCCATTGCCGAAGGCCTAGCAAAAATGATCGTCGATGGCGATGTTCCTGATGTATTAAAGGAAGGTGTCGTTTATTCACTTGACCTGGGTTCGCTGCTGGCGGGTACAAAATATCGCGGAGATTTTGAAAAACGCTTTAAGGGACTGTTGGCTGATCTTCAGGAGAGAGACAACTCTATTTTATTTATCGATGAAATCCATACGATTATTGGTGCGGGAGCAGCATCAGGCGGCGTTATGGATGCTTCCAATCTATTAAAACCGTTACTGAGCTCCGGCAAATTGCGCTGTATTGGCTCAACGACATTTCAAGAGTATCGAGGAATTTTCGACAAAGACAAAGCCTTGAGTCGACGATTTCAAAAAATTGATGTGTTAGAGCCCTCTGTCGAGGAAACGTACCGTATTTTGAAAGGACTGAAGAGCCGCTTTGAGGATCACCACGACCTGCGCTACAACGACAAGTCACTGCATGCGGCAGCCGAGCTTTCAGAACGTTATATTAACGATCGTTTTTTGCCGGACAAGGCTATTGACGTCATTGATGAAGCTGGAGCATTTCAACGATTACAGCCACCGAGCAAGCGTAAAAAAGTCATCGGTGTTACTGATATTGAAGCCGTCATATCGAAAATCGCGAGAATTCCGCCAAAATCAGTGTCAACCAACGACAAAGAGTCACTGAAAAAGCTTGAAGACAACCTGAAAATGGTCGTTTTTGGTCAAGACAAAGCGATTTCAACCCTGGCAACAGCGATTAAAATGGCAAGGGCTGGACTCAAAGCGGTCGAAAAACCCATTGGGTCATTCTTGTTAGCTGGGCCAACCGGTGTTGGTAAAACAGAGGTCACTAATCAGTTAGCAAAAATACTAGGCCTTGAATTAATTCGCTTTGATATGTCGGAATACATGGAGCGGCATACCGTTTCACGATTAATAGGCGCTCCTCCCGGTTATGTTGGCTTCGACCAAGGCGGGCTTTTGACTGAGTCGGTGACGAAACATCCTCACTCGGTGGTATTACTTGATGAAATCGAAAAGGCCCATCCCGAGGTATTCAACCTCCTGTTACAGGTAATGGATCATGGAACCCTGACGGATAATAATGGGCGCAAGGCAGATTTTCGTAACGTTATTTTTATTATGACCACCAATGCGGGTGCTGAAAGTGTCAGTCGTCGGTCAATGGGTTTCACTGAGCAAGACAATACAACGGACGCAATGGAGGCTATCAATCGTTTGTTTACACCCGAGTTTCGAAATCGCTTAGATGCAATTGTTCAATTTGATGCATTACCGGAAGATATCGTGTTGACCGTTGTTGACAAGTTTCTGGTTGAGTTACAGGGTCAGCTTGACGACAAGAGGGTGACGCTAAACATCAGTGACGAAGCGCGGTTGTGGCTAGTAAGAAAAGGCTATGATAAAAATATGGGGGCAAGGCCAATGACCCGAGTCATTCAGGACTACATTAAAAAACCACTTGCCGAAAAGGTCTTATTCGGTGCGCTGTCTAAAAATGGAGGCATTGTTGATATACGGGTTGAAGATGGAGTTTTGGTTGTTATGGAAGAAAAAGAAGAAGAAGAAGCGCTTGCATAGCGCTTCTTTAGCATCAATGGAGTTGAGGATATTATCTGGCGCGGTAGGTGATACGGCCCTTACTAAGGTCATAAGGTGTTAATTCGACCCTGACTTTGTCGCCAGTTAAAATTCGAATATAGTTTTTACGCATCTTACCGGATATGTGAGCTATGACCACGTGGCCATTTTCCAGCTGCACTTTAAACGTTGTGTTTGGAAGGGTATCAATCACTTCCCCTTCCATTTCGATTTGTTCTTCTTTTGCCATTCGGCGCTTTCCTCTCAGCCATCTCTGACCGTTGTGTATAAATTACTCGCTGTTTTTAGTACCAGCGACGGTTAATCATTCGCGAATAAATCAGCAGCCGCGCACTTAGCGGGCTAAAAACTGGGCGCATTGTGCACTATATTAGCTAGGGAATCAAAAGCGATTACGCAATGCTGACCCAGCGATTGTTAACCAGTAATTGAAGTGGCCGATAATCGCTTTTATAGCTCATTTTCTGACACTGTTTGATCCAATACCCAAGATATAGGTAAGGTAGCTCTAATTCGATACCTTTTTTGATCTGCCACAAAATGGCATAACTCCCAAGGCTGCGCTTAGAGTGATCAGGATCAAAAAAGGTATAAATCGCGGATAAACCATTCTCCAAAACATCCGTTACAGCCACGGCTACAAGTTTACTATCTTGAAAAAGTCCAAAATAACGGGTGTTACCGAGCTCGTTACTGAGAAACGATTCATATTGTTCGGGAGTCGGTGGATACATGTCGCCGTCCCGATGGCGCGCACAAATATAACGATGATACAGCTGGTAGCATTCGTCACTCTGGATATTGTCTATTTCGACGGCCTTTAAGTCGCTGTTTCGATTGATGATTTTCCGCTGATTCCGGCTGGGTTTGAATTCTGCAACGGGCACTCGAACCGAAATGCAAGCGTTACAGTCACCGCAGTTAGGTCGATAAATATGAGTGCCACTTCGCCGGAATCCGGCATCTGCAAGCTGACTATAGGTCGGTACGTCGAGGTCAGTTGCGGGATCAATGAATAGGGTTGTCGCTTGTTGCTCCTCAAGATAACTGCACTGATGAGGATGGGTAGTAAAAACCTTTAGGTCTGATAACGTTGTCATTAATCGCTATTCCCTGAGGGTAAATCCCAACTACCCGACCATTGATATGTCATTGATCGTTCGATGTTAGACGATAGCAGCTGGTTAAATCGTGATCTATCAATTTCTTCAGCTCCAAGACTCAGTAGGTGGGGGTTAGTCACCTGACAATCAATAACGGCGAATCCCCACTGTTGCAATTGATCGCAAAGTGCAACGAAGGCAATTTTGGAGGCATCACTAACTAAGCTGAACATCGACTCTCCGAAGAATACCCCACCAATCGCCAAACCGTATAAGCCACCCGCCAACTGACCTTGATGCCAAACTTCCACAGAATGGGCAATGCCCATATCGTGCAGCAGGCTGTAGGCGTCAAGCATTTCATCCGTAATCCAGGTTCCATCTTGCCCACGGCGCGATACCTGGGCGCAGTGTTCCACAACGAGCGAAAATTGGTGATCACCAGTTACGTTAAATGCCTGTTGGCGTAGTCTTTTTTTCAGGCTTTTCGATATATGTACTTGCGGCGGAAACAACACGGCCCTCGGGCTGGGCGACCACCAAAGAATCGGTTGATTTTCTTCGAACCAGGGAAAGATCCCAAGCTTGTAGGCAGCGACGAGCCGCGCGGGACTAAGATCACCGCCAACGGCCAACAAGCCATTAGGCTCCTCCATCGCAGAGGTACTCGGCGGAAATATGAGACTGTCGGCTTCAAGCCAGGGAATTTGTGACATAGTCAGTTTTGACAATGCCAGTAGGGCATTGTCAGGCTTCTCATTTTGTCGCAAGATTATCGAGATACTTTTCTGCGTCTAATGCCGCCATACAACCGGCTCCAGCAGAGGTTACAGCCTGCCGATAGATATGATCCGCGACATCCCCTGCCGCAAAAACTCCTGGGATACTGGTTTCAGTGGCATTCCCGGAGGTCCCGCTATTTATGGTAATGTAGCCATCTTTCATATGCAGCTGATCGACAAAAATATCCGTATTAGGTTTATGCCCAATCGCAATAAAAACACCATCAACATCAATATTTACAGTACTGCTATCGAGCGTCCTTCCTAACGAGAGCCCGGTAACACCCATGTTATCACCGGTCACTTCATTCAGCGTGTGGTTCCAAAGTATATTGACGTTACCGTTTTTTTCTTTTTCGAAGAGCTTGTCCTGCAGAATTTTTTCTGACCGCAGACTATCGCGACGATGAACGAGAGTCACTTCCGCCGCTAGGTTAGACAGATACAGCGCTTCTTCTACGGCGGTATTACCACCGCCAATGACGGCGACTTTTTTGCCGCGGTAAAAGAAGCCATCGCAGGTAGCGCAGGCGCTAACACCTTTCCCCATAAAGGCTTCTTCTGAGGGCAGGCCAAGATATTGTGCCGAAGCGCCGGTCGCAATGATCAATGCGTCACAGCTATAATTATGACTATTCCCCCGAAGTACGAAGGGTCTAACAGACAGGTCCGTCTCCTCAATATGGTCAAAAATAATATTAGTATCGAATCGCTCGGCATGCTTTTGCATGCGGATCATCAAATCGGGGCCCTGTAATCCTTCAACGTCTCCAGGCCAGTTATCAACGTCTGTTGTTGTGGTTAATTGACCGCCCTGTTCCATACCGGTAATAACGACAGGATTTAAATTGGCTCGAGCCGCATAAACCGCAGCGGTATAGCCTGCAGGCCCTGAGCCGAGAATGATCAGAGGGTGATGCTGTAAATCGGTCATAAAACTTTTACACCTTAAAATAAGCAGTAGACGTCGCCGATTGTGTAACCTCGGCAGACGGACGCCACGGTGGAGCGAGGGAAATAATTCGGGCAACACCGCTGTGGCTGGCTATAATAGAGCATATCGATGTCTATAAAAATAGCTGTGCGTTCTTTCTAGCAAGATTCTCAATATTGAAGCAAATAGCTGATTTAAATGGTAATATCGAGCGGTTTTAGGCAATTAAACGTCTTTTTCGTGAATTATGCTAAAAGACGGTCATCTCAGTAAAGGGGGATAGGAAAGGTCTTGAGTAAGCAGACCCCAACAGGCAGTAACAACCAAAGCACAGCCATGGAAAAATTTGTGCCTCGGATGCGGGAGGGTGCATTAATTGGATTTGTTGCGGTGTTCCTCTATCTTATCATGTCACTGGGTAGCTATGATCTAAATGATCCGGGGTGGTCGAGGACCGGCAGCGGGGGACCGGTAACTAATTCTGGCGGCCCGACCGGTGCTTGGCTTGCGGACATTAGCTTTTCTTTATTTGGCTACATGGCCTATTTGTTTCCAGTAATGATTGGATATCGGGCTTGGGTACTTTTCAGAGAGCGCTACAGTCCATTGCCATTTGATTGGGCCTCTTTTGCCGTGCGCCTGTCGGGCTTGTGCCTAGTTATGTTAGCCAGCACAGCGCTAGCCACCATTGGCGACCACAGTATTCCCGAGCTGCCATTTGGTGCGGGCGGTGCACTTGGTCAGGTGATTGGCAGCGCTAGCATCGACGCTTTTAGTCTTGTTGGAGGGCGTCTGATTCTGCTGGCATTATTACTGTTCGGCATGACTATTTTTACCGATCTCTCATGGCTTAGGTTGATGGACGAAATAGGCTCTGTGACGCTTCGTGTTTTTGAATCACTCCGCAGTTCAGGGATACAGAGTTGGTACAATTGGAAAGAAAAGCGCGAGCATAAGAAAGCTCAGCAAGAACGTAAGATTGTTATTGCCAAGCAAGTAGAAAAAACGAAAAATAGAAAAGCGCCTAAAATACAGCTCATACCTGAAAAAACGGTCAAGAGCGAGCGGGAAGAAAGAGAGCGGCAGCAACCTCTGTTCATAGCACCGACCGGTGGAAGTCTCCCGGCTTTGGGATTGCTGGATCCTGCTAATGACTCTCATAGGAAAGGATTTTCTGAAGAAGCTTTAGAAGCATTGTCTCGATTGTTGGAGCACAAGCTAAAAGACTTTGGTGTCATTGCAGAAGTTACCGAGGTTTTACCAGGCCCGGTGGTCACGCGTTTCGAGATTCAACCAGGCACCGGCGTAAAAGTTAGCAAAATCACCAACTTGGCTAAAGATATTGCTCGATCACTCGCGGTCATTAGCGTCAGGGTAGTTGAAGTTATTCCCGGGAAGTCTGTTGTCGGAATAGAAATCCCCAATGAAGATCGCGCCGTAGTGAATTTTCGAGACGTACTGTCGTCGCAGGTCTATGAAAATTCTAAATCTCCACTCAGCCTTGCGCTAGGTCACGATATATCGGGTGAACCGATAGTTGCAGATCTTGGAAAAATGCCTCATTTACTGGTAGCGGGTACGACAGGTTCGGGTAAATCTGTCGGCGTTAACGCAATGCTAATCAGCTTACTCTACAAATCAAGCCCGGCAGAAGTCAGGCTTATTCTTGTAGATCCCAAGATGTTGGAACTTTCGGTTTACGACGGTATCCCGCACTTGTTGACGCCGGTAATCACCGACATGAAGGATGCTGCTAACGGTTTGCGGTGGTGTGTTGCCGAAATGGAGCGGCGGTACAAACTTATGTCAGCACTCGGTGTCAGAAACCTTGCAGGGTTTAATCGGAAGGTCGAAGATGCCGCGGCCAGCGGTAATCCAATTCCCGATCCACTGTGGACACCGGAAGAAGTTTTTATTGCAGGTGTAGACGAGCCTATAGCACCATCGTTGGAAACACTTCCGTCGATTGTTGTTGTAATCGACGAATTTGCTGACATGATTATGGTTGTCGGCAAAAAAGTTGAAGAACTAATTGCACGTATAGCGCAAAAAGCCCGGGCTGCCGGCATTCACCTGATATTGGCGACACAAAGGCCTTCAGTCGATGTTATCACCGGTTTGATCAAGGCAAACGTGCCAACGCGAATCGCCTTTCAAGTATCATCTAGGGTCGATTCCAGAACGATTTTGGATCAGGGCGGTGCGGAGCAACTGTTAGGCCATGGTGATATGCTCTATCTGCCTCCCGGAACCAGCTTACCCGTTCGTGTTCACGGAGCTTTTGTTTCTGATGAAGAGGTACATCGTGTTGTCGCTGACTGGAAACAGCGTGGAGAGCCTTCCTATATTGATGGTCTGTTAGACGAAGGTGCAAGCGGACCCGCAATCCCTGGGTTTTCGCCGGACGGAGCTGGCGATGGCGACGACAGTGAAAGCGACGCTCTCTATGATGAAGCACTTTATTACGTGACACAGTCACGTCGCGCATCAATTTCGTCAGTGCAGCGCAAATTGCGTATTGGCTACAATCGAGCCGCGCGTTTAATCGAGGCGATGGAAGCGGCCGGCGTGGTAACTGAAATGGGCACTAATGGCAGTCGCGAAGTACTCGCGCCACCGCCGCCAGAGCGTTAAAAGGTACCTTTTTGAACTATTCAATTAAACGATTTTTTTTCAGCAAATGTCTCGCTGCGATGTTTGTAGCTTGCTCTTCCGTGACAGCCGCTGCAGAAATATCGCCAGTTGCGCTACTAGCCGATCGATTAAAACCGATGACGAGCCTGACTGCCGCCTTTACTCAGACAATAAGAGATGATCGGAATGAATTGATGCAGGATGCCCAGGGGACACTGGTCTTAAAAAGGCCAAGAAAGTTCTATTGGCTAACCCAGCAACCCTATGAGCATCTTGTTGTAACTGATGGCATCGTGTTGTGGCAATATGATATTGACTTAGAACAAATTACCAAACAGGCATACACCGCTGACCTGGATAAGGCTCCGGCTTTACTCCTCAGCGGTGATATTGAAGAAATTAGCCGACAATTTAATATCGAAATGCGCTCGATTAATTCGGTTGCTGAGCAGTTTATATTAACACCACTGGTTGCAGATGGATTATTTCAAAAACTAACGATCGCCTTTGACGTCAGCGGATTATTGTCCATGTCACTGCTCGATAATTTTGACCAAATAACGGATATTCAATTTTCCGACGTCGTTCTAAATCCTGATATTTCTGATCAACAGTTTGAATTCTCGCCTCCTAGAGATGTCGACGTGATCATTAATGATGAATCATAATCTGTTTTCGGAAAGCCGGGTTTATCAGCCGCTGGCCGCAAAAATGCGGCCCCGCATATTAGTCGATTATATCGGACAACATCATCTGTTAGGTGAGGGGAGGCCTCTCCGCGAGGCGATATTGTCAGGTCAACTGCACTCGATGATTTTGTGGGGTCCGCCTGGCGTGGGTAAAACGTCGTTAGCTAGATTAATTGCAGACCTTTGCGATGCTCATTTTATTACTCTTTCAGCCGTTCTGGCCGGTGTTAAAGATATTCGTGCGTCGGTAGAGGAAGCGCGACAATACCAAGCTAATGGACGGCAAACTATTTTATTTATTGATGAAGTTCACCGATTCAACAAGTCTCAGCAGGACGCATTCCTGCCATTTGTCGAAGACGGTACCGTTATCTTTATAGGCGCGACTACTGAAAACCCTTCCTTCGAGCTCAATAATGCACTGCTATCACGAACTAGGGTTTATAAACTGCGATCTCTGGAACTGGAGGATATAGAAAAGATCATTGATCGAGCCTGTCAGAGTGACCCTGCCGTCAAGGTTCAAATAGCTGGAGATGAATTACATCAGCTGGCGGTTGCTGCTGACGGCGATGCCCGTAGAGCGCTTAACCTGATGGAGTTAGCGCTAGAGCTTTCTTCCGAGATTGATGGCGTGAAAATTGTCGACGAAGCGATAATTTCTGAAGTGTTAGATGGCTTTGTACGTCGATTCGATAAAGGTGGCGATTTGTTTTACGAACAAATATCCGCGCTTCATAAGGCGGTAAGGGGAAGCTCTCCTGACGCAGCTTTATATTGGTTTTGTCGTATGCTGGAGTCTGGCTGCGACGCTTTATATATCGCTCGCCGTGTCGTGCGCATGGCCAGTGAAGATGTTGGCAATGCAGACCCAAGGGCGCTCGAAATAGCTTTGAATGCTTGGAATGTGCAAGAGCGTTTAGGTAGCCCGGAGGGCGAGCTGGCAATTGCGCAAGCTGTAATTTATCTGTCTAGCGCACCCAAGAGCAATGCAGTTTATAACGCATTCAACACGGTTATGGCTGAAATCAAACAGCAACCGAGCTATGAAGTGCCAGTTCATCTGCGTAATGCGCCCACTGCGATGATGAAGGATATGGGCTACGGTGAGGCCTATCGTTACGCACATACAGAGCCAAATGCCTATGCTGAAGGCGAAAACTACTTCCCGGAAACGCTGAAGGATAGCCAGTATTATTTTCCGGTAGACCGTGGACTTGAAAAAAAGATATCAGAGAAGCTGAATTACCTGCGCGACCTTGATAAAAATAGTAAAATACGTCGTTATTAGCTTTCAGTAATTTGAATTATGAAACATCTCATCCTTATCGCTATAGGTGGTGCTGCCGGCGCTCTCTGTCGTCATGGCCTTGTTAATATCATTAATAGGGTTAACGAGGACCGGGAGTCATGGTCGGTATTTCCTATCGCCACCCTAAGTGTCAATATTATTGGCTCGTTTTGCATTGGCATAATGTATGTTTTGATTGCTGAAAAGTTATCGCTGCATCCCGACTGGCGAAGTGTTGCGATAGTGGGTTTTCTTGGTGCCTTTACAACGTTCTCTACGTTCTCTCTTGAAACAATTAATTTGTTAGAAAACGGGCAATTGGCCAATGCGTTACTGTACGTTGTCAGCAGCCTGATTGTCTGTATCCTTGCAGCTTGGCTAGCGATTGTGTTGACGCGAATGGTATAGCAAAACATGCATAAAAAAAGGGCAACAACAGTCGAGTAATAGGTACGCGCTGTAGTCGCATTAAACAACGAATACTGATAAAAGAAAAAAGGTTAGCACATTATGCTGGATATCAAACTGATCCGACAGAACCCGGATTTGGTTGCGGAGCAACTGCAGAAGAAAAAATTCACGCTCAACACCGCGGAATTTCTAACGCTTGATGCAGCTCGCAAACAAGCCGAAGCTGATAGCCAGAGTTTGCAGGCCGAGCGAAAACAGGCATCAAAAAAAATTGGTGAATTGGTGAAGCAGGGCACCCCGGTTGAGGAAGCGAAAAAGACCGTCAACGAAACATTAGCGAAAATCGAAACACAGCTGGAAGCACTTAAGCAAAAAGCGCAACAAGCCAGCGATGCGCTTCATAACTTAATGATGGAAATCCCCAATATCCCTGACGATGACGTTCCTGCGGGCGATGACGAAAACGCAAACAAAGAAATACTATCGTGGGGAAAATCCAAAAAAATCGATTTTGAAGTCAGAGATCACGTCGATATTGGGACCGAGTTGGGCGGGCTCGATTTTGACTTAGCCAGCAAACTAACTGGATCTAGGTTTGCCGTTATGAGCGGTGGAATGGCCAGACTTCATCGTGCACTGACCCAGTTTATGCTCAATACGCACATTGTCGATCATGGCTACAGTGAAATCCACGTTCCATTTATAGTGAATGCAGAATCTCTTCGCGGAACAGGGCAGTTACCTAAGTTCGCAGATGATTTGTTTAAATTGGAAGGGGAGCAAAACTATTACCTGATACCCACTGCTGAAGTTCCAGTAACAAACATTGCCAGAGACCGTATCTTTGAAGCCAAAGAATTTGCCGATGGGTTGCATTTTGTGTGCCACACACCTTGCTTTAGAAGCGAGGCTGGCAGTTATGGGAGAGATACCCGCGGTATGATTCGACAGCATCAGTTCGAAAAAGTTGAATTGGTGAAAATGGTTCGCCCCGACCAATCGAGCGACGAGCTAGAGAAATTGACTCTCCATGCTGAGGCAATTCTGCAGCAGTTGGAGTTGCCCTATCGCAAAGTTATCCTATGTGGCGGAGATCTTGGATTTTCTGCCCTTAAAACTTACGACTTGGAAGTCTGGCTGCCGGGTCAACAAAAATACCGTGAAATTTCCTCATGTAGCAATATGGGCGACTTCCAAGCACGAAGAATGATGGCTCGGTGGCGCAATCCTGAAACCAACAAGCCAGAGTTATTGCATACCATCAATGGCTCTGGTTTAGCCGTAGGTAGGACCCTTGTTGCCGTATTAGAGAATTACCAAACAGCTGACGGCCGTGTTGAAGTACCCGAGGTATTAAAGCCCTACATGGGTGGAATTTCAGTGTTGTAATGGACTACTTGCCGTTATTTTTTAAGCTTACCGATAAAGCCTGTTTAGTCGTGGGCGGTGGACACATTGCCACTCGGAAAGCCCGGCTGCTAGTAAGCGCCGGTGGCATACTTCATGTTGTAGCGTTAGAGATAACGGCGGAGCTTAAAACCATGGCGAGGTCGTCAGGGGGCAGCTGCAGAGAGGGCCACTTTCATAACGATGATATGAATGGCAAGAGTCTAGTGATTGCCGCAAGTAACGACAGCGCAATGAATGCGCACATTTCCGAGATAGCCCGTGAACGTCTTATCCCAGTTAATGTTGTCGATAGTCCAGAGCTTTCCAGTGTTATTCTACCCTCCATAATTGACCGTTCTCCGGTCATCGTTGCGGTTTCCAGTGGCGGTAACTCTCCCGTTCTAGCCAGGATGTTGAGGACAAAAATCGAATCGATTATTCCCTCTGCTTATGGAAAACTGGCACAACTCGTGGGCGATTTTCGAGAGAGAGTACAAAAACGTCTGCCTGATGTTGACGCCCGTAAACGATTCTGGGAAGAGGTTTTACAAGGGCCTATCGCCGAAATGGTCTTTACCGGCAAATATCAAACGGCTGCAGACATGCTTGAACTGCAGGTTAACACGGCACAGCTGGAAACAAATACGGGGGAAGTCTATCTGGTCGGAGCAGGCCCGGGTGATCCTGACTTATTAACGTTTAAGGCGCTGCGATTAATGCAGAGCGCCGATGTCGTGCTTTATGATCGGCTGGTCAGTGACGAGATCGTAAATTTAACCAGGCGGGACGCCGAACGAGTTTATGTGGGCAAACAAAGAGCCGATCATGCTCTGCCGCAGCAAGACATTAACCAGCTGCTGGTGACTTTAGCCAAAGAAGGCAAAAGGGTGCTCAGACTCAAAGGCGGTGATCCCTTTATATTTGGCAGAGGGGGAGAAGAAATTGAGATGCTCGCAGAGCACAAAATACCTTTTCAAATTGTACCCGGGATCACCGCTGCATCAGGTTGCTCAACCTATGCGGGTATCCCACTCACCCATCGAGATTATGCGCAGTCAGTTCGCTTTGTAACGGGACATCTCCAGAATGGCAGCATTGATCTGCCCTGGAATGAGCTCGTTTATGATAAGCAGACCCTCGTTTTCTACATGGGATTGGTCGGGTTACCCATTATTTGCGAGCAACTAGTTGCTCATGGTCGATCGGCTGCAACGCCTATTGCTCTGGTCCAGCAGGGCACTACCGCTATGCAACGGGTACTAACGAGCGACTTAGCGGGAATGCCTGCTTTGGCTAGGGCGGAGCAGGTACGTGCGCCCACAATACTCATCGTTGGAGATGTTGTTAAACTGCGGAAAAAGCTCGCATGGTTCGAAGGTAATGAGCGCAGCGAGTGACGATTTATTAATGAATGATTAAAGTATTTGGCCTTGCTGTCGATAAAAAACAGTAAGGAGGCCTAAAATGGTTAATTTTCCAACAACTACATCACCCATTAATGCCACGCCAGCAGTTCAGAGTCCCGGCTCACCGCAGATAGTACCGTCGCGTGCAACCACAAAGCGGGAAGCGCATGCGATAGATCGCAGAGCATTTGTGGGGCGACGTGCCAGACGCGGTGCCGACAAGCGCATTATGGACCGCAGAAGCGGTCCTGAAAGGCGGCGCTCCAGTATCGATCTCAGCGTTTAGTCGTCGCAGCTACCTTGTCAACCTGATAGACCGTCAAAGAATCAAGCAAAATATGCCCAGTTTCGGTCAATAATGGCCCTATCTCTTTGTCTTCATCCTCGGCATCGCTAGCGGACGCTGCGGTATCTGCAGTATCTGCAGTATCTGCAGTATTGACGTCTGCAGCTGACTCACTTTCGTCGGTTTCCAGATCGTCGAGAGGCTCCAGCCCTTTGGCAATACGTCTCTTATTCTCTATCGCCAGGGCCTTTCCTTCGATACTTAGTTGAAGTGTCCGTCGAGTCTCTTCGTTTAACGATAGGGAAGTGATCTTTCGATTTTCCTCCATTACCTGTAATTGATCCTTTAAGAAAATGAAGTCCGGATCAGTTTCCATGCGCTGTTCATGCTTGGCGATCAGTGCTGGAATGACCGCTGGGATATCAAAATACTTGCGGTGCCGAATAGGATTAATGGTATCCCATGCCAAAGCATTATCTAAGGAACTTTCACCGACTTTTTGCTTATCGTAGATCGCAGGAAACGCTACGTCTGGAACCACACCTCGATGCTGCGTACTCTCACCAGAAATACGATAAAACTTTGATTCTGTTATCTTAAGTTGGCCCTGTTCCAATGCAGTTAGCGACTGCACGGTTCCCTTGCCAAAGGATTGCGTACCAACAATAACGCCGCGCTGGTAATCTTGTATAGCACCGGCAAAAATTTCAGACGCCGACGCACTTAGGCGATTTATCAACACCGCAAGAGGCCCAGTATAGTAGCTGCTGCTAGTGCGCTTTCCATCGCGATATATTTGTTTGCTTGAATGACGTATCTGGACGGTTGGACCTTGTTCAATAAATAATCCAGTCAACTGATTAGCTTCCTGTAATGACCCGCCGCCATTTTCTCGCAGGTCGATAATAATACCGTCTACGCCATCAGCTATGAGGTCTTTCAACAGCTTGCTCACGTCACGGGTCGTGCTCTTGTAGTTTGGGTCGCCTTTGCGCATCGCCTCAAAGTCGATATAGAATGCCGGTATATCGATAATGCCGAGTTTGAACAACTGTTCGTCGTGATAGATCTCTAGTATCTCAGATTTTGCACTTTGCTCTTCGAGCTTCACAGTGTCTCTGATAATGTCGATAACGCTATGTTCGTCTTCTGTTTTAGCGGAAACTGGGATCACCTGTAACTGAACGCGACTACCTTTTTTCCCACGAATTAGCTGCACAACCTCGTCCAGCCGCATACCAATAACGTCAGTGAATTCATTATCACCCTGAGCCACACCCACTATTTTATCCGATGGTTGCAGTTGGCCCTCTTTATCTGCGGGACCGGAATGTACAAGTCTGACAACCTTGGTAAATTCATCTTCGGTCTGTAGCACGGCGCCAATGCCTTCGAGAGAAAGGCTCATGTTAATGTTGAAGTTTTCTGATGTTGTTGGTGACAGGTAATTGGTGTGCGGGTCGTACAAAGCCGTCATTGAGTTTATATACACTTGAAAAGCGTCCTCGGAATTCGATTGCATCACACGATTTAGCTGGTTTTGATAACGCTTCTGGAGCAGGGGAACTATTTCTTCCTCGGGTTTTTCCGCGATCCGTAGACTAACCACACGACTTTTAATGATTTTTCGCCACAGATTGTCTGCTTGCTCCGTGTTTAAAGGCCATGGATCATCTTTACGCTCGAGCTCAAGCTCTTCGTCGAGTGTGAAATCCATACTGGCGACCATTTCAGGCAGGTTTTCTACAATCCCAGACAAGCGCTCGATTAAACGCTGCTGATAACGGTTGAAAATGATATATCCGGGCTCGAGATCGCCTTTCAACAGTGTGTTATCGAGACGATAGCGATAGGGCTCAAATGCTTCAATGTCCGCCTGCATGAAAAAGCTTTTGTTGCCATCGAGCCGTTTTAGGTAGTTATCAAAAAAACTTGACGATAGCTGGTCGTCAAATGACTGTGAACTGTAATGACGGTTGCCGAGCTTTGAAATAATATCGATCGCAGTTTTAGATTGATCTGAATTAAACGCTATCGTTGCATCAGTGGATGGAATGGCTAAAGCAGTGGTGGCTACCAGAAAAACGGCGCAAAAATTAATGGCGCATTTAACGACAACGTTTCGGTAGAAATTGATCATATTAGTGTCTCAGCAGCGTTCAGTTTGGTTGGGGTAGTGAATACCAATAGTTTTTACGTCCTAGCAGCCAGAAAGGGTCCGTGAGGATATCACGGTCAATAAAACACGGGAACATACTATGCTAGTCAACCGCTTATTAAATGTCTTAAAACAACATGAATAAAGAACCTACTATAAGCATCGCAGTCATCGCTGCCAAATTCGTTGCCACAGTCTTCAGAAAAATTTTATTTTAACCATGTATATCAATAAGATACTATCAATGATGGCTATGAGCAATAAGAGGCGACCGGATTTTTAGGCAGTGAAATACTCGCATCCATTCGGTGTTTTATTTCAGCTCAGCAATCACCGTTATTTGACCTAGCCGACAGCGTCTAGACGTTATTGCCTGCTAATAGCTTGTCACAAGCAATAAGTACCACATGACAATGGGTTTAATAAGTGATTATTAGGCAGCCGAACACTATTTATCCGTCTTCTGGCGGTTATGCGTAGTAACAGTGCCCTAAAAAACAGCTAAACACGGGAGGTTGGTCAGTAAATGCTGCATCGGAAGAGGTTTACGCTCGGGTAACGCTGTTAGCGTTCAGCCTAATATCGGACATAAAAAAGCTCGGTGTAGGGCTGCTGAACAGTAATCGACCCTTGGTATCCCAAGTGCCTAGCGACGGTCAAATAAAGTAACCATCACGGGCCTTCATCACATTGATAACTGCCACTCATCTAAATTGCAATTAGGCAGTTGATCATCGACAGACATTTAGCATAGTATTTGACGAATAAAACGAGCAAAAAAAATTACGGAGTGGGTAGTGACAAACGATTTCGAAGAATATCTGCAGCCCGGACTTTGCGTGAATAGTGATGCCGAGGAGATCATCTCTCTCGCAAACTCTTTAACGGATGCGAGTCAATCACAGCGTGAAAATGCGGTCAGCCTCTACTACTTTGTTCGCGACAGTATCCGTTATAATCCGTATACACTCGGTAACTCTCAGGAGGATTGGAAGGCAACTAGAACGCTCGAAACGGCAGAGAGTTGGTGTGTACCAAAGGCAGTACTTCTTGCGGCTCTCTGTCGCGCCATCGGTATCCCGGCTCGATTAGGTTATGCGGATGTTGTCAATCATCTTTCTACAGCTCGACTCCGTGAATCAATGAAAACTGATATGTTTTATTATCACGGCTATTGCTCCGTTTATCTCAATGATCGATGGGTAAAATCAACACCTGCCTTTAACCTATCACTGTGTGAAAAATTTGGACTAAAACCACTGGAGTGGGACGGTAACAAGGATAGCCTCTACCACGAGTTTGACGAGGCCGGTAATCGGCACATGGAATATGTCCACGATCGTGGTGAGTATGCTGACGTTCCCTACGACGACATTATTGCAGTCTTCAAACAACACTATCCCGATAGCTTTGGTGCTGACTCGCCTGAACATTTGGCTGCAGGCGCCAGCTTAAATGCAGCCGACTGGGCCGACGATGTCGCCAAAGAAATTCTATAGTAGTGCACCATTACGTCAGATTAAGCTCAGTGTTTTTTTGTGTCTATGGTTCAATAATATTGAAAAAAACTTCAAAACTGTCAAGCAATGAAAAAAGTTTAGCGAGAGTGTCTTCGTTGCCGCTAATCAAAATATGTCCACTGTCTGTTAATTCGTCCAGTGTTGTGTCACCTGCCGAAAGCTTGTTCCAGTTCTGACGAGACATGGTAACCGAGCTGTCAGCAGTATCCTGCGTCCGACCATCGATGTAGTTCAAAACACCATTACCAACACTGGCAAAAAGTTTTTCGCCAGAATCGGGGAAAACAAAATTGAGTGAAAATGATGTTTTAGCGGCCTTTGGCCCATTGAGACGTACGGCTAAGAGATCAAAAAACAAATTGATGGGAACAGCCTTCAGCGTATCAACGGTTCCGGCGGAGGCGATAGCTCGGGATTTTGGAGCACCGAAGCGAAGTTCTTGCGCGCCGCTAAGATAAAAGTCTCTCCAGGGACCGCCTTCTGCCTGATAGCCCATTTGAGTATAAGCGCGGGCTAGCAGTTCTCGCGCTGCTTTATGGCTTGGATCCGCGAAAACAACATGATTCAAGACCTGAGCTACCCAGCGGAATTCTCCTCGCTGGTAACAGTCTGCAGCCCTTTCTACAATGGAGTCCGCCCCTCCCATAAATTCGACATATTTCTCCGCAGATTGCTGTGGTGGTAGTGGATGAAGGTTGGCAGGGTTAGCGTCGAACCAGCCAAAATAAAGCTGATAGATTGCTTTAACGTTGTGGTTGACAGTCCCATAATAATCTCGGTTAGCAAATTCTTTCGAGAGGCTTTCAGGTAGTTTAATTTCTTCCGCAATTTCGATGGGCGTTAGCCCGTGATTTGCTAGCCGGAGGGTTTCGTCATGAAGATATTTATACAGGTCACGCTGCAAACCCAGATATTGCTGTACTTTTTCAGTGCCCCAGATCGGCCAGTGATGTGAAGCAAAAACGACATCAGCCCCAGGAAATAACTCCATTAACTCGTAGATATACTTAGCCCAAGCAAGTGCGTCACGGACTTTTGCGCCCCTAGGCGTATAGACGTTGTGCAAAATATGAGTGACGACTTCAGAGGTACATAATGCTTTTAACTCAGGAAAGTAAAACATCATTTCCGCGGGGGCTTCAGCATCAGGGGTGTATTGAAACTGCACTTTAACGCCGTCGACAATTCGCTCTTCTCCGGTCTTCGATATAATATCGTTTGGCGCGACAAGGCCGATGCTACCGCTAGAATGCCCGGGCCCAAGCCCAACATCAACATGGCCGAGGGGGTTGTTAGGCAGCAGTAAGCCGTACATGTAGGTAGCTCGGCGGCGCATGGTAGCCCCGGCTATAATATTTTCGCTTACAGCTTCTTCAACAAACCCGAGCGGTGCAATAATCGGCACGCCACGAGCTTCGGCGTCCTCCTCGGTGATTATCGCACGAGATCCACCATAGTGATCAACATGGGAGTGTGTATAGATTACTCCGGTGATTGGTCGCTCTCCGAGTTCATCATTTGCTAATTTTAACGCGGCTGCGGCAAACTCTGCGGTCATCCCGGTATCTATTACAATCCAGCCAGTGTCACCGGCAATGAAAGAGATGTTGGCCAGATCGTAACCCCGAACCTGCCACAATCTGTCGGTAACTTTGAACAAACCATGGATACTATTCAGTTGTGCCTGCCGCCAATGCGATGGATTGACCGAAGGAGGGCATTCCCCCTTGATATATTCGCGCGCTTTTATATCCCAGGATGGTTGGCCATTCGCTCGCATGATCTGATCGTCAGGCCAGCGGGCGATAAAGCCTCGATTAGCATCTTCGAAGTCCGTGTGATCTTCGAAGGGAAGAAAGTCCCGAATCCACGCATGAAAGTTCGAAGTCGCGTCGGTGATTTCTGCGCTGTCGTCAATTTTTTTGCTATCAGGCATTAGCTAATATCCTGTTATTATTGTGTTGATTTTAACCCGTCAAGTTAACAAAAACGCCTTTATAACGGCATCTATCAGACAATTAGACCGTCGATTTTATTAACGTATCAGCACAAAATGGTGGCAGTCTACAAATGGGCTATTTATCTCCGGGGGGATATTACAACCGCAACAACCATACTGGTGACGCCTACTTCGTTTGTCCTTATAGGGATACTTAACCCATACAGATGTTAAAGCGTTTTGATAACTGCACTGAATAAACACGAAACAAAGCCTGACTATGTCGAATATACAGAGACAGGAGAGTAGACATTAGCCATCATCGCATGGAAAAAAAAGTACACCACTCTGAACCAGCTATTGAGATTATTACGCGCAGCATTTCTTGAACTTCTTACCACTACCACAACTGCAAGGCTCATTTCTCGCGGGAAGTTTATCCACAGTGGCTGTTTTTGGCTTACTCAACAGACCCGTCAGATCAATGATATTCTCTTCCGCATCTTCTGACTGGTTAACTGATATATTGGCGTAAAGCTGATGTTCGTCCACGATAGACTCAACCTCAACTTTACGCTCGGGTGAAGTAACGACAAGTTCAAGAGGATATTTTTTTGACCCCGGCTTAAACATACCTTTGGGTTGATAGCCGTGATTCTCGTGATTTTCTCGTTTGTCTTGTCGGCCTTTGAAGAAGAATTTTGACATGCGGTATCTCAGTGTAAAAATAGCAGCGATTATAAGGTTAGTTACGACCCGTTAATCGCTCATTGTACGTTAATTTGCTATTCTGGTGCCAGATAACTTTCCGACGTCAACGTGTATAAGTCACTGACAACATCCGGCGTCTTTGGTCTCCATAGAAATCAGCGTAAGATGTGCGCTTTCATTAAACAGCAATGAGTTAACGGTATGACTAACAACGATATTCTACGCCGCATTCGATATATTTTTGATCTTAGCGATTCAAAAATGATTGGCGTATTTAAAAGTGCTGATCATCAAGTAACACGGGCTCAGGTCAGTGATTGGCTTAAACCAGAGGAGGATAGCGAGTATAAAAACTGCACTGATACTCAGATGGCCTATTTTCTCAATGGCTTTATAAATGAAAGGAGGGGAAGGCGCGAAGGCGATCAAGCAAAACCCGAGAGCACACTAAATAATAATCTTATTTTCAAGAAGTTGACCATAGCGTTAAATTTGAAATCAGACGATGTATTGGAAACTCTTGAGCTTGCAGGGTTCAAATTAGGTAAACATGAACTGAGTGCTTTTTTTCGAAAGCCAAATAATAAACACTTTCGGGAGTGCAAAGATCAAGTGCTTCGGAATTTTCTAAAGGGACTACAAGTTAGGTTTCCAAAAGAAGAGCAGCTTGTACCGAAAAAAACCTTCGAATGGAAACCACTTGGTGACAAATAATACCGAACCCGTGCTGCAGATAATTTATGCTCTAGCAAAGGCCTTTTCTCTGTGCCTCGAATTTACAATTTGCGGTTGATGACTAGCGTGGCAGTCGAGTGCGCCTGTTACTGCCTGAGCTAAAGTAACAACACAGAAGCGCCGCAGGAATTTAGGGTTTGCCAATAGCCAAACAGACTCTTGAGTCCAGGGCAACTTTTGGATCTGGGGTGGTGCAGTGCCAGAGGAAGACTGCGTAATCATCACTAAAAGTATCACGTTCCGCTATTTTCTAGTTGCCAGATCATGGGGTAAAGCGCTTTGTTACCGCAAGATTGACTGAAAAAACATCAAGGAAATACCAATGTAAAGAATCGAAGCAAATGAGCCGGGAGTGCTGGCTTATATTTGTAACTGAAGCTTACAGAATCCCAATAAGATCATGTTTTTTGAAGTATATGAAAATCAAGCCGCAACTCAGCCTCATGGAGAAACAGTACACATGAAAGAGTTTCGGGCTGAGGCTGCTCGCTTCTTCGTCGGAGATATGGTGATAGACGCCTTGCAGTAGCTTGCGGGAACCATGGCTAGAGGCTTTTTCTAACACTCATAATGGTCCGACAATGAAGATAAGCTGATATTGTCAGCTGCAGCGTTTTCAGTCTGTGATCGACTGAAACTGCTGTGATAACTCTAGATGCTGCGCTATTTGCCTTATCAGCAGCAAGATAGTCGTTGAGCTTTTCAGCCATTCCGGTAATCAGTGTGACTCATACACAATTAACGCGCTTAGATCGACCGATAGGGCAATAACAGTGGCGGAGTCATTGGCTCCAGGGAAGCGGGTCGATGGACTCAATACCTTGATAGCGATCTCAGTCTTGCAGGTATAGGCTTTTGTGTGCGACGTAGTAACGATTGAACCGAATTCGTGTCGATGGATCTGCCGACTTATTACTGACGGAGAATTCCTCTATCGCCGCCGGCCCGCTAAAATTTTATCAACACGTGCATTATCCTTTCGCATTCATTTGATCTGGCTCAAAGTCGCAGTCTTGCGGCATCAGCCGACAGGCGTCATAGTAATAACGACTGGAAGAGCAGCTATGTAGCGATTGATTTCAGTGATTCATGTCGGAAGGGATTTCCTATGCCAGTCACCAAGTACTTTTTGTCTATTCTTTTTCTCTTTTGTTGTTTGCAAGCACCGGCTTATGCCGCCAAGTCGGTCTGGCTAATTGACGTAAAAGGTGGCATTGGTCCTGCGACAGCGGATCATATGGTTAGAGGGCTGGAACAGGCTCAGCAAGAAGACGCGGCTTTTGTGGTGTTACTCATTGATACGCCCGGTGGCTTGGACAGCGCAATGCGCCAGATGATTAAAGCTGTTCTCGC
>Ga0206130_10002776_pt1 | contig 23914 bp, 27 predicted proteins | sample Helgoland_Spring_9_FD_148637 | JGI IMG/M metagenome (GOLD analysis project Ga0206130, IMG submission 148637) | Pelagic subsurface seawater microbial communities from Kabeltonne, Helgoland, North Sea - Helgoland_Spring_Bloom_20160512_1 | ecosystem: Environmental > Aquatic > Marine > Epipelagic ... | reverse complement strand
GACCCGCGTGAAATGTCGGGCGATGCGCTGAAAGATGCGGTTGTTTGGGGGACGGTCCAAGGTGGGCGCGTTTTTGCGGCGGCTGATCTGTGATCCCTGTAACAGTTGTTGGGGGGTATCTGGGCGCGGGTAAAACAACGCTGGTGAACCATTTGTTGCGCAATGCCAATGGGTTGCGGTTGGCAGTGCTGGTGAATGAGTTTGGCGAGTTGGCTATTGATGAAGACCTAATCGAAGCGCAGGACGAAGATGTGATTTCCATTGCGGGGGGATGCGTGTGTTGTTCGTTCGGCAGCGATCTTACGGCGGCGCTGGGGGATATGGCGGCCATGGACCCGCCCCTCGATCATGTTTTGATAGAAAGCAGCGGTGTGGCGATCCCAAGTTCAATCGTAAATTCGCTGGTGTTTATGCCTGCGTTTCGATCCGATGGAATCGTGATTTTAGCGGATGCGGAAACCGTGCAGAAATCGGCGCGCGACAAATACATGGGCGATACCGTGACGCGCCAAATAACGGATGCGGATATTATTCTGCTGAATAAGGTGGATTTAGTTTCTAAAGTGACCTTGGACGCAACGCGGGCTTGGCTTCAGGTGCAAAACCGCGCGGTGCGGATTGTTGAATGCACGCAGAGCACTGTGCCCCCTGAAACAGTGCTGGACAGTTTCATCGGGCGTGTGCGGACGGGTGGTGCGCATTTGGAAGCGGCGCATCTGGATATGCTGACGTTGATGCCCACGGGTGCCGTGGATGCAGATGATCTGGCGGCGGCGTTAGCGGATGAAGGCGCAGGACTGGTGCGGGCCAAAGGATTTGTTACGCGCGGCGATGGGCGTAAGGCGTTAATCCAAGTAGTCGGTCGCAGGTTCGAGGTGACGGACGCCAGCGACGATAAAGCCGACGGTGTTGTTTGCCTCGGGTTTAGAGATGTGATGTCTAAGGCAGCGCTAGAGGTGTTGGTTTAGCGGCGGCACACAAGTTGTGACGTTCCGTTGTTTTCCTAAGGTATTGGCAAAAGGCGCGGGGCGATTGTAGGCTTTGGAATGGCGTCTGGGAGGCTGGCTATGGAACATTGCAAAGAGACACCCGCTGCACATTTTGATGTGTTGATTATTGGCGCGGGAATTTCGGGGATTGATGCGGCGCATCACCTGAATACGCTGCGCCCAGGCACCAGTTATGCCATTCTAGAGAGTAAATCTGAAATTGGTGGAACGTGGAGGACGCATAAATTCCCTGGCATTCGATCTGATAGCGATTTGTTTACCTTTGGGTTTGCATGGAAGCCGTGGATGGGCGTGCCAGTGGCCACGGCAGCAGAGATTTTGGCCTATCTGGAAGAGGCCGTTGATGAGATCGGCGCGCGCGAAAAGATAAAGTTTGATCACAAGGTTTTGCAGGCGGATTGGTGTAGTGACAGCTGTGTCTGGCGTGTGGAGGTTGAGGACGGCGCTGGCAATGTGCAAACGCTAACCTGTGGTTTTTTGTGGACCTGCGCGGGGTATTACAATCATGCCAAGGGCTACACGCCGCATTGGGCGGGGATGGATGATTTTATCGGTACGTTGGTGCATCCCCAATGCTGGCCCGAAGGATTAAAGACCGAGGGTAAGAAAGTTGTGCTGATCGGGTCTGGTGCGACGGCCGCGACGATATTGCCTGCGTTGGCAGGGAAGGCGGCGGCGTTAACGATGCTGCAGCGGTCGCCGACCTATTACATGGCGCGTCCGCAGATTGATGAGTTTACCGAGACGTTGAACGCGCTGGATTTGCCCAAAGAATGGTATCACGAGATTATGCGTCGGCGTTTCCTGCACGAAAGCGAAGTCTTTGTAGAGCGCACGAAAGTTGAACCAGATGTGGTGGCCGCTGAGTTGGTTGGCGTCGCGCGTACGCATTTGGGCGATGATTACGATGTCGAAACGCATTTCACCCCAAGTTACGCGCCGTGGAAACAGCGGGTGGCGCGTATCCCTGATGGGGATTTGTTCACGGCCATTCGCGATGGGTTCGTGGATGTGGTGACGGATGAGATTGAACGATTTACAGCGACAGGCTTGGTATTAAAATCTGGCAAGGTATTGGATGCGGATATCATCGTTTCGGCCACTGGGTTGAACCTGACGATGTTTGGGGATGTGGTTTTGAAAGTAGATGGCAGCGTCGTTGATCCGGCCAAAACATTCACCCATCGCGGGGTAATGTTCTCGGGCCTGCCCAATTTGGCGAATGTGTTTGGGTATTTCCGATCCAGTTGGACGATGCGGGCAGGGCTGGTATCTGCGTATGTGTGCCGATTGCTGGAATTTATGGAAACAATGGATATTCACGCGGTGACGCCGCAATTGCGCGATGAAGACGGCGATATGGCTCGGGGGCCGTGGATTGATCCAGAGAACTTTAATGCCGGCTACGTGATGCGCAGTTTGGATATCATGCCGCGCCAAGGGAACAAGCAGCCGTGGATCATGACGCAGGATTATTACCGCGACCGTGTGGATTTACCCGCCGCTGATCTGGAGGATGGCACGCTGGTTTTTGAACGGGCAAAGACGCGGTCTGCCTAACCGCCGAGACGCTTTACATCGGGTTCCAAGCCTTTGACGCCCAACTCAGCCATTTTTAGAATCGCTTCGCGGGTATCGGCAACGGCAATAAAGCGGGCGTTGTGGCAAAATTTTGCGCCTTTGACCCCACTTGCATGCTCTAGATCGGTGTCTGACAAGCCTGCCCATGCTGCCGGCAGATCGGCGCGTTGCTCGAATGTGTCGTTGGATAATTTGATACCGTTGAGAGTCCATTCCTCACCGCGCGGCGTGATCATGAACAGGATATGATCGGAGTCGGTTTGATCAAGGGCAGCGCCGAACGGCATGCCCATTGGCAGCTCCAAAATCGGCGATGCGCCTGCATCGGTGATTGCTCTAAGAACGATGTTATGGGCCCGCGCCTTGGCGGTTAGGTTGCGAATTTGGGCCTGAACAAAGGCCGCCGCGATTGGTAGCGCGGTGAAAAATGCGTCATCATTTGCAGTGGGCGATGGGTCGTCGAACACAGGTTTGAGGCTGCCCAGCAGGGACGGTAAAGTCAGGCTCGATAACGGGCCAGCAACAGAGGGTTCCATCGCGCCGTTATCCAGCAAATCAATCGGCAGCACAAATTTCGTGTCAAACTTTGTATGAATAACCTCGATGTCATCGCTTGGCACGTTCATGTCGGCCAGATATTCACGACCATACTGTGCCCAGATCAACCCAAATGAGCTGAACGGTTGATCGTCGTCACGCAGCGGGCCAGGGCGTTGGTGGTGATCAAAAATTTGCGCATCACGATCATAGGCACCGCCAACATCATAAATAATTTTATGGGGGGCGGGTGTGATCCAATCGCGATCCCGAGTGCGGAGCAACTTTGCGTTTGGAAACAAGCGCGTAAGCACGGCCGAAGACAGCAATTCATCCGCATGAAAGCCACCAGAGTGGGTGATAAGGTGGGTGACGGTCATCGGGGGCTCCATAGGTTGGGCGTAACGCTATCGGAAATGGAAGGTTTTGGTGGAGCCTAGGAGGATCGAACTCCTGACCTCTTCGCTGCCAGCGAAGCGCTCTCCCAGCTGAGCTAAGGCCCCATTGTGCAGTTAAGCACGGGTGGTCGTGCATTGAGCACGGGTGGTATTTAGGAAGTCCCGCTTGCTGTTGCAAGCGGAAAATCCAGAGATTTAGCTATCGTCTTCAGGCGCAGCAACATCTGCGATTTCTTCGAGCGGCACTGTGTCGTCGTCGTCATCGTCCAGCACGTCATCACCGAGATCCACATCTGCGTCATCGTCGTCATCCGCAAGCACGTCGAGATCGTCACCGTCTTCAGCTTCGGTGGCTTTCTTGATCGCAGATTTGTCTTCTTTGTCGGCCATCGAGGTTTTCGACTTGTCAGACACAAACTGTGACAGTGGGTATTCTTTACCCGTGTATGGGCTAACGACTGGATCGTTGCCTAGATCGTAAAAACGTTTGCCTGTTTCAGGGCAGACACGTTTCACACCCCATTCTTCTTTTGGCATTGAGAACCCCTTGGGTTGACTTATTTATCGCGTATCGCCGCCAACTGCCACAGGCTGAGAGGCTTGTCAAAGGTTGAATGGGATTTTTTGCGACAAGTCGTTTTGTATTGCCACTTTTATGCACTGAGGTAAGGATGCGGGCATGGCAGAAACCCTTGAAATTGGCGACCCTCCGATTGTGGTCACGTTAAAGAAATCGGCGCGTGCGCGGCGGTTTTCTTTGCGGATTTCAAATGTGGATGGGGCGGTGAGTCTGACGATGCCAAAACGGGCCGCATTGCGCGATGCAGCGGCGTTTGCGCAAGATCACGATGGGTGGTTGCGCAAGCATTTGGACAAGCGGCCAGATCAAATTGTACCTGCGTTTGGTGGCTCTGTTTTGCTGGATGGCGTTGCGGCGCCGATCACTTTGGGGGCAGGGCGTGGCGTGCGTTTTGATGCGGGCGTGTTTTATGTACCAGGTAAAGCAGCGCAGGTGCCCGCCAAGCTGCGGGCGTTTTATAAAACACTCGCGCGGGATCGTTTGGCGGAGGCATCGGAACGGTACGCAAAATTAGTGGGGCGGTCTTTTTCACGGATCACAATTCGCGATACGCGGAGCCGTTGGGGATCTTGTACCAGTGATGGTCATTTAATGTATTCATGGCGGTTGGTGATGGCGCCCCGCGCCGTGCAGGAATATGTAGCCGCCCATGAGGTCTGCCATTTGGTCGAGATGAATCATTCGGATGCGTATTGGCGCCAAGTGGCGGCGATTTTTCCTGATTATAAGGCCCAACGCGGTTGGTTGAAAAAGCATGGCGCTGAACTGCATCGGTTCCAGTTTTAAAGTTGACTTGCCGCGTCAGTGTGATCACAAAAGTGCATGATCAATCCAGAACGTATCCCGTCAACTGAACCCACCGGCCCGACACATGAACGGGTGTTTCGTGCGTTGCGCGCGCAAATCATGCACGGTGAAATTATTCCAGGGCAAGCAATGACCATTCGTGGAATTGCAGGCGAGTTTGATGTTTCTATGACACCCGCACGCGAGGCGGTTCGACGGCTAACAGCGGAGGGCGCTCTTTCGATGTCAAAGACGGGGCGTGTGACTGCGCCGTTGCTGAGTACAGAGCGGATCGAGGAACTGGCGTCTATTCGGGCGTTGCTGGAGCCTGAGTTGGCATCACGGGCGCAACCTCGTGCGCACATGGCGTTGATTGAACGGCTGCACAACATCAACACGACGGTTGAGGAGGCCATCGTGAAGAAAGATGCGGTTGGCTACATTCGCGCCAATCTGGAGTTTCACCGTACGCTGTATTTGCGAGCCCAAGCCCCTGCGATGTTGGCAATGGTCGAGACAGTGTGGTTGCAAATGGGGCCAACCATGTCGGCGCTGTATGCCCGCTTGCAACGGCCCAATGCCGCGGGCAATCACCGCACGGCGATTGCGGCGCTGCGGGCAGGGGATGAACCAGGGTTGAAGCTGGCGATACGGGCAGATGTGACCCAAGGCTTGCGGATGTTGGGAACCTAGAGGTTACGCGTTTAAACCGTCGTCGTATTTTTCGGGAAACCCCTCAAGCAGGGTCGCATAGCGCATGCGGGCATCGGTGATTTGGCTGTAGGAGCCGACCAATTCGCGCAGCGGGCTGCCGAGCCGTTCTAGTCCTGAAACGAAAGCGAGGATCACGCCGACTTCGATGTCACCTTGGATCACGAGGTAGCCGCCATAAGAAATAACGCCAAACGGGCCGAGCGCGATCAGTAGGTTGTTGATCGTTTTCATAACGTTTTTCGTGAGGATGAATTTGGTGCGCAGCGTCAGGATTTTCTCGACGAGATCATTGAATTTTTGAGGTGGCTCAGAACGCAAAAGATCGTCCTCGGGTGTGTCTACGATCATATTGCCCAACTCGCGCATTTTAAGTGCTTTGGTTTGCGCAAGGCGGTTCATGCGGGCCTGAAAGATCGGCACAATGACAAGTTGGGGCGAATAGAGCGCAAGCGCGATGGAAGCAACAAGCGGTTCAACCCAAAACATATAGCCTAGCACTACAGTTAGAGTGCCAAGTTCAAAAAGCGGACCCGAAATAGCAGAACCTGCGAAACCGCCGAGCTTTCGACCTCCGATCCCATCATCGAAACGACCGCGCCCTCATTGACCTCATTCGTAAGGTCTTCGCGTTCTTTGGGTGCGTTGGTGTAGATCGCCAAAAAAACCGAGCGGCGCAATTTACGCACAATATTGGCAGAGATCAGCTCGCGTTGGGCCCGCATCGCAAATTTAAGCGCGGCAGACAGCAACATCGCAGCAAGGTAAAACAAGCCAAGTTTAAAGAGTAGGTCGAGGTCTTTGTTGGCGACCGCGTCATCAAGCAAACGACGTTGAAGCTCGAGGGGCACTGGCGCCAGCGGAAGGAGCGCGATGGTAAGGGTAATCACCACGACCTGCTGCCATTTTGATCGTTGAAAGATGTAGCGATAAACCGAGGTTGGCATTTTAGACATGGTGTGGGCTCTGGGCTTGGTAATGGAATACTCACGCGCAGCCTACGCTGGCTTGGAATAAGTGCAAGGGTGCGCGTTTATCCAGAGAGAACGGAAATCACGAGATTTAGGGCAGAAATTGCCAGCAGAATGTTGATAAGTTTGCTGAAGCCAGCGTTGCCCATGCGTTCAAACACGCGCACGCCGATGCTGGCGGCGACAAGCGTTAGCGGGATGGCGACGGCGGCGGTGTAAAAGAACTGTTTGTCCAGGTAGCCCCAGTAGGCAAACAGGATCATTGATAAGAGCCCCATCGAGAGGTTAAAGGCCTGGAATACGCCGCGTTTTTCTTGTTTCGACCAACCAAACAGGCCTGACCAGATGGTTGTGACCACGCCTGAAAGCGCGGAGATACCGCCGAATATTCCGCCGATGAAGCCAGCAATGACGTGGAAGCGTTCCGCGCTGCGCGGCAAAGAGAAACGCGATTGCAGCGTTAAAACATAGGTGAGGTTGAGCACGATCAGGCCCGCTACGAAAAGTTTGAACAGTGGGAGCGGGATGAGAGGCAGAATGAGAATGCCAATTGGAACGCCGATCAACCCGCCAAGCGTAAGGGGCACTGCGCGTTTGGCATCAATCATGCGCCAGATGCGGGGCAAGGTCATCAATTGGCTGGCGGTCATGCAGACAGCCATCAAGGGAACCACCGATGTCGGCGGCAGGATAAGAAGCCAGAAGCCAGCGGACATCAGGGCGAATCCAAAACCCGTTAACCCGTTAATGAACCCACCAGCAAGCGCGCCAGCAGCCAGAAGAAACAGTTCCATTAGTTCAGACCTCTGCGGGTTTTGGCGCGGTTCACGTTGGCAAATAGGGCGATTTGGGTCGGCACAATGTCGGAATTTTCTGCTGTTTTGTACCGAGAGATGAAGCTGCGATAGAGCCCATATCTGAAATACACCTTTTTCGCGTTCATTGTGGGGCCCTGGTACTCAAACACCTGAGCTCCATTGATCCAAATATTGAGCCGGCCTGATTCGTCCTTTGCCCAACGCACTTTAACTTTGATGTTGTGCCAGTTCGCCCGAAGGTCGCTGGCGGGGATCAAAGGGATGCGGCGGGTGCTGCGCCCCGTGGTTTGATCGTCGAGGTACAGAGCGCCGTTACTGTGTTGAAACATCCAAACGGGTTTGGCTATGCGTCCATCTTCGTTTCTTTGATGAAATTGCGCGATTGTGGTTTTTGTGGGTGAAATATCCGGAAAATCTGGAGGGAAATAGACCGACCAGCCGTACCAAGCTGTGTCGCCTTCGCCTAATTCCTTTATCGTTTGGGACAGTTCAGAGCGTTCGCGGTCGTTGCTGCAATCGCTCCACGCGCCATTGGTGCCACAATCGCCACTGCGGACCTCGAATCGTTCAACGTATTGCGTGGGGGCAAGTTCGGTTGGGTCGGGTAAAATTTGATAGCCGTATTGGGTTGTGTTGAGCGCGCGTTCAAATGGGCCAAACGTGCCTTTTTCAAGGGAGGTAGGGGGCGACAACATGGCCCATCCTGCAATGAGGGCGACGCAAGCCAAGGTGGCGACACCGCGCCGCACAATTGCGGTGGCGCGGCGGGAGTTTTGGATCATGCGTGTATCGCGCCACCGCCGCAGGCGAGTGCAGCTTCGCGCATGGCTTCAGAGAAGGTAGGATGTGCGTGGCAAGTCATGGCGACGTCTTGAGCAGAGGCGCCAAATTCCATTGCGACACAGATTTCGTGGATCAAATCGCCTGCAGATGGACCGATCAAATGGCACCCAAGAATGCGGTCCGTTGTTTTATCCGCAAGGATTTTTACAAAACCATCGCCTTGATGCACTGCTTTGGCGCGGCCATTGCCCTTGAACGAGAATTTACCGATTTTATAATCAACGCCTTCTTCTTTGAGCTGTTCTTCGGTTTTGCCCACTGATGCGACTTCGGGGGTGGTGTAGATCACGCCGGGGATAACGCCGTAGTTCACGTGGCCATGATTGCCTGCCAGTACCTCTGCGACGCCCATGCCTTCGTCTTCGGCTTTATGGGCCAACATCGGGCCTTCGATCACGTCACCGATGGCGTAGATGCCATCGATATTGGTTTTCCAATGGGCATCGGTTTTCACTTGGCCGCGTTCTGTCATTTCACCGCCCAAATCGGTGAAACCGAGGTTATCTGTGAACGGACGACGACCTGTGGCGACCAGTACAACATCTGCGTCCATTGTATGGATCTCGTTTTTCTTGCGGTCCTCATAAGTGAGTTTCGCTTTGGTTTTAGAGGCTTCAACGGATTGAACCGCAGCGTTGAGGATAAACTTCAAGCCCTGTTTTTTAAGGGTTCGTTGCAGCACTTTGGCGGTTTCTGAATCCATTCCAGGCGTGATGTGATCGAGGAATTCAATGACTGTAACGTCTGAACCAAGACGGGCGTAAACCGAGCCTAATTCCAGGCCGATGACGCCTGCACCGATAACGGCGAGCGTTTTGGGGACTTTGTTCAATTCCAACGCGCCAGTCGATGTCACGACGACTTTTTCGTCCACTTCAACGCCTTTAAGGGCGGAGGGTTCGGAGCCTGTTGCGATTACAATGTTCTTGGCGGTGTGCTTGTCGCTGCCTACGGTGACTTCACCTTTGGCTGTGATTTTGCCCCAGCCTTTGATGTGATCGACTTTGTTTTTCTTTAACAGGAACGAGACGCCCGCGGTGTTTTGGTCGATGGTTTCTTGCTTGTAGGTCAGCATCTGCTTCCAATCGACGGATTGGGTTTTGCCCTTGAGGCCCATTGCCGCGAAATTGTGCTGTGCTTCGTGCAGCATGTGAGAGGCATGCAGCAATGCTTTGGACGGGATGCAACCGACGTTCAGGCACGTGCCGCCGAGCGTTTCGCGACCCTCGACTACTGCGGTTTTCAAACCGAGCTGGGCGCAACGAATTGCGCAGACATAGCCGCCGGGGCCGCCTCCGATGATGATTACGTCGTAGTCTGCCATGTCGTGTCCTTTCGAGGAAATCTTTGTTACTTTTTACTGTGCATTAGGCGGGAGTGCCAGATTAATTGCTAACATTAACCCAGTGTGACTGTGCGCCCATCAGGCGTTCGGTAGGTGGCGGTGATGTGTTTTTGGTCGCCATGTTCCACATGCAGGCGCGAATCTTGAACGTCGATTGCTTTGAATAGAGCCTTGAGCGCGTCTGCTTGGGGGGCTTTGATGGTCAATTTGGTTAGGATCAGGCCTTCATCCGCCATTTGGCTGGAAATATGCGGGCCTTCGGGCCATTCGATGAGCGGCGGAGCGGTGCCATCAAGGGCCAACGTGCGATCTTCGCGCAGCACCAAAATCCAATGCACATCTCCACGGGCGGAATTGATCAGCTCACCAAGGTCAACGCCTGCTTCACGGGCCAATTTTACATCCCGCTGCGCATCATCCGTGCGCAGGATAACGTTTTGGATGTGTGGGCCAGCAACAGTTTTTGCGACCACGTCAGGGTTGTCGAGGTCAAACGCACGCGGCGTTACGGGATCAGGCTGGTTGGGGTCGTTCGCGATAATCTCTAAATAGCTGTCATCGCCCGTCGCCATGAGGCAGTTATGTGTGCCGACGCCTTGATGCACGCCGCCAAATGGGACGGTTAGACCCGTGATGTTGCGCACATAGTCGACACCAACATCAAGCGTTGTTGCGGCAAGGGCGAAGTGGTCAATGCGGATCATATCAATGCTGCCAGTAACATGACGACGGTTGCGCCAAAGCCTGCAAACCAGATGAGCGAACGCCACGGTGCCCAGCCAAAGTAATAGGCAGGGACATAAGCGATGCGCGCGAAAAGATAGACCCAAGCACAGGTCGTTGTGACGTTGGTTGATTGTTCGCCGAGGGTGATGATCACGACGGCAATCGTGAACAGGATCAGGCCCTCGAAGTGATTGTTAAAGGCGCGAAACAAACGACCAGATGTGTCGTTCAGCAGGTCTGCCAGCGGTTTCCCTAAACGAGATGCATCGCGGGCAGAGGCGGTTTTTGCCACACCGACATCCAAGTTCACAGCGACAGACATCAGAGCAAATTGCACGACCTGCAAAAGGGCGGCATAGGCCAGGACAGTGAGTTCGGTGGTCATGCTTTCTTCCCTGCTTTATCTGTCCACAAGACTGTTCCGTCATTGGGGCAGGTTATGGTTGGGCCGTCAACGCCCGTATCGGATCGGAGGTGACGTTTGTAGGGAACATCACCCTTTTTTGAATGCGGGCCGACGCCGACAACGATTTCGACTTTGGTGGTGTAGTCGCAATTGGGGCAGTGGAGGATTTTGGGGGAGAGGTAGGCCATTAGGTTAACTCACTTAATATTTGGCGCATTTCAAATCCCATATCATATGACTAAGTTTGGTCTTTATACAAAACGCCAATGCACTCCTACTAGTTTGCTACAGATTTAATGAATCCGCCCAACGCTCCACCAAAAAAATCCCCAAATTTCGAATAGTCTCCAGATATAGTTTTCTTCTGTTCTACTGCTTCGGCAATAGTAATGTTTGCACCGTTGTAGTCCAATTGAGTTCCCAGCAATGCAAATCCTCGACTTGTAAGAACGGGATCAACCCATGCGCTTGATTCACTTGTATTAGAAGAATTGATACACCGTACTAACCCTTCATCTTCTAACCAAAGGAAACACGGTCCTGCAAATCGCCGTTCTCCTTCTTCAAGGCCTAAATCAGTGTCGCCAATGAAAGAGCTTTGCAAACCGTTCTCAAGTAATTTTGCCAAAATCGCAGAAATTACCTTCGCACTAATTTCCAAATTCTCCATTTTTACAAATCCATCAACAACCGTCTCGGATCCTCTAGCGCTTCCTTAACCCGAACCAAGAACGTCACGGCGCCCTTACCGTCTACGACGCGGTGATCGTAGGACAGGGCGAGGTACATCATCGGACGGATCACAACTTCGCCGTTGATGGCCATCGGGCGGTCTTGGATTTTGTGCATCCCTAAGATGCCTGATTGCGGTGGGTTCAGGATCGGCGAGGACATCAGCGAGCCGTAGACGCCGCCGTTGGAGATGGTGAAGGAGCCGCCTTGCATATCGGCCATCGAGAGTTTGCCGTCGCGTGCGAGGCCACCCAAACGGCTGATTTCTTTCTCGATTTCAGCGAAAGACATCGCATCAGCGTCTTTGACTACAGGCACCACAAGGCCTGTTGGTGTGCCAGCAGCGATGCCCATGTTGACGTAGTTTTTGTACACGATGTCTGTACCGTCGATTTCAGCATTCACCTCGGGCACTTCGCGCAGCGCGTGGTTGCAGGCCTTGGTGAAGAAGGACATAAAGCCGAGTTTCACGCCGTGCTTTTTTAAGAACAAGTCTTTGTATTCATTGCGCAATGCCATGACCTCGGTCATGTCCACTTCGTTGTAAGTGGTTAGCATCGCGGCAGTATTTTGGCTGTCTTTTAGACGACGCGCAATGGTTTGGCGCAGGCGTGTCATCTTTACGCGTTCTTCGCGCTCGGCTTGATGCGCAGCAACAGGGGCGGCGGGTGCAGACGCACGTGGCGCAGGGGCTGCTGCTGGGGCAGGTGCAGATGAGGCGTTCATTACGTCCTCTTTCATGATGCGGCCATCGCGACCTGTGCCCGTGACTTGATCCGCAGTTAGGCCTTTTTCAGCCATCATTTTTTCTGCAGATGGGGCATTTTTCATGCCATCTTTGGTGATTTCTGGTGACGCTGTTGCAGCCACGGGCGCAGCGGCTGGTGCAGATTTCGCGCCTGCTGCCCCAGATGCGATAACGGCCAATTTGCCGCCTGCTTCTACGGTAACGCCGCCTGCTGCGAGGATTTTTGACAGAACACCAGCGGCAGGTGCGGGAACTTCGACGCTTACTTTGTCGGTTTCGAGTTCGCACAACATTTCATCTACGGCAACGGTGTCGCCCTCTGCTTTGAACCAGGTCGCTACGGTTGCCTCAGTTACGCTTTCACCCAAGGCGGGAACCATCACGTCAATATCTGCGCCACCTGTTGCGCTCGGCGCGGATTCTGCTTCTGGCTCGGCTTTGGCGGGGGCAGCCGTTGCTGCGCCGCCCTCAGAAATCACGGCGAGCAGTGCATCAACGCCCACTGTTGTTCCCTCGGCCGCGACAATTTCGCCAAGGGTTCCAGCCACAGGGGAAGGAACCTCAACTGTGACTTTGTCGGTTTCGAGTTCGCACAGCATTTCATCCACGGCCACGCTGTCGCCCGGTTTTTTGAACCAAGTTGCGATGGTGGCTTCGGTTACGCTTTCGCCTAGGGTTGGTACTCTTACGTCGGTCATGATTATTTACCTTCCAATGTCAGCGCGTCATTCACGAGCGCGGCTTGTTCTGCTTTGTGCTGGCTAGCTAGGCCAGTGGCTGGCGAAGCGGATGTGTTGCGGCCCACGTAAATCGGCCGTGTGTTTTTGTGTTCGATCCGTGTGAGAATCCACTCAATGTTGGGTTCCACAAATGTCCACGCACCTTGGTTTTTTGGCTCTTCCTGACACCAGATAAATTCAGCGCCCGAGAAGCGGGACAATTCTTTGACCATGGATTGGGCCGGGAATGGATAGAACTGTTCAAGGCGCAACAAATAGATATCGGTAATACCCCGTTTGTCGCGTTCTTCGAGCAGATCATAGTAGACTTTGCCAGAACAAATGACGACCCGTTTGATTTTGTCGTCATTGGCAAGTTTCGTATCCGAGTTGCCGTATTGCGCATCATCCCACAGCACGCGGTGGAAGCTGGAACCTTCGGACATTTCATCCAAAGTGCTGACGGCCATCTTGTTCCGTAGCAGAGATTTAGGCGTCATCATGATGAGCGGTTTACGGTAACTGCGGTGCATTTGGCGGCGCAAAATGTGGAAATAATTCGCGGGCGTGGTGCAATTGGCGACGATCCAGTTGTCGTTGCCACACATTTGCAAGAACCGTTCTAGGCGCGCAGAGGAGTGTTCTGGCCCTTGGCCTTCATAGCCGTGCGGCAATAAGCAAACGAGGCCCGACATCCGCAGCCATTTGCTTTCGCCAGACGATATGAACTGATCGAACATGATCTGTGCGCCATTGGCGAAATCGCCGAATTGCGCTTCCCACAGGGTTAGGGCGTTTGGTTCAGCGAGCGTGTAGCCATATTCGTAGCCCAGCACCGCATATTCCGAGAGCATCGAGTCGATGACTTCGTATTCGGCGAGGGTATCCGGAATAGAATTGAGTGGGAGATATCGTTCTTCGGTTTTCTGGTCGATGATGCCAGAGTGGCGTTGGCTAAAGGTGCCGCGTGTACAGTCTTGGCCAGACAGGCGCACAGGATAGCCTTCGGTCATTAATGTGCCAAATGCGAGCGCTTCGGCCGTGGCCCAATCGAAATTTTTGCCCGTGTTGAACATTTCTTGTTTTGTTTCGAGCAAACGCGCCACGGTGCGGTGCACGTTGTAGCCTTTGGGCAGAGTGGTCAGTGCTTTGCCGACCTTGCGCAGGTTTGCTTCGTCCACAGCGGTTGCGCCGCGCTGGTATTCTTCGCCGCGTTTATCAAGGTGCGACCAACGCCCATCGAGCCAATCGGCTTTGTTGGGTTTGTAATCCTTGCCGCTCTCGAATTCTTCATTCAGGTAGGCTTGGAAGGCGGCTTTTTGGTCTTCGATTTCGCCCTCTGGGATCAGGCCATCGCGCACAAGACGTTCTGTGTAAACCGCAAGCGTGGTTTTGTGGCCCTTGATCTGTGTGTACATTTCCGGGTTGGTGAACATCGGCTCGTCACCCTCGTTGTGACCAAAGCGACGGTAACAAATGATATCCAAAACCACGTCTTTGTGGAATTTTTGGCGGAATTCAATGGCAACTTTGGCTGCGTGAACCACTGCTTCTGGATCATCGCCATTCACGTGGAAAATCGGTGCTTCGACCATCAGGGCGATATCTGTGCAATAAGGGCTGGAGCGCGAATGGTGCGGCGCGGTGGTGAAACCGATTTGGTTGTTCACCACGATGTGCATGGTGCCGCCCGTTTTGTGACCCTTTAGGCCAGACAGGCCGAAACATTCGGCCACAACACCTTGGCCAGCAAAGGCCGCATCGCCGTGCAACAGGATCGGCAGAACCTTGATCCGGTCTTCATCATCAAGCTGCCCTTGCTTGGCGCGGGCTTTCCCCAAAACGACAGGGTTCACAGCCTCTAGGTGGGAGGGGTTTGCGGTGAGCGAAAGGTGAACCTTGTTGTCGTCAAACTCGCGGTCTGATGACGCGCCAAGGTGGTATTTTACATCGCCAGAGCCATCGACGCTCTCTGGTTTGTAACTGCCGCCTTGAAACTCGTTGAAGATTGCGCGGAACGGTTTTTGCATTACGTTGGATAATACGTTTAAACGCCCACGGTGGGGCATGCCGATAATGATATCTTGCACGCCAAGTGCGCCACCCCGTTTGATGATCTGTTCCATCGCAGGGATCAGGCTTTCGCCACCATCAAGGCCAAACCGTTTGGTCCCAACGTATTTAACGTGTAGGAATTTCTCAAAACCTTCGGCCTCGACCATCTTTTGCAAAATGGCTTTGCGGCCTTCTTTGGTGAACTGGATTTCTTTGCCGAAACCTTCGATCCGTTCTTTCAGCCAACTTGCCTGCTCCGCATCTGAAATGTGCATGTATTGTAGGGCAAACGTGCCGCAATAGGTGCGTTTCACAATGGCGAGGATTTCGCGCATGGTTGCGGTTTCAAGGCCGAGTACATTGTCGAGGAAGATTGGGCGATCCATATCCGCTTCGGTAAAGCCATAGTTGGCTGGTTGCAGTTCTGGCAGGTCGTCTTTTGCATGCATTTTCAGCGGATCAAGGTCAGCATTAAGGTGGCCAACGATGCGATATGCACGGATCAACATCAAAGCACGCACACTGTCGAGCACGGCTTGACGGATTTGACCCTCAGATACTGGAACGCCTTTTTCTTCTGCTTTGGCAGCGATTTTCTTTTCTGCATTTGCGGCCGGGTCTTCGCCCCATTGCCCATCGAGCGCGGCCGTTAGATCATCGGCTGGTTGAGGCGGCCAATCGGAACGTGCCCACGAAGGACCAGAGGCTTCCGCGACTACTTCCCCAGAGGGATCACCCATCGCCTTAAAGAAATCCTGCCAAGCAGCATCCACCGCGTTTGGATCATGTGCGTACCGCGCGTAAAGTTGCTCAATGTACTCCGCGTTGTGGCCTTGCAGAAAGGATTCTGCGTGAAATTGATCGTTGGATGGATGTTCGGTCATGGTCAATTTTCCTTCGTCAGGAAGCTGAGGTAAAAATGCGTTCGGTCGATAGTGATGTAGGTTCGTGGCTAAGGCGGTTCTTCATCGCGTCATTTTTCCAACGGTGGAGGCAATTTTGCGCGACATCTTGTTAAATCCGTGACCCGCACCACCGATCTCAACATAACTCGGGTTCAGACCGCTCTTCTTAGCGAGTGCTACGTATGCTTTGGCCTGGGCTGGGCGTGTATTGGAATCCTGCGATCCATTTATCACAACAATCGCGGTGGATTTTGAGACTTTTTTTAGATACCGATGCGGCGATTGGCTGCTAGGCCAAGGGCTGCCACCTTTGGCATTTCGCCAATTTGCGATGTGACAAGGGCATGATACGAGCACGGCACCGTCAATAAGATTTGGGTATCGACCAATGATTGCACCAGTTTGTGCAGCGCCACCAGAATGACCCACAACAATCAGTTTACGGGCTTTGTAGCGCGCCTTGATGTCTTTTAGGGCGGCGGCCACAAGATCATTGTTGCGTTTGGTGTAATGGTCCCGCCGTCCATTGTTTGATCCGCCACTTTTTTGGCCTGCACGATCAGAATATCGAGGCCGCAGCAAAGCGATTGATGTGACGCCCTTATTTTTTGCAGCGATGGATTTCGCAAAAGCATAATGATAATCGGCTGGCCCACCACGAGACACATCACCGTGCAACGTAACGACGACAGCAGTGCTACCAGACCCAAAGGTTTGGCCTTTCAATTTTCCAAAACTGTCTGCGCTAGCTGTGCTTGCCAGCAAAACAATGCTTATTAGAGAAATAAAAACCTGTCTCATTAGCCTATCGCCTTCAACACTGCCTCGCCCAAACCAGCAGGGCTATCTGCAACAATAATACCTGCTGCTTTCATGGCTTCGATCTTGTCTTCTGCGCCGCCTTTGCCGCCTGCAACAATTGCGCCAGCGTGGCCCATTCGACGGCCAGGAGGGGCAGTGCGGCCAGCAATGAAACCTGCTGTTGGTTTGGAGCGGCCTTTTTTTGCCTCATCTGCGAGGAACTGCGCGGCTTCTTCTTCTGCGGAGCCACCAATTTCACCCAACATGATGATGGATTGGGTTTCTGGGTCCGCAAGGAACATTTCTAGGCAATCAATGTGTTCGGTGCCCTTGATCGGGTCGCCGCCAATGCCGATAGCAGTGGATTGGCCAAGGCCCGCCGCAGTTGTTTGGCCCACAGCCTCGTAAGTGAGCGTGCCAGAGCGTGAAACGATACCAACAGAGCCGCGTTTGTGGATATGGCCCGGCATAATGCCGATTTTACAGGCATCTGGCGTGATAACGCCCGGGCAGTTTGGGCCGATCAGGCGGGATTTGGAACCTTCTAACGCGCGTTTCACGCGCATCATATCAAGAACGGGGATGCCTTCGGTGATGCAAACGATCAATTCCATTTCAGCGTCGATGGCCTCAAGGATGGAATCTGCTGCGAAGGGTGGGGGGACGTAGATCACGGAAGCATTGGCGTCAGTTACATGTTTTGCTTCGTGCACTGAATTGAACACTGGCATGCCGAGGTGAGATTGCCCACCTTTGCCAGGAGTAACGCCGCCAACCATTTTTGTGCCGTATTCAATGGCTTGCTCAGAGTGGAACGTGCCTTGGGATCCGGTGATGCCTTGGCAGATCACTTTGGTGTTTTCATCTATCAGTACGGCCATGTTTTTGGTCCTTAAGTTACGGCAGGCTTTGTCAGCAATGCCTGAATGTTGTCGTCGAGCCAGATTTTGGCTTTGTTGGTGAGTTTAAATTCGAAACCCGCTTCTTGCGCCGCGGTGCGCAAGGTCTGTTGGGTGAAGTAATTGACGTGATCGGGATAGCGAAAGCCTGGCCATTTCGCCCCGACCAAACGGCGATTTAACGAGTTGAAATTTGGCACACGGATAAACGCTCTGCCACCGGGTTTGAGGCAGCGAAAACACCCCGCAAGCAATTCGCGATACTGGACTTCGTGTTCCAAATAGCTGTGCATCATCACGCTGTCGAAATGGTTTTCAGGCAGGGTGAAAATACGCTCCGCGCCTGCGCCTTGGAAACATTCACCGCCGAGCGCTTTCATTTTGGCGTCAGCACGTGCATGAAGATGTTTGGATATTTCAATGCCGTAGGGTTCAAACGGAGCCGTCCAACGTACGACCTCTCCGCAGCCAATATCGAGGATCTTACCCGCACCGAGCAGCTTGACGTATTTGTTTTGGGGATCCCCTTTTAGGCGATAACCGAGCATACGGGCATGGTAGGCAGCGCGTTTCAGTATGCCGCGCTTCTTTTTACGTTCAGCGTCTTCGGCCCAAAATGTTTCTTCCCAAGCGAAATCCTCTTCCAAGGCTTCGTATTCAGTTGGGTTTCGCAAGAAAACAAAATCGCAAAGTTTGCATTTCCCGATTTTCCAAGTGTCATGGGCAAATTGCGCCATGTTTGTCACGTCGGGCGTGTCACAGGCAGGGCAGGGGCGGAACGGAGTAAGCGCGTTCATTGCAATTGATCCTGCCAATTTGCGGGCAGGCGATCTACGATGATGTAGGTTTCGATGCCAGTTTGGGTCGGCCGCGTGCCAATTTGGATCACGGCCGTTCGACCGCGCAGCAATTCGCGCCCTTCGATCAGCGCAGTGCCTGAATTTGCGGCATGGGTCACAGGAAGCGGAATTTTATGTCCGAAAACCGGTGGCGTTGCCATCTTTTCGCGCAATGCGTCAATCGCGGTTTGCGTATGATCGCCCGCAAAGGCCACTTCGCAGCGGCGTTCATGAAAATCAGAGGTGTTGGGTGCAGGCGCGAGCGCTTTATCCCAGAACGTAAGGTCAAACGAGAGCGGCCCACCAATGGCGTGTTCCATTGCTTGGGTGATGCGTTGTTGCGTGTAGCCTTTGTTAAAACACGCGGCAGTGAAAGCAGTGATTGCAGGTTCGCGCGCAGCGGCAGTGGACGGCGATAAGCAAATCGCGCTAAGCGCAGCACACACCAAAGACGCAGGTGCAAAACGTGTTTCGTGAATAGAAGCTGAACCAAACATCATAGGTTCCGCCTTTTGAATTTAATCATCACCTTGCCCTGTTTGACACGGATCAAATGGAACATACTTGTGGTACCGTCTTGGTAAATCGTTTTTGCCTTGCTTGAATAGTGGTGTTCGCGCAGTCGAGAAAAGCCATTTTTTGCAGCACCGCCAAAGTTAGGTTAAAGGCGTGTTTCTGGGTGTCATTTCGGGTGTAATTGGCATGAATCTCGCATTCAATGTCTTGCGGCCCTTCGGTGTAAACGCGCACTTTTATCTTGTTGGGCACAACAGGCGGCGCAAGCGTAATTTCAGCACCTGTACCTTTGGGAGAGAACCCAAACTGTTGCAACGAAGTTAAAGCGGCGTTGTCTTTATAATACGCTACGCAGGCCTGAACGCCTTGTTGCAACCGAAGTGCCAAAGCACCGGGGAGATCGCCTGCATTGATAGGCAAACTCCCAATGACGATCACAACGAAAGAACAAAGGAGGCGGCGCATGTTCAGCCCTTAACCGCTTTCACGATTTTCTCTGCTGCGTCGCCCAGATCGTCGGCGGCGATTACGTCAAGGCCACTTTCGTTGATGATCTTTTTGCCTTCGGCAACGTTTGTGCCTTCTAGGCGGACAACAAGTGGCACTTGTAGGCCGACTTCTTTCACCGCTGCAACCACACCTTCTGCGATCACGTCGCAGCGCATGATGCCACCAAAGATGTTCACGAGAATGCCTTTGACTTGCGGATCAGAGGTGATGATCTTGAAGGCCTCGGTCACTTTTTCTGTTGTCGCACCGCCACCCACATCAAGGAAGTTGGCAGGTTCGGAGCCATAAAGTTTGATGATGTCCATTGTGGCCATCGCAAGGCCGGCACCGTTCACCATGCAACCAATTTCACCATCAAGCGCGATGTAGTTGAGATCGAATTTTGAAGCCGCCAGCTCTTTTGGGTCTTCTTCAGTTTCGTCGCGCAGATCGAGGATCGCTTTTTGGCGATATAATGCGTTGCTATCGAAGCCCATTTTCGCATCAAGACATTTTAGATCGCCACCATCTGTTACGATCAGTGGGTTGATTTCGAGCATTTCCATGTCCCGCTCAATGAACATTTTGTACAGTTGCCCTATCAGCGTGACGCACTGTTTGACGAGTTTGCCCTCAAGGCCGAGTGCGAATGCAACTCGGCGACCGTGGAATGCAGATAGGCCAGATGCAGGGTCTACGGTGAAAGTTACGATTTTCTCAGGAGTGTTTGCGGCGACTTCTTCGATATCCATACCGCCCTCAGTGGAGGCAACAAAAGATACGCGAGAGGAGTTCCGATCAACCAGCAAAGCGAGGTAAAGTTCGCTTTCAATGCCTGCGCCGTCTTCGATGTAGACACGGTTTACTTGCTTGCCAGCGGGGCCAGTTTGATGCGTGACCAAGGTGCGGCCCAACATTTTTTGCGCTTCCTCGGCGGCTTCAGTTACCGATTTCGTCAGGCGCACACCGCCTTGATCACCAGCGGCGGCCTCTGTGAAGGTGCCTTTGCCACGGCCCCCCGCATGAATTTGCGCTTTTACAACCCAAAGCGGGCCATCCAATTCACCCGCCGCTGTTTTGGCATCTTCTGCGCGTAAAACAGCGCGACCATCAGAGACTGGCGCGCCATATTCTTTAAGGAGTTGTTTGGCTTGGTATTCATGAATGTTCATGTGGGCTGTCCCTTAAGGCAAAGAATTTCCTATTTGGTGCCATAGAAAAGAGAGCGTTCAAAGAGGAAAACGCCAATAATTGTTGATATCACATGATTTTGTGTGTTTTGTGATCACACGTATTTTTTATGTGATCACAATTTATGCATGAATGGTAATTCGTCACTAAAAACTACAATTCTCCTGCTTCCTCCAGCACCTTACGGGCGACGCGGAAACATTCAAGAGATTGAGGCACCCCACAATAAATACCAACCACGTGGATAATCGCGCGAATTTCTTCTTTGGTGACGCCGTTGGTTAATGCGCCTTTGCAGTGGATTTCCCATTCGTGCATTTTGCCTAGCGCGCCTAGCATTGCGAGGTTCATCATGGAGCGGGTTTTGGCGGGGATCACATCGTCGCCCCAACCAAAGCCCCAGCACCACGCCGTCATGGCTTCTTGAAAGGGGCGGGTGAACTCATCTGCGGCGGCGAGGTTCTTTTCGACGTATTCGGCGCCAAGTGTGGATTTGCGTTGCTCTAAGCCTTGTAGGAACAGGTCTTCATTGAATAAATCGGCCATTGGGATGTCTTTCATTGTGTCGGCATGTTCAGCCGAGTGGTGAGGAATCGCGTTGAGCAATTCGTACCACGGCGCGGCCAATCGGAACACGCAGGTTTTTAGAGCGTTTGACAGAACCCGTCATGCCTGCTTCTTTTGTCCCAAAATACTCAAGGGATAAAACGATGACAAAACCACAAGCCGTTGCAACGCAATTGATTGATGATGAGCGAGTGCGCGTGACGCGATTTGATTTTGCGCCCAACGCGGAAACGGGCTGGCACACGCATGGGTTTGATTACGTCATCACCGCGGTGACGGATTTGGATATGATGCTTTCGCACCCTGATGGCACCACATCAGAAGTAAAAGTACCCGCTGGTTCGGCCTATCGTCGGATGGAGGGTGTGGAGCATAACGTGATCAACACGGGCGCGACCGATATGAGTTTTGTTGAGGTTGAACTCAAATAATTGCCTTATTGGGCGTCAAGCGGTGGGCATGCGTCCATTGATGTGCGGTTCAAACGAAAGGTCGTGGATTTTGCGTTTAAATCTTTTACAAAGCGCGTTTCCGTTTCGCTTCCATCGCAGCCACCCGACACTATAAAGCCTTCGGTCTTGATCAAGATGGTGTCGCGATCTTTCCAAGTGACTTCTGCGCCGCCGCCATCACATTCGACACCGCACCATTGTTTGCCGTCAATCATCTGGCAGTACAGCGTTTGGGTGAATTTATTGGGCGTGTCCGTGAAATAGGCAGTCACATCTCCCCAATCGCCTGTGGAAGATTTGTCGTTCGCTGGTCCTTCAAACCGAATGGCGATGGACTTGACCATTTGGTTCGGCGTTTTACGCATGTGATCCGCAGAGTAGTCGCGCGCAAAACAGCTTTGTTGGGCAATTCCAGTTGATCCCAGCGCGACAAATGCCGCGCCGAGGAGGAGCATTTTTGCGCGTATCATTTCGCAGTGATGCGGCCATCAAGGTAAGGTGTGTAGCCACCTGAATTTGCCATATATTCCGCTAGAACATCGGCAACATCTGGGCCGTAATCATAGACGTTTGCAGCATCGCGGAACATTTTATAGCCGTCACCGCCGCTGCGCACATAGTTGTTGGACACGACGCCGTAGGTGGCCGCTGGATCAATCGGGGCGAACCCGTCGCTTGTGGCGACCATCACATCGGAAATACGACCTTCGCCCGCCGCGACTTTGATGTCCCATGAATATTTGAGACCAGCAACTTGTGGGAAGCGGCCTTTGACCTCTTCCACTTGGCTGACCCCGTTTTCAAGCGCGTCAAGGATGGTTTGACCAGATACTTGAAATGTAGACAGCGTGTTTTGGAACGGCAGCACCGTCAGAACTTCGCCCATTGTGACCTCGCCTGCGTCGATGGAGGCGCGGATGCCGCCTGAGTTGGCGATTGAAATGGTAATGCCTTGGTCTTTTACGCGATCCAACATTGCGTCTGCCACAAGGTTGCCCATCGCGCATTCTTGGATACGGCAGATGGCGCGGTCGCCTTCAATCGCCTCGGCGGCGCTGGCGACAATTTTGTTGCGGATTTCTTCAAGCGGTTTTGCCGCTTCGGCGATACGGTCTTTTGTGGCACCATCTTCGGCCACAGTGCCATCCATGACCAATGGCTCACCCACAGCAGTTGTGATTTCGCCTGCATCGTTGAAGGTGACGTTCAGTTCGCCCAAAAATTTGCCGTAGGCATAGGCCTGCACGATTGCTGTGGAACCAACCATTGTAGGGTAGGGCCCAACGGCACGTTCATTGGTATTTGAAAGCAGTGTATTTGAATGGCCGCCAACGATCACGTCCACACCCGTTGTTTCAGCGGCGACCTTTTGATCAACCACATAGCCAGAGTGGGAAAGAACGATAATCTTGTTCACGCCCTCGGCCGTTAATTTGTCCACTTCGCCCTGAACGGCCGCCACGGGATCAGAAAACGTGATATTCTCGCCAGGAGAAGCAAGCTCATCTGTATCTTGTGGCGTGAGACCGATGAGGCCGATTTTCTCACCGCCACGTTCGATCACTGTGGATTTTGCCAGCTTGCCTGCGAGGATTTCCTCGGCGCTTACATCTGCATTGGACATGAGGATCGGGAAATTCACTGCGTCCATAAACCCGCGCAACACCTCTGGCCCATCGTCGAATTCGTGGTTGCCGACGGTCATGCCGTCATAGCCCATTTTGTTCATCATTTCGGCGGCTAGTTTGCCTTTGTAATAGGTGTAGAACAACGAACCTTGGAATTGGTCACCACCATCCACAAGGATAGAGTTGTTGGAGCGTTTACGGGCATCTGCGATGGCAGTGACAAGGCGCGCAGAGCCGCCGAAACATTTGCCTTCTGCATTGTCTTCAGCGCCACATCCGCTGTCGTATTTACTGATGGGTTCAAAGCGCGAGTGAAAATCGTTGGTGTGTAGAACAGTCAGTGAGAAATCCGCTGTGGCAGCGGTTGCGCTAAGCGCGAGTGCAGAGATTGTGGTGAGAAGTTTCGCAGACATTTTGGCAGCTCCTGTTGGTTTAATCTGTGGCAACGCAGCAGATGCGCGCCAGCGGGTCTGCTCTGAGTTTTGTTTTTGCAGGTGGTGGTGTCAAGGTTTCCCTTGGATGATGTTGCTAAAATCGGTGTTTTGCGCCTTTTCACCGAGGCCTTCATAAGGTAGCAACGATGCGAATGGCACTAAGACCATGTTGAAATATAAAGGGGCGATGTAGCGTGCGTATATTGATTACGAATGATGATGGAATC
>Ga0206130_10002775_pt1 | contig 23924 bp, 17 predicted proteins | sample Helgoland_Spring_9_FD_148637 | JGI IMG/M metagenome (GOLD analysis project Ga0206130, IMG submission 148637) | Pelagic subsurface seawater microbial communities from Kabeltonne, Helgoland, North Sea - Helgoland_Spring_Bloom_20160512_1 | ecosystem: Environmental > Aquatic > Marine > Epipelagic ... | reverse complement strand
ACACTCACCTTTTGACATGGTAGATCCATATCCTGCTGTCGTTGCAGAGGTTGTTCCGGAGCCTGCAGAAGAGATTGAAGAGGTAAAGGTTGTAAAGACAAAGACGCCGTCACCTACTCCTGTGGCTAGGGTGGATCGCATACCTGTTCCTGAGCCAGAAGTGGTTCCAGAGCCAGAGGTGATTCCTGAGCCAGAAGTGATTCCCGAACCAGAAGTGATTCCCGAACCAGAAGTGGTTCCTGAGCCAGAAGTGGTTCCAGAACCAGAAGTGGATTTGTCCCAAGATGGTTGCAATGACTTGATGTTGCTTGAAGGTTCAGCGATGATGGGTGAACTAAGCGCTGATGCAAAGGCCTGTTTGGAACAGAAAGTTGGAAGTGGGATTCCGTTGACTCAGAAACGCGATGTGAGTTTGCTGTTGATCAACAATGCTGAAGCCTCTCGTGACATGACAGAATGGGCTCGACTCGTTGGTAGACACTTGCAAAAGTTTGATCAATCTGATCCTGTAGTTTGTATGCGATATGCCTATTACCTCTCGAAGAAAGGCGTGGGTAAAGCGTCTAAGGTTATCAAGTGGTCTGAGGCTGCCTTGGCAAATAAACATCAGTGGTCTGGTGGTGAGTTTAAAAAGAACGTCAATGCACTCCATGGTTTGCGTGCTCAAGCGGCAAATCAACTTTGGGTGAATGCTGAAGAAAAGTTGGTGTCTGATAGCTCTGAAGGGAACAAAAGCAAAGCAGAAAATTACCGTGGACAAGCGAAGAACTATTCAAAAGAATGGTTGGACTATGCACGAGCATCGGGACAGTCAACGAAGTCAGCAATGAGTTTGTGTGTCTCTGCAACCCAAGGTGATGTGGGGTTCTGTCAATGATGTACGGATTGGTATCTTCTTCTCTTTTGTTTGGTTGGCTTGGTGGACTTGGTTGTACAGGTACATCGTCGAACTCTGAAGAGGTGAAGGAACCCACGCAAGCTGCATTGTTGCCTCAGGAAGATTTGGAGCGCTTGTGGGTCTTTAAAGCCGCGGATGCAGAATGGCGGGGGACGTTTGAAGGCAATCCTGGATGGACAAGCCTGTTCAATCGTGATTATGAAGGGGCGTTGAGTGGCGCTTCTGGTTCCGGAGATGTTCGTATGCAATCTGAGTTTGCCTCTATATATCGACAGGCAACACAAATGCATTCACACGCAACCAATCATATTTATGATACCGATCGGCAAGAGGAAGATGGCAATGACACGTTGTATCTTCGGGGTGTCGCCCGAACCATACTGGCCGATTACGAGGGTGCCAATTCTGACTTTACAGTTGTAGAAGATGAAAAACTGAAAGGCATGTCGTTACAGTGGAAGTCTGTTCTAGAAGGCAAAGGGTGGACAACTGAACACGTTCTAGAAGGGAACTTTGTTAATGTGCCTCCATTGACCAGTTCTGCAAAAGCAAAATTTCGACCAGAGTCTGTCCCACATTTTACAATTAATACCACTGTTGAAGGGGTCACTGCAGGTGTCACAGATGGCACAGAATTATGGGTGAGATCTCGTTGGCATGAAGCAATGGCTCGTGAGATGGCTACTCAAAGTGGAATGGATCCTCGTTGGGTGGATGTGTTTATGGCGCCATGGGTTGTTCCGATGGAAAAGGCATATGCAAAAGAACAATCCAGTAGCATACTAAAGTCGCTGAAAGATCAACCACTGGATGAAGCATGGCTATTTCTAAGTCGCAATCTGGTACCAGAAGATGCTTTGTTTTTATATGAATTACAGTTTTCAGAGCAACCGGTTGAAGTGTTGAACACGTGGTCTACAACGAGTGTATTGGCCAAGATTTTGTCTGGTTGTATTCTCGAAGGGGTTTTGGACGTTCCTAAAGTTCTAGATGCAGCAGGTAAATTAGAACTTGAAGTTTTAGAAGGCATGAAAGTGTCTCAAGGTAAAGAAGAGCCTTTCTATCCATTGTTTGCCGATTTTGCAGAACAATCTGTCCTCATTGCAGGAGTGATGGTTGCCGAAAAACTAGGTCAGCGTGAAGACTCGGGGCGATTAAGGCTCAACGCTCGAGATTTGGCATTGCAAAATTCAAAAGATGCACTTTTTCTAACCAGCTTTGCTGCATGGGATGTGGAGAATCGTTATCCACTTCGCGCACAAGATATGGTACACAAATACAGTGGTGACTTTCCAGCATTTAAGGTGGCTGGTCACCCATTGGGAACCTTACAAATTCGCTTGGGACGCTCAGCAGGAGTACCGGGAGCTGCAAATTGAGGGAATAAGAATCGCCCCGTTGTGGTATATGAATTACAATAGAGATGTCTTGGAGGACAACGCATATGAAAAAATCTTGGATGCTTGGTGGGCTATTGCTCACATCTGCCGTCTTGGGAACTGCCGTTGAGGTACAGTTTTACGATGAGTCATTGCCGATTACACTGAACCCATTGTTCGCTACAACCATGGTAGACAATCGTGCGCATGAGTTGTACTTTGATCGTCTGTATTACAACAATCCCACAGACAACTCGTTAACAAGTCGTTTGATTGATGAATCTCAAACCAAAATCGAAGATGCTGGAAAGTCACTTCGCTTAACCATAAAAGATGGAATTAATTGGCACAACGGTAAAAAATTTACCGCCAATGACATTTGTTTTACCATTGATGCAATGTTGAATGTCCGAACACCTTCTCCGATTGCACATTACTATCGTGAACACTTGGCCAGCTGTACAGTCGAAAAGAGCAATGTCGCAAAAGTCACCTTTAAGCGTGTGTACCACAACCCTCGTGAACGGTTGAAGTTTTTCGTCCTTCCAAAATCTGAATTTTCTTCTACTGCAGTGCAGCCGGATACAGAATTCGCAAATCAACCAGTGGGTACAGGACCAATGAAAGGTCGTATGGGAACATTGGCAGCGCGTTTTGAAGCGCACACCAAGACTTCTCATCACAGCCCGAAAATTGGGGCAATGAAAATGTCTCAAGCGCAAGATCCTGCTGTGCAAATTAGTACACTTCGAAATGGTGCCATGCATGGTATCGTAAGTGTTCCACCAATTTACCGTCCAGAATTACAAACAGAGAGTGAAGTGCAACTGCGCAGTTACGATCTTCGTTCTTGGTGGTTCATTGCACTCAATACGACATCAGGTCCTCTTGCTAGTAAAGAAGTCCGTCAGGCTCTCAATTACAGTTTGGATCGCAGTGAATTACGAGAAAAGAGTATTGGCTTCGATAAAAATGATAAAGAATCGCCTTGTGAGTTTATTTCTGGTCCATTTGTTCAATCGAGTGCGTACTACAATCATGAAGTACCACCAGTCGAGTTTACCGATAAAAGAAAAGCCGAGGCTTTGTTGAATGCTGCCGGTTTAGAAAAGAACGGGTTGTGGTTTCATGAAGGCAAGCCTGTTGCTTTGCGTATCGGGATGGATGCAAAACTTGGAAAAGAGGCGACGGATTTGTTGACTCAGATTGCAAATCAACTGAGTGAAGCTGGATTTACAACTCGAATCTCTAAAATCTCTTCGGATGATTGGAATCGTAAAGCGATTACAGGACAATTGACCAAAGAATATGACATGTTGATTGGAAAGTGGTCATTTGGTATCAATGAAGATGTCAATGATTTGTTTCAAACCCGTTCGGAAACCAAGTTTCAGGGGCGGCACAACATTTTTAATTATTCCAATCCGGAAGTGGATTCGACACTTGTAGAGTATGAAAAAGCCCGTACAACTGATGGTGCTAAAAACGCGTACCACAAGTTACATTCACAATTGGCAGATGATTTGCCCTATTTGTTCTTGTGGAAATTGGATACGAAATCAGCGTGGCGCGCTGAGGTCAAAGACATCACCATTTCTCCATACTATTACTTTACCGACATCAACCGTTGGTATGTATCAAAATCTAAGTGAGTAAGTTGGTCAACCATACACATCCAACGTTGAGAGTGTAAGAGTGAAGTATTGGTGGATACAACCATCGGCACGTGCTTTGGTTGCCGTTGCATTGCCTTTGTTGGTACCCGCTTTGATCACGGCTTTGATTTGGTCTTTACCAGGCAATCCTGCAGAGATCATTTGTCCACCGAGTATTTGTACGGGTGGTGAAGAGTTGGCGGCTCGTTGGCATTTGGATCAAGGTCCATGGGCTTTTTATGGTCACTGGATGTCCTCTGCTTTACAGTTGGATTTTGGGGACTCATGGCGTGTGTTGACAGGCCGGCCTGTTATTGAGTTGATGGCTCAAACGATTCCCAATACGCTAATATTGATTGGTTTTGCATTAATCCCAATTACGGTTGGCTCTGTTTTGGGGGCTTTTCAACAGCCCTCCAAGCGCTGGGATTCGGTACTGGTGTTTTTGAGTGTATTGCCGGTTGTTGTATTGGCATTGTTGGCTGCCGCGATAGTGGAATTAAATTTTGCTGGTTCTGGAGACGATGGGTTAGGATATTGGGTTCGCATGATGGCTGCTGCTTTGACACTGGGGATAGCAGATGGTGCTCTTAGTGGTTCGATTTTGGGAAATCGTTCTATGTTTGAACAAGAAAATCAACAGCGGTATGTTGGGATTTCGATTTTGCGTGGAGAAAGCAATTTTTCCAATACGCTTCCAAATTTAGCCGGTGCATTGGTTGGTCAATATCGATCTCGTATCGTTCAACTCCTAAGTGGTGCCGTGATTGTTGAGGTTATCGTTAGAGTAGACGGTTTTGGTGCGTTGCTGTGGCGAGGTACATTGATGCAAGACTTTGGTGTTGTTCTTGCAGCCGCAACAGTATTTGCTTGCTTGTCTTCTGGGTTGCTATTTTTTCAAGCGCTTGTGGAGGTCCTACAAAATCTTCATCAGAGACGTGCTCCCAAGTTGACTCTTGAAAGTACTGAGGTTGTGAGATGAATCGTCGTCATCTATACATTGCTCTGGCAGGCTTCTGTTTTGTGACGTTGTTGGCATTGGCTTGGAGTGCTCCGGACCTTCCGAGTACGATTGATCGATCTCAGCGTTCTTTAAAACCATGGGAATACTGGCCATTGGGTACAGATATGAATGGTAGACCCTTAATTGAATATGCGTCTCAGGGTGCAAGAGTGATTGCCATCCCCTCCTTTTTAGCGGGCATCCTTGTGGCCTTTTTCGGAATGATGGGTGGCTTACTTCGGTGTGTGGAATGGCCCACCATTCAAACGATGGTTCAATTTATTGGTGAGATTGTAGGGGCATTGCCTCGCATGGTTGTGATCTTGGTTGTGGCATTGTTGCTTCCAACAGAGTGGCGTTCTTTGATGCCTTTGGCGGTGGTTTGGGCCATCTTATGTGCTCCTGGAGCGATTGATGAGGCTGGTGCTGTTGCTGCTCGATTGGGTGGAACTCGCTTTGTAGAAGCACTTAAAGCTCATGGATTCGGGGCTTGGCGAATATACATGCACCATATTGTTGTGTTAAACTTACGCCCAGTCTTGGTGCGACAAGGTGCGGAAGCGATGATGACAGTCGCATTCCTTGAGGTTGCCTTGTCTTATTTGGCAGTGGTTGAGGATCAGTCTTCTTTTACGCACTCAGACAATCTTCGTTCATGGGCAGATTTGCTCAAAGAAGGGTATTTGTGGCTGGCATTGGGAATTGATTCTGGTCATGTGTTGTTTGTTGGGCTTGGGCTGTTGGGCTTAGTCGTGTTGACGGCTACGGCTCTTGGTAAAGCCGCGGAGGCACGATGAGCCAATTAATTGAATTGCGAGACCTATGGATAGCCACCCATCAACGAGATTTGGTCAAAGGGATAGATGTTGATATTTTTCCAGAGCAGGTGACAGCATTGTGTGGTCCCAGTGGTTCTGGAAAGTCTTTGACAGCGCGAGCCATGATGTCTGTATTGGATGTGGCTCCAGGGTTGAGAGGTGGTCATTTACGGTATCCAACCATTGATTCTAAGAAAGATTGGTTTGCGGATGTGGTCGGTAAAGGGATGTCTGGACAGATGCGTTTGTTGAAACAAACACGTCATTTGCGTGGTCACTTTATTACCTATTCTCCACAATCGGCCTCTTCGGCATTGAATCCTGGCAGAACCATCGGTCGCCAAATGGAATTGGCAATTGCACGTCGCCCAAATCCACCGACATCATTGTCCAAAGAGATTGTAAGAATCTTAGGTCAAGTTGGATTGGATAGAGCATCCGTAGCGGCACTTCCTGGAGAGTTGAGTGGTGGTATGTGTCAGCGCGCTGCATTGGCCATTGCGATAGCGCCCAATCCAGACTTGGTGATAGCGGATGAACCGGAAACAGGACTGGATCCAGTACTTCGCCGTGCTGTAATTGAACTGTTGGTGAGTGTTGTACGACAGAATGGTGCGGGTTTGGTGCTCATTAGTCATCATGAAGACACCGTGGATAGAATCGCAGACGCGGTTGTACGGTTAAAGCCTCAAGTTATGGAGGCGAAATGATTGTGGATGTAAAAAATTTGGTAAAGACGTTTGAGCAACGAGGAATATTTCCATGGTCTCCCATTCGCCAAGTAAAAGCGGTTCAAGGGGTGGACGTACAGGTCGCTCCAGGAGAGATTGTCGCCTTGGTTGGACAATCTGGATCTGGAAAGACAACCGTTTCTCGAATGATCTTAGGGTTGGAAGAACCAACCAGTGGGGAGATTTGGTTGAATGGTCAACGGTGGGATGGGTTGAGTGAAGCCCAACGACGTCCCTTGCGATCCAAGTTTCAATATGTGCCTCAAGATTCTATGTCTGCACTCAATCCACAACAGACTGCCCTTGAACACATTACTGAGACGTATAAAGTGTTGGGAGAGCAGTCTGCTTCTGAAGCAAAGCAATCGGCAAAAAACTTGTTGGTTTCCCTTGGGCTCAGCGAACGCTTACATGCTCTTCCAAGAGAAATGTCTGGTGGAGAACAGAGACGGGTGACATTGGCTCGTGTGTTGGCCTTGAATCCAAAATTGATTGTGGCGGATGAGCCAACCAGTGGATTGGATCCTGAACGTAGAGATTCTGTTCTGGAGGCATTGTTTGGCAATCTACCGAAAGGTGCAGGGTGTATCTTGGTGACGCACGATATGGCCGAAGCGAAGCAATGGTGCAATCGAATCTATGTGATGTTGGCAGGTCGAGCGATTGAAATCTTGGATTTGGAGAAGGATGTTCCACAGCATCCCTATGCGAAATTACTGTTTGATCCATGGGGCGCACCTTTACCCGAAAAAGAATTGTCTAAAGTAGGGTGTCCGTTCCATAGCAACTGTCCAATTGTGTTACACTCTAAGTGTGCACAGACGCTCCCAACATTGCAATCATTGTCTGATAGTCATTCAATTTCTTGCCATGCCTTGTACACAACTTCCAACAATACAGAACCAGAATCTGTCTCACCCCATGCTGGAGAAACACCATGAGTTTGCTTCCGTTGATAGTTCTCATCCAAACAGCGGATGCGGCATCTGTTGAAGAAGAACAAGCAGAGATGGCTCGTATCCTTGAAGATATGAAGCAGTTTCGCGAAAAGGCGAATTGGGTTGTTGTAGAAAAACGCTATCAACAGTTATCAGAATTTTCTAAGGCTTCGCCCACTGTTGAAATGCATCTTTTGGGTGCTGAGGCGGCGAGTAATCTTGGGAATGTATCCGCTGTCAAAACGAGGCTTGAAGCATCACTCGCTCTTGAAGAAACAGACAAAACCAAACAGTGGTACGATTCGATTGATGCAAATTATGCTCCTGTGACGATTAAGGTTCCCAAAAAGTTTGATGAAATCCCAGATTTGAACATTTTGACCATGCCCTTCTTTCCAGACCAACAGTTGGCATTGGCCTTTGCACAAAAGTCGATTCAGGACAATCGTAAATTTCAAGGGTATGTACCGTTCGGAGAGTACACGATAGCGGGTTCAACGTTTACTGTGGCCAGTGGAGATTCCGGAGAAGTCGTTGTGGTACGTCCAATAGGAAATACCGATGCAGTTGCTAAGAACACAAAGCCAAAAGATTCAAAAAAACCAAAAGATTCGACGTCGAGTGACGATTCCACTCTCGCTATGAGATTGGACTTGGGTGTTTCTGCTGCCAGTGCGGGTGAGAGTTCAGCGGTCAATCAGGCACAGCCGTTCGGAGGGGTTGGAACTCGAGTGGGTATAGGAGTAGGATACGGGCTGTCTGACGCATTGTCTTTGGTGGCAGAAGTGGGGTATCACGGTTCATTTGGTGCAGGAGAAGCCCCTGTATTATCCGGTGTAACCTCTGTTGGGTATGATGCGACACCGACCTTGTACCATGGTGCATTTGGTTGGTTGGCGGCTTCAATGGCGTTTAATGATGTGGAAGTATTGGTTGGTCCCATTACAGAGTTTGCAACGATTCAAACACAAGGAATCAGTTTGGGAACGGATAGTATGGAATACAGTCAAGGACAAGGGGATTATATACCTGTAGAAGGAAGCATTTTGGCTTCTGGATTGTCAGGTGGTATTACCTATGCGGGAATGAATGTTGGAGAGGGTTTGTTGGGAGGAGTATCTACCTATGTTGGCGCACAGTCAGATGGGGCTAGATGGTACACTTGGGGACAAGTTTCTTTGACAATAAAAGGACAATAACAACACAACGATAGAGTTTGCATTACGGTAAGGGGAAAAGCAATGATGGTAACAACACTGTGGATGATGGGAATGCAGGTAGCACAAGCAGGACAGGTTCAGGTACCTGCTGATGGGCACGCAATGAATCCAGTTTGGTCTCCAGATGGAAAAAAGGTTGCGTTTGAGATCAATGGACAAACAGGAAGTATCAGTCTATTTGTGGCCAATGTGGACGGCGGAAATAGTTCTGGTGTTCCAGAAAAGATCGGACTCAAAGTAGAGCAGACTTCTTTTGGTGGCTCCACTGGTACGGTAACCGCTGCACCAACCTGGAATCCTGTCAACAAAGCATTGTTCTTTGAAGGTTCTCATAAGGGTGGTTCCAATCGTCTCTATATGTACTCTTTTAACGGTCAGCCAGCCTATCCAGTTCCAGAAAACGTCATATCGGGAGATTTGTCGTGGCCTTCATTTAGCAAAGATGGAATGGAATTGTTGTTTGTCAGTGACGCTACTGGAAAAGGTGATGTCTACGCATTGAGTTTACGAGATTGGAAAACCAAGCGACAAATTACCAGTTCAGAATACTCAGAGATGGCTCCTCGTTTTGATAATGATGGTAATATTGTATACACCCGCAAACAAAATGATGCGGAAGATATTTTTGTTCACAAATCAGGAACAAACAATGATTGGGTTGGTGGAGCTGGTGATCAAACGCGTCCTCAATGGGCAAATGCGGGTGGTGCGGTGATCTACTTTACGAGTGAACGTGGTGGTGGTGTCTGGGATGTTGCAATCTCAAGTGGACAAAGTCAGTCTAAGACATTGGCCAAAGATATTCGCTTGCCTTTTCGTGCGGCACCATCCCTTAGTCCAGATGGGAAATGGGTTGCGTATGGATTGGAAAATCCGGATAAAGCCACCAGTATTTGGTTAACCAAATTGGATGGTAGCAAAACGATTGCGATTAAAACGCCACACCAAGCTTGTGCTGAACCTTCACTGACAGAAGTGGGTGGAAAAATTTATTTGGCGTATACAGGTTTACCGTCTGAAGGGTCCAATTGGCGTCAGTTACACATTGTTGATGTGACCGATAAATTACAGTAGTTGAACAACACTGAACAATCCTGCAAATAAATTGCACGAAAATACTTTCTTTTTGGACAGAGCACCCTAAAGATGGATAGGTTTTGAATGCCATGTTGCGTTGCAACAAGAACTATCATCACATCTAAAATGGAGTGGATTATGGAAATAAAAGGAAAGACCTTTCTTGTAACCGGTGGGGCTCAAGGAATGGGTAAGTGTTTTACACTAGAGTTGGCAAAGTTGGGTGCAAATGTACTGTTTTGCGACATCAACGCTGAAAAAGTTGCCGAAGTTGAGAACGAAGCGGCTGATTTATCAGGTGGCAGTGTAAAAGGAATGGTATTGAATGTTGCAGAACGCGATGAAGTTGTCGATGGAGAAATCGTATACGGAATTGATAAGTCAACAGAGAATTTTAAGCAATTCATTCAAACAGCAGTAGATGCTTTTGGAGATGTACACGGTATTATCAACAATGCCGGTATTATTCGCGATGGTATGATGGCCAAAAAAGATCGAAAGACTGGTGCTGTAAAGGTGATGTCGAACAACAAATGGAAGCAAGTCATCGATGTTAATTTAACTGGTGTGTTCTTAGGTTCCCGTGCATACGCAGAGTGGCACATTGCAAATGGAAAGAAAGAGGGTGTCATCATCTCAGTATCGTCCATTTCCAAGAACGGAAATCAAGGACAGTCCAATTATTCTGCGGCCAAAGCCGGATTGGTCTCTATGACGGCATTGTGGGCTGGAGAACTTGGTCGATATGGTATTCGTTCGGGTGCGATTGCTCCTGGTTTTACACGTACACCCATTCTTGAAGGTATGCCTTCTGAAATGTTGGAAAAGGTTGTTAAACCTGTACCATTGCGTCGCGTCGGTGAGCCAGAAGAAATGTTTAAGGCAATTCAATTTATGATCGAATGTGATTACTTCACTGGACGTTGTATTGAAGTAGATGGCGGCTTGCGTCTTCCATAAGAACAGTCAACAGTCGTATCTTCATTGATGGTTGGTGCGAACATAGAAACACAGTGGATTGATTGTTTGATCAGTCCATTGTTGTTTTAGAGATGGTTCTGTTGGTCTGGTCTGATTTTATCGGAAATACATGAGGTTTTTAATATTTGAACTGACAGTGTTTGTTCCGTTGTAGAAATATGTAGAGCAATTGCCATCACCACTATTGTTGTTTTGATGTCCCCATCCTGAATTCCCCAAGTAGGGACCTGGAGAATCTCCATCCAACTGTCCACTTTGTGCACCCCAGATACCATCATCATTTGAAAAGTTTGATCCGGAAGAATTCCATTTTCCGGAAGTACCAGCGGCATTGGAATATCTCCAAGTACCAGAATACAGAAAACTAGAGAATCCATAATAGACAATCCAATTGACGCTTTCCCCACTGCTTACCGCATTGTCAAAGCGTTGCGAAACAGTTTTGGTATCCGTGAAGTTGTAGATAATATCAAATGTTGTATTCACACCATTGGCTCTAAAGTCCTGTAAAAACTCTGTATGGTTTGTATTTTTGAACAATGTGGTGATGTACGCAGTACCTGTGATATTGGTCAGTTCGTTGCCTCCATACGGAAGGTTCTCAGCACACTGTGATGAAGTGGTAATGGCAAACAATGTCCATCCACCACCGTCGGTATTCATGTCGCAATAGGCATTTACTTCGACACCACTGATGTAGAGTGTGTAAACCCCATCAACACCTTGTCCAGCGTTGCTGTAATCCAAACAAGATTCCAACCCTTGTACAGAAACAGTGTCTGAAGCAGAACCGCCAGAGGTATCATCATCCATTGGTGTAACGGTACACGTCCAAGTTCCTGCTTGGTCAACATTGGCACCCAAATATTCATCTACAGTTGAATTTGTCAATATATCAGATTCAAGACCACCCCCTGGATTGTACCATTTGAAGTGATAGGTGACCGTGTCTCCATCCAAGTCTGTAGATGGTGTACTCACAGAACAAGTGAGATCTGCCCCCACATATGCTGTCGTAATCGAAGGAGAGATCGTCACAACAGGCGTCGTTGGTGCTGTATTGACAACGATTACCGAACTGGAGGTTACAGCGATTCCACTGAGATTACCATCGGTTGGTGTCACTTCCACAAACACTTCATCGTGCTTATCAAACTGTGAGGCTGCAAGTGTAGCACTGTTTGTTCCGATAGATACAATTGAACCACCGTTGCTATCGTCACTTTTGTACCAAGCATAGTTTAGGATGACAGACTGTCCATCTGGATCGTTGCTGGTTACAATCGCTGTAATATCTGTTTGGGAGTCGACTGTTGAAGGCAAGTTGATATTGGTGACTGTGGGGGCACGGTTGCCAATGGTGAGCAGTGCAGATTCGTTGTCTGTACCACCAAAGTTGTCCGTAACTTGAACCGTACAGCCAATGATATCTCCAACACTGAGCCCTCCTGCATAGGTTGAACCCGTTCCACCTTCATTTGCACCGTTTCGTGACCAACTGTATGAGGCTGTTTGAGTCTCTCCCGAGTCAATGTCTGAGGCCGAGTACGCACAGGTAATGGTACTGTCTACATAGGCTGTGGTTGGAGAGATGGTGACACTATCCACTGAAGGTGAAGTGTTTTGAACACCAATCGAAGCAACGGAAGTTACGGTTGACCCATTGGTATCGGTTGCACTGGCTTCACATTGAATGATATCTGTAGGGGATACATCATTTGCATCAATGGTATAACTGTTCCCAGATCCGATGGTGGTTCCGCCTACACTCCAAGTATATGTTGGAGACAATGTACCGTCATTGAAATCCGTAAAACTTGCAGAACAAGAGAGTACTCCAGTTGTGACGGCACTTGGTGTCGCGGTGATCAAAGCCCCATTTGCAACCTGTGGAGTTGTATTGAGAATGGTGACGACTTGATTGTTCACATCTGTAGCGCCATACGTGTCTGTGAGCGTGGCAATCGCAGTAATGGTCGACCCGACGGAGTAAGAACTATCAAGTGTAAGCGTAGATCCGGATCCGAGGCTTTGTCCTCCGCTGTTGAGCCAACTGTATTGTATAGAGAGGACGTCGTTGTCGATGTCTGAAATAGACAGTATCATTTCCAGAGTGACATTTGCTTCTACGCTATTGCCAGGTATAATGGAAAAAGAGTCGATGCTTGGATTTGTATTTTCAATGACAATCGATGTAGAAGATTCAATAGAAGCCCCATCATTGTCTGTCGCTGAGGCAGTACATACAATCTCCTCAGTTGGATTGGTGGTGTTTGCATCAATCGTAAGGGTATTTCCAACGGATGCCAATGGTGTTCCATCACTCAGTGTCCAAGTGTAGGTTGGTGTCAAAGAACCATCGTTGTAATCTGAAAAGCCAGCGGAACAGGTCAACGTACTTGTGGTTGTTGGGGTTGGTGTCGCGATGATGCTTGCAGGGCTACTCACAGTCGGATTCGTATTGAGAATGGTTACCACATCTGATTGAGTGGCCACACCACCATTGATGTCAGTGACTGTGAAGGTTCCTGTTATCGTTGCTCCCACTGTATACGTACTGTTCAAAGGAAGAAGATTGCTTGAACTTAAAAGGCTTCCTTGAGCACTTGACCATTCGTAGGTTGGGTTCAGTCCTTGATTGTCAATATCCGAAAAGGAAACTTGCATTTCCAATGTTGTATTGGCTTCCACATTGGTATCAGGTGCGATTGCAAAAGCATCGACGGTTGGATTTGTATTCTCAATGACAATTGAGGTAGAAGATTCAATAGACGCACCATCGTTGTCTATTGCCGTCGCTGTACAAACGATTTCCTCTCCTGGATTGGTTTGACTTTCGGAGATGGTGTATGTAGAAGCGTTGCTACTTAGGAAGGTACCATCGCTGAGTGTCCAGGTATAAACAGGTGTCAGTGGACCATCGTTGTAATCAGAAAAGGCTGCGGAACAGGTTAGTATACCAGTGGTCTTAGGAGAAGGAGAACTGGTAAGAATGGCAGATTGGTCCAAGACAGGTTCTGAGTTTACAATTGATATGCTTTCCGATACTGTATCGGATCCACCATACGCATCGTTGACGGTTAATGTGGCCACAATTGAGGAGCCAACAGGACGAGCATTGTCCAATGTTAATGTATTCCCACTGCCTAGGATACTTCCAGTATTATCGACCCATTCGAAAGAGGTGGTCAAGGTTTCAGAATCCAAGTCAGAAGTGGTGTAGACCATTTCCAGAGTGACATTTGCTTCTACGCTATTGCCAGGTGTAATGGAAAAGGAATCGACGGTTGGGTTTGTGTTTTCAATCACAATCGATGTAGAAGATTCAATAGAAGCGCCATCGTTGTCTGTTGCTGAGGCAGTACACACAATCTCCTCAGTTGGGTTGGTGGTGTTTGCATCAATCGTAAGGGTATTTCCAACGGATGCCAATGGTGTTCCATCACTCAGTGTCCAAGTGTAGGTTGGTGTCAGTGGACCATCGTTGTAATCAGAAAAGGCTGCGGAACAGGTTAGTACACCAGTGGTTACGCTGTCTGGATTTGCAGAAATGCTTGCAGGAGTATCCACGAGAGGCAGGGTATTCAAAATATCAACAGTCTCGGATATTGTATCGGATCCACCATACGCATCGTTGACGGTTAATGTGGCCATAATTGAGGAGCCAACAGGACGAGTATTGCTCAGTGTCAATGTACTGCCTGTCCCCAGTATGATACCGTTATCATCCGTCCAACTGAAGTCTACCGTTAATGTTTCAGCATCGATATCAGAGATGCTGTGGATCATTTCGAGTGTGACATTTGCCTCTACATTGGTAGAAGGCGAAATGCTGAACGCATCAATACTGGGAGCAGTATTTTCAATGACAACAGACGTTGTTGTTTCAACCGAGGCACCATTTCCATCTATCGTTGAGGCAGTACAAACCACTGTGTCGGTAGGATTGTTCTCTGCTGGATTAATGGTGTAAGTGCTACCGTTCCCTGACAGTATCGTCCCATCACTGAGAGTCCAATTGTAGGTTGGGGTTAATATTCCATCATTCAAGTCCGTAAAACCAGCTGCACAGGTCAATACTGCAGTAGAAGTCGGTGTCGGTGAACTGGTGATAGAAGCCGAATTGTTCACAACAGGCTCTGTATTCATAATCCAAATGCTACTTTGAAATTCTGTATTGGCACCATTGTTGTCCGCCACGCGTGCAATACAGGTAATCTCATCATCGGGCCGATTCTGGATGGGGTCGAGAATGAGTGTATCTCCAACACCAGCGGAGTTGCCATCTCCATCCAACCACTCATATTGTCCTACCAAAACACCATCATCTGCATCGAATGCATCTACCAAGCAGGTCAATGTGTTGTTTGCTTCGACATCTGTATTGGGATCTATTTCCACAGAAAAAATCTCAGGGTTGGTATTTGGAATTACAATACTGGCTTCCAAAGTATCCCCATCATCGAAGCCATCATTTGGCGTGATGTGACATCCGATTTCATCTTCGACAGAAAAGGGAGCACTTAAAACAGCAGTAGAGACGTCTGTTTGTAAGGTCCCGTTGATAAACCACTGATAAGAAAGGGTGACCACATCATCATTCGGATCGGACAAACCATTTGCGATGCATTCAAGATCCAATTGACTGGTGAAAGACAACGCAGGGTTGCTGGCGACGATAATTTGAACATCGTCCATGGTTGGTGGAGAGTTTCCGACCGTAACCGATGCGCTTTTTGTGCCTTCTCCACCGTGCACATCGAGCGCTGTAGCAGTGCAGGTGAAAGTATCTCCCATTGCCGTATCTTCGACAATGGAAAGAGAGAGCACTTCTGTTGAGGCTAGAGATTGTCCATCTCTTTCCCATGCAAAATTGAGAGTTGGTGTTCCTCCATCGAGATCTGAGGCCGTTGCTGAGCAAGTGAGTGTGCTTTCTGGGGTGATGTTGGTACTGGGATCAATGGCAATGGTATCGACAGTGGGATTTGTATTTGTAATTGTAGCCGATGTTATTTCACTGACTGAAACTGTTCCATCATCCAAGGTGACCATACAATTGACCATTTCATCTGGTTCGACGACACCAACCTGTAAATCGATGGTGTTTGTACTTCCAATGATATCGCCACTTTGATTGCTCCACTCGTAATTTTCGGTGACCACATCGTCATCACGATCAACATACTCAACGGAACACATTAACGTGTCCGATGTGCTAAACGTCTCTCCTGTGATGGTTAAGAATTGAATTTCTGGGGCTGAATTTCCATTGGACTTTTCTGTATCACCAGAACAAGCCGCCAACAATACAGTTGAAATCGTAATAAAACGCATCGTACATCTCTCATTTAAAGCAATGTATACAGTATATCGTTTTTATTGTTGTTCGAACCTCTACATGACGGATTTATCAGGGAAAATACATTCTAGATCAATATGTTATCGATAAAAGATATTCATACAGTGACAAAGTCCAAACATTCAACAGATGGTATCGTGATAATCTATAGGTTTAATCAGCATTGAAACAGTGCTTTTGTTGTACAGATGCCGAATAGATTGACAAATTTCTATATTTATTCTATTCTGTACAATATAAATTAAGGGAGGTTGTATGAGACCAATGGGATTGTTGGCTTTAGTGCTGGCTACAGGATGCTTTGAGCCCGCGAAAGCGATTGTTAGCGTTGAAGAAGGCTCTTTGACAGAAGCAGAGATACAAGCTCTCGAAGATGATTGCGCAAATGGTGATGAAGAAGCGTGTGATGAATTGGAAGAAGCTCTAGAAGAAGAAAATGTCGATGACTCGAATGATACAAACGATCAGCCAGACCAAACCGATGAGGATGATGAAGATATTTCAGATCCAAGTACATGGGATGACTGGGAAGATATAGATACTTCTGATCCGGAAGAGTTGGTTGAATGGATTGAAGAGACTCTTGAAGAGTGCTATGACGGCAATTATGAAGCCTGTGAAGAGTTGGAAGAATTTCAAGAAGCCATTGATGAACTTGTAGAAGAATGTTTTGATGAACGAAATGAGGAAGCCTGCGAAACCTTGGATGATCTAGAAGAAATCTTTGAAGATTTTGATGAAGGAGAAAGTGAAAATCCTGGTGGTGGTGGCGGTGGTGGCCCTGGTCAAAACCCTGAAGACTTTGTAGAGTTCATAGAAGAATTGGATGAAGAGTGTGACGATGGAAATCAACGCGCTTGCAACCGCCTTGAAGAAATTATTGAGAACATCGTAGAGGATTGCTATCAGACGGATGGTCCAATTTGTGACGTACTCGAAGAAGTGGTGGAGAATATTTTTCTGGATGATGTAGAAGATTGTGCGAATGGTGACGAAGATGCATGCGAGAATTTTCAGGAGTATTTGGATCTGTTGTATCCAGAGTGCTACGACGGCAATGATGTGGCCTGTGAGATCATCGACGTAATCATTGGCGAGTATTGGCTTATCGTGTACGACTGGTGTGAACAAGGCTATACCGAAGCGTGTGACTATCTAGATACTGTTGGTGAAGAATTGTATGACGATTGTGAACAGGGCGATGACCTATCCTGTGATTTGTTGGACGTATTGTACGATGTCACAGGATATCAAACCTGTGAGGAATTGTACGACTATTGTGTTGATGCGGGTGTGAGCGAAGCTTCTTGTCAGACCATTTATGATGAGTGTCTTCTCAATCAGTGATATTTGTTGTCTAATAGTGGTTTAGTCTTCATCAGAATCATTGAATGTTAGCCATAGGGACATTCCAAGACAATGTTAGCATGTGTCGTTCCAGCATCATCCATAAGAGTCAATGTATAATCTTTGGTATTGGTGCAGGAAATGGATGGGGTAAGACGTCTGAGAAAACCAAAAATTTGCATGTATATAAAATAAGATTGTGACCGAAGTCACAATCTATTTTCCGATTAATTGAATAGGGTAGAGCCTACTGTAGTGGAGTACCAATTATGTGATTGTTGATTTGGAGATCACCATTTACGAGTGAAATCAAAAACACATGAACCACATGAGACTCTAGATAGTTATCATAGGCCCCCCATATGTAAATGGTTTACCAACTGGAGACACAGCGGATAGAAAGGATGGATGTTCTGCCGATACTTTAGACAGAAGAAGTATGATTTCTTGATCGCTACAATGTAAGGTACAGGTTTCAAACCTAAGTTGATGACGGCGATAATTTCCCAAGGCGTCAATGGGAAACATATTCATTTCAAATTCAAGCCAATATTCGAATAGTGAAGGACATTGTTCCTTTATCTCAAGGAACAATTCTGAAAGTTGATGAACACATGTTTTGATACGCGTGTTGTGGAAATGGATGTACACAGTATGATGCATCTTTTTGACAAAGATAGATGTAGTCATTCAACCTCCTATTTGATAATCATTATCAATTTTAATTCAGTATAATGATAATGATAATCATTATCAAGTAAAAATATGAAGTATTTCTATTTTTTCTCTTTGAGATCGAGATACCCTTTGGTAATAGAGAGATATTTGAGGATAGAATGAACGATCATCAACGGTTAATTACAGTGTGGCGTTTAGAGTTGAAAGCGCGTGTTGTTAAAGGTGAACTCAAGCGCTGGCAGTCATCAATTCAAGATCGGGTCAATACGATTCACCAAGAAAAAACATCGATTCATCAAGCAGATATTCGATATGATGCGCTGTCTGAACAACTCCAACGTTGGGACGTTGACCTAGAGACGTTGGCAAGACGTGTGAAACTGGTTGAAGAAGGAATTCAAAAGGGTCACTTTCAAGATCTTGATCAAACTCAATCACAAATTGTGGAGTATACAACAAAAGCAGACCAGATTGAAACCGAGTATTTGGAAACCCTGGAGATTCAAGAACGATTGAGATTTTCCCAAGCATTGTCTCGAGATAAAATAAAATACACTCAGCAGGCCTTGTCATCGACCACTGAACAATATGAAGTCGTTCGTCTAGATGGTGAAACACAATTGGATGTGATCTTCCAAGAGACAGAGAGGCTCCTCGAGCAAATGAATCCAAAAGTATCCAGTCTCTATCGATTGATGGTCGTCAAAAAAGAACGGGCTGTCGTCGGAGTGGTGGATGGTGCTTGTGGAGGATGTTTCTTAAATCTACCCACAGAACTGTTGTGGACGGCGGTTCATCGCTCAACGATTTGTCACTGTCCCAATTGCAGTGTATTTTTGATTCCAGAAGATATCGCGATTTGATTTTTCGACATCTCTGTTCTTTGGAATGAACTACGGTTTTGTGATTCGGATGGTTTGTCCCGTTTCTACATCTGAGAGAGACTGTATTGTGCTATCCGGCCATCGGATTTCGATGTCGGCACGGGTTTCCAATCCCACACCAAAATGTGCCAACGGTGGTGAAGAGGACGCAATGTTTGATGATCCAACCTGAATATCACGAAACTGTATTTCTTGACCGTCGATGGCAAGCCAGATTCTAGCACCGATTGCAGAACTGTTTGGGAGTGGTTGTTTGAGTTCGATGATGAGAGATCGATTGTCGCGACAGGAGGACTGATAGAGTTTGGCAGGTCGGCCAAGATCTCGTGCGACAACATCCAGGTATCCATCGTTGTTCCAATCTACCAGTGCATAACCACGGTAATTTCCCGCTGCTGAAAACTCCCATTCCGGATTGGTTGTTAACGTCAACGCTTCTTCGGGGTACTGATTGAGGTGTACTCCAAAGTATTGTTCTTCAGTGTTCGTAAAATCTTCAGGTGTGGGAGCGTCTCCCAGATCGCCATTTAAGTCATAATCGGGTCCATTGGCCACCAAGACATCTTGGTCAGTATCGTTGTCCAAATCGACAAACTCTATACCCCATCCAACCAAGTGTTCAATATCTGTTTGCAGCCCCCATCTGTGAGAGCCTTGATACCATGCTCCTTCGGCCAAGCCCATCCCCAGTCCAAAATCTCCCCATCCTGTAACTCCAATATCAATCAGACCATCTTTGTTGATATCGCCCCATGCCAGTCCCATTCCTTGCACAAAGAACTCCAGTCCAGTTCGTTCTTGTGTGGATAGAGCCCCATTTTCATTTGTGAGAATACGAGTGCTGTACCCCGACTGGGGTTTGTCATTGACCACGACGAGGTCCAGATCCCCATCATCATCGAGATCCACCCATCCACCAGCATTGGCAGGGGAGTCACTGATTTCAGGAATGGCCCAATCTGACTCAGCCATCCATTCAAGGGGATTTACTCCACGCAATAAAGAATTTTGTAAGGCTTCACTGTCCAATTGATACGAATAAAACCCTGGTCCAAATAAGTCCGGTAATGGATCGGTGTTGATGTATCCAACGGCAAGATGATGGGTTCGAGCCGGCTCTGTAAAATTGGTGGTAAAGGTTGATTCGTGAAGTAGACTGAATCCATTTTCTTGTTCGTTGATGTAGATGTAATTCTCTCCGTCGCTCGCAACGATAATATCCACATCGCCATCGTTGTCGATATCTACAGCCGTTGCACCAACAGACATTTTGGTAGAGAGATCTGCTGTTGTCGTCGGCAACAGCTCAGAAACTTCGTCGACTTGACCTTCTGCATTTCCATAAAACAATTGATCTGGTTTAAACACCTGTGGCAGGAAAATATCCCAATACCCATCTTGGTTGAAGTCTTCAACGGCGATTCCCCATCCCCAATCATTGCTTCGTGGTCCTTCATATTGTAAAGACCATTTTCGTCCCAAATCTGCAATCGTATAACGAGCACCGTTTTCTACTGGTGTGCATTCGTGTATCGAGAGTGTTTCATACGCCTGTTCACTGTTGGTACTTTCATTGATAGAACTGTCTTCTGTTAACGATGTAGACGGTGTTGTTTCAGTGCACGCTGTAGGGAAAACTAGGAGTGGTAGCAGTCTACCCAACCGATTGTTGTGGAATAATTTCATATATTGAGTATATCGTATGTGGGCTGTTCTTCAGTACGGTGTAAAATTCACATGATTACTTTCCAGTTCATTTGGGACTTTGAGTTGGTTCGTACGCTTGTTTTGTGATACCGTACTCACCGAGTTGGAGATAGACAGGTGTTCGCTGGCATTGTGCGTTGTACGGTGCTGGAGGAAAGTCCGGGCTCCATAGGGTAGACTGCTGGGTAACTCCCAGTCGAAGTGATTCGGAGGAAAGTGCAACAGAGAGTAGACGGCCACTTCAGCAATGGGGTTCAAGTAGGATAACACCGCTTGAGAGAGCAATCTCGGTCATAGGTGAAAGGGTGTGGTAAGAGCGCACCAGCGGCATTGGTGACAGTGTCGGCTAGGTAAACCCCAGTCGGAGCAAGGTCAAACTTAGGGAGGGCGACTCGTCTGATCCCCTTGGGTAGACCGCTTCACTTCGGTGAGAGCAAGTCAGTAATGGCTTGTCTAGATGAATGAACACCACCCTCAAACGAGTGATTGAATGAGGGGACAGAACTCGGCTTATCGTGCTACCTCCAACTCTTTTTAAAAGTTGATTTGCGGTCTGTAGTGACAAGACTTTCCTTGTTTATCAAAGTTCGGGTACATGGAGTACACCTCACTTTGATATCCTACGGAGATTCTTGCCCCTTCAGATCCACTCTCAACTTTGAAACGGGGAGGGTGTTCGAAAGGTTTAGGGTGACTTGGTTCTTGGTCTGTTGTTTGTGGGCTGGTTGATGTAGCAGTTGGTTTTTCCTTCGGAGAGATCTTTCGGGAACTTGGCTGTTCGTTAGTGTTTCGGTGGCTGGATTGATGAAGCAGTTGGTTTGGGGCTATGCTTAGTTTCTTCAAAATCAACTTGCAAAGTAGTTTCTAGACCCCTTATACTGATTCTATGGAACTTTCATTTTGTGTACATTGCAACCATGCAATCCTAGATACGAGCTATTGCCCGCATTGTAATTCTACCCAGCCAAACAAGGGTACAATCCGGTCGACGGGGATCTTGATGACCGCGTTTTTGGGACTCAGTGTGATGGCTTGTGGTGATAATGATGAGTCGACAGTCGTGGAGGCGAATGATGCCCAGCCAGAAGTCGCGGTTGTAGACAATGACAATATTGAGAAGGGTGAGAACAGTGACGCCCCAGAGGAGACTGTTAAAGAGCAGGAGCCTGAGAAATCGGACGCAACAGATCCAGAGAAAGACACAGATACGGTTGCGGAAAAGGATTCTGAGAAAGATGCTCCAACGCCTTTACTTGAACTCATCGGGTCAACTGGTGCAGATGAACCTTCTGATGTGCAATGGGGTCATGACGAAGAGAAGGACAAAGAAGACCTTGAAAGATTCATGAAAGAGAAACAACAAGCAGAGGCGGCTCCCGTTAAGATTCCCGGTGGTGGGTTGACTGGGTTGACGATGGATAGGCCAGGACGACCTGTTGGTGCAAAATATGGTATGCCGTCCGTCTCTACAGGTTCGAGTGCTCCAAAGGGTAGGGTTCGGATCGGGGCTGTATCGACTGACGATTGTGATTCGACCTATACCCAAAAAATCTTTCGAAAGTACAGCAGTCAGCTTCGGATGTGTTATGAACTGCAGCTGAAACAAGCGCCCACATTAGAGACGACCATCGATGTGGAGATTGATATATTGAAGGGTAGAGTCTCTGCAGTCTCCATTGAGCGGAATGAGGCTACTGGGGATGCGTCGGGCTCCGAGCAACTTGGTCAATGTGTGCAAAAAAGAATGAAACGGTGGAAGTTTACACAAGAGTGTACCGGTGCCGTTCAAGGGACCTTTTCTTTCAAGAAGATAAAGTGAGCGCCGCATCAAAATAAAGGGTTGTACACGAAGATCATCCTCTCGGTGTGCAGTACACCATGTTTACCTGCCGGATTCTTCCGCTTGTCGATGTAGGAGATCGGTATCGATGGAATGGTCTGCCATACAAGACCGGTTGGCTCCAACTCGTAAGTCTTCGAGGTGTATGTACTGCCATCACTCGCTCCACCACCACCAAATCCAAGCGCATTCACATCGAATGACCCCAGCGTAGAACTATGCGTGGGAATCGTGACTTCGACATCGGATGGTGCCTCCACCGTGATATCCAGATCGACAAACCATCCACTTGGATTTGATTTGGGTGTCATGATTACGGTTGCGTAGATGAAGTCGACATCGGAATGAGTTTCAACGAACTCATGTTCAGACACACATCCCATCAATCCCAGTACCATCCACGCAATCATATCCTACACCTATTTAGTGGTTAAAGTCAGCAAATGCTAGCAGCATCACAAAGAATGTCGACATCAGGATAAAGACTGTAAACAAACTGAAGTATATCGTCGTATGTCCACTATTCGAACGGATGATCTTTGATTCTGTAGGTGTCACAAATGACATCGCCATCGACTTGAAGACAAACTCACCCAAGATAACGCCGTAAAAGAGTGTGAGTAATGCGACCGCCATCGCTGGTCCAAGTGCTGTTGGGTCATCCATATTGCTCAGCATCTTGACCAGTCCAATCAAGTTACCATAGAGTCCGGCCACAACAGCAAATTGAGAGAGCCTCATAAAGACTTCATACCCCAGCACGGATCTGTTCTCATCGATGCTTTCTGCTGAAAAGGCATCGGCAAAGGCCTGCTTGGTTACGGCCAATGGAAAAGACCAGATGGCTCCAGCGACGACCATGCCGATGACGATACAAATAGAGGGTAGATCAATAAAAGAGAAAATACCCTCGATACCGTCACCGAATGTGATTCCTGCGATGGACAATGCACCGAACAATGTCACTGAGATTAGAATTCGTAGATTCATACAACCCTCCTTGGATATACAATTGTACAACGACCAGAGGGTAACTTTCTTTAAATTGTGAAGTCTTTTCCAATAGCCTCACAACTTTTAGACCAGATGAGTTCGTGTATTTCGGGATTGTCGTATTGCTTTTCCAATGGAAAGGGTTTGGCTTCCCCTTTCATCGCATTCATACCTGAACCCGGTCCCCAAAACTCACCAGATTTTGCTTCGGGCAACACTGCACAACTTAAGATTCCCAAGGTTCCATCCTCTTCTGACTGAGACACATATTTTGTAAACATCGATGTCCAAGATGCCATTCCACCAAAGGCACTGGTGGTTACTTGCAACTCTGTATTGGCAAAACCCGGATGGGCAACGAGGGACTTCACATTGGAGCCGGCTTGGGTTAACTTTGCATGGAGAGCCGCTGTGAA